>Ga0209972_10000120_pt1 | contig 71457 bp, 107 predicted proteins | sample NOAtaG_7_FD_187302 | JGI IMG/M metagenome (GOLD analysis project Ga0209972, IMG submission 187302) | Freshwater lake microbial communities from Lake Erie, under a cyanobacterial bloom - NOAA_Erie_Diel1S_2200h metaG (SPAdes) (version 2) | ecosystem: Environmental > Aquatic > Freshwater > Lake ... | reverse complement strand
GCCGTAGCTGTAGCCGTCGCCGTAGCCGGAGCCGCTGCCGGAGCCGGAGCCGTAGCCGTAGCCGTGGCCGTTGCCGGAGCCGTAGCCGTGGCCGTCGCCGATTGGCCCAAACATCAGTCCAGCCCCCAGCCATCACCCACGGGCACAGAGAAAATTTCGGCGCCAGCAGGAATTTCAACATCAGACATCGGGCGGATGTCTGCATTACTGGGGTCTTCGATTACCTTCGCGAAGCCGCAGGATTCCCAGCGGAATACCCAAACAGCGCGAGATAGGCGAATACGACCATTTTCACGAGTGACGTCACCCGCAAAGATCCAGCCGCGATCAACAACCACAACAGCACGGTTGCCGTTGGGCTGCAGAGCGGGAACGGAATCGGCGCGAACGTAGTCAACGCCGTTGATGGTGATGGTTTCAGTCATTTGGTTAGTGTGTTGTTGGTGATTGTGGAGAAGGGTGGGGTCAGCCATCGGCCTGCTTCAGCTCGGCGGCGATGGCGAGGAGGTCAGCGCGGATTTCATTGTTCCGGCGTGATCCATTTGCCGGCACCACCTGATCCGCAGCGGCGTGGAGGGCGGCAGCGATGCGCTCACGACATACGCGGTCCCTCTGGATCACCTCATTGCTCGTGAACGCAGCCATGACTGCCTGCGCTGCGGGGGAGAGGTCAGCCATGGCGCTCCACCTCCTCACGGATGATGTCGGCCCAGCCAATAGCTGCGGGGTTGCGTTGCTTAGACGTGGTACGGTGTTGTGATTGGTTTTCCATCAGAATCCAAGGTTGTGTGCAATTCGACCAAAGAACCTGCGGAGCCTTGTAAATGCGGGACGTGGAACCCAGCCACTCAAATTGGCATCGCACGGATACTTGGGGAAACTGCGCTGAATAACGCAATAACGGCCAGTCAACATACACTTATATGTGCGTGGATCGTCAAAGCTCTCACGAATGCAGTGGCCGCAACTATGGCAGTTCCTGATTACCTGAGAGGCTGCCGGCCTGAACTTTTCTTCAATGAAGACGACATTGCTGTTTTGTTCTGCCATTGCGTATGGAATGTAAAGGTTTGGACCTTGATTGGGCTTCAGAAGGTTGCTAATGGTTTTAATCATGTTTCGGTAGTAAAAGCTGCTTCGCCAATCTCAGGGAATGTATCACGGAAAATATCCCTGCATTCTTTGGCGATTTCCCTGTGCTCAAGCTGTGTGCCTGGATCGGTCCTGAGTTGAATGTAATGAATCCAGCTCCTGAGCGTACCGTGCATATACAGCGTTGTTGGAGTAGCCAGCGGAAGAATGCGGCGAGCACATTCTTTTGCAATACCAGCTTCCAGCATTCCCTCGTACAACCTGTAGGATTCAGTAAATAAACCCCCTATTGCATCCGAGAAAAGCTCATGAAGCTCGATTGGAATATCGTCAATACTATTTTGACGATTCTTCAAATCTTGACGACGCAAGCTCAATGAAGAAGCCTGCTGAGTTACTGCATAACGTGTTGAAAACTCCTGAAACGAAAATGAACGGTGTCGGAGGATTTGCGCAGCAATATCGCGCTCTGTTTCGATCTTGACGCACAGGCTTGCCATTTCAAATGGACTCCAGTGCTTATGAGCAATCAGGTAGCGCAGCAGCCTAGGGGCTGTATCGTAATTTCCCTGATTGGATGGATTGCTGACACGAGCCATGTCAACAATCAAGCGCTCTGCATTTGGTGTGCAGTGAACAAAAGAAACCTGCATGTTCTCAGAGTCCGAGTGTTTTTGCTTGCTCCCAAGGCATTCCAAGCATGATGGAAATTGCCTCTTGCTGACGCCAATAACGCTTTCGTGCTTCGGCGTAAGTAGGATGATCTTCCACTACGGCGCCATCAAACATTGCACGGCGCAGGGCGCAATCAATCGGGTTCTTGTGGATTGGGTTCATCGTTGATGTCAGGATCAGGTTGAAAGCCATAGCCTAGCATTCGATCTACAACACTATTCAGCCATTCCGTAAATTGCGCTTCAACGCGTGCCATTGAGGCATCATTGATATTGTTCGGATGCCGAAGCATATAGATCGCCAGGCCAAGCGCATTGCCCAGCCTATCCTCAAGCAATGCCTGTTTGAACGGGCCGGGCTGATCTTTTTTCACTTGGCTGCCTCACGCTCAGCCCTGCGCTGTGCGATGTATTCATCGACCCGACGCTTTTGCTCCAGTCGAGCCTGACGCTTGGGATAGGGATTGCAGTCGGATGAATTATTGGCAAAAAACCAAGCCACGTACTCGATTTCGTTTTCGGGGAAGGGGCGACCCATTTCTTCCCAGTCATTCTCATGGATGCCATCAGGCGAATAAGAGCCGCCTTCATCGCCATCCCAGCCTGCGTCATAGCGAGCGGTGCTGATGCGATCTTCCTCAGCCATGGCAGCTTCGACCTTGGGAAGATGGTCGTACCAGTTGGGATGAATCTGCAGCATGTGCAGATTGTGCTCAACAGTCGGAGAAACTTGAGTCATGCGATTTGTAATGCTGTAGTGTTTTTTACCAGTTGGCGGCGGCTAGGGCTGCAACCCTCGCCTTCCCCAGAATCATACCATCAATCCTGCGTGCAAGCAACCCATTGACAAGGATCACGAGCATCCCTGCCAGTGGGAGCCACCAGCTCGCTCACCAGTCTTCATGGCCTCATGGATCCGACGCCTGGAGACGTAGTGCCTGCGGGCAGCGGCTGCAACGGATTCATAGATCAGACCACCCTCAACGCATCGGACCCTGCGCTTTTTCGGTTTTCTATTTGTGTAATTATTCGCAATAAAAGCGGCAAGCTCCTCGTCTTCAAGCAAGATGACAAGATCCTGGTGCTTCCTGCCAGCAATCATTTCTGGATGCTCCCTGGCAAACTTGACTATATCCTTCGCTTAACGTAGTACCAGTGATTTCTTGTATCACCAACCCTGACAACCGGCAGAAGCCCAGCATCCGACCACTTGATCAGAGTTTGCTTTGAAATATCTAAAAGTCTTCTGACATCTGTTGACCTAATCCATTGGCCAACTGCAATGCGACTAAGACCAAGCCTGCTGATCTTGTCTTGAAGTGAGCCGCGACTTCTCAGGGGAAACCCATTTTTGCCGGCCCACGAATTGTAGTTATGACAAATAAGCTGAAAGGGAACATCACCCAGAATCTTTTCCAGGTGATCCACCTCTTCCTGGCTCCAGCGAGACAGTGGCATTGTTATTATTTCAATCCAAGTGCAATAGCCTGTTCGCCCTCAATAACATGAGTTCGATCGGGATCTGCGTTTGGATAACGCTTGATCGCAAAGCGTTTAGCCTCTGCCCTTGATGCTGCTCTGATTGTTTCGTACATTGGGCGCTCGCCACTCGTGAAAACAACGCGAACAGGAAATAGCTTTGTCCCTGGTTTCGTGTTCCTAATCACTCCCTCCCACTGCCTGCTATCAGTGGTGTCGCCTCGCGTCGGTGACAGATTCAATCAATCCTCCTCCGTGTTATCGGAATAAATGACTCTCCCTTTGTAGCGCGCAATCTCCTTCAGGTCAACCCAGAAGGGAGCTTCCTGATTGGGAAGATCGAGAAGCCCCTGCTTTATACCATCTTTTGTGCGCGTGTCAAGGACCCTGCAAATTCCCCAACCAGGAATCTTAAGTGTCATTTCCTAACATGCGACGCAGGTAAGTCTATCAAGCAATGTCAGACAGATCGGGTGGCTGATAATTTGGGCCTTTCATGACCTTGCCCTTCTCGTTATAGATCGGCTTCCCATTTTCGTCAAGCTTGCTCATATTTGACGTGAACACTCGATCCATCGCTTCGTCAAGATTCATGCCAAGATAGGCAGCAAGCTGGTAAATGACAAAAACACTATCTGCCATCTCCTTCAATAGCTCTTGCCTTGCTTTCTTGATCTCCTCAACCGTTGCATTGTCGTAATCAGTATGCTGAACGATTGTTTCAATTAGATCCCAGGCAGCACCATGTAACTCGCCAAACTCCTCGTCAATCAATGAAAGTTGAAATTCAACCTTTGGGCAATTCGGGATTTGTTCACGAGATTCGGATACCGGATGACCAAATGCAATGCGCCAATCAATCGCTTGCTGAATAAGACGTGACATCGTAGATAAAAGAAAAGCCCCGTTTTACCGGGGCGGTTGAAGTTGTGATGATGGATCAAAGATCCAGGTCGTCCTGCTCGGCGTCCTCTTCACCTTCGGCGGGGACGTAAGCGATGATGGTGATCTTGCCTTCAACAGCATCGACACGCACCTTGCTGCCAGGGGCAAAGGCAGCAACAGAGCTGTAGCGGTTGCCGACCACAATGTTGCCGTTGCCGCCAACAGTCACCACGGGAGCGCGGTTGGTGCGACGGGAGTAGGCGCGGGTCGGGGGCGCAAACTCAACGCCCGACTGAGCCTTGAGCATGGCAGCCATGAAGTCACTGGTCAGGGTGACGGTGCGGCTTTCACCAGTTTCACGATTGGTGGTTTCGCGCCAGTAACCACATTCCTTGGCAACCTCGTCAATGGGCTTGCCGGCCATGGAAGCGCTCTTTTCGAGCAGTGCCTTGCCTTGAAGTTGCTCGCCCTTGACGATGATGTTCTTGGTTTCCTTGGTTTCGGGGGCGGCGGGAGCTTGAGTCACGGTTTCGGTTTCGGTTTGGGATGGGACTTGGACTTGAGACTCGCTGGGCGAGGTCTCGGTTCTACGTCGTGGCACCTTGCGGTTCGCGTATCGACCAGCCAATGGTAGCACCACGATCGGGAACGTGCAAGCATCCGAACGGACTATTTCTGTGGTGGCCACCAGGGACGCAGATAAAGGAATGTCACAGGCTCTGGAGACGGCTGCCAGTAGCTGATGTGCAGGGGCAGGCGCGAGCAACGGTCATCGCGCATCACGCCAGCTTTCACGGCAGCGTCAAGCACAGCACCTTCCAGGTTGTCAACGTCTGATCTTGCATGTCCGTGGAACTCGATCGAGAACAAGGCGTGTTCCAGGGGCTCCCTGCCTCCCCACTGGTCCGCCAGAGACTCCCTGGCGTCACTCAGCCACTGGCGGTAGCGAGGAGAGGTGAAGCTCCTCCCACGACCCTGCCTGGGCCTCTCCTTCGGCTGCAGTGGAAGCCCAAGGCGCAAGGTCTCCCAGCTCGTCGTCCCATTCGGCCCCGGCTGATTCAGGATCCAGATCAGATACTCCGGCCCCATCCCGCCCGGTATCAAGGGACGCATTCTTGCAGCATTCAAGCAATCTATAGATTAGCACCCTCGTCTTGCCTTTCCCCAGTCTTTCAAATAAAATATCCGCCATCTCATGTACTTGATGGTTGGTTGGATTGCGAAATATCTTAATTGGTTTCAGGACTCGCTTCTTTTCTGCAAACCCTTCCTCAAAGTAGCATTGCTCTATATTTGCATACTTTCTGCCAGCACCAATTTGCTGCAGCAGCTCTGGATGATTCTGATAAATAAACCTTGCAACACCAAATAGCCACATTTTTTTGCGGCTATTGATGTTTCTTTTTTTTGCGATTGACTTGGCAAGTCGTCTGTATTGAAATAATTCTTCCGGGAACTCAAAGCAAGGATCTTGCGTCCTTAGCCAATCAATAAATTGATAGCCATACCGATTGCTATTGTTTTCCTTGTATGCTGCTTGTGAAACTGCACAAAGAAAAGTGCTAAGATCCTTGACGCCAAGACCGTAATGAACATTGTGTATAAAATCTTTAATGCCGCGTAGTTTGGCTGGTTTGTTCTTTAGCGTCTTGTATCCAAGGTGAACCTCGGCCTCTGCAATGCGCAGCATGTCAGAGAAAAAAATCTCTGAAGCCTGGCCAGCCATGACAGTTCCAAGGTGCAACCTTGCGCTTTCTACAAGCATTGCACCGTAAAACGGGTCGTCCTTACTTATCATTAAACGATTTTACAACAGCAAGAATAGTTGCGCGAAGATCCTCAAGGCTTCCGTCATTTGCGATCTCGACATCAAACATGACATCTTCAAGACCGCCTTCGCTTTCATGATCACAATCTGCCGTTTTCTTTGCTGATTTTCTTGTGACTCGCCAAAGCTGACCACCAATTGATCGAATTAGCTCAGCCTCATTTGCGATCCTTACATCATCGACAATCACGCAAAATGTCTTACCAAATTCAGTGTACTCACGCTTCCATGCCTTCAGCCAAATATCTCTATCAATCATGTTTCTCGCAAAATCTGTTCCCATCTTTTGCATAATACCTCTTCCTGTAACGCCTTTGGCCATGCCAGGAATTTGAACATTTTTCCTTGTATAGAAGTATTGCTTAGCCGACGACTCGTTCATTCCTGTAACGGCACAGACAAACTTGACGCAAACCTCTTTCAGCGGCTTTGCGAATGGATGAATAATATAGCCGTGCTCACAAAGAATTTTTGCGGTCTCTGATTTACCGGATTGCGGAACAGGCGAATAGAGACCAATCAGTTGAACCATGGTTTGTGAAAGGGGGCCGGGGCTTACAGACTAGAACCTTAGCATTGCCTGAAGGGTCCACATGCTGACCTGGAACCACAATGCTCCGCTAACAGACCCCAAGCTTGCATTGAATTGCAACAGCGCACCGCACGGCCCGAGCAGTGGTATTCAATGCAAAGGGAGGAACAGTCATGCCCGGTTAATCAAAAGGGAACTTCCTCTTCCTCGGATTGGCTGGATCTACGGCTGCCAGGAGATGAAGTACCACCACCAGCGGAAGGCTTGGCAGGAATCGAGAACTCTGCACAATCCATGTAGATTTGGCAGTAGTCGGTTCCGTCCTTGCGCTGCTTACTCATGATTGCGCTAACGGCACCAGAGATTGTGACCTGATCTCCATCATGAATGTAGTTGCACACTACATCAATCTTTTTGCCGTAGACCTTCGCATTGGCGTAATGAGTCTGTTTGCCATTGGAAGTTTTCCAACGAAGGGAAATTTCGGTGTAACGACCGTAATCGCCCTCTTTTGCGACGGGATCGCCGCTGACGTAACCAGTGACCGTGAGCATCAGAGTTTAATAGGGAACCTGGATTCTACAAGATATTGGAAGACCTTGTAGCGTTGGACAAAGGCATTGGCTGCCTTTTTGAGTTCAGCCCTGTTCAGGACATGAACATGCGGCTCTCTCCAATCGTAGCAGATGCAGATGACCCCCTGAGTAATGGGAGTCATAAAAGGATTCTGCTTTGCAAGAATGTTGTGAGCCAGGGCATAAGCGCCAATCTGGACAAAAGCCTCAGCGTAGTAACGCATTGACTTTTCTTTTTTCTGTACTCCCTCCTCTTTATGAGAGCGTACAGACTTCCAGTCCCAAATGGTGTAATGACTATCCCACCAAAGTCTTACATCCGGTGTTCCGGCCCAACCATGAGGACAGAAGATTGGCTTTTCGATTAGCAGCATGTTGTCAAGGTTGCTGCATTGCTGGGATCCTGTTTCCATGCAATCCCCGCCAACAGCAAGCTCGTCAGCACTGCAAAGAGATGAACAAGGATTTTGCTTCTTCATCTCCAGCAGCAGCGGCTGAAGATATGTCATATAACCATGGATGTTATACGACATCATCTCTTCGTAGGATGGCCTGTCCTTTACGTGGACTCGATTTGCGCCAGTAAGAGCAAGCTCGACCTCAGCGTGAATAAAGGTTCCACGCTGTTGACCACGTTCAAGAATCTCAACAGCATCTGGTTCATTGTTTTGCCACCATTCAAGGCTGCTGACCTTTGATGGATTGAACAATGGCAGAGTCCTGCCAAGAACATTACTTACCGCAATGTAGCCGATGCCATCCTTTCTATAGATGCCATCATCTGGGTGCGACATCAGAACAGCTCGTCAGCTTCCTTCTCAAGCTCGTCAAGCGAAGGCGCATCATTGTCTTCATCCGGAAGATCAATAACTTGCTCACCCTTGCTGTTCTTGCCGACGTTCAGGAGCTTGGCATAGTCAGGCGTCATCATCTTTAGCACCTTTGCACGAAGCTTTTCGGGGATCTCGGCAATTTCAGCAACCTTGACAACGGCAAGCAATGTCTTAATGCCGATCGAATTCAGACCAGCTGCAGACATCGCTTCATACATTTCACTGACGAACGAATTGGTGTCATCGTCGCTGACAGTGGGCTGCTCCTGGGTGGCTGGCTCGGAAGCCTGCTGGGCGGGCTGCTGCTTGACCGGAGCGGCCTGCGCGGGGGCCTGCTTGGCATTGCGGGGCTGCCGGCCCTTGGCCTGGCCTTCGCTGCCCATGATGGCGTCCAGGGCATCGTGCTCGACGATCTCCATTGCCGTCACCCACAGGTAGCGGCGCAGGTACGTTTGCACGGCGCCAAGATTCTGAATGTCGTGCGCTCCCTTCAGGCTTGCAGTTGCCATAGGGGATGTGATTTCCAGAATCCCACCACCCTCGGTATCAACAATGGTAAGAGTTGCGTAATCAGGCGTAAATGCAATGTAACCGCAAAGCCCAAGATTCAGAAAAATTTCCTGGACGGAGGGGAGAAAGTCACCAAGCTCAAAGTAGTGGTAGCCGGCAAACTTGTTGTGTCCAGACTTGGAAAGCTTTTTGCCCTGCAGCGCAACACGCGCCTGCATGAGCTTGTAATAAACGGCGCAGCCGGTGTCGGTTGCATGGGTTTGTTCGGTCATTGGTTCGGTGGTCATTGGTGGCTCGTTAGGTGTCAGCCAGTTTTTATGGTAGCAGGAGTGGGCGCGGCTGTCAAACATCCCTCTCTTCCATTTCCCGGTGCAAGGCTTTCAGTAGCTGCTCGGTGCCAACACCGGTCGGAATTCGCAGCATTCGCCTGAAGTCATCGACTGTTGCATAGCGGGTGTCACCAGTCAGTGTGATAACCGCTTTGCCAGGCTCAACCTGAACATGCTTGACTCTGTAATTCTTGATAAGAGTGCCAAAAGCTGCATGAGCTGGAACTTGGAATTTTGTTTTCAACCCATGAAATTGCTCAAGCCAGTGAACACGCTCACCAAGCAAAACTGCGACATCGCCGCAATCTGCCACAAGCATTCCGCGATGCGGATCCCTTCCAAAAAGGGTGTCTTCAGAAAACTCAGGCATCTCGGCTCTCCATGTTTTCGTAGATTTTTTTCATTAGAGCTTGGTTTGAGGTGTCAATGCCTCCCAGCAAGAGTGATTCGATTTGAGATTTACGCCCTGGTGAAGAAGAATCTGCGTACCTGTCAATTACTGGATCAAAAATACGCAAGTGCAGCTCTAGTTCTGTAACCTCTCGTTCACAGAAATATCTACGATAGCCACCGGGAATAGAAAAATCTTGATAAGGAGTTTCGACGCTGATAGTGCTTGAAACAATCATAAAATTGCCACTAAACACCATGCAACCGTCGTCCAATATAAACTTTTCTCCATTTGCGTAAAGCTTTTTGTCATAGTAGTCTGCCATGGTTTTTCACTAGAGAAAAATAAAAGCCCGGAAAGCCGGGCTAGTTGAATCAGTTATCAGAACAGAGCAATCTCGTTCGGATCCTTTTCCAGCAGTTTTTGCAGGTCTGCTTTTGCCTTGGCCAGCAACTTTTCCAGTCGCTTGATCTCAAGAACACGCTCCTTGATAACAGCTTTTGCTGCATCGCGGCTGCCAGTGTTCACCTCGTCCAGAACTTCTTCAAACAGGCTCCGAGTCGAGTCCGTTGCAAGAACTTCCGTCGTAGTGGAAGGAAGCGGCGAAAGGCCGCACTGCTCGTTGGTGGTCTCTTCAGTCATTGGGTGGTTGCCCAAGTGGCGTACGTCATCTGTTCTAGCATGGCCGAACACCGACCGTCAAGCATGGCAACCATCGCAAGCACCAATCTTAATAGGCTTCTAAGACTGACGGCAAACCTGCTTTTCGAGAAAAAAGAAGATCCAAAAAACGTCGCAAGATTGATGGAAGGATTCGTAACAAACGCCATGATCAATACATGGTACGAGCAATACTGCAAGACAAACGGTATCAGCACAGATACAAACCTCACATCACATAAACGCAGATTGCCAATGCCGCCGATCGACTGGCAAGCAGTTGACGTGAAAACAATTGACCAGATGCTTAACAGCGAACCAGATAACGATGACGAACCGGACTGGTAGTTGCGGGCGCCAGGCCAAGCCGCTACCCTGAGAGTCCGGCGGGCGCCGGTAGTAAAGAATTCTCAGCACTTTTCGGCAATGAACAAAGCAATCGGGGCAGAAGCTGAATCAGGTTTCAACGGAAAAATGCCAGACGTGATTCATGCCCTGCTTGCCGATATTGCCGAGATTCGCAACATCATCCTGCTCAATGCCCCTAGCTGCCTGCCGCAGGTAGCTCCGGCACTGATTGACGCCGAAGATCAGGTCAAGATCCTTTGGCAGAACTAGACTTTCTGCTGTTCCGAGACTTGTTGCGGTAGCTGACTTTTTCCTTGTTGATTTCCTGCATCAGAGCCCTGAGTCGATCCGCTTCGTACTCCCCCCTGCGCTCTGCAATTTCAGCAAGAGTTTCTTTGTAGCCAGGTGGCTCAAGGTCTGGGCGACGAAGGAATATCTGAGTCCAGTTTGGTGTTGGGTGTTGATCCGACATCAGAGGCGATCAAATACAACAGATGACGCAAGATCAATCTTGCATTGAAGTGTTCCAGTGATGCCACCTCGATTTTTGGCAACCGAAATCGCAAGCTCGTAGGGATCGGCCTCAGTGTCGTAATAACCAGGACGAAACAGAAACATCACAATATCTGCATCTTCCTCAATCCGACCAGATGCACGTAGGTCTGACAACGTTGGCATCTTGTCGTTTCGCTGCTCAACACCACGATTGACCTGACTCATTAAGATAATATCAATTCCAAGTTCAACAGCAAGACGCTTCAATGTTTTTGTGGCAACACCAATTGCAGTTGCGTCATTTGCTGTTCCAGTGCATCCATCTATCAACTGCAAATAGTCAATGAAAATACCACGAAGGTTGGGGCGCGTTCTTGCAAGCATTCTCACAGTTGCAGCAACGGAAGCAACATCCTGGCTTTTATCAAAAACATCAAAAGCCTTAACAAAGGAAGAAGTATTAAGCTCTTTGATTCTCTGCCTTTGTGCTGGGCTGTAACTACGATTCTGTAAATTGCCCATCCTGATTGGATCAACAATTCTACCAGCTTCTTTCATTCGCAAGAAATCAAGACAGGAAACTGCCTTATATTCGATCTGACGCCTTGGCATTTCAAGACTGAAAAAAGCAACGTTGTTGCCAGTATTAGCCAGGTGTGTTGCAAGTGTTACGGCAGCCGTTGTCTTGCCCATTGCTGGCCGTGCAGCAATTACAATCAATCGACCACCGTAAGCTGAATCGGGTCCGGCAATACCACCTTGAATAGTATTATCAAGAATTGTAATACCAGTGCTGACAGTATTGTTCTCTGGCAGTGGTTGAAGCAACTCTGTAATTGTGCTATCCCATCCCTTATCTCCCTGTTCATCTTCTGATAGTGAATTCCATATAGTTTGCTGTCTTTCAATCAGAGACGGAATCTTTTCTGCAAGTAGCTCATGGCTTGGGCTTTCATCAAGTGCGTCAACAAGAAGTTCAGCCGAATTGCGAAGGTAGCGCCTTGCAAGCTTGAGACGCCAAAGCGGAATAACAGAATCAGAGAGAACAGAGAAAGAATATACACCAGCAAATAACGGACTTGCTGATCTTGCGTTTTCCACGATCTGTTCGCCACTTTCTTCAGACTTGAGTATTCCGCTCATAATCATTGCATTCAATCTCAATGCAATGGATCCGGGCATAATAAATCCATCTTTGCCAACCTCTAACATTGCCTTGCTAATTGCAATATACGCGGCACGCATCTTTCTATCGCTAAACCAAGAATCATTAACAGAGGAGACAACTTCGTACATCTTGCTGGATCTGTAGTCACCAGACTCAATCGCATCAACACAAAAAGCAACAAATGCTTCTTCCATTTCAGTTGTATCCCATGACCGCATGAAAGGGATCAGGGATTCAGCCTTCTCGATCTTCTTCATGAAAGTGTGTAGTTGACTTTGTTTGTAGTTGGATTTGCAGGAACTTGCTTACCGCATTCCTTCGTGATCTTGCAAATAACGTCCTTGTATCCTATAAAGCCAAGTGACTGCCAGTTTCTCTCGGAAGCGTACTCACAGTATTCTGCAAGGACTCCAAGCTGCTTTGCATACAACAAGCCATTCAGCGTGGATTTTGTAAGTCCTGGTGCAACGCGAGGATGTGCCTTGCGGCGGTTGGCCTGCCACTGCTCCAGGTGCTCCCGGTAGGGCTCCAGCCAGTCGGGCAGCTCCAGCGATCGAGGGCTGGCCGCTGAGCGTCGAGGGGTCGGCGGTTGGGGGCTATGGGGGTTTTCTTGGTTTATTGGTTTTCTTTCTATTGGTTTTCTCTGGTGGACTGAAAATCCGTCCGCTGGTTTTCCGTCCGCCGGTAGGCCGGTGGACTGATTTTCAGTCCACCGGTCATCGGCCACCGCTGGCGACGGCTGCTCGACCGGTTCTGGCGGAACTGCCTGGTCGGTGAACTTGTAAATTTCACCAGTAACACGACCATCCGCATTCCTGGTTTTCACGTTCTGCAGGTAGCCATATTCCCTAAGCTCGCGCAGCGCAACTTTTATGGCATCTCTCCCCTCGGTCCCATGAGAGATAATCCAGTCCCTTGTGAAAACAAAGTTCTCAGCGTGTGAAAGACATCCAGCGAGAATACCCTTTGCACGCCAGCTAATCCTGCTATCTCGTATAGCCTCATTAAGAATGATGGTAAAGTTTTTACCAGCAGGAGTCGATGTAAAACGCAAGTCGCTCATTTTCCACCATTGGCAAGGTCTGCAAAGACTTGAGCAGCGTTCTTTTCTTGTTCCTCAATTTCAAGTGCCTTGTAGATCAGGCCACGGATATGAGTTGAGAGTCCGAGGTACTTCGGCTTCTTCAACTTCAACTCGTTAATCAGTTCGTCTGGAAGTGAGACACAGATGCGTGCCATGTGCTGATTCGATGTGAGTGGACTCAAAAAGCATACACATCTGCAGCGCCCCCGTCAAGGCCCCTTCGCTAGCACCTCGGGTATCACCTCACCTGAAACCGGATTGAGGCACCTTCCTGGGGCGCCTGGGCGTCGATCCGGTGGCCTTGGTGACGAGTGATCCACCCCCGGCTACCTCGGACAGCCCAAAAACAGGTGGACAGCGATCGAACTGTCACAGATTTACTGTCAACGTTCCGTCGTGTGTCAGGTTTCAATGCACCCACAAGTAACAAGCAAGTGGCTGCTCGAAAACCAATCAAGAAATCCATGAAACGACCCTTTGTTCCTGGTGACGAGGTTTACGCAAGGTGGTTTGGCGATGACACGCTGACCATCGTTGATAAAGCCGATGTCGCAAGTCCCTTTCCGCACTACATCTGCAAGATCAATAGAGCAACGTGGATCATTCCAAAAATTCACCTGTCAAGAAAGAAAATTGCCAGCGAGACTGGTGATGGCAATCGCCGCCAGCTCTCTGCTTTTAATTGAATGACACGCCGACTTCCTGTAGCGCAGCTTGTGTTAGACCAGTTGCATGAAGCCAAGATCACCGGTAGAAAACCGGATCACTGGGAGATAGGAATTGAAAGACTGAAAGAGTTGTTTGCGTCGGGTCTTGTTGAAAGGCTTGATCCAAGTTCTTTTAAGATTGCCGACCTTCCTGTAAGAGTTAATGATGAAGATTCTGATCACTTTTCACTTCACACTAGCTGAGGAATTGAAATGCTTTCCTTAAACAGTGATGCCAAATTTATAGTTGATGAGTGCCGCGAATGGCTTTATTGGTTTGCACTCCTTGGCATACAACCTGGCAAATGGACAATTTCTGAGGAGTTTGTCTGCATTCTAATCAGAGAAAATAAAATTCTCATAGATGAATTGGGTATTGTAGAGCCGCTTAGCTCTAGCATAACAACACTATATGGTATTCCGGTTGAAATTTGCCAGTCACCACTGACCATCAAACTTACCTAAACACTACCAATGCTCAAGAACGACAACTGGATCCGTCACCAGGCTTCAAATGGAATGATCGAGCCGTTTACTGGTTCGCTTGTTCGTGAACTTGTCTGGACTGACGAGCAGTCACAGTATTTTACAGAAAAGGTGTTGAGTTACGGAACAAGTAGCTATGGCTATGACCTACGGCTTTCACCAAAGGAGTTCCTGATTTTCAAGCACGTTCCAGGAACTGTCATGAATCCCAAGCGGTTTAATCCAGCAGCAAATCTTGAGTCCGTTGAACTACAGGAAGATGAAGATGGTTTGTTTTTCATCCTTCCAGCGCATTCATACGGCTTGGGTGTTGCACTTGAGCGTCTTCGTGTCCCAAGGAACATTACTTGCATCTGTCTTGGTAAGAGCACTTATGCAAGAATGGGCATTATTGTCAACGCAACTCCAGCGGAAAGCGAATGGGAGGGGCATCTGACACTGGAATTCAGTAATTCAAGTGGTGCAGATTGCCGCCTTTATGCAAATGAGGGCATCTGTCAGATCCTGTTCTTTGAAGGCGAGGAGTGTTCGACCAGTTACCAAAATCGTTTCGGGAAATATCAAGGGCAGCCTGAGCGGGTTGTTCCGGCTCGGATTTAACGACAGCAGTCGCATCGAGTGTTACAACTAGCCGCGAACGAACAAACACAGCCATGAGCCTCAGTGACTACCTCAATGCCGTGGGCAAAGTCCCACTGCTCACGGCGCAGGAGGAGATCATCCTCGGAACACAGGTCCAACGGATGATGAAGATTCTTGCAGACAAGCAGGAATCTGAATTAACAGAGGAGGAGAGAAAGCATGTACGAGTTGGCCGCAGGGCCAAGAATCGTATGGTTTCTGCAAACCTGAGGCTTGTTGTCAATGTGGCCAAGAAATTTAGACCACAGGCTCACATGAAAATGGAAGATATTTTGCAGGAGGGCAGCATTGGGTTGATGCGTGCCGTCGAGAAGTTTGACCCAGAGCGCGGATACAAGTTTAGTACATACGCTTACTGGTGGATAAGACAGGGAATAACAAGGGCGGGAGAAAATCAAGAAGCAGAAATCAGAGTTCCAGCTTACCTGCAACGAATCGCCAAGCAAGCGGCAGACGCCAGATCAAAGCTTTTATCCAAAAACGGTAGGCAGCCAACTGTAAAAGAAGTTGCACTTGCTATCAACGAGCCAGACCCCAAAAAGATTGAGTACGCAATTGCGCATCAGGTTTATACGTTCTCCCTTGACATCTCGCTGCTAGATGGTGACAAGAGTCCATTGCTGGACATCATGAACTGTGATGACGAAAGCGAGATAGAGGACAATGAAAACAATAAAATGAAAATGGACTTATTGATGCTGGCAATCAATGCCCTTGATCCAGTAGACGGAAGCATGATCAAAAAAAGATATGGAGTTAACTGTGAACCCCATACAATCAAGCAACTATCGGCAGAGTTTAATCTTTCGCCTCAGGCGATCAGGGACAGAATCAACAAAGCGATGAACAGGATCAGGATTGTTGTCAGCCAGTTTGTTTAGGGCATGATTCGGTGAACCCACATGCCATCTTGGCTGCGATCAACATATCCTTTGTTGTAAACTCGTTCGGCGTCATAGCAGCTTGAGCCAGCAACGCAAGCGGCGTAGATGCAAAGCTCGCTGTAGAAGCCATCATAAAACTTTGCGCTGCTGTCATATCTCCATTTCAGAGCATTGAACTCGCTCCACGGATCTTTCACGTTGATCTGATTTCTCGCCTGCGGGCCAGACTTCAATCCGTCAAGGCAGATCACATGTCCACTGGGTGTGAACCAACCATGGGTGATAAGAAATTCACCGGCTTTTAGCCATCCAAAAACTTCATTCAGGGAAGCATCACCTTCGTACTTGTATTTCACCTTGTACGATTGAATCACCCTGGCCATTGCTGTCGGAGAGCCCGCTGAGAGCCCCGTGGCCAGCAGCTTGCGCCGGATGCCCTCCACACTGCGATCACCGACTGCCATGCCGATGCAGGCGCTCTGACAGGTCACTGCGTCGGGCTGGCTGATGTTGATGGCGTTGATCAGCGTCTTCCACTCGCTCACCGAGACCTTGACAGGTGCTTTTGTCTCCGTCGCAGAACGCCACAGATCATCGAGCGACGATCCATCTTTCAGTGCGCCCGGATCAACCTTGTTCAGTCGATCGATGACAGCGTTGAACCAGGCAACATGCAGTGGATTTTTCGGATCAAAACGCTGAAGATAGTCCTTCATGGAATCAGGAAGAAAGCAGCCGAATCGGCCCGGTTGTCACAAAGCTAGCGGAACCTGTCACGATGTCGCTGTTGTCTACGTCAACTGCACAGGTTGTGATCAGTATTGACGACTGAAAAAACAAAGAAGAGGTGACGGGGCTACTGTCAGCATCATCAACTTCTACAGTTGCTTGTTTCAGGTAAAACCTTGCATTGCCCGTGGATCCCTGTTCAGTAAGCTGAACAAGGCGCAGCATTGGGTCAACGTCGTTCTTGTTTGCCGAACTGTAGAGATTAACAATGAAGTCCATTGTTCCAGATCCGGTAACAGTGGCCTTCACATAGCTGCCAAACCTCTCTCCAATAACCCCGGTGTCAATCTCTGATGCAGTCCTGGCGAGCTGCCAGCGCCTCAGCTCACCCTGGATTTTGAAAGGGTTTTCGGTTGCCTGCGACTTGAACGAATTACTTGTTGATGGCCATGCACGCAATCGAGTTTCGCTTGAGATGGTTGACAGTGATGTGACAAAAGTGCTGAGGGTTGTGCGCTGAGTTGAGTTGCTATTGCAAACAAGAACAACAGGCTTTGTGACATTGACAGTCGACAGGGGAATGAGAGTGGCCGAGCTATTTGAAAGCGCTCCATCAATGTTTTCGTGAAAGTAGATTCTATCGAGGGAATCCCTGTGGATATATCCGTTCAGGGATCCAGCTGCATGAATCAAATAAACATGCTCAGCAAAAAGCCAGTCATCATAGCCAACAGTGACAAAATTACTGGTTTTGTTTACTGATGAAGCGGGTACAACAATAGGCTCAGGCTGTGTTCGCTGAAGAGTGACAATTCCGTTGTAGCCGAGGTAAGCCATCAGAGCGTCGAGATAGGTTTGCCAGAGATGCGGAACTGAATCTCACAAACCTGTGCAGCTCCGAATGATGCTGACATCGAAACGTTTGTGATCACCACTGTAGCGGCAACGCTCTTACCGATGACTGAATCAAACAGCATTTCCATTGGAATCGTGGCTGTGCCATCATTGTAAATTTCAGAAATCAACGCTACGGCAGCAGAGTCATCCGGGTCGTAAAACAAGCTGCCGGACGCAGATGACTCACGAAGTCCAGCAATAAAAGTTTTGTCCCATTTTTCAAGGGTTGTCGTCTCCAGTGCATCTCGTGATGTCTGGAACTGAATGCTACGAACTCGGCCAACCCTCACTCCGTTGTAACGAAGTTCTGCGTGAACTGATGTTGGGATCATGGCTAAATGGCCTCAAACCAATAATAGTTGATCTCTGGCTCCTGGGCGGGAATGTAAGCATCTGGGTTGCTCATGCCAAGTGGCATACCCGGCCTATAGCCATAAGCGTACTCAAAGTTAAAGAAAGGGCCAATCTTCTGGTTTGTGCCTACTTTCTTAAAGCCAATGGACACATTGCTCGGCCGAACCGTTGTTTGTTGTACTATCAGATTTCCGAACTGGTTTGTTGTAATACGCCCAAGCTGCGAGAAAACAAGAATACGTGTTTGATCTTCCTTGACTCCGTAAACCCGCGTTGTAAAGTCTTCAGCAGAATCACCACCACTGAATTCTGGTGTCCCGCAAATCTTCCCGTGCATCTTAGGCACGACAACCTCAAACTCTTTGTAAATTCCGTTTGGATTGCTAATTACAGCCGTAGAAACAGAAGCGCCTGCCAAACTTGTAGAGCCCCCACCACACTGATCGCTTGTGAGTTGAGCCCCATAGCAAAAACGATTTGTGCATTCTCTCACCTCCCACGAGGTGTAGTTCAGGTAGATTGTATAAGAGCCGGACGAAACAGCGAAGTAGTTGCTGGACAGCCTTGCTTGATTAACAACCTTGTCTGCGGTTGCAACAAGGTTAACCTGTGCTGTACTGATGCCGGGAATGACGCTGGTGATGGATGGCGCTTCGGCAAAATGCCAGCTCAATCCCGATGGGCTTAGCATCTTGTTGGCGAGGTTGGCATCAAGAATCCCATCAGCCAGGGCGGCTGGGAGCGCGATCGGCAGAGCGCCACTCAGTGAGGCGTACCAGCACTGCAGGATCGACGCTGCCGAGGTGTCAGCGATGTTCCTGAACTCAAGGCGCAGCCTGGTGTCTACCGCGTTGTCAGACCAGGGCCTGGTGTAGCAGGCGGCGTCCTCGCGCCAGGAGGCTTCGGTGACCGGGTAGCGGGCCAGGGTGGCCTCTCGGGAGCTTGGGCGAAGGGCGGGGAAGGTGATGGTCATAATTGATTCCTAGATTGAAATCTCATTACTACTGTGCTGGCCATGCCGCCGTTGGCGACGTGAAATTAGATGTGTAGCGTGCCACGCCTTTTGTAATACGGAATTCGTCAACCTTACCCTTGAAAGTATAAGCAGTTGTGTAATAGTAGCCTATTTTAGGTGCGTTATCTGTCAGGTTTGTGCTATTAGTCAGTGTTGCTCCTAGCTGGTTGCCATTGATAAACATTCGCGCACTTGTGCCGCCACGAGTCACTGCAAGATGCTGCCATACTCCTGCAGTCACCAATCCCATTGAGTTTCCACCCAGCCCAGCAAAAGTCAGATACCAATTGCCATTAAAAATAGAAACAGCAAGGCCGGTAGTGACACCGCCCATGGTAAATAAGCCAGCGTTGCTGTTGCCAGTGTCTACATAAACCCAGCACTCTACAGTTAAATCACCTGTGCCAAACTGGAACTTACTGCCTGAAGCAACGCTTAGATAGTCACCTACACCATCAAGAGCCAACGCGCCAGTTCCAAACTTGGGTGCCGTGGTTGTAATGGCTGCATTACCAGAGGCTGTTACTGTTGATGGGCTGCTACTGCTGTCAATAAATGTCGTAGAGCCATTGGTGCCGTCAAAGCTTAAAAGCAGCGAAACTGAATTAAACTGAGGATCAAAAGCGGCTTGCTGATTGTAGGTGAATCCAACATTTGCAATAGGGGTAGAAAGCTGAATAGTATTTATTGCTAAGGTACCCATATAAACAATAACAGCCTGCGACGTGATTGCACTTGCCTGCAGCGTGTCAACCGAGAAAACGTAAGTTCGCCTGAGCGCAATTTCACCAGCGGACTCGGACAAAGCGAGCGTGTTGACAATTACCCGCTTAAGGACGAGAATCATCAACAAAGACAGTGCCAAAGGTAGGGGCGGTTGATAGCGATTCAATAATGAACGAATATGGGCGCGAGAAGTTCACGTCACTAACACTCGACGAGAGTGCAAGGTCGTCGATCTCGGTGATTCGATACGTGAATCGAATGGCAGCACCGACCGTTGGCGTAGTTGCAAGAGACGGAATATAAAAGATCGGAGCTTTGAGTTTGATTCCAACCTGCGGAAATGCTGCAGTCAGTGCAAGCGAATTGATTTGCAGCTCGATCGGCGGATCAGGAATGCTGGCCAGCGGAACCGTGACGCTCCCGTATCCACGCGCCTTGAAGTTCAGCGTCACGCTGCTCACGCCAGGCGCCACGGATGTCACCACCGGGGGCTCGACAAAGCTCCACATCAACTGCTGGCTGTTGAGCTGCAGGTAGGCCCGCAGAGAGGCATCCAGGCCCTCCAGGAAGCGGTTTGGCAGGTTAATGGTGTATCGAGTCCCCTTGGCTACCTCCCACAGGCTGCACAGGCCATCAGCCTGCGTGTCGGTGACATTGGTGAAGCTCAGGCGCAGGCTGCCGCCACCCGGCCTGGAGGCCCAGATCCGACGCGAGGTTGCCCCGGACTGCGTGCGAACCTCGCTGCGGGAGTAGGCAGGTGGAACAAACTCTCTGGTTGTAGGCACAAAATCAGCGGCAGTCCTGTAAGAGACGTACCGCAGATCAACTGGATTTTGCGCTAGGTCAAGATCAAGTGACTCGACCTGAAGTTGATACACCACGAATCATCATGCTCCGATAGCGCCATTGATGCCGTCGAAGTCGAAGACGATTTGCTCGTTGGTAGTCATACCGGAAATAGTTACGCCATAATCCAGATAGTACATCAACGGTTTTGTTGCACTGGTACTGTTATACAAAACTGCGTATCTGAAATCAGCGACAGTGCCGGTAGCAGTAAACGTGTAGTCGTTGATGATCAGCTTGTAGACACCGCTGGTCTGCGAGGAGCTTGCAACAGTGAGCGTAAAGCCGTTAGTTGGATAGCCACCGCCGGCAGCGATCTGCGTAATGTTCGTCAGAACGGTATTAGAAACAACCGGAGCGGTATTGGTCAGCGCAAGCTTCAGCGTATGGGAACCGAGATTGTGCAGACCGTTGTAAGCGTCAGCCGGGAAACAATGAAACTTGACAGGCGTAACAACGGGCATGGATCTGGCAGCGTATGGGCCAGTCTACCGGCCTCAGTTCGTTGGATTTGAGTATGGCTGTGTCGGCGGAGTGAAGCTTGCTGTCCATTCAGCCTTGCCGGTCATTACTCTAAATTCGTCAATGTATCCGTTATATGTTGCTTGGTTGAAAGAAAGGCCGCCAATATACATGCCGCTTGTATTGAAATTGTCCGTCAAGGAATACACGGCTGTATCAGTATATGTATTCGCAAGAATGCCATTAATGAAGGTGTATGTATTTAGTCCTTCCCTGGTGACTGCAATGTGGTTCCACGTATTGATTGTCACCACGGCGCCATTTGCTGGGTTTTCCCAGTCCCTGCCCATAAACCGCAGCGCTCCGCCAACTCCATCGAATTGGCCAGAGCCAAACTTGGTGAAAATGTAGCCGTTTTTTACTGTTGGGCGAATCCAGAGATCAATGGTAAAATCGTTGGTAAGTATATTCGGGAGATAGTAATAAATGATGGACGCTGTTCCGCTCATCCGAAGCGAAGATCCACCAAATACACTTTGAGCTGCAGTTAAGTAGTTGACCCCAGCAACAACGCCACCAAATTGATCGTCATTCGTGTAGGCGGAGTTATTGATAAGATCGGTGCTACCCTCAACACCATTGCAGTGCATAAGGAACAGAACAGATTCCGTCGGGTAGCTGACTGGTGCTGCCGGCAGGAAGCTTGCGGTTGGTGGCGTGAAAGAGCTTGTATAAACTGCAGTTCCTTTCGTCAGTCTGACTTCATCAATGAATCCGCTGATTTTGCCAACAGTTACTGTTGTATTTGTCGATGAGAAGGGAGCAAGGCCGGAAGCGGCACTCACGCCATCCACATACAGCGTTACAGCACCGGCATTTCGCACTACGGCAATGTGACGCCATTGAGACAGTGCAAGATTTCCGCTGGTGATCGACCAGCTATTGTTCGGGAATGCAGCCTGAACAATGATTCGCGGCTGGCTACCGGATGAAATAGTTACGGTAAAACCAAAACAGCTAAAGAGGGTGCCGAGACCCGCAGTAGCGTAGATCCAGCACTCCATCGTGAAGCTTTCCGCGTATCCAATGGCAAAAGCGGTTGGATGGGTAAACGTAGGCGTTGGGTATGGACCGCCAAAAGTGCTGCTGTAGAACGTGGAAGAAGAACCACCAAAGCGGCTCATGTTACGAACAATTCGGCAACCGCTATACACGCCGCCCTGGCTCGTATTCAGAATGCCGAAGAAGGTTGAATGTTCGTAGGGGCTGGAATCAATAAACGCAACGGAGTTGTGGTCTCCGTCCATGTGGAGCAGGAGCACAACCTCGCCGGTTACAGCAGCGCTGGCATCTGCGTAGACCCGACAGGTTCCAGTAACGCCAAGCTGTGTTTGATACACGACATCGGCGTAAACCGTTTCACCAACATCCAGCGTGGAATAAGTGTAGGTTGAGGTATTTGCTCCAACAATGACAGCCCCACTCCTGTACCATTGAACACCAATCTTGGTTGCAGTACCCGACTTGCAAACAACGTCGCCAACCGTCAGAACATTGCCAGGCGAAGAAACACCAGAGATCAGCGGACAGGTGCAAGCGTCGGCCTCATTTTCGTTGCCTTCGATGATCCAGTTAGAATCAGTTTGATAGGTCGTCCAGTTTTTTGCAATTTCGCTCAGACCGTTTTCATCAGTCGGGTGGTGAACAGCTTCGATCTCAATTGTTCCCTCTTCTGATACCGTGATCTTCTCGATCTTGTAAGTACGAGTTTCCGTAACAGCTGTTTTCTTGGCAAAGACAATTCCAGCCGGCGATGCCTTGCCTTCTGAATCAACAGAGACGGTCAGGCTTTCCACAAAGTCACTGGCACCATCCCATGCCGTGACTTCATGTGTGCCTGGTGTCAGCAGATCGCTTCTTGTTGACAGAACAGTGCCATCGGCAAGAATTACACCATGCGAGAACTGGTCGTAATAGCTCAGGTCCATGGCGACCTTTATGTAGTCGCCAGCCGCCAGGCCAGCCCCCAGGCCATCCGGTGTTGTTGAGAACGCGATCGAGTGCGTCACCAGGCGCCGCATCCTGATCAGATAGCAACACACGTCGATGGCGTGCTCTGCATTGGTGCAGAACGCTGACAAGTCGATGCTCTCAATCGGATCCGAGTCCGACTGGCCGGCTTCTTGAACGAAAACCTCGCGCTCAACAGGGAAGAAACCAGTTGATGTCAGATCAAACCGTTGGCGTTCCTCTCGCCATTTGGCACTGACACGAATTGGCTGCCGCTCCGACTCTTCAAGGAATTGCAGCCTGAAGGTGTTTTCAAGAATGTTGCCAGCCGTGAACAATGCCCTGATTGGAACGGGGCCGTCCTCGGGAAAGATGAGCGCAGGAGACAATGCAAACTTGCCGCCGCGCTGACTGAGTTCAAGTAGGTGGTACGCCGCAATATCAGCTGCAAACTGAATTGAGTTGACACGCTGAGCATCAACGGCATCGTAAAAGTAGCGACGCTTTTGGCACCAGTCAGCAGCGTCAAAAAATGATTGCGCGTCAATTAGAGAATCGCCAATAATCTCTCCCAGCCCATACTGATCAGTTGTCAGGTAGGCGCGAAGAATATCAGGGAAGAGGTTTGTTGATTCAAACGCATCGCTACCAAGCAGGCGCCTAGCCTTTGTGCCTGCAGTAACATAACCAGAGAATTGCGGCAACTGATTGAACTCAGTTGATGCAAAAATGTTCAGGCCAATGGTTGCGATCCTGTCATAGGTTGGATCTGTTGAGTTTTCAGAAATTGTATTGACGTAAACAATCTCGTGCTCAGGGCCGTTTTGTGCTGTAGTCTGGATCTCTTGGTACGAAAAAGCTTCCGCAATCATCGCCCAGTCATCAACATAGGTATTATCATCTGTTTTCGGAATGCCAATGTTTTCACTTGTCTCAAGCCGTGGAATGTTAAAGCTTCTCCAATTGCGGTCTCGGTTATACCCATTCCACTCAATAATAATTCCGTCGTTGACAACAGTGCGATTGAGCTGACCGGACGTGTTGCTGATAACACACAGGGGCTCCTGTATTCCTGAGCTGTGGCGGATTTCCCAGCTGGAAACAGGTTCAAACCTAATCTCCCAGCGGCGGGAGGTTTTCATCTCAAAGCGAATGGAGTTAAACGTATTATCTTCTGAGCTACCACGAATACCCCAGGTGCCGTTGATAACGGTCCAGGTTCCACCGTTGGATCTGTACCAAATACGGAAAAAACTGATTCGAGTCTCGGCTCTGGTAACGGTTCCCGACTGAAAATTAGTAACACCAATCTTGTCGTTCTTGTCGTATGTCTTGCCTTCGTACTTCAGTCCAGCGTCTTGATTGATCTTAATCAGGCTTTTACAATCACGCAAATTTGCAAAGCCATTAACACGAATTCCAACAGTCGATCGAATTCCTATTTCAAATAACCTGGAGGAACGAGCAAGGGCAACCGTTGCCACGGCACAACGGAAAATCTGAGGAAAGTCGCTGCAAGTCCTGAACTCATTCGGAATACCAAGATTATTCAGGCTTGAGCTTCGATTCCATTGCGGAGGTTCAATGGTTTGACCCGAATACGAAGGATTGATGTAGTCATTATTGGGAATGCTGTCAATACTTCCAGCCTGAATAACACGGAAGACGTATTCCATCGTCTGTCCATTGCCTTCTGGCTCGTTGTCGGCGTTTGACACAAAAACCTTGTCGCCGGGCTCGCGTTCAACCAGAACAGCAAGACAGGATCCGCAACGATAGACCTCACCGATAATCAAAGCTTCATCGGCAGCTCGCTGCTTTGAAGCTACGGTGCTGGCGATGTCACCACAGGTAGCCTCGCCATCTGACTCGGATGACGTGTTATCCGTGTTTTCCGAGCTAAATCGAAACTTTGTTTCTCCGTCAGATCGCCTGTCAAGCGTATAGCGAAAACGATCACCAGGATTCAAGTTCATAGAACCCGTGCTGGTGGAGATAATCGCTCCCCTCAGCGAGTAGTGATAGCGAGCCTTCCAGTGTTCAGCAAGGGCTTGCGGATCATCATCGCAGTCAACTTGAAACTTTTCTCCATCGTCCTTCGACTTTGTGGTTACACGAATTGTTGGACGCAGCCTGGGATTGACCCTATAAGCCATCCGGTTGGGGATGTGTGCATACAGGCCAAAGGTTGTTGAAGTAGAAGGTTTGGTTGAGTAGCAGAAATGCTCCTCATATTTGCCATCGTTGTCCTTGATGGCAAACACGGTGGAACCACCATAATTGATGGAATTGCCAACGTCATTGCCAGGAAGTCGGCCAAGATAACCATGGGCATTTGTAATTGGTCCGCCAGTCAGGTTTGCGTAAATAGTCGCCCGAGATACAAGCTGTCTTGCGCCCTGATCAACAATTTCATAAGTGCCGAGCGAGTTATCGCCAATGGCAAAGCCAGTCGTATCAAGAGCGCCAATCGGACCTTCGCCAAGCAGGAAGATCGCTCGCAGGTACTGCGATCCCCGGTACGTGACCATCTGGCTCCAGATCAGGCCCAGATTGACCCGCACGCCGCCATAGGTGCCCGCTGGCCTGGGAGGGGTGACCTGGGCCGGCAGGGTCTGGCGACGCGCCCAGATCACCGGGATGGTCGAGCCGAGGGAGCTGGGCTGCTGAACAGAGTCGAAGCCGACACGAGGAGCTGTGCGATTGGCAACTACAACGTTTTCGCCCTGCTTGTCAGTTGAAGTGAGGCCGCCTTTACCAGGCTCGGGAGCTTTTGGCTTGAAGAAAGACGCAGCAATGGTCAGGCCAATGCTGATAATGCTTGAAGCAAGTGCAATGATTCCCAGTGCCGCACCAGCTTGTGGCTGCGATGGATCAATCTTTACTTTGCTCTCGATCTCAACAAGAAACTTCTTGTATTTAGCAGCGGCTACAACAGGATCATCGTCCGGCCACAGCATGGCCGCCAGATAGCGATCCGCAGGCAGCATCGGCTGCTCAGGCATAGCCCAGAACCCGGTGGTAGGTGGTGTCGGCAGGCAGGGCGAACAAGGGGAGGGCCGTGACGCCCCTGGAGTGCAGGGGAACCAGCAGCAGCCGGCCGGGAACCACCGTGCCGATCCCCAGGCCCTCCTCGGGGCTGTCCAGCAGGGTGATCGACCACGGCTCAGCCTTCGGTAGCTCCTCGGTGTTCCGGTAGAACGCATCCCGTAGGGGCTCCCAGCGGCCAGCGCGGGCCAGCTCGATCCAGTCGTCGATCGGTGGCGGGGTCTGCCCAGCGTCCTCCAGGAGGATCCTGGCCATCACCAGGCAGCAGGCGGCGTGCCCATCCCGTGGATCAGCGCCGATCTCATGGGGAAGGCCAAGCCAGGAGTGATAGATAGGTGCCATGAGGCAGCCTAACTACGAAATGACGATTTGCCCAGTTGGTGGAATCGCGCCAACCATTGAACGTGTAAGAATTCTGCCAGGGATTTCTTGTCTGGCAGCATTCAGTGGTGAAGAAAGCGTGATCGTGGGACGTTCAAGATCGTTGGAGCCGCCAGTGCAAGCCCAAACCTCGGAAGCAATAACAGTAGATTCCGTGAATGCCGTGGCCTCTGCAACAATGATGCTGACAGTTTTAACCTCAAGCAACCAACGATTCAGGATTGCCTCAGAAAACAGAGGAACAGTGATCTCGTTAGCAGTTGCAATCAGCGAAGCTTGGCCGCTATCGCCATTGCGGCTAGAAGATAGACCAGCAATACCATAGGGGCCAAATAGGTACTGTACTGAATCAAAAGTTCTCGTCTCTCCGACAAAGAAATTTTGGTAGCTCCTGCCAGCAATGTAGCTGCCAGTGCGATCAAGGAATCTTGCATAGTGAGCAAAGGCGACAGCCATCAGATCGCAAGCCTCCTGCGGGTTGGGACGGAACCGCGAATGCCTTGGTAGGACAGCGCTTGACCCATCTTCGCAGCCTCTTGCATTCCCTTGCGATGCTGCTCCATCGTAACGTACTCAACACTGTTGATAACAGTAGACTCAGAGCGAACATCAATGACTTGCGGTTCCATCGACTGGCTACCAGAATCGGCCGAGCCAGACATAGCAGCCCGCTGCTGCTCAAGTGAAGCGCGAGTGGCAGAAAAGACGCTTGAGGAATCTGCACTGCCGGAATTGGCCTCATCGCCTTGAGCGGTCGAGCTGCTTTCGCCGGGCAGTGGCCTACCAGGAACATACAGCTGGTCAACAGGAATGATTGTGCCGGCGCGATCGGGCCACCACAGCTCGGGACCATTCTCACCAACCCAACTGGGCTGACCCATTGGTGGGCGACCACCTTCGGCAAATCCCTTGAGGCCAAACAATTTGCCAGAGCCGTAAGAAACTTGGGATATAGCGCCAAAGATGCCGGCTAGGCCCATAAGAACGTTGTAAGTGCCGCCTTTCTTCATTTGCTGGACACCAGCAACGCCCATGGCAATACCACCAAGGATTTGTATGCCAGTGCCAAGCTTCTGACCGATCATCTGAAGCTTGCCGATATTTTCTTCCTCTGTGGTTATCCTGCTGTCATAAGCAGCTTTAATTTTTGCCGCACCTTCTTCGCTGGCTACAACAGCAGAAGAGAAAATTTTATCGCTAGACTCTAGTGTATTTACAAACGAAATACCAAAATTACTTGCTGTATCAGAGGCAAATAAAACATTATCACTGAAACTCTGCAGTTTTACGGTTGCGTTGTCGCTTGCCGCCTGCAGTGAAGCAGTGCTCCACGGACTGCCGGACTCCACTGCGGCAGGCGGCGTGTAAAACTTGATACCGCTAAGAGTCGCTGGCTGAGCTAAGGCCTCTACCGAGGATTGTGTATTGCCGGAAATGCCGCCAGCAATTATTGCAACATTTTCTTTAATGCTTTTAACATTAACATCAAGACTTGACAGTGGTGCAACCATTGGATCGCCCGGTTGCTCAAAGCCAAGAAACTTAGTAATACTACCAAATATCTGATCTTGAATAGGACGCATTGTGATCTCAAGCAATATATCAATTGCCCTGGAGCTAATGCCCTCACCCCACTTGGTAAGCGCATCTGAAAGATTGCCAGTCTTTAGCAATTCGGCATTAAAGCCAATAAAAGAATCAGTCCAGGCCCCAGCAATGTCTTTAACGCGCTCAAGCTGCCTAATTTTTTGATTTAATAGGTCAATAGCCTTTGCTGTTTGCAGAATGCCATCAGCCTGGCCACTATCATTTTGAATACCCTTTGTAGCAATTTCTCTTAGAGCTTTTTGATACTCCGTCAGCCCGCTAGTGCCGGCAAAAATTTCAACAATTCTATCCTGTGCATCCCTCAGTTTATTATTGTAATTCGCCTGAAGCTCATTGATTTTAGCCTGCTGCTCTGCTTGAGTCGTCAGATTTTCAAGCAAATTACGCTGTTCTTCGCTCGCTTGTTTGTAGAGAAGGGTTGTTTTTAGTATTTCACTATTAGATGCCTGTAGCTTGCCAAGCTCCAGCGCAGCAGCCTCAACTCTACCAACAGCAACCTTTTCTTGAAGTTGAATAATTTCAGCGCGAGCACGCTCTAGACCCTGCAACTGATTAGACAGTTCAAGATTTTTGCGTCGCTGCTCCTCCTCCTTCTTGGCAATGCCAATTGCAAGATTTGCTTGCTCATTGACTTGCTTAATTAAATCAGCATTTCCACCATATTCTTTCTTAAGCTTAGTAATTGCATTAGTGCGATCTTTTTCAAGTTGCGCCAGCCGTGCAGTTGCCTCAGCTTCAATATCAGCAACAGAAGCAGCATTGTCACTAAGGTTGAGAATTCGCTTTCTTGCTTCAAGCTGTTGCTGCAATACACTTCTTTGTTGCTGAAGCTGTGGAAGTTGATTATCTTGCAGAATGCTTTCAATCTGCCCAAGCTCTACACCCTTTTGCCTGAGCTTAATTTGCTCCTCAAGAATGCGCTGCGCTTCCTTCATGCTGCCAGTCATTGCAGCAAGAACAGCTAGTCGCTCTTTGTTTAATGGAGCAGCCGCTGGAGTTGGGCCAAGCGGTGTTTCACTATATTGCGGTTGAGGTATATTGCTAATCTGTGTTGAGCCCATCATCTGGGTATTTCTTGCCGTTGCGCCAGGCGCAGAAACCATATATCCGCCAGCTCCACCAGGATTAAATCTGCCGCCAAATTCCTGCCAGCTCATCTGGCGGTTCCAGGGCTGCCGCCTATTCGGATCAAAAAGTGATATACCCTGATCGTTCATACCAGAAACATACACCCAGTGGCCAGATGTAGTGCCGGAGTCTGACGTAATACCAACACCAATAGAGCGACCTGCTGCATATTCAGCTCGCAAATCGCTAATTCTCGCTGATGTGGTACCACGCGCACTGACGCCAATGCTTTGAAGCGCGGAAATTTGCGCTCCCATGGACGTAGTATCGCCAAAGCGCTTTCGTGTTTGATTGTAAACATCATCTGGAATGTTCACACCCTTTGATCCACTGGCAATCATTGCAGAAACAGTGGTAAAACACTCTCTCCATCCCTGTCCACCAGCATTGTCAAGCTGACTCTGCCATGCAACGCCAAAGCGATCAAGCAGCTGCCCACCCTGAGCAGTTTGATTGACGCTAGAAACTGCAGATCGTGGCATCAAAAGTGCATTTGCACTTGCAAGTCGTTGACCCGTTGCTGCCTCGGAGCCACCGGGAAGGGATGTCCAAATCCTGTTCAGCAAACGATCAAGCCCAGCAACGTCGCCAGCTTCAAGCAAGCTCTTTGCGGCTGGGCGCATGATAATTGCAAACTCTTTCGCGGCTTGCGCAGCTGTCGAGAAATCACGCGACAGCATTCGCGCCGCAACATCACCTTTGCCAATATCATTCAGCCACCGCTCGGTTTTTGGAATGAGTTGGAAGAATCCACGAGCGTTACTAGATGGATTTGTCCAATTCTTGCCACTGTTAGATTCCAGTTCAGCAAGTCGAGCGAAATATCCGCTATTTGCGCCAGACCCCGTCGCTCCACCACCAATGCCACTCATGTCAGGCAGCGTCACTGCTTGACGCATCAGATCGGCGGCTTCCCTTGCACGCGCAAGCACGTAGTCGGCAACCTGCATCTTGTAATCTTCGACTGAACGTACATAGGAAAGCTTCCTACGTTCAATATCTTCAATCTCGCGTGCGGTTGTGCGCTTGTAGTCCTCAACGTCTCGATTAAGCTTCGCAAGTGTAAGCTCAAGCTTTTTGCGAGATTGCTCAATATCGGCCTCGCCCTCTTTCCTTGTACGCATAACTTCGCGTACATTCGTCAGTAATTGCTGCTCAAAACCAACAGCTGAAGCAAAAAGGGCGCGAGCATTAAGATCGCTATTTTCAATGCGATTTTGAGCAGCCGCGCGATTATTATCAATTACGGATTCCGCAACTTGTTGGCGCAAGTCAAAAATTTCACGCTCTTTTTTATACGAGTAATCAGCAACATCCCTGTTGAAATCAGCGGCCTCGCGCTGCAGGTCATACGCCTGACGCTGAAGATTAAAGGCTTCGCGGTAAGCGGATTTAACTTGATCAGCGATTCTCCTCGATTCGCCAATACGGGTCGTTTCAGCTGCAAACGCCTCCTGTGGATCAATAGGTGGGCGTACGTCGATAGGCGTGTTAGTTGCCGTTCTTGCGCCACGTCGGGACGCCATATCAATTGCAACTGCAGCGACCGAAGCTCCAGGAACCGGCGCAAGTACAGACTTGCCAAGAGTTTCAAGAATTTTGCCAACAATTGGATCGTTTGCTGCAGCGCGAGCGGCATTCAAAATACCATTGATGACTTCAGTAAAGCCAACAAGCACTGGAAGCAGCTGCCCCTGAATTACTCCAGTGATAGAAGACCACTGCTCCTCCAGTTTCTTTTGCTGAACCTCAAGTGCAACAAGATTGCGCACACCATCAGCCCCAAGTCTCTTTTGCACCTCACGAAGTACAAGAGTTTGCGCATCATAAGCTCGGCCAAGTGATTGCAGTTGCTGAACTTGAAATTTCAGTGTGCTACCGACCTTAATTCCACTCGTTTCAAGGGCCGCAATAGCATCATTCGGGCTCTTAAGCCCAGCAGCAAGAGTCTTGAGATTTTGAACTGTTGTATCAACGGCACTACCAATTGCCGTGCCGACCAGTGACAGGCCAAAGCCCAGCATCCCACCGGCAAAGCCACCAGCAGCACCACCAATCAGGCCACCAGCAGACGCCCCAAGGCCCTGGCCGAACAGAAGTGGGAAGGCACCACCAATTAGGCCCTCGGACACCGCACGGCCGCCCCTGGTGCCCAGTCGGCGGGTCAGGAAGTCGGCATTGGGATCCCTGCGCTGAATCTGATCATCAAAACGAGCGATAGTTTGCCTGAGCTGTTCATCAAGTCGCTCAAAGTTTGCATCTGTTGCATCAATTGATGCACGAAGATTGGTGAACTCTTCAATGCTTGCTCTAATTGCATTAGTCGAAAGCCTGGAAACATTTCCAAGATCAGCAAGTGTAAGTAGCGCCCGTCTTGCACGATCAGCGGCGTCCTGCCCAGGTGTTGGAACACTTCCACCAGCAGCAGCTGCGGGAGTGCGAGGTGGTGCGCCACCAGTACCACCAGCTCCCATGATTTCAGCCGCTCTCTGATCAGACCTTGCATAGGCAGCTCTCCTCGCTTCCTCAAAGCGAGCACTCGATGCCGTCATTCCAGCTGGCGGAAGTGCTGGCAGTGCTTGGGCTGGCGGCAGCGCAAGTCTGGCCTGTGTCTGCGGCCTTGCAATTTGCTCGGCCATAGACGCAAGCTGCCTGTAATTTGCAAGCGGTCCGATCCATGGATCGCCAGAAGTCATCCCAGACGGCAGCAGGGCTCCGGCAACCCTTGAGCCTGGCAACTTAATTTGACCAGTTGCTTTAATAATTGAATCAATAAATTGCTGATATTCCTTGCTTGTGGTCCGAAGCGACTCGCCAGCACCATCAAGAATTGTCTGCAGCTCGACAAAAAACTGCTTATAGTCAGCAACAACAAATTCCCACGGATCGGGAATATTCATTTGTGTTACTGTTTTTGCCGACAACGCTTCTGGCGAAACGTTGCTGGCGTTATTGATGGCATCGCTCCACGTATTGAGCAATTCCATCATTGCCGTCATTCCAGCATTCTGCGGAAGTGCAGGAAAGTTGCCACCACTGCTTGCGCCAAAATCAAAAACACGATTCTTGCCGCTATTGAAATTGCGAGAAAGATTGCTGCCGTAGGAAAAAGCAGGCTTGACAGGATAGAAAGACTGACCAATGCCAAAAGTCTTTTCTGTGGTAGATTTGATTCTTGGGAATGCTTTTTCAAGCTGGCTAATGTAGGTATTGATGAGGTTATTTGCCATCTCGATCATAAATCGAGACGGACTTGCAATACCAAGACCTTTCTTGACAGCCTGCCTAAAAGCGCTTGTCATGTCGCTTGCAGCAGTAGCAGCTTTGCTAGCTCCCGACTTGATGCGATCAGTAAAAGTATTGACGACATTATTGGCAGCGCTATCAACGCCAGTTTTGGCGCCAGGAATTTGCTTATTGACAGTGCGAACAAGCTGATCAATGGCCTGCTCTGGCGAAAGATTGCCGAGGTAGTCAGCCCTTTGCTTAGGCACGTCAGCAATTTTCTTCAGGCCAGCAGCAAAAGAGTTGTCCTTAACAGATTGAGCAGCAAGACTAGAAATAGTATTCTTCAGGCCGGCAAGACGATCCCTAAGATCATCAATTGGTGTGGCTGTATCACGAGCTTCTTGGGAAATTTCAGCAAGTGCATCACGAATTGGCTGTGCCGCATCATTGCCTATAGTTCCCCTGCCGACAAAGCTGGAAAGCCTCGTTTCAGTGGTAGCAATGCTATTTGACAGCTTGCGACGAGTGCTTATTTCATTTTCGTAAGCCTTGGCAGAATTTGCTACTGCGGGGGCGATGCTCTTCAGCTGATCACTAAAGATGCTGAATATATTCCTACCAGCAACTGTAAAGTTGGGATCAGTCTTGCTGAGAATATCTATCGCATTTGGATCGGATACAGCCCTGCGACTGCGCCCGCGCTTCGGTTCCAATGGCAGCGTCATCGCCAAGCCAGCCGCATCAAGAGCTGGGATATTCGTTCTTCGACCCTGTGCGTTTGTAATGAACTCGCGGCTCGTCCCGATCATGCGGGCGCCACCAGAGGGCAGCATGGCCTCTCTGGGGAGTGGTTGATCCACAGGGAAGCCTGCGGCTGGGGGGAGAGCCCTGATGGCGCCACCCTTTACCCACGCCTCAAGCTCTTTGCTGTTCAGCTGCCTACCACTAAGAATTTTCTTTTCAGTGGTGGAAGCAAGATTGGCCGCTTCCTGCTGTTTTTTTAGTGTGGTAAGCCTATCTCGCTCCGATCTTTCAAGATTGGCAAGCGCTCCTCTTGCTTTTTCAAGGTCAACTCGATATTTACTGACATCACCCTTGGCGATTGCACGCGACAAATCTGCAACAGCTTTCTGCGGTCCACTCAGAATACTTGAATCAGCTCCGGCAGTCCTGAGATTGTCGATTCGACGCTGAAGAGTGTCAATTGAATTTAGCGCTCTCTGATTTGTTAATTGCTCAGCATTGGCACGGGCAACTGTTTTTACTTTTCTGTCGTAGTCAAACAGCTTGGCCTCAAGATCGCTAAGGCGCCTGCGAGCAAGCTCGGTTGAACCCCTGGCGGCATCAGCGGAAGCCGCCATCCCTATTGATTTTAGCTTATCTGCTGTTTCTTGTTTTATTACACCTTTTCTTGCAAACTCGTTGATTCGATCATTTCCAGTTTTTATCCGCCTACCGATTAAGGATCTTTCGCGCTGAAGGCGAATATCCTCATTTTGAAGTCTGTTGTATTGCTCAAGCTCCTGGGAAAGAGAGTTGAGCGTCCTAATTTCTTCAAATCTTTCCCTATTGTTTCTTGCCTTGGGGGCTTTCAAAAGCTTTTCAAAAGCTTTAATTGTTTTTTCAGCCGAAAGTCTTTCGTCTTCTGGTATGTTTGCTCCAGATCCTTTTCTGACAAATTCTTGTCGCCTGCCCTCGAATCTCTTGATTTCAACGTTTCTTCTTGCTTCAAGAGCTATTTCAAGTCTTAGCTGAGAAGCCTTTTTGTTGAGACTATCTCTATCGTCTCTTGCGGCACGGCTAATCACACCAGCACGCTCGGCGTAAAAGCGCTTTTGCCGAGCCGACTCAACGCGATCCCTTTGAGCCGAGCGACGAATGGCCCTCTCATCCAGCGCCGCCGCAAGTCTCTCTTCGTTTTTTCTAAGCTGCAACTCGGTTTGCCTTTTTGAAAAGCTGCCAGCCCCACGACCCTGCTCAAGCGCACTGCCCAGCCCCTTGTTTATATTTTTAATAGCTCGGATTTCTTGATTTAGATTTTTGATTGACCCTGAAGATTCCTTGACCGCTTCATCTATGCTGCCAAGTTCTCTGTTCAATGCAGATGCAGCAGACTCCGCCTCAGATAGCGCACTCTCAAGATCGTTAATCTTGTTGAGGTTGTTGATGATAATATCAATCTTCTGCTGATAAGACATTGAGGATCGACCGCGATGGGATCAATGTAGCCAAGAAAAAGGGGCCTCATCGGCCCCCCTTCTTCGCCTTCTCGATAGCCTTGGCTTCGTCCTCTCGCTTAATTTGATGATAGGCCGACCAGAGAATAATCTCCTCTTCGGTTATCATGCTATTAAGCTCGGAAAGAGTTTTGCCAAGACTCTCGGCTATACTCATCTTGATGTATAGCCACTTATCTTGGCGCAGCTCCTGGACTACTTTTTTTGATCGAGATCAGCATCGGAATCATCGTCGCCAATCACAGCACCGATGATCTTCTGCAGATCCTCATCCTCAATCTCATGCTTGAGAGCGGGGATGTCGCCAACAGTAAACAGCGGATTGCCGTTCTCGTCTTTGGCTTTCAGGATCAGCAGGTGCATTGCAAAAGCACCAGCCTCGTCACTCTTTGCATTCTTGCGAGCCTTGTCACGCTCAGCGGCAACAAGCGGGGCACAGTACATCGTGAACTCAGTCACGCCATCATTGAGGATGACGGTTTTCTTGACGGGTTCCAGATTGGCCGCACGCTTCAGGACGTCGATTGCACGACCGAAGCCAGATCCAGAGGGGGTGGGAGTTGGGGACGCCATACGAATGATTGGTGGCTCACAAAGCATAGCAACAAAAAGCCCCCGATTTCTCGGGGGCCTTCGGTTCCGTATCAACTAACTCAGACAGCCTTCGTAAAGTCGAAGGTGGGAGCCTTGGAAGGACGGAAGTTGATGGAAACCTGGATGGCGTCATCGGGGTTGACATTGAAACCGGCCGAGGTCAGCACAATGTTGGTTTCGATGAAACGGCTCAGGTTGTCGCTGACAACACCGCTTGCAAACACCTCGTCAATGTAGAGCTTGACGCCAGCGCCGGTTTGACGACGCTGAATCACGTCTTCAACAATGCGGTTGGCGATCGAGGTGTCATCATCAGTGAAGTACACCGTGGCGCTACCAGTGCCATCAGCAAAGCTGGTCTGATAGCTGCGGAAAGGTGCATACTGACCGGCGCCCTGACCGATGGTGGTAACGTCAATTTCAGCCCGAGTGATCTCAAAGCTCCAATCACGCACCTGACCCACAGGCAGATACGACTTGTAGGCGATGGTCGCCTTGCTGTTACCAAAGCCCGAGGGGGCAGCGGTAGCAGTCACAGCCGAACCACCAGCAGTCGAGCTGAGGGTGGCAACGCCAGTTTCGTTGTTGTACGTCTTGATGAAGTAGTCACCAGCAGCAATTGCACCAGTCACGGTGGCGCCGACCGGGTAGGTCAGGGTCACGGGATCGTTGATGCGGAAGCCCAGGTAGCTGCCAACAGAGATGTTGGCGCCAGTGCTGGGAAAAGCAGCAGCAGTGATGCAGGCTTCGGTGTTGGCGGGCTTGTAGTAAAAGGCGCCCGAAGTGCCGGTAAGAACCGTGGTTTCGCAGGTCATGATCGGACCCAAAAGCAATAGGACAGCAGTGCGGGCACTGCCCGTTGCCTCATACTAGCCACCGGCAATGACAATTCTAATTAGACTTTGTAGCGTGCCAGGCGGCTTCGATGCGAGCAAAAAAGTGCGGAGATTCGTTATTCATTGAAAAGGATGGACCCATGATATTCTGAGTTCTAATGAAAATACCGGTTGCTGTCTTTCTAGTTTTACCAAGATCGCTCAACACGCTTTTGGCAATAGCACTGAGTTGACGAGCCCGTAGACCGCCGATATCCTTTGGCGTATAAATTCGTATGACAATAATTCCCCTTGCACGATCAAGCAGGGAATTGATAGCAGACTCAGTGGTATTACCAAATGCAATGTTGATCATTGCATACTCTTTGTCTGGATCAGGCGGAATAGCAATAATGTTGTCAAAATAAAGCTGCGTATTTGGCGCTTGAGATATAAAGGCCGAGCTAATCGGGACTTCAAGTGCCGCACAAATTGCTTGATAGTCCATTGTCAGCTACCTGCCCGAAACTCGTACCTGAAGACCCTTGCCACAACGGCATCCATATCGCCACCACCAGCATAGGTCGAGTACCAATCTTGCTCAGCTGTTGAAATATTCGACTTTCTGGAGCCAAGATTGACATCGCCACCACTACCAGCCGGAGCAACCTGACCTCGCATTGGCCCATAGCGACGACCCTCTACAACCTTGAATTCAATGCCACCCATTGGCTCGTATCCAGGATCAATGAATTTTCCGGGTTCAAGATCCAGGGCAACAGGTGCGTAATCCGCGATGTTGTCGATCGTAAAAACAACAACACGCTGAGTTGCCTTTACGGTAGACGGAATTGTTGGGACATTCTCGATGGTGTACGGATATTCGCCGTCTTTTACCTTGCCACCCTCGTTCCCAACAGGAATTGCACGCCACGAATCAGCAAAAGAACCACCGTACCGTGGTCCCTTTTCAGCAAGGTCATTCATAATGTCGGCCATGGCCCTACGAGTTGCATTATTGATCTTCGCCCTCAGGTCTTTTGAGATTTTTCCGCTAATTCCCTTGCCACGCTTTGCAATTAAATTCAGATCACGCTGACTTGGCTTTCTCCTGCTCATGACAACCTCGCTATAACAGAGTGAAATACGGGCGAATCGCCACGATACGAGTTTGGGAAAATAATTTTTGCAGTTCTGGTCTGCCCGTCTTGCGTGTACTCAATCCAATCCTTTGTTCTTGGATAGTAACTGCCAAGCGATGTAGCTGCAATCAGAATTTTAACATCTGTGATCTGAACTTCACCCTTGACATCTTCGGCCTGAAGTTGAACCGGAAGCATCTTAATGTTAATCCGGTTTTTCAAGACTTTGGGGCTACCCGTCAACCTGTCAATAGGATTGTCGTAGGTGCCGGTAGCCGGATTGTATTGCTGTTCATCAACATGCTTGATGTAGGCGCCATCAATTCCCCACTGATTGATCAGCGGTCCAGGAATCGAAGCAAAAATGCGATCTACAAGAGACATGGTAATTTACAGTGGGTTGCTGGCCCATCCACCGCTTGCCGGGTAGACCATTCCGTTCACAACGCGAACATTGCTCGGGCGGAATGCGTTGCTTGGCATGTACGGATTGATGCGCGCCGTAGATTCGCGCCTCACACGAGGCTGATAGAAATCACCACGAATAATATAGCGAGCAAAAATATCCATGCAGAACGGCGGAATGTATCCCATCCCGCTTTGCGCCATGTTATCCCGGTTAAACTTAACCCTCAGATCACTGCGCCCAAGTTCAACTTCTTCGTATTCGTGATTGCCGCGTTCGGTGGCGCCACCGTCAAGATTCAGAATTCCGGTGTAACCGCCAGTCTCCCCAAGAAACGCCGCCATGTAAGCAACACCGATCTGAAAATCAATCGGAAGCTCTTCAGTCGAGACGTTGTAGTAATCGGCTGATACAACTCTGGGCCACGCAAGGCTTTGTGTCGATGAAACGGGCCGGCCCTTCCAGTGAAGGGAATTGACAGCCATCGTTGCAGCAACCAGCGTCTGCTCCTTTTCTTCGGTTGTTAGAGCAAGCCAAGCTGTAACACCGGTGCTTGCAGGAAGATCACCAAGCAGTGAGGTGGCCCTTGCAACACTCAGGTACGAGTTTGCATCACTGGCACCAAGAGTAGATACAAAGGCCATGACGTGTCATCGAGTTGCGGTCTTGGGCTTGGGCTTGGCCACGGGGGCCGCAGTGGGCTCGGGAGCGGCCTCTGCCGGCTCGTCGACCTCAGCAGCCTGGCCGGGCTGCTCAGGGGTGGCTGCGGCGGCCTCTGCGGCCAGTCTGGCGGCTTCCCGCTCCCTGGCCATTCGGAAGGAAGCTGCTCCCATGATCAACACTCCTGGTAGTAAGAATTGCTGCCATCGGCAGTCATGTCACATTATACCAGGGACGAGTATTACTTCTGTCGCTCAATCCCAGGGATAATTTTATGCTCAATTTCCTGCCGGTTGAATTGACTGCTAATCAAGGCAAGCAATGCAACCAAAAGAGTGCCCCACTGTGCAATAACAGGAACAGCCCATTGCGCTTGACTCCTCTGCCCCTCTGACCTATTTTCAGATGCGGTGAGTCCTTCAACCCTTTTTGTAAGCTCGCGCATATCTTCGGAGCTTCGCTTGGTCATCTCCTTAATGTCATCGGATGTAACCATCTGACGCTCAAGCTCAACCTGCCTTTTTTCCAAGTCGCTGAGTTTTGTCAGAAAGTTTGTTACCGTTGTCTGGCTTGAAAGTAGCGTCGTCTGCAGGCCGTGCAGCAGCCCCTCCAGTCGTCCCAGTCGGGTATCCAGGCTCTCCGCTCCACCGGTCGCCCCCGGAAAGCTCTCCGATCCGCTCGTCATTGCGGGCACTCCGGGTTTCAATGGACATCGTAATTGGCCGAGCTACCGCAGCAACATCAAGAGAAGATGCGGTTATCGCAATAACTCGACCAATCCTTCGATCATTGGTCCTCCTGAAACAAAGCGGAAACAAACACCTCCGGCAAGTTAAAGGCTGCTGCCATTACAGAAACGCTTTCAGCAAGTGTGTCTGAGATGAAACCGTTTTGCCTTGCGTAATCCCAGGATCCAAAAAATACCCTTGAATCCCCTTTAGCAGCTTCGTTAAGGCCGGCAATCAGGCCACCGAAGCAGCCGGGATCCTCTGCAACAAGCTGGATCAGCATGACCTTCACCTGCTGATCGCCCATCAGGGTTGCACTGAACTCGACCCACTGCGGCTGAGGCTCCGGTGGCGGTAAATCGACTACCACATAGGCGCCGTCGATCCAGTCCAGGCTCTGGGTCGCCGGGTCATACGGTGGCTCGATGAACGGACCAGTGAAGCCGGCGGCGGCGATCTCCTCGGCCGTGAAGCTCGATGGATCAGTGCGAGTCGTGCCGTTGACGTGAATGCGGAAAGGCAACGGAACGGGACGAGCGCCATTTAGCGAGTACAGCATCAGAACCTGAGCCTCCAACGGTGTTGGGCGACGGTGCCACCAGTGCTACACCAAGCCTCAATAGCCGTAGCATCTGGAGTTACAGCAACCCCGCTGAAATCGGGAACAGTCTGGGCACTTGTGCCAACATCGCCCCCAGCGCTAATATATCCGTCTGTAGTCGAACCCGTTAAGCTGAATGCTGGTGACAATGAAAGCCTGAATACTGAGTATGAGTTTGTTCCGACTGCGTAAAGCTTGCGACCATCCGGTGATAAATCAATGCCGTTAATCGCCCCTACACCCATTGCCTGCGACTGCTCTGATCCTGCGGTATGTAATCGCCCTGCAGTGCTCAGGGTATATCGGTATAAGTTTGAAGAAGCATCAGCTATAAACAGGCTGGTATCGCCGTTCGCAAGCATAATCGAGTCGTATCGCAAACGAGATATACCAAGAGCCATCCCCTCAACCGTACTGATGTCCCAAGCCGTACCAAGTGTCGCCTGGTAGACGCAAAGCCGAGTATCATCCAACCAGTAAAGTTTTGTCCCAGAATCGCCAATATACAAATCGCGAAGGCCATCTGCAGAAAAGAAAGGCCCCTGTGCAGACTGAAGACTTAAGTTAGTGCTACCGGTGTCCCATGCGCTACCGGTTAGGTTGAACGTTCTGATCGTTCCTGCGGTGTTCCCTGCTGCATACAGCCTAGTTCCGTCCTTGAAAAAAACAGAATTAGGTGCCGTATCACCGAGACCACTTGATTCTGACGTAAACGTTACACTGGCCAAACTGTAGGCACTGCCAAGGGCGTAACGCACTATGTTGTCGCCAGTTGGCCCGACAACATATAGATCGTTGCCTGAGTTCCCAAAGTCGAATCCGAGTGGAGTAGCCTCTTGGGTTGACACACTATAGCTAACGTTATCATAAGTGAGCGCTCCCGTTGTAGTTGTGTACGCAGGGCTCACGCTGTATTGGTAGATTGTATCGTTTCCGCTGTTAAGCACAAAGAGCTTGGTGCCGTCGGCGTTGAACCTCACTTTTACCGGTGTAGTTGCCTGTGTTGCTACGCTTGCGGATCCCTGAAAGGATGCCGACGATATATCCCAGGCTGTCGAAAGGTTGTATTGATTTATGTCATCCCCGCTTGTCCCAATCACGAACAGACGAGTCCCATCAGGCTTGAAAGTAAATCCCTGCGGTAGCGCTTCTTCGCCGCCTACATATAGTTTTTTCACCAGAGGCGTAGCGCTGTCTAGCTCCCACGCCGTTGATAAGTCAAACTCTACAAGTCGCTCATCCACGGCTGCCGCCGCGTTATATCCACCAGCATATAACTTTGTTCCAGCCGCGTTAAAAGTTACGGTATTGCAGTTTAGCATCCAATCGCCCAGCACAATAGATTTACTGGGGTTGGTACGACTAGCCAGGTCGTAAGGGGCGCCGAGATTGAGCTGATGGACCGCTGCCGTCGTCCTGGTGCCACCAAGTACCGTGACGTAAGCGCGAGTGCCCTGCTTGCCATAAACCACTTGCCGGATCGTGCCAGAGATGCCAGTGATGTTGTTGACGTCATAGGCATAGGCGGTCATCGGTGCGCGACCTTGAGCACTTGAGGCATATCGCAGCCCGTCATCCATGGAATAGATGCCAGAAGTCCTGGTGAGATCAACCTGCCTACCCATCAATCCGAGTCTCATTAGCCCATCCTCTTTTCAGTCCAAGTAATTTCAAGATCACCAGCGGCGCTGGCCTGAGCACGCAAGCTGTAGCCCTCTTTCAGAAAGACTTCGCCGTTGCGGGCAAGCACAACCTGCGTTGCGTCAGCCGGCACCGTCAACGTCTTGCAGTAGCTGTATCCAGTGGTGCCGTTGAACAGTTCCACGGTAATGTCTGCCGCGTTGACGCCATCTACGTTGGCCACCATCAGATTCGTGATGTGGACCACCGTGTTGCTGTTGCTGCTGTTGCTGACGAATGCCGTCATTGACGTGGTGACGGCATAACCTTCACTGCCGGCATACACGGGAATGGTGCTGCTGTTGATGTTGGGGTTGGCCATGTTAAAACACTAAAGAGGCAGCAAGGCTGCTCATGCCAGCGCTACCGCCCGTTGCAGTTATCGTGGTGCCGCTAATGCTTAGCCCACTACCTACTTCCAGATATGTCAACTTGCCAGCGCTATCATCCCAGAACGCCAGTCGATCGGCGCCAGGATCATCTGCACTGATCTCACCGGCAATAGCTGACAGCACATCAGCGGCGCTGGCGGCAATCGTGACACTGCCCGTACCACCAGCCGGCGGGTCGTCCCACACGGCAGGCGCCCCAGGCCCCGCTGAGTATGGGATCTGCCCAGGAATGCCGGCACTACCACCAAGCAGCAGGGCACCCTTCAGGTCAACGTCGGCGTGGAACTCTTTTGCCATCAGCCAGTCACCACAGCAGTAAACTGGTTGGAAGTCGGCGCCAAAGTGAACAGCAGCGTCAGCGCTGACGTGCTGGTATGACGCACCTCGGCTTCAATCTGGTCGTAATTTCCCGAGTTCCTGTAGATCGCCACCTGTAGCGCCCGAGTGCCAAGGTTGTGCGTCAGCGTGAAACTGGTAGCCGAGCCGTCGCCAATATCACTTGTATAGCGCTTCGTCTTGCCACTCCAAGTCGTTAGCTTCAGCGGCGTGATAGCCCGCTGATCGTCCGTACCAACATCAGTTTCGGCTTGCGTGGCGATTTCGATTCGGCCGGCGGTCGTCTCGCTTGCCAGCGGGATCACAGCAGCAAACGCAGTCCATACAACATTGCTGCTGTCAATCGTTCCGTTTACCTGTGTCTGCCGCCATTGCGTGCCACCATCCGTACCTTCTTCGACGGTGACAACCGCAGCTTCCAGTTCGGCAAACGTCGAAGCATCCAGTGCCCGCGTCATTGGCGTCGCGGCCCCGGTCCACACGTAAATCCCGTTCCCTGGCTCGCTGGTCTGCAGTCGCACCAGCACCCGATCGCCACTGCTCATGCTGATGCCGTCGATCGTGGCGCCAGGAGCAGACAGGTTGATGTTTCCCTGCGTGCTGACACGTACGGAATCCTTCCAGGCCAGTCCCTCGACAAACGTCCGAACCTGCGCAAGGGTTGCGGGCTCCTGCGGATCAGTGGCATCCGGCAGGTTCAGAATCCTGCTAGCGCTCAGCAGGTCAAGATCGACGTAAATGGGACGAGCCATGATCAGGTAAGCCTTGCGAGGCCAGCGACGGGAATGTTGAAGTTGACAACGGTGACGTTATCGGAAAGGTGAAAGACGTCACCATCAATTTCCTGGCTTGCTGTATTCAGAAGCTCAACACTTGGCTTGAGACCAAGATTGTGGGAAATTGTCCACGTTGTAGATGGAGATGTCTGTGTGTGGATGTAGGTTGGAGCTGATGGGCCTGGGGGACCAGGGACGAGGATTTTCACAATTCTAACGCCGCCGTCCTCGACAACATTGATAATCGGACGGATTGCCCCAGATACGCTGATTGATGGCTCGGTCATGGCAGTGCCTCTGTTGAGCGCTCGTCAAGAGGAGCGGGACCACGCAAGTAATGATCCCTGGTGCCATCCGAATTGATGATAAGCAAATCCCAGGCAGCATCTTTTGTAACTGTCTTCGTTACAGTCCACGGGGCCTCAAGCCTTACCTTCAGGGTCGGCGTAAGCTGTGTCACAACAACCGTCAACTGAAATAAAAGCTCCCTTGGCTCGCAGCCACTAGACCAAACTTGGGCAACAACCGTTTTGCCGCTGCCGGAAAACGGAAATTCAAACTCTTCCCGCAACGTCGCCTTTTGCGGAATAACCAACGCATAAGTAGCTGGAATTACGGTTGCCGAGGTCATGGCTCATGCTGTTGTGCGGCGGAAAGCCGCCAAACCAATGCTAGCCATGAAAAAGCCCCCCATTGCAGGAGGGCTTAATCACTCGATCAACTAGAAGTGATCAGACGTAGCAACGAAGGCGGGTGATGCGGATGTTGCGGTTGTCGGTGAACACTTTCTGCCAGTTGGAACCGGTAGAAAGTTCAGCGTTGGTAGGGGCGTTACCGGCAGCGTTACCGACCCAGCTAATCCCGTTCGGGTGAATCATGTAGTGGGTGCGGTTGATCAGGTAGTCGATACCCATCAGCTTGTCCCGATCGGTTTCGAGCGGGTTCTTGGCGGGAGCATTTGCATAGGCAAAAGCGCCAGGGCCGAAGAAGTAGGTGTGATGGACATCGGCACCACCGGTACCAGCACCAGCGTCATACGGAAGTGTGTTGTCAACGAACACTGGGCGACCGAGATAGGTGCCAAGTTCCAGGCGCTGCGCGGACAGGCGGCTGTCGAGCTGCGATGTGGTAGACGCCGGAATGATGAGGTCCATCTTCATCAGCGCGTAGTAAACCTCACTACGCATCATGATGCCGGTCAGCTCCTGGCCCGCGTCGCCCAGCTTGGCGATACCATCAACCATCGCGCTTTGCGAAAGCTGAGTAGAGGTGCCGCCAACAGCGTGACTACTGGCCAGAGGGCCGCCGGTATTGAACAGACCCTGCATGATGTTGATCGCAGTCTTCTGCATGTCACGCACCCAGTATTGACCGGTGCGACGAGCAGTGGCCTGCATCGGGTCAGCACCAGAAAGCTCACCAGCGAGATCGCTGGCCTTCCAGGCGCGGCCACGCATGTTGCGAACACCGGTCTGCACGTCACCGGTCAGGGTGGCGGGGCTCAGGCCAGATGTATCGCTCAGGATCTCCGAATCACCCGAGAGATCACCGAAGAAAGGAAGGTCGATCGTCTTGCCGCCTTTGGCAAACTCAGCCTGGATAGCAGAGTTCGTCACCATGAGGCCGGAGGAAACCAGGGCATTGCGATCCTGGATTTCTTCCTGTTGGTACTCAAGAAAGAGAGTGGGGATAAAAGGAACGCCTGCGAGCAGCATTGTCCTTAATGCGAGTGTACGAGGGGTTGCGGTACGACCGCTAGACGGTTCAGCTTCACAGCACTGCTGCTGGACCGCCTAGCGATCCTGCTGCGAGGCACGGCCTCATTGCCTAGATGATAGCCACTGGCTACGGAGAAACAAACAAAAGCCGGGGTGTTATCCCCGGCGTACATTGCAAGATCGTGTGATCAGTTCAGGGTATAGCCCTTACCAGTCAGCACAGCCTTTTCGCCAGCATCGAGAGCAGCCCAACCAGCACAGCCACTGGCGGTAATGGTTTTGGTACCAGTGACGGTAGGAGCCTGGGCAAACAGCGAATTCAGTTGAGCTTCGGTGAAAGCATCGGGAAGCACGAAAGTCCAGTTCTTCACGGAATCCGTAGCAATACGAATTGCAGTCAGAACTTCGTCAACTTCGGTCGTGATCTGACGAGCGATGACATTGCGATCAGTTTTGAGGGCCATGGCTGGAATGGAACGTTCCGTCTTCCATGTTAGCGACAGTCTCCGGTTGGACTATCTCCAGTAGGCTATATCGTCTTTGAACAAGCTCTTTCTTCAATTCTTCAATTTGCTTTTCGCTTGGCATGTAGGAAACATCGACCGTTGCAACTTCTCCCGCAACAAAGTTAATTGAAAACGATGTTACGGTTTCGTAGTTTTCAACTCCAAGCGCCCTCAAAATATCCAATACCAGCGGGTTCTGGGAACTCACTGCACGAAATTGCTCCATTGTCACTTTGCTACAGGACGCTTGGTGGATTGTGTGCGAGCCCTGGTAGCGGGCTTTGGGGCATCCACTACAAGTTCACGCGATTGCACGGATCGGCTAATCTCCGGGTTTTCGGTCCAGTAGCCACGCTCGTAGCCAATGCGAGCCGCAGGCCCGAGGCCCATGATTGCCAGCGCAGCCGTCCATCTGGATTCACTCCAGCCACCAGTACCCGCATAGATCATGCCAATGACCATCGGCAGAAACATCGAGATGTCAATCTGCCCACGAAACAGTTTTCCCATTGTCAATCAGCAGATAGAGCTTGAAATCAGGGTAGCCACAACAATCCATTTTACCTTATCAGCCCAATAGGCAGCCGACAGCTTTCCTTTTTTAATGTTTTTGGCATGGCGAGCTTTGAAAGATCGCTGCCTGGCTTTTTCACTTGCGGAACTTGGATTGCTGCCAGCGCCCTGCACACCCTGCTGGCCAAAACGAATTAGCTTATAGGTATCGCCTTCTTTTGCCATCACGACATGAGATTTTTTGTCGTGACTTGGAGTCCGCTTAGGCTTGTTGACACCAGAAAGGCCAAGCCTCTTCATGGTGCTTTTGACCCGCTCAGGTGTTGCCGCCATCTCTGATCATCCACAAATAGCTTCAGTTGTAATTTTAGCCATTGCCGCTAGGAGCGCTTCTTCCTTTTGTGTTGATAGCCAATTCTCTTTGAGCTTGTCTTCTCTCTCTTGAACTTATCTTTTTCTTTCTTGGAAAGCTCGCCTGAAGTCTTTGGTGTTTCGGAGGATACCCGCTTTGATGGTCGGCAGGCCGGATACCCTTTACGCTTTTCACCCTCCTGTCTGCCACAGGGCTTGCCAGTCTTGACGTCAATCCACTTTTCAGCAAACCAACGGCCCAAGCCGCCCCTTGGCTTTTTACTTTTTGCCACTCTTTACCTCCTGGGTTTTATAGCCACCGCCACGCCTCTTGTACTCACGAACAAGCCATCCATTTGCATAGGCACTTGGATAAACCTTGAACTTTCTTTTTGCCTCGGCCTTAACCCTTGCGTAAAGAGCTTTGTCGGTTGGAATGTTCTTTTTCATTTTCCGCCCTTTTTGGTTTTTGGCTTTTTCTTGCTCTTGCTGGCTTTGGAATAAGCAATGGCAATCGCTTGCTTTTGCGGATAGCCTTCATCCATCAGCTTCTTCACGTTGGAAGACATTGCCTTGCTGGATTTACCAGATTTCAGTGGCATAGTATTTCGGCGGTTGGCCCAGTCTAGGCACAAAAAAAAGACCCCCTCGCGGAGGTCTCATAGCCCAAGTCCCTTCCGATCTTAGGACGCCGAGAGCGCACGGCCAATGATCGGATCGAGCTTGCCGGCCAGCCTTGCATCTTGCATCAGACGACGACCCTTGCTCGGATCTTCGGTCATGATCCTTGCCGCTTCGGTTGCGTTTGCAGATCCAACGGCGAAAGGATTGTTGGACATCGGAACGGAAGTGCGAGAGGCGGGCAGGCCAGAACCACTCGCGCCAGATCCTCGGAAGTAAATTGAATACTCCTCATCTTCACGAAGCTTCGTTGCAGCATCACGAAGAGTAACCGGATCATCCTCGGAGCCAAAAACAGCGGTTTCATCATCATCGAGGAGATGAAACTTATCTTGCAGCAGCTTGTAGACATGGCTCGGCCGCTGGCAATCGGCCCTTTCGAGTTCCTGAACAACCTTGGATTGCAGAATGCTTTGGCGACGCAGTTGCTTTTCGCGTTGCGCCATCTGATCTTTCTGCACATTCTCCTCGGTCAGGCGGTTGATCTGGTTCTGCAGGGCCGACAGCTGCGCCCGCAGGGCCGAGTCCACCGCCTCGCTGGGAGTTTCCCCGCTGGACTGGCCAGAGGGCTGCTGCTGGGTCTCCTGGGTGCCAGTGGCGGTGGTGCCGGTGCGAACAGCGGTGACAGCCTGGATCACCTGATCTTCAAAGTTCTCGGCATTCAAGTCAATACCAGCAGCCTTGATCAGTGATTCAACGGTTTTCTTTTTCCGTAGATCAGCAAGCAGGCCGGACTTGGTGCCCTCAAGACTCTTGATCTTGATGGCCTGTTCGTCCAGCTTGCGTTGCAGCTCCTCGATGGTCAGGTTGCTGGAGTCGTTGGTGGTGGGGTCTTGGGATTCGGGAGGCACGAACAGTTTGCGTTGTGACTATTGGAAGTGTAGCACCGAACGGGGATCAGGATTCCCTGCTTTCGACGCTCGCTTCCATGCTCTCGCCCTCCAGCGCTCTGCCAGTAGCTTCCTCCATAGTGTTCTGCATGTTGTTTGTTGCAGGGGGCTCCGGGGCAAGCTGTTCCTTGTTGGGGCCGATTCCGAGATCCTTTGCGGTCTCGCTTCCCTCCAGGCCCATCTTTTCAAGCAGTGTCTTAACGCTGAAGTTCGGCAAGCCTTCAAACAGCTCACCAGCATCGAGCATTTCAAGAAATGTGCCAATGGGAATAGCATTGGAATCCTTGAACAAGCTGCTGTATGCCATGACTTGCTGGCTATGAAGCTTGACGGGAATGAAGTTCTTGCTAATCGTAATTTCAATCGGTGGGTAGTTGCGGTAGGCGGAGGCGTACATCAACGCTGCATTCAGGCAGTCCTGCAGTGAACTGATCAGCACAGCAAGTTGCGAATCAGATTGAGAGCGATCGAGCAGCTTGGCAAAGCCTGATTCAACCTGTGTTTTGCCAGGTGTCATCGTCACGGCAGCTAACTTGTCCATCGCGGCTTCAATCCGTGCAAGTTCTTTCAATGTTGTGTCGGCACCCTCCATGCCAGGAGACAGCATTCCAAACCTTGCATCTGGATTAGCGCTAAACAAGGCACGACCAGCACCAGAAAAAATCTCTTCATCCGGCCTGATGCCAGTACCGGTCAGCATCGTGGACGCATTGAGGTGAATGTTCTCGGAAAGATCAGCAGAAACGGCCCAGTGGTGCAGATTGAGGCGGGCAACGTCATACAGAAGTGGACGGGCACGGAAAAATGCCTCTTTTTTGCCGCCGTAGCAGGGCCGGAAGGGAATAAATGACAGCGAAAGGATGGTTGTCATGCCTTCATTAAGCAAATATCTGTTGACATTCTCGTTTCCGGTGTCTTTTTCGTAAATACGGCAACGAACACGCTCTTCAACGACATCGCTACCAGGATTTTGGTACGGAATCAGATCGTAAACAACGACAGTAGGAATAACTTCCTCAAAATGTTCGTTTTCAAGGCTTGGGCGACGAATTTCCGACTTGATTCGCAGATATGTAACGCGAGTATCGTACCTCGTAACCCCATTGATTGTTACCGGGCCACGATCATCACGAATATCAAGCACATCATCAGTCGGAATAATGACAAAATAGGGCCTGGCATTCAGCATGATCTCCTCGGCGGACGTAATTCCGTCGCGCATTCGTGGATATTCAGACCAAATGCCGGCAACACCACCATTCAGAGCCTTCGTGAACAGCTCTTTAGTGAACGAAGTGATGGCATTGCCCTGGAGATCGACGTTTTTGAAGAATTCTTCCCATTGCGGAGGTACGTCCTGGGGAAGGATTACCCCTTTTCGCAGTGCTGTACCAACAATCAGGTCAACAAGATGGCTATAATACGGCTCGAAACACGTCAGTGCACGGGTTTTGCGGACGTTGTAAGACTCCGGGTGCTCTCGATGATCTTGCGGAATCGTTCCAGGCGCCGCTTCATCAAGCCAATACTCGGGATAGGTGCAGAATTTGATCGGCATCAGCCGTGTCATCTGCTGCGCTTGCTCGGGAGAGTAGGAATCAGCATCTACAACCTCTTCCAGGAATGTTTCCTGTTCCGGGAACCGACGCTCAAACGGATCGAGATTATCGTCGGCCCCGAGAATCAGCGAGCTGGGCGTGGCAATCATGGTTTTATCACTTTGCCACCATTATAGCCTTATTCGGCACTACCCCTGGCGATGATTTCATTCAAGGTATTACAGTAGATGGTGATCAGCATTTCAAGCGTGCCAATGACTGAGTAAATTGTCATCTCTCCACTTTCAATCACGCCAATGCAAACCGTGATCAACTTACTATAAAGCTCTGGGCAGGTAAATGAAAGCGCAACAGAACGATAGTGGGCGACGTCATTGACAACAAGCCGAAGCTGGCCAATCAGATCGGTGATTTGCTCGCAGGTCTCAAACTGTCCGCACTCAAGTAAAATATCACCAATTTCTTTCTTGAATTGCATGTAGCGAGTGGATGGCTTCATTGATGTGGCTGTGGTGCGCCGCAATCATAGCGCTACTTCCAACGCGGGCCATAGCCAGCACGCATACCAGCCCTGGGGAATACCTGCCAAACGAGGTAGCGGAACGCATCACCAGCATGGGAGTGGTCGGTGGCACCACCCTTCAACGGCTTCATCGTCTTGCTGTCATACACCCATTGCTCCAGTGATGCAATGGTGTCGTAACAGGTCGTTGGATTGACGAGAATGCAATTCCGGTGGATGTAGAGGTTGGTGTGGGCCAGGGTCTCCGCGATCGGCGGGTTGCGGCGCTCCGTCACCACCTGCACGCCGGCATTCCGCAGGATGTCGTGGTCGCTCTGGGTCGAGGCAGTCGAGCCGTGGCTGCCGCTGGCGTCCGGGTAGCAGGTGATCATGCCATTCGCCAGATGACGTGGGAATTTGCGTTGCAGATGAGCAACAAGCGCAAAGGTATCAGGGACACGAGCTTCATCAAAACAGTGCAGCTGCTGACCACCAGGACCAGGACGGACAACACCATAAACGGATTGGCATTGACCCACGTTGAAGTCAGCGCCAAACACAATGCGTTCACCGGCTTCGGGATGAAACAGACCAGTGGAATGCTTCTGTCGATCGAACTCGTAGAAGACAGTGGCAGATTCAAGGTTGACGAACTCACCTTCGAGATACGCCTTAATCAGTGACGGATGGTACTTAGATTCGAGGTCAGCAATAAAACCGGGATCAAGGTATGGGTTTTCGCGGGACTTACCTTTATACAGCTTCTTGTTGTCAGCTGGTTCTTTAACGTAGAAGGAATACATCCATGCAAAGCCTTCAGGCGTTGACACGGTGCAAATTTGTGGGCAGTTACCAACACGAACGCGACCCTGCAGCTTCACCATTGCTTTCTCGGCAATGTCATGCCTGGACGTGTCAATTTCATCAGCTACCAGTGAAGCAGCATTGACACCGACGAGACGTTGGTAGTTTTCAAGCGACCGCTGTAGTATCGGAGTGTCACCACCGGGAATCTTCAGAATGATGTTCGGGCGGGGAGAAGCGCGGAACTCATACGGGATCGAGTATTTCTCCAGCACCTGGAACCAAGTAGGTAGCGCCACGTCCATGATTAGCGGAACGGTGGGCTCCAGAAACAAATGCGTGAAGCCAGGAGATCGCAAGCAAAGAAGAATTGCTTTTATTACGGCACTGTAAGATTTACCAGAACCGTAGCCCGCACAGAACCCAACGTACTTGTGATCAAAGTCACATACAAAGTCACGCTGATACGGCAGTAAATCAGCAACCAGCCTGGATTCAAGATCCTCGCCATCCAGTCTCGATTTCGTTCGCTTCGATAGCCGATTCAAGATCGCTTGATCTGCCAGTAGCCCCAATCCGCGCAGCGATGCCTGGTCCGCATATCGTGTCGCCTTTGCCTTGATCGGCATTCGTGTCAACCCTCTGTCGGAATCTTAAAGCATTGACAAGGAAAAGAACAGTGGGATACAATATCACCGTTGCTTGGCTGCCATGACAAAGGCCGAAATCACCGCAATCACCATCGTTGTTGCATCTGCTGTCATTGCTATGCTGTTTACAGTAACTGATGCAATGATCCAACTGCACCATGGCTGATTTCATTGTTCCTGACGGCTGGCCCATTGATCGTCATGTTGATGCCCACGAGTCAAATGAAAGATGGGGGCCATGCTATGTCTTTGATGCCAGTGGAAATTTCATTGACAAGGCAATCTCGTGCCATGTCAGCGCTGGAGAGGTTATATCTGTTTTCATGGATGCCAATGGTATGTGCGAACGTGGTCTGGATAGTAAGCCTGCAACAATCTTGACGGTTCATCCAGCACCACTTATTGTTCGACAGATCAAGGAACCCGTGCTACCCTAGTCACGTTCTTGGAGGACACTTCCCTCGGGGTGAGATCCGGGGGATTTTTTTGGAAAAAAATTTGGTGGCAAGGACTTGTTGTTATATGGTGTGGTGAAAATATATTGTGGTTGGGAAGGATTTGTTGAAAATGGGAAAAAAATTGTGGTCGTTGAAATTGGGAAAAAAATTTGGTGGTGGGCTTGGTGAAATTGGAAAAAAAATCTAGGGGTGGGTTTGGTGAAAATGGAAAAAAAATTTGGTGGTGGGCCCGTTGAAAACGGGAAAAAAATTTGGGAGTGGGTGGTCGCCGCCGTTCCGCGCAAAATGTAACCCACCCCGGCTAAATTGTAACCCATTCCTTATTGCATCGTAACCTCTGCTTCGATGTATTGCAATGTAGCGGCCCCTTGATTGTATTAAAGGGGCCGCCGTTACTGTTAATCAGCGCTTGCGATTCTCCTCCTGCTTGTTGGAAAATGTGATAACATCGCCACGGCGAAGGACTACCCTGCCGCAGTAATCTGCGAGAGCATTAAGAGTGCCCTCCAACGTATTAAACCGTGCCACGCCCTTAAACGTATCTTTGTGTTGGATCATATATGCTGCCAGTGATACAACCCTGGCACTGCCACCCTTACTGGTCAAGTTCGTTTGAGCTGTAACCCAATTAAGCAGGGCATGTTTCTGCAATTTACCGCGCTTTTCATTGGCACTGATCGATGTGATGATTGGACGCGTCAGAGCATCAATGTCACGCGGACTGTAACCAGTATTGATCTTCTCACTGATTCCCCAGCCAGCGCGCTCCATTGCGGCGCGCGTGATCGCATCAGGCTCCCAGACAGGCTGTCCGGGCTTGACGGTACGTGAACCCTTCTCAACGGTCGGCAGGGGGGGCAGGGGGGCCGCCATTGACGCTAGGAGCGTATCAAGCTCCAGCATTACCGGATCGTCGGCATCCTCTGCCACAGCGGCGTCCTCTGCCACAGCGGCGTCCTCTGCCGCGTCAGCAGCGGCCACACTTGCGGCGATCCTCTCAGCAGAATCAGCAGCGGCCACGGCGTCAGCAGCAGCAGCAGCAGCAGCAGTAAGGTCGCCGGTCGCCATAGCGTCAGCCACGGCCACAGCAGCAGCAGCGGCGGCGTCAGCAGCAGCGGCCACAGCGGTAGCAGCGTCAGGATCAGCGGCCACAGCAGCAGCAGCAGCGGCGATCCGATCAGCAGCAGCAGCGGCATCCTTGACGTAGTTGAAGGAGCGGCCGTTGTTCTTGCGATTGTTGGGCACGGTTTTTTCCGGTAGGCGGGACTGGTAGAGGTTTGTCCCGTTGCAGGAATCATACAACCCCCTGCCTGCCACGCAACCTACAGGCTAAACCGGTTTGCAAACCGTAACAGTCTCGCCACGTTGTAGGACGGTGAACCGCAAAAAACATTCGTTTTTAGCCGTTGCGGGAACGTGCTAGCAGCCGTGCCATACAGATAAAAACGCGGGAATTGTGGGGAACCGGCAGGTCGATGTAACTAACACCTGGCGCGGTTTGCATCAGCGCCGGCACCCTATCTTGCATCGGTTGGGTTTGTTGTATTTAGCGATTGCAATGTATCATTGTGTTTAGCATCTGCTATGTATTGTTATCTATCAGCAATTGCTATGTAACAAACAGCGATTGCAATGTATTGTAATTCGATCGTAATGTAATGTAGAAGGCTGTGCATTGTAATGTAACTGCAGCTGTATTGTAATGCACCGGGGCGTTGTATTGTAACGTGCATTCGTTGTATTGTAAGGCGTACTTGTTGTATTGTAGCACGGAACGGGCGTAACGTAACGTGGCGCAAGCGTAATGCAATAAGGTAAATGGCGTAATGTAATGAATGGCGTTGTAATGTATTATGAATGGCGTTGCGATGTAATGAATGGCGCAATCGCCTGTAATGAATGGCGTTGCGATGTAATGTGAATGGCGTTGTAATGTAATGAATGCGTGAATGGCTTGTTATGAATGGGCCTGGGGCTTGTCATGAATGGCCCAGATCAGTGTTGCGAATGCGCTTGTATTGAATGGCGTTATTCCAAACTTGTATCTTGTGGGTTCTCTGTTGCTTGGTGCCAGGGTTTGCAAGCAAGGGATCGACAATAATGTATTTTTTCTCTTTGTAATCTACCATGCGAATGAGATCAAGTTCACGCAGGTCTTGTATTGCTCGCCGCATTGTTCTTTCATGAATGATGGTTTCTTCTGCGAATTCCACCAGATTGTAATGTATCAACATCTTGCAATAAGAAACGTCAATAAGCGTGGCAAGTATTGCAAATGATGTCATCGAAAGATTGAGATCACCCCTGTTGCGAAGTATTTTAAGCAGTCTTGCACTCCATGGAGGTAACGTACCAAGGCTTGTAGTTAGTTGCATTTTGTAGAAATTTGGGATGGGTTCCGGGCGGCCCCGAATTGTAAACGAGTTTTGTAAAACCCTGTCGTGGACTGGGGTTCTCGCCATGGGATTGTCAAATTCCCGGTTTGAGATCCATTGCGGCGCAGTCGATCTCGGGAGTTGCTTATTATTATTTATGGCCTGTACGGCAATCCCTATGGTTGCAATGCGACCACGCACAACGTTGTAATGCAACTTGACAGCCGTTGCAATGTAATGCAATACTCGTTGCTATTCAACCTCGGACTCCTCCAATGCAACTAACAGTTGATCGACACCAAGTGCGGTAGATTGTAATTGCTTCCCGATGTCAGCTAACTTGGCAGCAGCGTTTAACATTGATGGCATGTCCCGTACTGTAATGTTTTCTGCATTGTCCAGCATTGTATTCAAGGTGGCATTGGCAAGTTGTGCAATCTTTGCTGCATTCATACTTAGCTGCCGACCAATTGCTTCTTGTTCCTGGCGATACCTCTCCAGTTGCATTAAGTGTTCCTGTTGTCTTGCATCCTGGGACAGCTTGATCTTCTGGGATAGCATGTACCTGTCGTAATCAGCAGCACGTAGCTTCCAATTGTTCTTGCAATAAATCTTGTAGATGGTTGATTCTTGTATATTGAGTATCTGCGAGATATATTGTATTGATCGACCCCCTCCCAGTTCTAGGAAGGATTGTAGGAATTGAAATTCTCGTTCAGATTCAAGAGGGGCGTACTGTGACCTGTATAGCCAGGAATGTGTTTTGGTTGTGGGGGAGGAGTTAGTGGGCGCGAGAATAACTTCTTCTTGGGTATTGTCATCACTATCAAAACCAAAAGGATTGACATCAACAGTAGCATCATCTTGTGATTCATCTTCAGCGTCATTGTATTCAAAGTCATACTGTGTTGTATCTTCATTCGTGTCTTCGTTGTAATCAGATTGGTTGGGCACTTGTGATTGGGGGCGGGTGGTTGTAATTCTACCACGGGTGGGATGTTTGTGCTGGGGACTGGTTGTAACGTTTCCATTCCTGTAACGTAATGTGAGTTGACACAAAAAATGGGATGTGACATTGCCACACCCCATTGACTTATTCCAGTAGTAACCATGTTCAAAGCCAATCGAATGTATTTGGCGCTACATTCGATCACAAGCCATTCAACACTAAATAATCCCACACGGCGTTGCTTTGTAACGCTTGTGATGCTTCATAAACCATTAACAAAGAACAATGGATTGTGTCGAGAGGTGTCATTCATGTAGTGTGCGTTTATTCCCCGAAGGTATTGTATTCACGCACTCTCGATGTGATGCTTCATAAACCATTAACAAAGAACAATGGATTGTGTCGAGAGGTGTCATTCATGTAGTGTGCGTTTATTCCCCGAAGGTATTGTATTCACGCACTCTCGACGTTGCAATCACCTGGAGCAGGCGGAAAGAATCCACTTGCCGGTTGGCTGAAACTTGCGGCCAAGTTCTGGCTCAAGCGTCATGTCGGGAACTGTGATGTATTGAAGCCTCGTGGCCGAGCCGAACTGCTCGATAAAATTAAATGCATCCTCAATTTTATTGAGGTGCATGTACCCAAAGGACTGCTTGTGTCCTGAGCCGTGGTGAAGTGACTTGGCGAACTTGCGCAGTTTCTTCTTCGAGGACGAAACGTAAAGCGTCCAACCGGAAAGAAGCCAGTACATTGTGTTCTCCGTGGTTGTGATGTGACTTGCACCGTGATTAAGGCCATGGCCTCCCCGGTACATACCAATTATACCACGCTGCAATTAAGACCGCGAGCCGGAATTAACAAACGCTAACACGTAACTAACGCCGACTCGCCGCCGTTTTCTAGCAGCCAGACTCAAGTCTTTCTTGCACCTCCTCTGTAATGTGCATTGCCACTCCAATGAGAGCAATGGCATCAATGTAATCAGGATCGTTCATCATAAGTTGTTCGACCTGATTCAATAACAGCCAAATGTCTTGTGATTTGGCGTGCGGATCCTTGTTTTGCGCCATTGCGATCAATCAGCCGACTCCTCGTAAACCACTCGCGCTGTATTGAGAACATCCGGGTTCAGAATGCGACCGCTGCGGCGCATGATGCGTTGTGCTTGCTCAATGGCAAGCGACTCGCTGTTATCGACTTCTGTAACAACAATCTCGGGACCGCCATCGAAACGAACGGTGTAGTTCGTGAAGTAGGTTGCTGACATTGTGATTCTCCGTGGTTGTGTTGTAATCAGTTCGGCAATGCACGCAATGCCTTCAATGTAGGCTTGCCCTTGCAACCAATCTTGCGCCAGGCAGACGTAACTGCATCGCCATCGTAATTCCAAGTCGATGTCGTTGTAGTAATCGTTGTCTCGACACTCGACATGAACCGATCGAGCTTCGTGTTATCACCAGCCCAATCGTAACGAACTTCAAGCTCTGACCGGTAGGCTTGAAGAAAAGCGGTTTTCGTCATTGTGATTTGATTCGTTGGAATGTAATCAGCTCATCTCGGCAACGACCTTCCACTTACCGTTGACGATGTGAACGATCTGCTCGCCGTACAGATCCCAGAGACCTGTATTGTCACCAAACTTCTTGGCAAACTTCTTGGGGTTTGTAATCCACTTGGCCTTTGCGATGAACGATTCACCACAGATGTATTGACCGGGGCGACGCTTCGTGATGCCTTCCACGAAGTCTTGAATCTCGTCTTCGCACCCATAGATGATGTACTTACTGCCATCTTCCACTGAGATGATCTGGCAGAAGTGCATCGCGAATTGTGTGAGGTCGCTTGTCATGCGATTCTCCGTTGTGTTGTGATCTGGAGCTTGTAACCTGGCAGGGCCTCCCCTGCTTACACCTATTATAGCGTGTAGGATTCTGCACCGTGGGCCGGATTAACAAACGCTAACACGTAATTAGCCCGGCACCACGGCGGTTTCCACCACGTTCAATACATTGGAATGATGTCCATCATCGTATTGTCATACTCGCCGGACTCGTCGTATTCATCGAAAGCTAAATCAGCTTCCGAATAACTGGAGAACTCTTGTAATGTCCTCCAGTTACCAGTGTCATCCATCCAAGCCAGCTTGTAACCAACCGGCTCCTGCTGTTGAATGTCAGTGTCGTGCATTGTGATCAAACTCCGTTGAGATGACGGGCGAACTCGTATGCTTTGTCTTTCGCTTCCTCCAATGTCATTCCACCGCCAGTGAAATTGTAATCAATGACAGTGCGACACCAAGGGGCACCAAACATCGAATACGCAGTCATGCTGTAATGTGACTCGCAGTTGTGATTACGACCGATCGTTGCAATCAGCTGGCCATCGCAACGTGCAACCCACCAATCCATGAACGGAATCCCTGGATTGTTTTCTTGCGAGAACTCCACAACCGGCAATGGCTTCTGCATTGCGTTGTAAACCGAAACTCCATTGAGCAGGGCGGACTCTGGAACGTAGCACCTGTAAATGAAATCCGCAAACTCTTTATTGTCGTCTTCATCGTCGGTGATGGATCGCATGTAGTCAATCGCCTCATGCGATGTAAGCGCCTTGACGTAAATCGTTTCACGATCTCGCCAGTCAATGTGACGAGTGACCGCGAACTCAAAGTGATTGGGTTCCATTGTGGCTCTCGGTTGTGATGTGTTCAGGTTGCCAGTGTCATCCATTCAAGCCAGCTTGTGACCAACGTTTAATCTCCCGCTCGTGCAACGCATGAAATAACGCCGACTTGACGTAACCAAGAACCACCGGAAAGCGTGGCGCATTATCTTCATCTTCTGACCAACTTTCGTAATGAAACAACTGCTCAAGAATCGTATTGAGCTGTTCATCGGTGTCGTCACCGAGAATGTCAACCAGGAACCCTGCAATCTCACCTGCGTTGCGGATCGTGATGGAAAGCTCGGTTGCCATGTAATTCTCCTTGTAATGTGGGGTTGGAATCAGCGCAGGGCCTCCCCCGCACTTCTACATTATAGCAGATGCTTTATAGAACCGCGAGCCCGAATTAACAGTCATTAACACTGTTTTATGGGATGAGCCAGTGGAATGGCCCATCCAATGCGATGTATTATCAAGAGCAGTCGGCAACCTGCTGTGATCTAACGTAACTGCAGATTCCAAAGAACCTGCCGTCTTGTTTCATTTCTTCGGCTGCTTGAATTGCATCCTCCATCGTATCGAACCATTCCAGGACTGGACGAGTTCCGATGTCCGTAATGAAGCGTTCAACCCAAATGCTGTAACGTCGTCCGGTTGAAGGATTGTTGCGAAATTGGTACTGCATTGTATTTAAGAATTGGGTTTAATCAACCTGAAGCTTGTAACGTCGTAATAAGCCTTCGTATCATCACTCATAGCGCGAAGTGACTTAATTTCATTCATCGCCCCCTTGTAACTTTTGAAAAACTTGTGGCTCCAGCGACCGCGTGATTGAACTGCGACGCAGTGGGTTGCATCCTTCTCGACAATGCGACCCGTTGGCAATGTAAATTGATTCATGGCCGTGTTGTAATCAGGAGTTGGAACGACCATCGGCATCAACGCCGATGTAAATGCCATTGAGCCACCCACTGATGTAAGTGGGAACCTCGAATGTCATCAGCATGTCGCCATCATTCACGAAGATCATGGTTGTGTTGTACTTCATGTCTTCGATGTATCGACGGAACGGAATGTCCATGGCGCCCTCCCGATACAACGCCTCAGTTGCCAGGAACTTAAACTGGGCGTCTGTCATGTAATCCGGGTTCGCCGCAACGCAATACGGATTGAAGTCGTCTTGAATCCTGAACCGCCACGTCATTTCATCGCAGCGATACCACGAATTGTGACCCAGCCTGGAGATCAGCTTGTAAATCGCCGGCTCCTGTTCCTTGAGTTCTGATAGCGAAGCAAACGTGGTTTGCATTGTGATTCTCCGTTGTGATGTAGAACTTGTAACTAGCCGGGCTCTCCCCCGGCTTATACCTATTATACCATGCTGGAGTCTACATGGTAGGCCTGAATTAAAGGACTTCCATTAGTGTTTTTTATACATGGCAAAAAGGGGCTGACTGCAATGCAATCAACCCCGAAATGAAATGTATTATTTGACGAAGTGAGTGTGATCTGTTCCGCCCTGATGCCAAAATAAAGTAATGCCGATGACTTCTCCCCTTCTATTCTTGTAAACAGTTCGATTGGCGAATTGTTCTGTGTTCGCCCAACCCAATTCTTTCAGCCGGCGAGACATTGCAACCTCGCCCTTAACGATTGTCATTTCGCTGATGTCGTGCATCACTCCTCCTCGTCAGAATCTGGCTTCAGGGCTTCGTAAAAATCACCCCAGGAGTTGATTGTAAACACGCCGCGACGTGTATCGTAAATCACGGTTGGAATGTAAGTATCACCAAAGTTGACATAAGTGCCAACGATGTTACCGTGATAACGGTCTACCCAAATGTCTTCATGCTCAACGGCTTCTACACCACAGCCACACAACAACTCATTCAACGCCTCCATCTTGAGTTCAACAGTATGTGGTCGGTGGCATCTGTAACACTGTTGCACCCACTGTTGCGTCTTAGGGAACCGATCGTCATTCAGCGGGTCAATGTTACCCCGAACAATCGCAATGACATCTGCGGCTTCCTCGTCTGAAATACCAAGACGATCCTTGAGATGTGAAACAGTCCAGGTCATGTGAGTTCTCTGTTGTAATTTGGACTAGCAGCAATCAATCAACGCATGCAGGACCGTTGTATTGAAGATCCCGCATGAAACTGATTGTAAGCGTTGATGCAGACGCAGCAAAAAGCGCCGCAATCAAAAGAACCCAGGCAGCGGAATAAAGCTTAGGCATGATTGTTTTGTGGGGTGAGGGGAAAAGAAATGAACTGGATTGCTAGTTGTAAGCATCCAACGCAAACACAAAGTAATGATGCTTGTGATCGTAACCACATGCACCGACCGAACCCTTTGCATTCAGCGGCCAGCGCTGAATCAAGTTCTCGGCCGCAGCGCGATGATTCTCGTCCTGGCTGAGATTGTGATCGTACACGTGAATTGCACGCCACAGCGTTTCACTGTCACGCCGATGCGATGCAATAATGATGGCGTCACGAATGTTAGTTGGGCCGCTGTAAGTCGTCTTGATGACAGGACCGGTTTGCATTGTGTTCTCCGTTGCAACGTAATGTGGAGTGTCGATTGAGGAAGCTCCTCCCCCGACTTAAGCTCATTATACTAGATACTTTCTAGTACGTCAAGCCGCAAACTAGCAGTGTTAGCAAAGTTTAACACGCAAATCTGCCGTAATTCAGCCGCAGATCAGAGGATTGTAATTAGCTGATCCAGTGTCATGTCATTAAGAATGATCTGTCCTGCAACAAGGACATCTTCTATGAACTTTCGTCTGAGTGGATTCTTTAACGTTGAAGGGGATTGACAAAAGTCAACCACCTGCATTGAACCCCTCCCCATCGGCATTCCAATCAAAACAGTTTGCTTGCAAAGATCCAGCACCTGCTTTGCTTTTAGATGCCTTGCAACGTAACTACGCACCCACGCTGAAAGCTTGTCCTGGGCGTGTGATTGCATTTCCAGTTTCTTTCTGCTGGGTGCATTCTTTTCCATCCATCCGTCTTCAAGCTCAACCGGTCCCGTATTGTCCAGTCCGAGTGAAGCGCCATAAAACTCAAGAACATCAACCATTGCATTGTGATTAGTCCATTCAAAGATGTCATCAGGAGCAACGTAGGCAACTTTCTTGCCGTTTGCGGTCAGGCTGCAACTGTGACCACCAGGGCACGGCTTGATGTTTTTAACCTCCAGGATAAAGTTTTTCACAGCAGATCAGAATAAAAAGGAAGCTTCTCAACTTTGATTTCCGCTTCTTTGCGATTGTTCCATGCAATCACTGGAGCGTGATGCCACGTACCGAGCCAACATGCAGCATGTTTTGTGATGAGATCGCTGTTCGGCCTGTGGAATACCATTGGAACAACAAGGCCAACATCACGTGATTGATCCTTAGCACGACAGAACGTGAATGGATCAGTAGCAAACTTGTAATTCGGAATGTCAGAAGCAAACACGTAGTCAACAATCACGCCAAATACAGCGTCTTGCAAAAGCGAATGATCGAGTCTTTCTTTTGTAAGGAAAGCGTCGATGCTTTCTGAGTCGTAATCCAATGCAATGCAATCATTGCTATGGATCAACCGAACGCGATCGTTCGTTGCGATGTAGTCTTTAGCGACCTTGAGACGTTGATTCATCTCTTTGATCGTGAAGACTCGGGGATTGCGTTTTGGCATTGCAAATAAAACAACAACAGGACGTGAAGTTCAGTCAACTCGGTAGAAGTACGCCCAGCAACGACCATGCTGTAACCTAACGCAGCGAGAATTTGAAAATCCACCAAGAGCGTAAAATTCTTTTTTGGTGATTTGTGTGTATCCAATCATTTGCCTAGAATGCAAAACAAAATCAGCGGTTAAAATCGTAAACGTTTCGGAAATCAACCATTGCGGAACGAATGTTGCTAATCTGCTCACGCAATTTTTTCATCTCTTCAATGTTGTGAATTACCTCCTCAACGGTGTAATCAGTCCTGGGTTGAATCGTGTCGTCTGTCAGGTCAACCAGAATGTCACCATCAATGGTGCAAATTGCAATGTCACGTTTGACGTATTCACAGCCGCATTTGCCAGGAACGTCATAAGTGCAATCAACCGTGATCCAAACAAGGGAAAGGCTGATGTCATAAACAAGTCGGAACTTGTCTTCAGCAAGTCGCAACTGCTTTTCAACCTCGTTGAGCTTTGTCTTGACGGCAACCGTCCATGTCTTGTAGGGATTGTATTTAATTACCTTCTTGCCAATAAATGGCTTGAGTGCTTCTTGCAATGCAATCCGACATTCGATTGCTTTCTGATTAACTCGGTTGCGTGTTGCAACCTCCAGTTCCAATTGATTGATTTGCATGGCTTTGTGATGTGGTGAAACAATCAGACAGGCCATCCCATCCGATAAGTACATTATACCAGAAGCAATAAGCGCTGTCAAGCCTGCATTCTAGCAGGCATGGCAGAACTTTACAGGCAATACAGCAAAAATGTATTACAGATTGCCGTGATGTGTTCTGGTGGGCGGTGTCCACAGGAGCCCCAGGAAGGCGGTTGTGACCCGTCCGGCGCCAATGTGACGACAGGCAGGACGCAGCGTGGTTCCCGAGGCGCCTGGACATCGATCCGAGGCCGATGGGATGCGATCAGTCGGCGGATGCGCCGAGATCCTCCCCGGCTCGCAATCTATGTGCAATCTCTCTCACAACCGTATCGTGCATTTGATTTGCTTTGTCATCAGCATCCATCTCTGCAATCTGCCATTGTGATTCAAATCGAACCTGCCTACTGACGTCTGCATCGTAGTAACGAGTATCGTTTTGATCAGCATGAAATGCCATTGTTTCAAAAAAGCGGTTGTGACCGATTTCTTCAAAACCATGTGGAATAGTTTGCGATTGCATTAGCCCAACCGTGCTAACAACAATGGCGTAATCGTTATACCTTATCAAGGTATTGCGATGAAATAAGCATTTTCTGGCAAGAATGAAATGTCCAGGCCAGCCACGTTCTTCAATTGTCAGACCATCTTTTAGTCGAATCCTCATCGTGAAAACTCCTTGATTTGTTGAATTGCATCGTTGGCCTGCAGGATCATTTTCCTGCTGTTACATGAAATGCTGCTGCCTTTGTACTTAAGCCACCAGCATTCACGTTCAAACTCTTGCTCAATCTTCGTTTTCGTCATTGTAATTTACTGAGTGAAATTGAAACGGCGCTCCGGCCAGGGCTGAATCAGAAATCCTCCTGCGATTGAAACGATCTTCGTGAATGCGATACCTTCCTGGTTTTGTAAATTCCCACAAAAAGCCTTCTGTGCATCTCGCAACGTTTGCAACATGCGCAAGGCCGTTGTAACCATCGGGAGCAGCAATTGCACCAATCCATTCCCATCCATCGGGAAGAATGTGAGGATGATACTCAGTCATTGTTTTGACGATTGAGGAAGAAGTAGTAATTGCATTGAGTATGCCTTAGCCAATCAAGAACAGAGGCAGGTGAAATTGTTCCACCGCCATTCTTGTAAAGCCATTTGGCATCGTCGTCTGGCATACGCATCGTAAATTCATCTAGCCTTTCAACGCAATTATCAGCAATTTCTTCAAGCTGGCTATCCGTCAATTCAGCAAGATCATCTTGCATTGTGGTTAGCCACTCGTAATCTGGATGCTCGTAATAGCGCTTGAACACCTCAGGATAAAAATCATTCTCGTGGCAAACTTGCAATGCGTTGCTCAGATCCTCGATGAATCGTTTACGAGATTCTTGCAAATGCTTCGCTCTATCGTATGTCATCTCACTCCTCCCACGGCAGATTCTCCATCTGCTCGCAAATGTCATTAGCAAGCTCGTTGCAATTAGAGCGCTTCATGACGGTTGTAGTTGCCCAGTGCGCGAAACTGTAAGCAGCCCCCATGCAACTATTGTCGCCAGTCTGGTAGTTCCATTCCAGCTCGTCAGATTCTTTGTCGTATCGAAATCCGATTGTAACTTCGATGCCGGGCTTTTCACCGTCGCCCGTCTCAACAAGTGTATCGCTTCCGATTTGCTTCTTGATTGCTTTGAAAAAATCCACAAAGGATTGTTTTTCACGCTGAATTGCATTCTTGGTGACTGTGTTGTTTTTCATGGGAGTAATTTGATGGTCCGGCTGCTGCCGGTTTTTACAGGATAGCATGGTGCCGAAAGCCTGTCAACCTCCGGCACCTAGAAGATTTCTAAGTATTAAGCTGCCGTAACTTGCTCCTCGACTTGAACGTATTCCATCAGCTTTGGCTTGACTTTACGGAAATACGAATTGAGAACATCGCGCAAGGAAGATGTATTCTGCTTTTTCAGATCGTTTGCAATAATGTGATGCCAGAACATCGTGCGACCAGAACCACGCAGAGCTGTATTGATAAACGATCCGAAGTAGTATTCTTCTTCGATGTGCGACCAAACGTGATCCAGGCTGCTGTCATTGAAACGACAGGAAAAACAATCACCTGCCTCCGGTTCGATACCGTTTTTCAGCGCCCACTTGATGTAACCATCAACAAACTTTTTAACCTTTTTGTCGAGAAGTTTCTTGCGGGCCACGATGTCATCTGTTTTATTGATTGCATCAACCGGCTGGCCAGATGAATCAATCTTGATGCCATCGTAAAATGGAATCCTATCGCTGTATCCGACACTGTAAAGATACCAGATACCACGCTCCTGTGAAATACGGGCGGGTGTAAATTCTTTGAGCCTGGCTTTCGTAGTAACGGTTTGCCAGCCGCCAGTGTTCAGCTCAAATGTATTGTCGTTGAAAACTTTTATGATGTCCGTATTGTGAAGCTTGACCAGGAAAACATCATCCTCCTTGCGAAGGTATGTATTATTTGCAAGCTTTTTCGTTTCTCGCTTGCCAAGTGCATAGATGCACTTATCGTAAGTAAGCATGGTTTTGTAATTTGAGAAAGGGATAAAAAGAAAGCCCCCGCCTCAGCCCCTATTAAAGGGCAAGGACGGGAGCCTGTCAAGTAGCAGAAGCTACAAGGTAGCTAAAGTTTACAGAGGCATTACAGGGATCGCACTGCCGCAATTATGGCAGGTCAAGTAAATGTTTTTTCTGTTGATGACATCTGTTTTGATTCTCCATAGTGGATCCAATGCAAAGCGACTGCGTTTTGTTTTGCAGCACTTGTGGCATATCTTAAAGAACCCCTCTGTAAATACATATCTGTAGGGTTGATTCATGCCGGCAACAATGTCAGCCAGCCTCAGACTCGTTGATCTGCTCGTCATCAATACTTTCCTTGACTTGTTTGTAGAGTTTTTTGATTATCTCTCTGCACTTTTGCCATGATTCTTGCTTAAGTGGTTCTTTTCCATCGCCAAGCATTTCGACAAATGTATTGCCGGAATGATACATGAAGCGCAATGAAACCATGATCACACGCTTTTCGGTATTGCTCAGAGCCATTGAATTACAGCTCCGTCGATTTGCCAGGTCTTTTCGCCAATCTTGTCATCAAGAAAATGGAACCTCAATCCATTTTCAAGCGTGATGTACTGACCAGTGCGGCCAATGACTTGTGTTTTCTCCAGGGGCTGCCCAGGAAAGAGAACGGCCATTGAATGGCCGCTCTCCGGTTTCTGAACTTCAATCATTGCGATGAATTGGTTTCGCCAAACGTAGAATACTTGGCAACGATGTCAGGGAATGCGTCGCAGATGCGTTGATAGTTCTGCGGATCTGCTGCAATCATGGCATCCGCCAAACGCGAAACAAAATTGCCGCCGTGTTGACGCATGTTTTCGACGAGTTGAAACTTGGTGTCTTGGTTCATTTCTGGGAAGAATTGTTGGAAATCATTTCACGGAAAGTAATTTTCTTTCCGTCATCATCGAATCCAGTGGATTCCATGAGCTTGTCCTTAAGCTGTTTAGCCTGTTCCATTTGATTTGCAAGCAACTGCATTTTGATGCCTGCAATCATTAAGTGCTCGTTAATACCAAATGGCCAAAAGCGCTTGCGACGCATCACACCGCGATGAACTTTGGCAGCCTCTTTTTCAATGTCGCTTGCATATGAATGCAGCAACGAATGAATTACGGCGATCTCGTAGGTGTAAAGCTCGGGAACTTTCATTTCAGGTACTGCTTGTAATTGCCAAGGAGACAAAGATCCATGAGATCATTAAACTCAACGGAATCAATACTGCCGCCGCCGTAATCATCAGTTTTGCAAATGAGAAAACATTTCTGATGATACGGACCAACATTGTGCAGATAACCTTTGTTTTCTGCAAGTGGATTGTCTTTGTTAAGCCATCGCATACAAAGGATCTGAATAGGAGCCATTGGGCTTCGCTCCCATTTATCCCTTGCTGCAATGTCGCAATACAGCGGCGTGAAGTAACTACCAAGCTCTCCGACGATCCATGCGTAGTAATGACCCACGGGAGCATCGTTAAGCTTTCGCCTGTCATGAATGGCGATGTCAGACCAGTTGTGCCGAACGTAATGCTCGGCTTCCATAATCATCCTGTCATGTAACGACCCATACGGAAGCTTGGGCCGGATTTTTTCAAGTTGCTGGGTGGAGACGAGGACAGACATAGATCCTTGCGAGGACTCTGGCATCCTACCACGTCCAAATCCCTATGGCAAGGGCGAGCGTCACAGAGATTTACGCAGGCAATGGCTGCAACCTGAGCGACGGAAACAGCTTGCGATTTGAAAGGCGATGCCAGTTTTGTACGACCTGTGGCAATGTATCAAAAGGTTCGGTCATAACGTTTCCCGATTTCGTGTAGGGACATATCCAGTCAGCAACCGTATTGTTAATATAGATCAACGGAAAGTCATGCCTTGTGCCAATCCAAATTGCACCAGTATCAATCGGCTTGTTTCCTGAACAACGAACAAAAGGATAGAAGCCGCCTTCTATTGCCTGTTCGATCTGACAATAAATACCACCCCATCCAAATTGATTGATCTCCTCCAGGATTTCAGTGAACTCCTGCCGTGATGTAGTCCGAAGCTTTGCGTGTTTCTGGATGTCAAGCTCTGTATTGTACCAGCGCTTAAACCTTATGACATACTTTCTACCCTGGCAAATTGCCTGCTTGCATAGTGCCAGTCTGTTGTCGGTCTGGGCTTTTGAAAAAACAGGCCAACCGTACTTATTTAATTGTTCGTAATGTTTTTTGCTCTGGTAGTTTGCCAAGGTCTTGACGCAATGAATGGCGTTTTTTTCTCATAGGCTTTTACCTCTCTCAAGATTGGATCTTTGACAACCAGGAGAGAAAGCAAAAATGAATGAGTCTTAGCATTGTAGCGATTGACCTCAACGCCATCAAGCCATAATAAAATCTCTTGCGACTTTCTGGCGCAGTCAATCCAATACTTCCTGTGTGAAATAGCTTCCTGTTGCTGAATTGTCTTGGCAACCATGCCAGATACAGGACAGATAAATTCAAGTCTTCCAGGTGCCCCATAGCCACGAACTGTATAGAACTTATACCAGATGAATGCAGCTCTGCGTTTTGCCTTTTCAAGTTGAAACCAGAATTTCATTCTGATTGTATGCAATGCCCTGTGCCTCCATTGATTTGTGCCAATCCATGGTTTCTTTTCTTGTTTAACTCGCTCTCTTGAAATTAGCGTGATCTTATACGGGAATGACTTGGCCCCTGGTCTCTTCCTGGCCACTTGCCCCAAACACCACATAGATCTAGGATACAGCAATGGAATCCTCGTATCACTACCTGATTCACCGGCCGGGCAAGCCTCCAATCTGGGGGCTGCTGCGCCGGTGGAACTGGGGGGCGGGATCCCCACTGGATCACCTTGCAAGGCTGTATCCAGACTCAACAACAATCACAATCACAAAAATCAACAATGTTCCCACTTACGGATCAAGAGAAAGAAGAAACGCAACGCGATCTGGTGGCACTACTGGAATCGCTGAACAGCTCGGCCGAACTGCTGTCAGAATTTATTGAAGCCCTCCGCAATCGCGCAATTGGACTTGACAAGGAAACAGAGCAAGCACTGCGTAAGCCAATTAACAGAATTGGTTCCCTTGGCTTTCAATTAAACCTAACCCAGTACAAGGCACGAAACTTCAAGGAACGGCAATTCACAATGGAAGTCCAGGGGATCGAACCCTGCTCAGGCGAATTATGAGTTCGCTGCATTCACCAGATTGCTAGACTTCCGCAAATCAACCATAGCAGATCATGAAACTTGTCCGCTGTGAACGTTGTGGAGCCAAGTGGATCAACGATCTGCACTACTGGGCAACCGGCAAGCCAGGATCAGAACTGGATCTCGCTGGCCTGGTTTGCAATCGGGTGAATGACGATCGCTGCCCCAATCCCATGAAAGGCCAGACCGGTGGGGACACCTGGGAAGCCCGAGCTGCGCGGATGGTTTCGCTGGCGCCCCCTGACAGCCCTGAGGGGGCCTAGTGGTCTGGTAGGCCATCGAGCCAGTCAGCAACGCCACTGGAGCCGCCGTAGCGCTCCCTCAGCACCGTGGCCAGCTCAGCCCCAACGGCCAGGGCCTGGCGCCTGCAGTCCAAACAAGCCACACGACATTGCATTACATCGCTGCCAGAAAGCTTGCAGGCAGCAAATGCCAATCTGTCAGAAAGCTTCATAATTCAACTCCTGCAAACAGCGCAAAGCCCCCGGTTTCCCGAGGGCCTTGGCAGGGCTTCATGCAGCGTTAACACACCTGATTGGCTCCATTCAGCCCAGGCTCACCGCTGCAGATGCTGGAGCAGTGTAGCAGAAAAGAGATGGCCCAGGCGTGAAGACTGTGGGGGGGCAGCAATCTTCAGGGGTCTGGGCTCTATCCCCACGCTTGCCGTAATGGGTCGAGGGCGTGGTATGACCGACCGGAAGCAAGCCGGAGTCATCACGAGATCATACACCACCTGACTACTGGTTGGCAGATTTACGCATGACCTCAAGACGCTTTTCCGTAAGATAAATCTGATAAATAGTATCACATTTATCTGGTTTTGTGCGACAATCTATCATGCCCTTCACGTATAGCCTCGTCTGGTCAGGAGCAAATGAACTGAGCAAAATCAAAAGAATAGCGGAAAGAAATACACCAAAAAGCATTCCCGCAGTAAAAGATCCTGAGTTTTTCATTGAAGTAAAAGTTTGAATTGTTTGCCCCGATTGACCTTACGGGGACTTGTTGCCTGGGGATCCTCCCTACCCGATGGTCAAGGGGCATGGGCCAGGGTGTCAATCATACATCACTCAACCCTTGATAGCTGCGACATCTCGAAAAGCGCCGTTGCATTGGCCCCAGGCCCATACGCATTATAGACATATACCGTTACTATATCTTTTTCAATTTGCTTGATGACACCACAAGCGGGAATTCCATGTCGATTTTTCCACGGTGTAACAACCATGTCGTTGATTGAAAAGTTCATTTCCTGAAAGTAAAACGAGTTGAAGGGCCTCGTCCGGTTACGGCATCCCACCAGGCGATGACCGAAATCCGCATCCTGCAATGGTTCCTTCTCCTGTTGTAGGGACCGGGATCATACAAGGTTTCTGCGCCGACGTGGCCCCTATGACGATCGAGCCAGCGCAAGCAACCACGACGCTCGGGGCATTTATCATCAAAGCATCTTGTCCAGTCCCTCGGAAGATTCATGGACTGCCTCGCAACTTGATTGCATAATAGCGGAATCCGTTTTGGGTTTGTGCTGTTTTTGTGAAGCATAATGCCTCTCGATTAGTTTTACAAGCGTGTCTGCATTAAACTCCGTGACCCATCCACAACGAATCAGTTTTTCTCTTAGGGTTTCACTTAACTGTGCGGGCGGATTTCGGTAAGCCTTGGGGACTTCACGCATCCCTGTATAACAGGCCCAAAACTCAAGCGCAGTCCAGACCGGACAATCTTCATCGCCAATCGGCTTTGCATTTGCAAGCCTTTCCCTGATGGTCTGACTTTTTACATTGCCCCAATCAGCCTCATCAATGCGACGATTCATTTCAGCGAGCTGAAAGAATGCTTTTTGCCGCAGTTCACCAGCTTTGCCATTTTCGATAACAGACAGATTGCCATAAGAGATTGCCTGAAATCCAGCTTCCGATGCCCAGTTGCACCACGTATATTGCGTCCAGCCAATATGTAGACGCCAGTTCTTCATCATGTTGCCAAACGCAACACGATTATCAGCCGGCTCCCATGATTCTGGTGCCGGTGATTGCTTGCTGCCAGAGTTGTTCATTTTGGTTTTTGAGAGATTGCTTGAGTTGATTGATTTTTGGTTCTACAAGGTGGTGGCTAGAAACAGTTCCAGTAATACCTTGAACAGAAATACGAACTGATCCACATGGAAGGGTTTCAGTGGTAACAGACATCCACTGCTTCCATTCGTCTTCAGAAACTGGCTTAACCCCCTGAAAAACAAAATGACCACCACCACTTCCATTAACGCATCCAAGGCAAGCACAAGCCTGGGACTTGCACCACCTTTTGCGCCAGGCGGAAGGAATCATCTGCATTGCTGCATTGACTTCTGCCTGGCTCCTCATTTGATCGTTACTCATTGTCGTCTCCTGGAAATGGAACAGACGGATCAAGTATAGTCACCTTGTACCTTGCGTGATTCCTCGTGAACCTAAAGTGACTCCATCCAAACTTTTCTCCAAGCTGAATCCAGCCAAGTAAACCCCACCAGCCAGGTTGGCAAGTATTACTGTTTGTCCAGCAGATGCAACCAATGGATCCACCATGGCTATCAATGTGCAATGGATAGCCAAGCCTTCTAACTGGCACAAATGCAATGAAGCCGGTGCTGGGCGTGAATGTAAAGTCGCTCATCCCCCCACCTCCGGCAGCGGCAGGGCGGGGGCGGAGAGCCAGTGGGTGTAGAACCTTGCATTCAGCCCACTGGTGCGATCTTCCAGATTCCAACGGCCATCGGCATTGAGGCAGCTGCTAAACCAGCACCGCCCCTCCGCATCGCAGTCCTCCGGCCCCGGCAGGCGCTCTGAAACAGGGATCGGCTGCGGGGCGGGGCGGCCCCAGTGCTGCAGGAGCGCATCTATCGCCGCATCCGCAATTTCGTCAAGCCGTAAATCGCTGTCAACGATGGGATCAAAGTCATCTTGATCCATCGTTCCGACACTCCACGCCTCCCATACACGAGTGCAGTCGTATGTGCTTGTACCAATCGCGCAAGCCACTGCGTCTTTAACCATTGTGCGGAGGCGCTCGGCCACCGGGATCGGCTGCGGGGCGTGGTGGCCGAAGTTGCGGCCAGCGTTGAATACAGCTCTTAGGCACTTGGCACGGTGCTCTTTTTCTGCTTCTGGGTTCTCTTCAAGCCATTCGTAGTAGGCGCTGGTAAATAAGAACTGAAGATCTTTTTCGCCATCATCATTGGCTAGTTCTTCTTGAGTTGGCAAATGCCCCGTTGAGTAGATTTCGTCCAGCTCCTCATCCGTCGGCCCCGCCGGCTGCTCGGCCAGGGCGGCGCGACACCCCATCAAAGCGTCGACCTGGCGGATCACATCATCGAGGGATGCACTCCAGTAGTCCTTGTGCATGGTTCTGGCTCTGGCGGCAGAATCCGGCGTGTCGGCCATAGCGACAACGCCGCAGGCAGCCAGTCGCAAACGCTCGCGCTCCAGTTCCGCCTGAAGCGCGGCTATGCGATCTTCCGCCGGCTGCTCGGCCAGGGCGGCGGCATTGAGCGCGGCAATCACGTCCTCAATGGGCTGCATTACGCCGTCTCTCAGGATGGCCGCACCGTCCTCGCAGATGCCTTCGGTCCAGATAGGGCGCTCCACCGGCTCGGGCTCGGCCAGGGCGGCGCGGGCGCGGTCTACCAGCAAATATGCGTCGGCGATGTCGGCCTCATCGCCGTAAGCAATCCAGTCTTCAAGCTCGTCAAGCAGCTCAGCGCATAGGGCACGAAAGTCGGTCATGGCGTGTCGGGGGTGGTGGGCATCAGGCTCAGGAAATCATCCTTGAAAGCAGGCCTAACCTGGCTCTCGATAAAAATCTTGTCGCCGAGCTGATGCGTGAATACTGGGTATCCAAGTCGCTTTTCGATTTCTTTGTGCATAGCGGAAAAGGGGCAGATCAGAACCCCTGTGTAAGCGCTGATCACAATTGCTTGGTCTAGATCAAGTGGTTTCATGGCGTGTCGGGGGTGGTGGGTTCATGCTCGGCCAACAGGCGGCGGAGCAGGGTGGAGGCGGATGTCATGCCACCCTCCTGCCGCGATAAGGGCTGCAAGTGCCGTAGCCGTAGCCGTAGCCGTTGCCGTTGCCGTAGCCGTAGCCGTGGCCGTTGCCGTAGCCGGAGCCGTAGCCGTTGCCGTTGCCGTTGCCGTAGCTGTAGCCGTCGCCGTAGCCGGAGCCGCTGCCGTAGCCGGAGCCGTAGCCGTAGCCGTGGCCGTTGC
>Ga0209972_10000119_pt1 | contig 71500 bp, 49 predicted proteins | sample NOAtaG_7_FD_187302 | JGI IMG/M metagenome (GOLD analysis project Ga0209972, IMG submission 187302) | Freshwater lake microbial communities from Lake Erie, under a cyanobacterial bloom - NOAA_Erie_Diel1S_2200h metaG (SPAdes) (version 2) | ecosystem: Environmental > Aquatic > Freshwater > Lake ... | reverse complement strand
CTCATCGAAGTGGCCCTCCCTTTGGAGGCCATCAACCGCGAGTCCGCCCGCGAGAAGTCCATCCGTCATGGCCACCCCTCCACCCTCCACCTCTGGTGGGCTCGCCGCCCCTTGGCCGCCTGCCGCGCCGTGCTCTTCGCCTCCCTGGTAGACGACCCCTCCAGCGACCCGCACTACCGCACCCCCGCCGGCACGGTGGATGAAGACCGCGCCGCCGCCAAGCGGGCCCAACTCTTCAGGTTGATCGAAGACCTGGTCAAGTGGGAGAACTCGTCCAACCCCAAGGTCATCGACGCCGCCCGGGCGGAGATCGCCCGCTGCGTCGCCAGCCGCAAGGTCGAACTCGGCGAACTCGCCAAGGACTTGGTCATCCACGGCCCGGGCAAGGGCTCCGCCCACCCCCAAGGCCCCATCCCGCCCATGGGCTCCGCCCGCGATGCCACCACGGTCTGGATGCTGGTCATCAACCAGGCCAAGCCCGATGCCGTCAACGCCTTCCTGGCCGAGCACGCCCCGCCGGTGCTTGACCCGTTCTGCGGCGGCGGATCCATCCCGCTTGAGGCCCAGCGGCTGGGCCTGCGGGCGTTCGGGAGCGACCTGAACCCGGTGCCGGTGCTCATCACCAAGGCGCTCATCGAGATCCCGCCCAAGTTCGCCAATCTGCCGCCGGTGAACCCCGAGTCCCGGGGCATGGCCACCACCACGGCCAAGGCCACGCCAGACACGGGCGGCAAGAGCAAGAAGGGCAAGGCCGGCGGGGTGCAGGGCCAACTGGGCGATGGCGGGCTGGGCAAATGGAAGGGCGCCGCCGGCCTGGCCGAGGATGTGCGCTACTACGGCCGGTGGATGCGGGATGAGGCCCAGAAGCGGATCGGGCACCTGTACCCGAAGATCACCGTCACCGAGGCGATGGCCCGCGACCGCAAAGACCTCAAGGAGTACATCGGGCAAGAACTCACGGTGATCGCGTGGCTGTGGGCGCGGACGGTGCCGAGCCCGAACCCGGCCGCGGGCGGCACGCACGTTCCGCTGGTGCGGTCGTTCTGGCTCTCGACCAAAGAGGGGAAGAAGGCGTGGGTCGAGCCAGTGATCGCGGCGGATGGGAAGTCGTACAAGTTCGAGGTGCGCGTTGGCACGCCGGGGAAGGACTTCGATCCCGGCGTGGGCACAATCGGGCGCAAGGGTGGGCGGTGCATCCTGACGAGCGCGCCGATGGCGTTCCCGCACGTCCGCACCGAGGCGAAGGCCGGGCACATGGGCGTGCGGCTCATGGCGATCGTGGCCGAGGGGACGCGCGGGCGCGTGTACATCTCGCCCGATGAGGCGCACGTCAAGATCGCCGAGTCGGCCAAGCCGACGTGGCGGCCCGATGGCGAGATGCCCAAGAAGCACCGCAACTTCCAGCCGCCGGTCTACGGCATGAACAACTTCGGCGACCTGTTCACCAACCGCCAACTGGTCGCCCTGACGACGTTCAGCGACCTGGTGATGGAGGCGCGGGCGCGGGTGCTGGCGGATGCTCGGGCCACCGGCTTGGGCGGCTCTGCTGGGGGCGACAGCGCGGAATCTGCGCGGCTCCGGGCGGCTGGGAGTTCTCTCCCACCCACCGGGAACACGCTCCGGGTCGGTGGGAGCACGCTCCAGACGGGTCGGAGCGGTCTCCAGGCGAGTGGGAGCGTTCTCCAGCCCGATGGGGGAGTTCCCCAGGCGAGTCGGGGAACTCTCCAGCCGAGCCGGCGGGAAGCAAATTCTCTCCACGGAGCCCCGGCGCGCAACCACGGAGGCTCGGGGACGGCCCACGGAGGCCAGTCCGCCGCGCACGGAGCCCCGGCGCTCGGCCACGGAGGCCCGCACACGACGCACGGAGCCCAGTCCGCGGCCCACGGAGGGGCGGGGACGCTCCCCGGAGGCCCGGACACGGACGCGGGAGGAGCGGGGACGGACCCGGCCGCGGATTATGCGGACGCGGTGGCGACGTACTTGGCGTTTGCGATGGACAAGCTCAGCGAGGCAAGTTCGTCCATCTGCACATGGAGTTCTTCGCCTAAAAACGAGCTGGTGGTCAGCACATTCCGGCGGCACGCACTGCCGATGACTTGGGATTACGCTGAAGCCAATCTCTTCGGCCCCTCAAGTGGGTCCCTCGACAATGCAATCGACTTCGTGGCGAAGGCCATCGGTCAGACGCCCGCCGCCCAGTTTGGCCACGTCGCGCAGCGGGATGCAACGGCGGCTATCGCAGCGGTACAGCGTCCGGTCGTGTGTACCGATCCGCCGTACTACGACAACATTGGATATGCCGACCTATCAGACTATTTCTATGTCTGGCTTCGCCGATCGCTTGCCACGGTCTACCCCGCCCTGTTCCGCACGCTGCTCACACCCAAGGCCGAGGAGTTGATCGCTACTCCGTACCGGCACGAGGGCAGCAGAGACAAGGCGATGTCCTTTTTCGAAACCGGGCTCGGCCGCGCGTTCGAGCGCATGCGCGAGGCCGAGCACGCTGATTACCCGCTGACGGTGTACTACGCCTTCAAGCAGGCCGAGAGCGACGACGGTGATGAGGACGACGATGGTGAAACGGGTAGCGCGACGGCTTCGACCGGCTGGGAGACGATGCTCGAAGGGCTCATCAAGGCCGGGTTCGCCATCACAGGTACCTGGCCGGTGCGGACGGAACGCGGTTCTCGCAGCATCGGCATCGGAACGAACGCCCTCGCCAGTTCCATCGTCCTCGTCTGCCACCCGCGGCCGGAGTCCGCCCCGATGGCCTCGCGGCGCGAGTTCGTCACCGCACTCAAACGCGAACTCCCCGCCGCGCTCCGCGACCTGCAATCCGGCAACATCGCGCCCGTGGACCTCGCCCAGGCCGCCATCGGGCCCGGCATGGCCGTCTTCAGCCGCTACGCCAAGGTGCTGGAGACCAGCGGCGACCGCATGGGCGTCCGCACCGCCCTGGCCCTGATCAACCAGGTCCTCGACGAGGTGCTCGCCGAGCAGGAGGGCGAATACGACGCCGACACCCGCTGGTGCATCAAGTGGTTCGAGCAGTATGGCCACGCCGAGGCCGCCTTCGGCGAGGCTGACGTGCTGGCCCGGGCGATGGGCGTGGGCGTGAACGGGCTGGTCGAGACCGGCGTGGCCCTGGCCAAAAGCGGCAAGGTGCGGCTCCTCAAGCGGTCCGAACTCTCCGGCGGCAAGCCCGAGACCTGGGACCCCGCCAAGGACGACGACATCCTCCACTGGGAAGTCTGCCAGTACCTCTGCGCCGCCCTGGAGACCGGCGGCGAACAGGCCGCGGCCAACCTCCTCCGCAGCATCAACAACGTCTACGCCGGCGCCGCCGACGTGGCCCGCGATCTGGCCTACCGCCTCTACACCGTCTGCGAACGCAAGAAGTGGGCCCAGGAGGCCATCGCCTACAACGCCCTGGTGGTGGCCTGGCCGGAGATCCAGAAACTGGTTGCCAAGGCCCCCAGCGGCGCCGACACCGGACTGTTCGGAGACGCCAGATGAGCATTTCCGCTTTGCGCAACCTTCCGCCTGAGACAGAGGTGGTCTTCAACATCTGGTATCTGCTCGATGTGCCATCCTCTCAGGTGCTGAGCATCGTCATTCGACCGTACATGATGGCAGGGTCCGTCGATGAGAAGGCCGATCAACTCCGGAGGCTCGCGTTCACCGATTACTTGCTGGGGGAAGCGGTCGTGCTGAAGAGGCTCACCACGGTGGTTGGCGAGGGCGGCACAGAGGAGAACTGGCCGGGAGTCCCGCTTGACGTCCTTCAAACGCTTGGCCCGTTTAGATATCTCGCCAAAGTCGTGAACCAGATCGAGAGCGACTTGAAGCGGCGGTTCGGGGTCACGATTCCGGCAGCCCCGTTCACGGTAACGACGTGCGTAAGCATCGGCGACGAAAACGACCTCCGGGTGATGGCGTAAGGAGCAGCGCAACGTGGCGAAGTCAAACAGGGACCGTGTCGGCGAGGCGTTGGAACTGCTGCGAGCGGGTCTGTACCCCTTCGTGGAACGGGAACTCAAGACCAAGTTCGGCGACCAGTGGGAGACCAAGGGGCGCGAGTCCCTTGGGGCCGTCGCGTCACTGGTGGCCGCCTCCCCCCAGGCGTGGGATGTCGCCGCCCTGCTCTCGATCATCGACACCCAGTGGCAGTACGTCTTCCGCCACAAGCTCGGCAAGAGCGACCGCACGCTCGTGTTTGAACTCCGTGATGTCCGCAACCGCTGGGCCCATCAGGAACCCTTCTCTCTGGATGACGCCAACCGCGCTCTGGACAGCGCCAAGCGTCTGCTCCTCTCGGTCAACGCCCCCGAGGCCGCCGAGGTGGACCGGCAGATGCAGGAGGTGCTCCGCCAGAAGTTCGAGGAACTCTCCCGCCGCGAGGGCCGCAAGGCGGCCGCCTCCGGCATCGAGGGCAAGTACACCACCGGGCTCCCCCCCTGGCGCGAGGTTATCGTCCCGCACGCCGATGTCGCCAGCGGCAACTACCTCATGGCCGAGTTCGCCGCCGATCTCTGGCAGGTCTATCAGGGCCAGTTCCAGACCGACAGTTCGGCGCCCGAAGAGTACAGCAACCCGGTCGAGTTCTTCCGCCGCACATTCCTCACCGACGGCCTGCTCGACCTGCTGCGGCTGGGCACCAAGCGCATCTGCAAGCAGCCCGCCGACCCCGTCGTCAAACTGCAGACCAACTTCGGCGGCGGCAAGACCCACTCCATGCTCGCGCTGTACCACCTGTTCAGCGGAGTCTCGCCCACCGCGCTGCCGGGCGTGGAGCCGCTGCTCAAGGAACTGGGGATCAGCAACCTCCCCAAAGTCCACCGCGCCGTGCTGGTGGGCAACAAGCTCTCGCTGACCGGCTTCAAGAAGCCCGACGGCATCACCGTCCGCACCCTGTGGGGGGAGTTGGCGTGGCAGTTGGGCCACTCCGCCGGCCGGGCCAAGGAGGCCTATGAAATGGTGCGGGCCGACGACCAGCAGGGCGTCTGCCCCAGTGCGCTGGTGGATTTGCTCAAGGCCTTCAGCCCCTGCCTGGTACTCATCGATGAGTGGGTGGCCTTCGTCCGGCAGTTGTACGACACCCCCGGGCTGGCCGCCGGCTCGTTTGACGCCAACCTCACCTTCGCCCAGTCCCTCACCGAGGCCTTCAAGGCCGTGCCCGGTGCCCTGCTGGTGGCGTCGCTCCCCGCCTCAGACATCGAGATCGGCGGCGAGGGCGGCCAGAACGCCCTCAAGCGGCTGGAGAACACCTTCGACCGCGTGCAGAGCACCTGGCGACCCGCGACCACCGACGAGTGCTTCGAGATCGTCCGGCGGCGCCTGTTCCAGCCCGTCACCGCGGACAACTTCGCCGCCCGCGACGCGGTGGCCCGCGCCTTTGCCGATATGTACCGCCAGGCCGGTACCGAATACCCCGACGACTGCCGGCAGGCCGCCTATGAGCGACGCCTGCAGACCTCCTACCCCATCCACCCCGAGTTGTTCGACCGTCTGTTTCAGGATTGGAGCAAGCTCGACCGCTTCCAGAAGACCCGCGGCGTCCTGCGGTTGATGGCCGCGGTGATCCACTGCCTGTGGGAACGGCAGGACGCCAACCTGCTGATCATGCCCGCCACGCTGCCCATGGACGATCCGACCGTCCGTGACGAACTCGTCCGTTACCTGGATGAGAACTGGACGCCGGTGATCGAGAAAGATGTGGACGGGCCCAACGCCCTGCCCCTCCGCCTGGACCGCGAGAACCCCACCTTCGGCCGCGTCTCCGCCGCGCGGCGTGTGGCCAGGACGCTGTACCTGGGCTCGGCGCCCACCGCCGGTGATTCCAACCCGGGCATCGATGACCGCCGCATCCGGGCCGGGTGCGTTCAGCCCGGCGAGACCTCGGCGACCTTCGGCGATGCCCTCCGCCGGCTCTCCGATCAGGCTACGCACGTGTACGTGGATCAGGGCCGCTATTGGCTAGGCACCACGCCCAGCGTGCGCCGCCTTGCCCAGGACCGTGCCGCCCAGTTCGCCCGCGACACCGACCGCCTCCACACCGACATCGTCCGCCGCATCCGTGAGGAGCAAGCCTCGCGGGGCGACTTCGTCAAGGTGCACCCGTGCCCGGTCAGTTCCAGCGACGTGCCCGATGAACGCGAGGTGCGGCTGGTGATCCTCACCCCCGAGCAGCCGCACTCGGCCAAGTCCACCGACAGCCCCGGCCTCACCGCCGCCAAGTCCATCTTCGAGACCCGGGGCTCAAGCCCCCGGCTGTTCCGCAACACCCTGGTGTTCCTCGCCCCCGACAAGTCGCGCCTGGCCAGCCTTGAGGAAGCCGTCGCCCAGGCGCTGGCCTGGCAGTCAATCGTGACCGAGAGCGAGGCCCTCAACCTCACGTCCTCGCAAAGCGCCCAGGCCCGCACCAAGGCCGCTGAGGCCAACGACACCGTCCAGCACCGCCTCCCCGAGACCTTCCAGTGGCTGCTGATGCCCCAGCAGAGCACCCCGCAGTCGCCGGTGGAGTGGACCGAGACGCGTCTGCAGGGCGCCGACAAACTCGCCCCCCGGGCCTCCCGCAAGCTCCTCTCCGACGCGGCGCTGGTCACCCGGTACGCCGGCACCTTGCTGCGGATGGAACTGGACCGGATCCCGCTGTGGCGGGGCGACAGCGTTTCAGTCAAGCAACTGGTCGATGACTTCGCCCAGTACCTCTACCTCCCGCGGCTCAAGTCGCCCCAGGTGCTGCTGGACGCGGTTCGCGAGGGCGTCAACACACTGGTCTGGCAGAGCGAGGGCTTCGCCTACGCCGATGCGGTGGCGCCGGACACGGGCCGCTTCGTGGGGCTTCGGGTCACATCGCTGGATGTGGTCAACAACGACGGCCGCAGCGTGGTGGTGCGCCCGCAGGTCGCCGCCCAGCAGTTCGAACAGACCGCCCGTGAGCAGGCGCTCGCCGCCGGCGCCGCCCACCCTGCTGCTGACGCCTCGGGCACCAAGCCAGGCCAGGCCCCGCCCCAGCAGCCCGGCCCAGCCGGCCGCGGCTCCACCCCGCCGCCCGCAGCGCCACCCAAGCGGTTCTACGCGACCCTTGAGGTCGCCCCGCAGGACTTCACCAAAGCCATGAACTCGGCCTTCAACAACGTCATCGCTGAGTTGGCCGCCATGAACGGCGTCAAACTTACCCTGACGCTCGAAGTCCACGCCGAACGGCCGGCGGGCATCGACCCGGCCACCGTCCGCAGCGTGAGTGAAAACTGCCGGGTGCTCAAGTTCCGCACCTTCCAGTTCGAGCAGGAGTAGCCGGGAAGGGGCAAACCCGAACGGCTCGATGACCGACCGTCCCCCGATGGAAGCGATCTCGCTGGCAACCGCCGCTTGGTTGCGAGCGTGGTGTGCCTGCAGTCGAACGGATGTCGCGGGATGTGAAGCACTCTTTGTCATCCGGCCGATCGCGATCAGGGATCGCGTAACTGTCTTTTTGGCATGGCGTTGCGCAGCCACTTGACGCGACCTGCGCCGATTGACCCCTCCCCACAATTCAATCCAACAGGGTGCCCCACCTTGCGTGTCAAGACTGAAGGTCATGAACACGGCCAAGCACCCGCCACCGTCTGAGACACCTGCACCTCCCCTCAATCAGCCCGACCGCCCCCCCTCGGGCGTGCGCCGGCCCAAGCGCGCCAGCGCCGCACCGCCGCCGGCCGGTTCCGGGCCGGTCGCCAGCCTTGGCAGCCCTGCCGGACCTGGCTCCCCTCCGTCACCGGCCGCTCGCTTGGCCACTCCAGTCTTCGGCCATGAGCGGCTGATGCCGCTGGCGGCCGCCGCCAAGCTCGTGCCCTCCCGCAGCGGCGGCACGGTCCACTTCAGCACGCTCTGCCGCTGGGCCCACGAGGGCGTGCGTTCTGTCCGCCTGGAGTCTGCCCTGGTGGGTGGGATCCGCATGACCAGCGTCGAAGCCCTGCAGCGTTTCCTTACACGCCTGAACCAGCCCCGCCGCGGCCCCTCCGCGAGCGCGGGTCATCCCTTGGAGATCTCCGATGAACTTTGATCACCGCCCGTTCCCCCCCACCTCAGCGTTGTCCACGGTACCGCCCCGTGTATCGGCGCCATCACAGCCGCCGGCTGCCGACCGAACCCTGCTGGTCGATCGCCGCAAGGCTGCCCGCGTCCTGGCCGTTTCGCCGGGCACCATCGACAACCTCCGTCTCCGAGGCGAACTGCCCTCGATCAAGATCGGCAGCCGCCGGCTGTACGCCATCGCCGACCTGGAGCAGTTCATCGCTGCCCGCAAGGAGATCGCCAAGTGAGTAAGCCTTCTCGCGACTTCGATGAGCGTTGTGCCGAGTCCGTCTGCTGGCTGCTCATCGGCGGGCTGTGGACGTTGAACCTCTTCGTTCTGCTGCCGCAGCTGATCTCCCTGAACTGGGCCCTGCGGCGCCCCACGCTAGGCCCCATGACCCCCGCTGTCGCGGCCCAGACCCACCCGGGTCAGCCAGCCCGCCAGTCGGGGCATGCGGCGGACTCCCCCCCGAACCTGCAGAACGAACCCACACCGCGTGACGGCGGTGATTCCGCGTGGAGCGATCAGTTGATGCATCCACAGCATTGGTCACACCCGTGCACCCATCCCCGGCTGCCCTGCCACCTGGAGCCCGCCCGGTGAGCCGCTACGTACAGATGCGAGCCAATCTGCCCTTGGATCCACGCGTCAAGAGCCTTGCGCGCATGACAAACGTCAGCATCTCCGAGGTGCTCGGCTCGCTGTTTCGTCTCTGGTCGCTGGATGTCGAGTACGGCAAGACCAAGGGTGAAGACGCCGTCATCCCGCATCTGACTGAGGCAGACCTTGACGAGATGACCACCGAGGGATTCTCTCGCGCACTCCAGGCAGTCGGTTGGCTGGAGGTGAGTCCAGAGGGTCTCACGCTGCCCAGATTCCGTGAAAAGCAAGTTGACGTCGGCAAGCGGCGCCAGCAGTGGAAGAGGGACAAGGCTGCGCAACGAGAGCGTCAGCACGCGACGGCAGAGTCATCTCGTCAGCAAGATGTCCGGTTGGACACCGCTCGACCTGTCAGCATGGACATCCGTGAGACGTCTTCGAAATGTCCTTCGTCAGAGAAAGAGACAGACATAGAGACAGACACAGAGCAAGAGACAGACGAACAGCGAGACAGGGATACCCAGAAACAGCCGAGCGAGCAGGAGCAGATCCGCAGCGAAGGCTCCCGACAGGCGATCGGCCTGGCGGACCGTCCGGATCCCTCACTGCCCTCGTCCGCCTCCAAGGTTGCCAAAGGCGGACGGTCCGCATCACCCGTCGGCCCAGCGAGTATCCCGTTTCCACCCGAACTGAATACTCCGCTGTTCCAAGAGGCCTGGCACCAATGGATCGAGTACCTCCGACGGGAGAAACGTCGTCCGCTCACAACCACCTCGGCCCGCAAGCAACTGGAACTCCTTGCACGTGCAGGAGAACCCGCATCGATCGACGCCATCAACCGGAGCATCGCCAATGGATACCAAGGACTCTTCCCAAATGAAAATCACGCCCGCGGAGTGGCGGCAAGCCGCAGCACCGCAAGCCGGGCCGAGCGTGCCGCGGCCGAATATGCCGAACCGACCACCGACATTCCAATGCTCGGAGTTCGTCACAGCCATGTCCCGAGTGCCCCCGTGCGATCTTGAGCGAGAGGGATTTCCTCCGCGTCACGCAGAGCGCGCCTCAGGCACCGATGCGTCAGGTGACTGGGGCGACGCCTACAACACACTCACGTTGCTGCTGGGAAGTGGCATGTTGGCGGGCTTGATCGGCAACCGCGGCACCGGCAAGACCCACCTGGCGACATGCGTCGGCGCTGAAGCAATCACGTGCTTCGGTTACCGACGTGAGGACCGGCTCGGCCGCAGACTCCGCCCGGCGAAATACACCACCGCCGCCGACCTGTTTAGGGCACTCCGGCCGAAAGACGGAATCGCATGGAGTGAACAGAGCGAACTGGAGAAGTACACGGGGCCGTCGTTCCTCGTTATCGACGAGATTCAGGAACGAGGACATAGCGCCTTCGAGGATCGGAGTCTGGTCCAGATCATCGACACACGCTACCGGAACAGACTGGACACGCTTCTCGTCGGCAATCTGACGCCGAAGGCGTTCGAGGAGCAAATGGGCTCGAGTGTGGTCAGCCGAATGCGAGAGTGCGGCGGGTTGATCGAGCTGGTCGGCGCCGACCGGCGACACCGGCCGATCGCACCACCCGGCAGACGATCCAACGATCCATGATCAAGTCGCTGGTTGGCGGCGGTGGCATAACCTCCGATCCGAGTCTCTTCACCCGTGCCCGGTCCGGCGCCGTTTGCGCGAACCACCACACACCCGATCCTGTCGCTACAGGGCGGGCACCACCTCGGGCCAGCTCTCCCAGCCGCGTGCCGACCACCTTGGGCTGAGCATCACGATCCAGCAGCAGACCAAAGCACAGAAGGGACGGTGACCCATGGCAAGCATCGGACGCGAAGGTCAGGCTGGTGACCGCAAGCGGATCGTCTTCCGCCTCGCCGGCGGCAAGCAGACCTGTCTGCGGCTGGGCAAGTGTTCCGACCGCGACGCCATCCGGGCGCTGACGGCCATGGAGCATCTGCTCCAGGCCCACCAGTTGGGCACCGTCCCCCACCCGGATGCCGTCGCTTGGCTGTCCGGCCTCAACGACACGCTGTATGGCCGGGTGGTGCGCCTTGGGCTCGCTCAGCCTCGGATCTCTACCGAGAAGCTCACTCTGGCGGAACTCTCCGAGCAGTTCTTCGCCGTCGTGGATGTCAAGCCCACCTCACTTATCCGCATGCAGCAAGCCCACGCCACCCTGCTGGAGACCTTCGGTGAGGATCGCGACGCCACCACCATCTGCGAGGCCGAGGCCGAGTCCTGGCGGTCGAACCTCAAGAAGTTGGGCTACGCACCCGCGACGATCAGCCGCACGGTTCGCTACGCCCGCCAGTTCTACCGGTGGGCCGTCCGCCGCAGGTTGGCGCCGACCAACCCATTCTCCGACCTCAAGGCCGGCGCCCAGACCAACCCCAGCCGCAAGGTGTTCGTCCCCCGGGAGACCATCGATGCCCTGCTGGCCGCCGCCCCCGACGCACAATGGCGCCTGCTGATCTGCCTCTCCCGCTTCGGCGGTCTGCGCACGCCCAGCGAGGCGCTGCTGCTGACTTGGGACGACATCGACTGGGCCAAAGCCCGCATCCGGGTCCGCTCCCCCAAGACCGAGCATCACGAGGGGTGCGGCGAGCGGATCATCCCCCTGTTCCCCGAATTGCGGGAACCCCTCCGAGAGGTCTTCGAGACCGCGCCTGAAGGGTCGGTCTACGTCATCAGTCGGTATCGGTCAGGCGCCAACCTGAACACCCACCTGCGGCGGATCATGACCCGGGCCGGGGTCAAGCCCTGGCCGAAGGCTTGGCACAACCTCCGTGCCAGCCGCCAGACCGAACTGGCCAACCAGTTCCCCATGCACATGGTCTGCAAGTGGATCGGCAACAGCAAGGACATCGCCGCCGATCACTACCTCATGATCACCGAAGCCGACTTCGCCCGGGCGGCGGGCCTGGCCCCCTCCAGCACCGCTCAAGGCTCCAGCGCGGCCACAGATCCGGCCACACACCCGTTGCCGCCGCATACCAACGGCACCCAAACCAAAAAGCAAAACCCCCGAAATTGCGAAGATTTCGGGGGTCTTGAGACTGCTTGGGATGTACTGACATCCCCTCTAGTGGGCAGGGCCGGACTTGAACCGGCGACCCTCGCATTTTCAATGCGATGCTCTACCAACTGAGCTACCTACCCAATCACGTTGTCCGCCGCGGCACCTCTCCGGCATGCCCACGGGGCTCGAGTTGGCACCGCTGCTTCTCGCAGTTCCCGGTGTCGCCTCATGGCGGCAAGCCTAACCCCTCTCCCCCCCAGCGTCAAGCCGAACGCTACCCTCTTTCCGCATGCTCACCGCTTCGCTGTGCCCCACACCCAGACTTTCCCCGGATCACCCCGCGGCCGCCTCATCCGCAGGTCCGACAACATCCCCGACCCCTCCCGGCGGCGCTGCGCCCGCGTCCCGGCCCGCCGCTTCAGCCCCGAACGGCCAGAAGCCCCTCCTCTCAGTTACCAACCTTCAGACCCACTTCCCCATCCGCACCGGGCTCCTGCAGCGAACCACCGGCTACGTCAAGGCGGTTGACGGCATCACCTTCCACATCGCTCCCGGCGAGTGTCTCGGCCTTGTCGGCGAGTCCGGCTGCGGCAAGACCACCGTCGGCCGCACCCTCCTCCGCCTCATTCCCGCCACCGGCGGCCAAGTCTCCTTCGACGGGACCGACGTCTACGCAGCCTCAGGCCGCGAGTTGCAGTCCCTCCGCCGGCAGATGCAGATTATCTTCCAGGACCCCGCCGGATCGCTCAACCCTCGCATGCGCATCGCCTCGATCATCGGCGAGCCGCTGACCGTCCACAGCCTGGTCACCGAGAAAGACCAGCTCCGCACCGAGGTGGAGAACATCCTCGAACGCTGCGGCATGCCCCGCGCCGCCGCGGACCGTTATCCGCACGAGTTCTCCGGGGGCCAGCGGCAGCGCATCGGCATCGCCCGCGCCCTCGCCCTCCGTCCCCGCTTCATCGTCTGCGACGAGCCCACGTCCGCGCTCGATGTCTCCATCCAGGCGCAGATCCTCAACCTGCTCTCGGATCTCCAGCGAGACATGAAGCTGTCCTACCTCTTCATCTCCCACGACATGGCGGTGATCCAGCACATGTGCAACCGCATCGCGGTCATGTACAAGGGCAAAATCGTCGAGGAAGGCACCCGAGATCAGGTCATCGGCTCGCCCCAGCACAAGTACACCCAGGCCCTCTTGTCGGCCGTCCCTGAGCCCGATCCTCGCCGCAAGCGGCAGCGCGTCGTCTTCGAGGGCATGGCCACCTGAGCCTCATCCGACCGCTTCATCCACCACCATCCACTCCGCCCGCCCGCCGTGCAACAGCCGGCATCGCCAGTTCATCCATGGGCCAACGTCATGCTCGACGACCACGGCCTTCACGCCCGGCCCGGAATCACCCGGTGCCGACGCACCGCCCTCCGCCGCCGATCGCCACCGGCACACCACCAGCAGGCCGCTATCGGCGATGACCCGCCACCAGCCAATCTCGCCTTCAGCCAGCCGGTGAACAACTCCATTCCCGCCACTTCCCCCCCCCACTGCGCCGTCATGCCACAAATAGACCCGGCGATGGTCCGCCAGCGTCTCGCCTGCCACGCGCGTTCCGGCCGCCCTCAACCGGTCCACACGCTCCATCACACGCCATGTCGCCAGACACCGATCTTCCGAGGACTTCCGCACCTCACCCCACGGCGGCCGCTCGAGCATCCAGTCAAAGTGCCACGAGCCGTCCGGCAACTCGTGACGCAGCAGCACCATCCGCCCCAACGCTCTGCCGTCATCCGTAATGGAATCTGCCGTCCGCATCCGATCCTTGGTTGCCCAAAGCCCCCGGCTTACACTTGCTTCGCAGCCGGGGCAGCGTAGACGCTCCCCAACCCCCTCCGCGCCGCAGGACCAATGCGCGGCGCAACCGCTTGAAGGATTCGTCGATGATGACCCGCTCCCTCTCGGCCCGTGTCCTCGCTCCAACTTGCCTTGCCCTCACCTTGGCGGCATCCCTTCCGCTGGGCGGTTGCCGGGCAAACCCCTACCCCTACAGGCTGCGGGGCGACGGCGCGATGGAAGGCGGCAACTACCCACTCGCCTTGGAAAGCTATCAAAAATACATTGAGATTGACCCCGGATCCCCGGATATGCGTAACGCGCTGGGCCGCGCGTATTTGGCCAGCAACCGCCCCGTTGAAGCTATCGAGCACCTGCGCGTCGCCACCCTCCAGGCGCCAGAGAACGACCAGTACATGGACGACCTCGCCGAGGCCTATGTCCGCGCCAATCGCGCCGACGAGATGTATCGCCTCCTCCGCTCCAACGCCAATGAACGAGGCGGTGTTCGCGACTGGATCCGGCTTGGTCGCTTCGCCGAGAAGTCGGGGGATGCCGACGTAGCGCGGCAGGCCCTGCTCACCGCCGCCCGCGTCGACCGGGGCCAGAACCTCGCACCCCAACTCGCCTTACACGATTTCTTCGTCCGCATCGGTGATGCCCGCAACGCCGACCAGCGGCTCCGCATGGCCTACTTCATCAGCCCGCGAGACCCCGGCGTCCTCCGCCGTCTGGCCGATGCCGGCGTCGCCGACATCCCCGCCAACTACGGCTTCGTGCCCGCCGAGCGGCTTGAGGCCCGGACGCTGGAGGGCTCCGCGGCTCCGGCATCCGCAGCCCCCGCCAATCAAGTCCGATAACTGCATTCTTTTCTAGCATTTGACCGCAGTTTGACTCAGCCGCATCCGATTCTACACTTCATCCGGATAAACGGATGAAAGGATCCTGGACGTGAGTCGTCGGCCCTCCAAAACCCAAGAGCTCACCGCCCATCTGGCCACCCTCAGTGACCCGGTTCGTCTGCGGCTCATGCGCGTCCTGGAGCGAGAAGAGCTCTCCGTAGGCGAGGTCGCCCGCGTCGTCCAATTGCCCCAGAGCACCGTCAGCCGCCACCTCAAGCTCCTCACCGACGACGGCTGGCTTGCCTCCCGGTCCGAAGGCACCAGCACCCTCTACCGCCTGACCAGCGACGATCTGGATCTCTCTCAGCGTCCGCTCTGGACGGCCGTCCGCGAACAGCTCGCCGCCACCGAATCCCCGGACCTCGCTGAGGACCTCCGCCGCATCTCCGCCGTGCTGGCCGACCGCCGCACCGATACCAAGGCGTTCTTCGGCCGCGTCGCCGGCGAGTGGGACGCGGTCCGGGGCGAACTCTTCGGCGACTCGGTCACCCTCCGAGCCCTGCTGAACCTGCTCCCCGCCGACTGGGTCGTGGCCGACCTTGGCTGCGGCACCGGCAACGCCGCCGAGGTGCTCTCTCCGTGCGTCAAGCGGGTGATCGCTGTCGACCAAAGCGAGCCCATGTTGCAGGCCGCCCGCAAGCGGCTCACGGGCACCGAGAACGTCGAATTCGTTCAGGGAGAACTCGAACGCCTCCCCATCCCCGACGCCTCCGTGGACGCCGCAGTCTGCGTGCTTGTGCTGCACCACATCGAGCGGCCCGAGAAAGCCTGTGCCGAGATGGCCCGCATCCTTCGCCCTGGCGGTGTGGCCATGATCGTCGACATGATCGAGCACGACCGCGTCGCCTATCGCCACAGCATGGGCCACCGCTGGCTCGGCTTCGGCGTCCCCGACATCTTCCGGATGTTCACCAGCGGTGGTCTGGTGCGTCCCCGCTTCTCCGTGCTCTCCTCCACCAGCGAGGCCAAGGGCCCCGGCCTGTTCGCCTGCACCGCTCGCAAACCCGGGCCGCAGGCCCCCGATGCCGACGCCGTCTGACGATACCCACTTGTCCCGATCCCACCCGCCGGCCCCGGCCGGCCCGAACCCCGTAACCCACGATTCCATCCGATTCACCCTTTAGTTTGCGGAGTTGACATGACCACTGCCCCCTCGATCCGTCCTTCCAAGGTTCCCGCCCCCATCGTCGACCGGACCGCCCGCGGCTTGGAGTACAAGGTCGCTGATCTGTCCCTGGCTGAGTTGGGCCGCAAGGAGATCCGTCTGGCCGAGCACGAGATGCCCGGCCTGATGGCCCTCCGTGACCGCTACCGGGGCACCAAGCCGCTCGCCGGCGCTCGCATCGCCGGTTCGCTGCACATGACCGTGCAGACCGCCGTCCTCATCGAGACTCTCGTCGAGCTCGGCGCCGAGGTCCGCTGGGCCTCCTGCAACATCTTCTCCACGCAGGACACCGCCGCCGCCGCGATCGCCGTTGGGCCCAATGGCACCCAGGCCGATCCGCAGGGCACCCCCGTGTTCGCCTGGAAGGGCGAAACCCTCGACGAGTACTGGTGGTGCACAGACCGCATCTTCGAGTTCCGTGACGCCAAAGGCGAAGTCGTCGGCCCCAACATGCTCCTCGACGACGGCGGCGACGCCACGCTGCTGGTCCACAAGGGTGCGGAGTTCGAGGCCAAGGGCGCCGTTCCGGCCCCCACCGCCAACGACCCCGAGGAGTGGCGCGTGATCTGCTCGCTCCTGACTGAGTCCCTCAAGAAGAGGCCCGGCTACTTCTCCAAGATGATCAAGGGCATCAAGGGCGTCAGCGAAGAGACCACCACCGGCGTGCACCGCCTCTACGAGATGGCCAAGGCCGGCAAGCTCGCCTTCCCCGCCATCAACGTCAACGACTCGGCCACCAAGAGCAAGTTCGACAACCTCTACGGCTGCCGACACTCGCTGGTTGACGGCCTGAACCGCGCCACCGACGTCATGCTCGGCGGGAAGGTCGCCGTCGTCCTCGGCTATGGAGACGTCGGCAAGGGTTCCGCCCAGTCCCTCCGGGGCCAGGGCTGCCGCGTGATTGTCACCGAGATCGACCCCATCAACGCCCTGCAGGCCGCGATGGAGGGCTATCAGGTCGCGACCCTCGAGGACGTCATCGAGACCGCCGACATTTTCATCACCGCCACCGGCAACAAGGACGTGATCACCCTCGCCGACATGCGTCGCATGAAGGACAAGGCCATCGTCGCCAACATCGGCCACTTCGACAACGAGATCGACATGGCCGCCCTCTATGCCGGCGTTGAGAAGGGTGCGGTCAAGCGGATCAACATCAAGGCCCAGTATGACGAGTTCGTGTTCCCCGAGACCGGCCGCAGCGTGCTGGTCCTGGCCGAAGGCCGCCTGATGAACCTCGGGTGCGCCACCGGCCACCCCAGCTTCGTCATGTCCTCCTCCTTCACCAACCAGACGATCGCCCAGGTCGATCTCTGGCTCAGCGCTAACAACAAGCCGACGCTCTCGGGCATCCGCTATGAGACCGCCAAGGTCTACACGCTGCCCAAGAAGCTCGACGAAGAGGTCGCCCGCCTGCACCTTGAGAAGCTCGGGGTCCGCCTCACCCGGCTCACCGCCGACCAAGCCTCCTATCTCGGCGTCAGCCCTGACGGCCCCTACAAGCCCGAGCACTACCGCTATTGATCAAGCGGCCAGCCGGCGGTGACCCGCCGATCGACTTGAATCCCCAACGCCCGTCGGCCCGTGCCGGCGGGCGTTGTGCTTTGCACGCCGTCGCCCGCAGCCCCCCCCGTCACTCAGCCATCCAGCCGCTTGACGAACCACAGCGTGTCAGCCATCGGGTCGTCGTTGTACCGCTCGCAAGGCACAAAGCCGGCCCGCCCATATACAACCATCGCCGCGTGCATGCTGTCCGACGTGTCCAGACGCATCACCCGATACCCCGCCCCGCGGCCGAACTCCACCGCAACCTCCACCAGCCGCCGTCCCAGGCCCAGTCCCCGCCAGGCCGGCCGGACATACATCCGCTTGAGTTCACATTCCCCTGCCACCATCCCGCCGCCCAGCCCCACCAGCGGACGCACCGCCACACATCCCACATCCTCACCGTCGGTGCTCGCCAGCCACATGCCCCCCTTTGGCGGGCCATACTTGCCAGGCAAGCCCTCCAGCTCCGCATCGATGTTCTGGTGAGCCAGGCTTGCCCCAGCCACGTCCATGACCGACAGGGCATACTCGCGGAACAATGCCGCCGCCCGGGGCGACAGATCCGGCGTGTGGGCTGGCAGAATGGTGACTCTTCCGGCTTCCAAGCATGCCTCCGACGGCGAACAATACCCTGCGGCTGCTGAGCCGCCACGCCCGCCCGTGCTTCAAGGAGGATCGTTATATGGCCAGGATCGCTGTGATGCTCTGCGGCTCCGGTCGAGGTGACGGCTCGGAGATTCAGGAGTCCGTCAGCGTGCTGGTGCATCTCGCCCGGCACAACGCAACGATCAGGTGCTTCGCCCCGGATCAGGATCAGGCCGACGTCATCGACCACGCCACCGGCAAGCCCACGGCCGAACGCCGCAACTGCATGCATGAAGCCGCCCGCATCAGCCGGGGCAACATCGCCCCGCTGACGGCCCTCCAACTCGCCGATCACGACGCCCTGGTGATCCCCGGCGGGTTCGGTGCCGCCAAGAACCTGTGCACTTTCGCGGCCGACGGCCCAGCCATGACCGTCCATCCCGAGGTCACGCGTGTGGTGCTGGGCTTCGCTCAGGCACGCAAGCCCATGGCTCTGTGCTGCATCGCCCCCATGATCGCGGCCCGGCTGCTCGGCAAGGCCGCTGGCGGTCCCGGTGTCCGGCTTACCCTCGGCCCCGCGGGCAGCCCGGCCGCCCAGGCGGCCGAGAGCTTCGGCGCCGTCCATGTGCCCGCTGCCGCGACCGAAGCCGTCGTCGACACGCAGGCCCGAGTGGTCACCTCCCCCGCCTACATGCACGATCACGCCACCCCCTTCGAGGTCTACACAGGCATCGGCCGCATGATCGATGGGCTTTGGCAGATGCTCGGCCGTCCGGCCGCATGACCAGCCCGAACACCGCTCAAGGCGCGGCCCGACGTAGCAGATCCGCCACGTCGAAGATCAGGCTGATGCCGCCATCGTTGCGGATAGTCGCGCCGGCAAATGGCCCGGAGTGAGCAATCGCCCCCTCCAGTTGCTTGATGACGATCTCCTGCTTGCCCACGATACCATCGACACGGAGCGTGGCTCGCTGATCGCTTGCCGCGATCACCACACCGATCTCATCAGGGTTCTTTCGACGCGGAATGCCCACCGCTTCGCTGCCCTCCACAATCGGCAGCACCTGCTCCCGCAGTCGCATCACAGGCCGATTGTTCACCCGGTTGATCTTCGCATCGCTCAGGCCGACGATCTCCTCCACGCTCGTCAGCGGAATGGCGTAGATCTCGCCGCCGATGTCCACCAGAATGGCCGCAATGATCGCGATCGACAGCGGCAGCACCATTTCGAATCTGGTCAGATCTCTGTGCGGACGTACACTGAACGTGCCTTTCATCCCTTCCAGTGCCTGGTGCACAGCTTTCATGGCCGGATCCGTCACACCGTCTCGGGTGTAACTCGCCCAAACCTCCTGATCGGTCATCGCAGCCAGCTTGTCCTCGGCCGCCATGCCTCGCGCCACAGCCGCAAGCAGCACCGCCTCGCGATCAAGCGACAACCCATCATGCTCAACGGTGATCAGCACCGACCTTGACTGATTGCGTGCGTCAACCCTGATCATTGCCGCCGGCGGCTTCCCCGCTTTCACACGCTCCGCTGGCAGTTGCACCGCCTTGGTCACGATGTGCCGCAACAACAGGGAGATCGGCTCCGCAAGCCCGTCAAAGATGTTCTTGTCAACGTCCACTCCCTCCCCGCCCGTGTTCAGTGTCACCTGCTTCTCAGCCACACCGGCAACGTCCGACACCACTCGCTCATACCGCTCAAACAGCCGCGCGATTGGCTGCATCCGGGCCTGCATCATGGCAATCTGCAGGCTGCTCGTCAGCATCGTCAACTCATCCGCCGCCGAGTTGATGTCTTCGATCCGCCGCTCACGCAACGCCGGCTGACGCAATTCCCGAGCGAGATTGAACATTCGGTTTTTGGTCAGCACCAGTTGGCTGATCAGCTCAAGCATCTTGTCCAGTGTCGCTGCCGGCACCCGGACCACCGCCGACTCGCCCTTCTTCGTCGTACGTTCCGCATCCACCTCGGTCAACATCCTCGACGCTTCAGCCATCACAGGTGTCCACGCCGACAGATCCTCCGGTCGAGGCGGGTTGTTGATGCCCTCGTTGACAAGGTCCAACTCCAGCACGCGTTCAACATCGTTGTTGTGCCATCCGGCGATCTGGGGATGCATCGCCTCCCCGCGAAGACATGCACGGATCCGATCGCAGAACACTGTCAGCGGCCACCGCAACTCCATCCCGCACTCAAGCCCCCTCACGTGCTGTTCAAACAGCGATCGCAGCGCGTTGAGCCGCACGGTCAGTTCCGGCATCACGGCGTCGTTGATGGTCGCCACACTTTTAGCCACCTCCCGCAGAATCCCCGTCAGCCTCTTCAGACTCTTAAAATCAAAGAAGTCACACATGTTCCCGGCCGAGTTCGCGATGTCCGCCAGCGCCGCCCCCGCGTCCTCCCGTCCGGCGAACTCGGCCAGTTGTGGAATGATGAACGCCAACTGCTCGATGGCGGCCTTGCTGTCGGCCACCATAAACTGGAGCATCTCCGCCTTTTCCGGAGCCAGGGCCAGCGGTATGCTGCCCCACTCCAGCGACGCTTTCCAGGTATCTGCTACCGCATCCCCCGCCATCAGAGCGGTCATCTGCTCGGCCGTGAGTTCCTGCGGCGCAGCAGGTTCGCTCGCAGACATGCTCGTGGACACAACAGCGGTCTCCGCTGCTGGCGATTGAGTGGTCGGCACTGCAGACCCATCCGACTCTCGTGCCGCCTCCGCCCCTTCGTATACAGCCCCGGGAACAGCGTCCGTCCCCTGCTCGCATGGTGCCGCTCCACATGGCGATGCGGGGCCGCATTCAACTGTGGAGTCCGCCGTTGCTGGTTTCGCATCGCTACTCTGATTCCCCAAGACCTCAGAATCGACGATGGCATCCCCCGCACTACTCGCCGCCGCCAACGCCGCCTGCACCTTGCCCGCGAATCCATCACCTGCTTGATGCATCTCCACAGCGTTCTGGTCGCCGAGTGTGGACGGGGCTGTTGCTGCGACAACTCCCGGATGCCCCGCCGTCGGTTCAGTCTTTGCTCTAGCGGCGGCTCCGGCCTGTTCCGTGCTCGCCCGGCCGATCTCAGCCCCATGCGTCGGGCTTGGCGGCGCGTCCGCCAACTGCCCCCCCACGCTGCCAACCTCCTGTCTGTCGCCCGAGTCCACCGCCTCCGGGCCCGCAGCGCGAGCGATCGGGCTTACTGCCGACGAAACGCTGGAGACCTCCTTCGTGCCTGCATCTGCTTGCCTGCTGACAAGCGCACTCCCGGAGATCGCCGCCTTCGCTCCTGCGATCAGCACCGACAGCCGCTCCGAGAGCACCTCCAGTTCTGTCTCGGTCGCCTGCTCTGCAGAGGCCTCACCGGCTGATCCAGTACGTCTCTCGGCCCCCGCAGCAACGGACGAGCCACATGGGGACTCAGTCCCCCCCACGACGGCTGCGTCGATTGGTGAGTTCTCCGTCTGCCCAGCCGCGGCCGCCACCTCGTTGGAGCACTCAGCGCCGTGGACTGCATCGCCACTCGCCGTTGCCGGCGATCGTGTGGTCTGCCCACCGTCCGTCACGACTGCCGGATGCCACGCCTCGCCGCTTGTCACATGGACTTCATCCAGATTCATCGCGTTCACTTCAACCCCTGCCCGACCGCCCCCGGCTGCCGCTTCGGCAACCTGGGATTCCGCGCTCTGTCGCGTTTCAGGCAAGGCCGCTGGCGATGCCGCCTCCGCACGATCTGCCGTCTGTACGCTCAGGTCGGTCACCTGTGGCGCACTCGCCGCATCCGCCGGCGTATCACTTCCTGCCGCCGGTGCTCCTGCCGGTTGCCGCACTTCATCGTCGTTCAGCGTTCGCAGACCGGCCAACGCCCGCACCTCGTTCACGAAGCCCAGGTTCATCGCTGCATCCACACCCTTGGCCAACTCGGCGATGATCCTTTCAATCTCTGCCGTGCACTCGCACAGCAGCTTGCCCGCCAGCTCATCCTCCGCTGTCCCGCCGTTGAGGATCGATGTCAGCCCGGCCAGACACGACTCTGCGGCCAGTTGCAGGCCCCGCAGCTCCGCCTCCGCAGACGCATGGGCGATGCCCTTCATTGTGGCCGCTGCTGACGCCACCGCGTCCGCACGCACTTCCGCATCAGCCGATGCGGCCTGAGCCGCTCTGCACGCCTCTCGGCACAGCATGCCAGCCAGCTCAAGAGCCTCCTGGCGACGGTCGGTCTGGGGGGAGTTGTTCACTTCTGGCTCACTCTGGATTCTGATGTACGCAACAGCCTCTTGTCCCGACAGTCCCCGCCTTCGACGGCTCGCTGCCAGTATGGTGGTATCGGTCCGGGTTCGGGCCTTCTTTGGATCGCTCCGGGACATCCCGATAGTCCGACAGGGGACTCGAGTGGCCAAAATGCGCCCCGTTGCTTCAGAGCGTTCCCGACCTGACCGATAGGACGATCACAAGCGACCAACGGGTTTTCCCTTGCAGCGCCCACTGTACTCCCACCCGGTGATGTCCCCCTGCCAACTCAGGTCAAAGACCGGCGTAGTGGCGTGATATCCCTTGGAGATTCGAATGGATCTGGCCACCCTCAGCAACCGCCTCACCGACCCGACTCTCGTTTCGTCCATACGGGAGGCGCTCCTGTCCTGGCCCGAGGCGGACCCGCACCTCGTCGAACAGACCCTGACTTGGGTCAAAGGCCTTCGCGATGAATTGGTGTCTCTCTGTCGCGAAATCGACGACGACGAGCAGATTGAGCAGAATCTGGCCATCACCTACATCGAGTTGAAGACCCGCTGGATCGCCATCAACACGCGGATCAACTATCAACTCTTCCGCACCGGACACAACGACCCGCAGTCTGTCTTCCGCGCCACCGGCGTCAGCATGCTCCTGGCTCACGTCGAGTCCCTGCTGACCGCCGGCGACGTCGCCCAGATCACCGAGTTCCTCGCTCAGCCCATCCGCCGCGCCGCCTGACGTGCGGTCGGCCCGGCAGACCCTCCTCGCCCGCCGTGGCCGGGCTTGACCTGATAACCGTCTCCCGAGCCGGCCCGGCGTGCGAGGCTGGCAAGGCAGAATGCACTCGCACGCATCCAATCGGGAGCCCTGCCATGCAGGATCAATCGAACGGAACCATCCAAGACCAGCTCGAGATGCTCTACGCAGAGCGCGAGTGGTTGTCCCAGGAACTCGGCTGCTGTGACGCCGAGAGCATCGTGGACATGGTTCGCAGCCTTGAGAGCCAGCTTTGCGAGATCTACCGTGCCAACGAGGGCCGTCCGGCCGTCGATGACGTGAACACGCAGCAGTTGCTCACCTACGTACACGACCTGTCTCAGGCGCTCGACGGTCTGTACGCAGAGAAGAACATCACCTTGCAGATCGAGGATGACAAGCCCGTGCTGCGGGCCACCTGGAAGCAGATCACCACCCCACAGACTGAAGGAGCACACAAATGAGCACCGCCAACATGCTTCGTGAACGCATGATGAACCGCACCGCCGCCCCGGCTGCACCGGCCGGCCCCGCCACCTTCGTACCACCCGAGGTGTTCTCAGCCGTTGGCTCGCTCACGCGGGCGGACATTGATGCCTTCGACTTTGGCGCAATCAAGCTCGACGATGCCGGCAAGGTGCTTCTGGTCAACCGTTACCAGTCCGACCTGGGCGGCGTCGCCGTCCCGAACTTCGAGGGCAAGCACTACTTCACGCAGATCGCCCCCTGCACCAACAACGGGCTTTTCTTCGGCGCCTTCCGTAAGGGCGTCGCCGCGAACAACCTGAACATCGTCTTCAGTTACACCTTCACCTTCAAGCTCAAGCCCACCAACGTTCGGGTCCACATGTTCCGGGATCCCTCAAGCAAGAGCAACTGGATCTTCGTCCAGCGGGCCTGAGCTGACAGGGCAACAATCCCTCAGCCTTGGTTCAGCCTCAACGACGCGGGCGATCCTTCACCAAGGGATCGCCCGCGTCATCTTTTCTGCCCGCCGTTCCCTTGCTCATGAACCCCCTCTCTTTCGATCCACTCCCCCAGCAGTTCCTTGCGGCCCGCCTCTCGCGAAGCCGCACGGCCCGATTCATCTTTCCGGACACCACCGTCGACGTCCCCGCCCTGACCACCCTCACGGATCGCTGGCGTGCGTGCCTGGCTCAGGCCGGCATCAGCCCAGGGTCTCGGGTCATTCTCGCCATGCCCCCCGGTCCCGCCTGGCTGGCCGCGGCACTTGCCTGCTGGTCAGATGGCATCGCCGTTGCTCCTGCGGGTCCGAGCACGTACAACTTCGACGACCTGGTCCGCAGCCTTGACGCCGGACTCATCCTCGGCCCCGTCGACCACCCGCTCGCTGTCGACCCCGAGCCTGACGGCGGCCCTCCCGCAGATCCCGCCCTGGGGCGTGCCGCCGCTGCCCGACCCCTTCCACAGATCGCCCTGGTGCTCCCATCAAGCACACCCCGCGGCCCCTGGCACGGCTACTCCTGGCTGGGCGTCCTTCACGCTGTCGCCGCTCATGCCCCCAGGCTCGCTCTCGCTGGCTCACTCACCGCTACGCGGGGCGACTGGGCACACCCCTTGCACATCATTACCGACGTCCTCGCTCCGCTGCTCTGCGGGGGCAGCGTCTTCCTTGATGCCGACGCCGACGTCCCTACCGGACCAGTCTCCCACCCCGTCATCACCCACCGCAACGGCCTCTGGCCTTTCCCACCTGCCGCCCTGCCCCCAACTCTTGGCGGGCTGATCCTCACCACCGGCAGTTCACCGCCTGCCCCTTCCATCCTGCCTCCCCGTACCCGCCTGGCGTTCGTCGCCGATGGCATCCTTGGTTCGGCTGCGCTTGCCGCGCCAGCCGAAGTTGCTGACTGGTGTGCTCTCAACGCCAACCGGCCCGACGCGCCACCTTCCCGCTGGCTCGGCCGTCCGCTGGCCGGTCAGTTTCTGATCACCGCCGACGGCGGCGAAACCCTCTTCCGCTCCTTGGCCTGCAGTGTTGCAACCTTCCTTGGCGAGAAGATCGCTCTCCGCCCCGATGCCTCTGCGTTGGGCACCGGCCTCCGACTGGAGACGGTTATCGACAACACCGCCTCCCAGCCCGCGTGGATCTCTCGAGGTCGAACCGACGGGCTGGTGCACACCGCCGACGGCCGACAGATCGCCCCTGACACCCTCCGCCACGCACTGGTGCACAGCCTGAACGGTGTCGCCGACGCTCACGTCTGGGTCGACGCCCACGGCAAAGTCCATATCCTTCTGGCCACACATCAGGCCGCCGCACCTTCATTCGAGCAGGTTGGGCGTGCAATCGGCCCCGCCAGTCAAGTCCTCGGCATGCTTTTGGCCCGCCCGTTGCTCTCACTTCCGCGGACCCCCGAGGGCCGCCTGGACGGCGCAAAGGCTGCGCAGATGCTCGCGCAGTTTGCGACCGACGGGCACAGCCGCTCGGCGACTTCCGCCCATCCATGAGCATGCCCACAGCCCAAGCCTCCTCGTCCCTTCCCGCAACCCACCTCGCGCAGGCCCAAGGCGTCGCAACTGCCAAGCGTCGGCGCGCCGCTGACGGCCACGTTCTGGTTGGTCGCGAGATTTGCCTCACTTGCGACACCGTGAGTCGCTTTGCGGCTACCCAGAGCCATCTGGGCTTCACTCCCCAGGCCGAGCGGGCCATGAGACAGTCCGCGCACTGGCTGCACGCGGCGCAACAGCGGGGCGAGCCCATCTACGGTCTTACCACCGGCTTCGGCCCGCATGTCAAATACTGCGCCTCACCGAATGCCGTCACTCAAGGGGCCGGGCTCATCGCCCATCTGGCCGCCGGCTGGGGACGTCCCGCCGGAGTGGACATCATCAGAGCCACCGCCCTCCTCCGCGCTCACACCTTGGGTCTGGGCTTCTCCGGCATCGATCCGGCCGCCGCCCGCACCCTGGCCGAACTGGTCAATCAGCAGGTCTACCCGGTCATTCCCGAGATCGGCTCCGTGGGTGCCAGCGGTGACCTCATCCCCCTCTCACATCTTGCCCGCGTACTCATGGGCGACGGATGGGTCCTCGGCCACGGCGGAGCCACCTGCCCCGCCGGCCCCATCCTCGCCGCCAAGGGCATCACTCCCGTCCAACTGACCGGGCGCGACGCCCTCGCCCTGGTCAACGGTACCGCCTTTATGTCCGCCTATGCGGCCCTCGCTGTCGCCCGGGCCCAACGGCTCGTTGAGCGGGCCGAGGCGATCACGGGCTGGCTCTACCGCCTCTTGGGTGCCCGCTCCCAGGCCTTGGAACCCCGGCTGCACGCTGTCCGGGGCCACGAAGGCCAGATGCTCAGCGCCGCCGAAATCGCACGCGAAGCCGGTCGCGTCGGCCCCTGGGAAGACCTCTCCCGTCCGTTGCAGGAGGTCTACTCGATCCGATGCGCTCCCCAGATCCTCGGAGCATGCCGCGAGAACCTCGCTTACGCCCGTCGCATTGTCGAAATCGAGATCAACGGCGTCAACGACAACCCCGTCGTCCATGACGGCGAGCCCGGCGGCGTCATCCACGGTGGCAACTTCCAGGGCCAGCAGATCGCCTTCGCCGCCGATGCCGTCAACGCGGCTCTTGTTCAAGCCGCGGTGCTCGCCGAGCGCCAACTCGACGTCCTTTGCAACCCCGAGCTCAGCGGCGGAACACTTCTGCTCGCCTGGGAGCCCGGAGCAACCAGCGGCTTTGCCGGCGCCCAGATTACCGCAACCGCCTTGATCGCCGAAATGCGCATGCACGGCGGCCCCGCCGCGACCAGCAGTATTCCCACCAACGGCCGGAATCAGGACGTAGTCTCCATGGGCACCATGGCCGCCCGCCTCGCTCTCGAGCAGACTGCGCGGTTCGCCGCCGTACTCGCGGTCACCTCGATGGCCGCTGAGCAACTCTCCTTCCTGCGCGAAAACGGCCGCGCACATGGCAAGCCAGTCTCCAAGCCCGACTGGATGCCCGCCTTCACCCCTCTCACCGAAGACCGCACGCTTCGTGACGACATCTCCCGTATCGGCGACACCTGGCTGGCCGCCTGACCTGCGGGCCGATACCCGCCCCGCCGTCACCCGCCAAACAGCCCCGGTCCGGCCTCCCCCTCGCTGCTTGAACGCCGCCGGACCATCCTCGGCTTGCCCAACGCCGCCGTGAGTCCGCCGGTCACCACCGATGTGACTTTCCCGTCCGCCAACCGCGTCGTCAGCGCCTGGCCCGTCTGCACCTGCGCCACCGACGCCACCACCCGTCCCTCCGCATCGGTCGTCACCGAGAACCCCCGCCGCAACACCGCCAGCGGGCCGACCAGTTCAAGCTGCTTGCCGGCGCTCACCATCGCCTGCCGGCGCGCCGCCAGACCGTGCCTGACAGCCGTCGCGATCGTCGCCGCCGCCGCGTCCAGCGAATGCCTGCATGCCCGCAGCCTCGACTGCATAGACGCCGCCAGTTCATGCTCCAGTCGGGCAAGAACCGTCCGTCTTGCTGAATACACCTGCACCGGGCGGTGCCGCTGCAGCCGGGTTTCCAGTTGGCCTATCGCACGCCCCTGCGACATCAGCCACCCGCGCACCGAAGTCCCGGATGCCTTACCCAACTGCTCGACCTTGGATCGCTGTTCCCCGAGCGTCCGCCGGATCGCTCCCACCAGCCGCTGCGCTGCCACCGTCTGCTGCTCGCCAAGCGCTGCCCGGTCCGGCGTCAGCTGCATCGCCGCCTGCGTCGGTGTGGCGCACCGTTCGTCGGCCACCAGTTCCGCCAGCGTCGTGTCGGTCTCGTGGCCGATCGCCGCCGCCACCGGAATCGGACACATCACGATCGCCTCCGCCACCGCCTTGTCGTTGAAAGCCCACAGATCCTCCATAGAGCCGCCGCCCCGCGTCACGATCAAGGCGTCGATCCCCAGCCGCTCATGCTCGCTGGCCACCCGCCCGATTGCCGCCACCACCGACGGTGCCGCCTCCGCGCCCTGCACCAGCGCGTCCACCAGCACCACATCCACCGCCGGGCACCGCTTGGCCATCGTCGACAGCACATCCTGCAGCGCCGCCCCTGTCCGCGAGGTCACCACCGCGACGCGCCGCGGGAACATCGGCAGCGGTCGCTTCCGCTCCGGATCCAGCCAGCCCAGCGTCCGGCACTCCTCAACCAGCCGCCGCAACTGCTCTTCAAGCGCACCCGTCCCCACCGGCTCAATCCGCTCCACGTAGAACGTGATCTGCCCCCTGGGCGTGTAGAACTCCACCCGCCCCGTCACCACCACCTGCTGTCCGTTCAACGGACGGGGCGATGCCCGGGCTCGCGAAGCGAACATCACGCACGGCAGCGATGCTTCCGCCTCCTTGATCGCAAAGTACCAATGCTGCCGGTCTGTGAAGTTGCTTACCTCGCCCACCACCGAGATGCTCAGTGGCAGCCCTTTCCGCAACGCCTGATCAATCAGCGTCGCCACCTGCGCCACCCCCAGCGGCTTGGGGCGTCCTGGCTTGGCCCCGCTGCCGGCCGCACCACCCGCAGCCGCGTCCCCCGTCGGCTTGCCGCCTCGCCCCGGTTCAGCCTGTCCGCCAAACAGCGAGTGGCTCATCGATCCATCCCCCGCCGCATCCGCTCCCCCGCTCCGGATTCCATCGCAACAGGCAATCGACCGACCACCCGGTCGTACACCGCCAGGAGAGCCTTCACCTGCGTACTGGCCAACCGTTCGCCCGCCACCCACCGCCGCGCCTCTGCCGCGCGAGACTGTCGCATCGGCACATCGTCAACGAACTGCACAAACGCGCTCGCCCACTGGGCCGGCCCCGCCGGAGCCTCCACCACCCCGCACCGCGTCGGGTGCAGCGGGTCCGCCTGCGGATCATCCACCACCAGCACGCCCCGCTCCGCCGCCATCGCCTCCAGCACCAGGCTCCGCTGCTCGCCGATCGCCTCCGGCAGCAGCAAGGCGTCCGCCTGCAGCACCATGTCCCGCCGCCCTTCCAGGTCCGCCACCACTGACAGCCGCTCAGCGATACCCGCCTTGCGGCACCACTTCCACAGCGGCAACGATCTGGCCAGTTCCGCGTCCGCCAACAGCATCAGTTCAGGACGACTGAGCACCGCGGCAGCGATACCGGTCACCATCGCTCGTACCGCCTCCGGCTGCCGTCCCGACGCGATGATCGCTATCGCGTTCACCGCCTTCGGCCGCGCATACTCGGCCGCATCGGGCACGTGCACGCCCCACGGCACCCCGGCCACCTCATCTCCCCGCAGGCCTCTGGCCAGCCTCGCCCGCAGGGGCTCGTCGGCCGCCACCGCCACCGTTCCAGGCACCCGCCGCCCTGCCGGCCGATCCCGGTTGGTGCGAATGAACACCGCCGCCGCCGCCGCCGTGTCCGCGTCAAACGCCTCCAAGGCCAGAGCCGCCCCCACAGCGCGGGCCGCAACGGCTCCCAGCCGCCAGCTTCCCTTGCCGTAACAGTGCACCACATCAAACAGCCGCTCGCCCTGCTCCACCGGGGCCGCCGCATCGATCGCCTCAAGCAAATCCGCAGCCCGCCATGAAGTCGAGAACGGCACGCCATGATCGGCATAGGCCAAAGCGGTCGAAAACACCCCTGACAACTCGGTCGCCGGCGTGCTTGCCGGCCGGGCATGCAGCACCCGAACCCCCTCATCCGCCAGACCGATCTCCAGCCGCGCAAGCATCGCCCGCTCACGCAGGGCAAACTGGCGATCTGGAAGGATCAGCGCTCGCACAGGGGTTTATCCGTAAGCCAGCCTCCGCCGCATCACACTCGCCCCGCCACGCCCCCACGCGACGGGTCGTCGGAAATCCGATAATCCAGATCAGGCGGCCGGCTCTCGTGGTCCGCCACAGCCTTGGTCCGCCACACACCCACCCAGTGGTTGGGCCGCACTTCTTGCAGGAAGTAGTCCCCCGCCGGTTCCGGCCTGGCCGCCAGATCCGCCGGCGGCTGGTGCCAGGGCCACCAGGGCCGCACCCCCTGCTCCGCCCCCGGCAGCTTGCGGAACTCCGCGTCGTTGTCCACCACCTCGCGGATGGTCACCAGCCGGTCGATCTTCTCCCGCGTCTTGGGAATGCTCGCCAGCAGCCCCCGCGTGTACGGGTGCATCGGCCGGTCGAACAGGTCAAACACATTGGCGTACTCCACCACCCGCCCGGCGTACATCACGCACACCACATCCGCGTTCTCCGCTACCACACCCAGCGCGTGGGTGATCAGCATGATCCCCATCTGCCGCTGCCGCTGGATCTCCCGCAGCAGTTCCAGAATCTGCGCCTGAATCGTCACGTCCAGCGCCGTCGTCGGCTCGTCGGCCAGCAGCAGTTTCGGCTGGCATGCCAGCGCCATGGCGATCATCACCCGCTGCCGCATGCCGCCGGAGAACTGGTGCGGGTAGGCCTTCAGCCGCTGCTCCGGGTTGGGGATGCCCACCTCCCGCATGGACTGCACCGCGATCTGCTGCGCCTCGCTGAAGCTCACCTTCTGGTGCAGCAGAATCGCCTCGATGATCTGGTCGCCGATGGTGTACACCGGGTTCAGCGAGGTCATCGGCTCCTGGAAGATCATCGCGATCTCGTTGCCCCGCAGCGAGCGGATCTCCGGCTCGCTCAGCGTCACCAGGTCCCGCTCCCCCGCGTCGGACTGGAACAGGATCCGGCCCCGGTCAAAGCGGCCCGGCGGACGGGGCACCAGGTGCAGCGTGCTCATCGCCGTCACCGATTTCCCGCAGCCCGATTCCCCCACCACCGCCAGCGTCTGCCGCGGATAGATCGTCATCCGCACGCCGTCCACGGCCTGAATCCGGGGGCCGCCCCGGTTGTCGAAGCTCACCGCCAGGTCCTGAACGCGCAGCAGCGGCTTCTTCTCATCCAGCGACTTGTGCACCTTGCGGCTGGCGGGCGCAGCGACGGACCCGTTGGGTGCGGACGGCGTGTTGGCGGCGGCAAGCGTGGTCATGGCGTGGTCACGTCTCGGTCACACTCGATTCAGACTCGAGCCTTCTTGAGCTTCGGATCAATCGCGTCGCGGAGCGCTTCGCCCACAAGGTTGTAGCTCAGCACCGTCAGGAAGATGGCGATCCCCGGGAACACCGCCAGCCACCACTTGAACTCACCCTCAGAACTCACCGCCGAGGCCAGCAGTTTGCCCCACGAGGCCTGATCGATCGGCCCCAGGTTCAGGTACGACAGCACCGCCTCCACCGTGATCGCCGAGGCGATCGCAAAGCTGGTGTCCACCAGCACCGGCGCCACCCCGTTGGGCAGCATGTGCTTGAACAGCACCGACCGCAGCGGAAGCCCGACCGACCGCGCCGATTGCACAAAGTCCTGATTGCGCAGCTTCAGGAACTCCGCCCGCGTGAACCGGGCCATCCCCGTCCACGTGAAGCACCCGATGATCGCCATCATCGTGTACGTCGTTCGCAGTTCCGGCGGCAGCACCGCCGCCGCCACAATCAGCAGGAACAGCACCGGCACCGCCATGAAGATCTCGACCACCCGGTACAGCAGCAGATCCACCCACCCGCCGAAGTACCCCATGATGGCGCCCAGTGTCACGCCGATCAGCAGCGCGATCCCCGTCGACACCAGCCCGATCGAGATCGACAGCCGGCACGCGTGCAGCATCTGGCTCAGCACGTCCGCCCCGAACGCGTCCGTCCCCAGCACGAAGCTGCGGTCGTGGGCCGGATGCTCCGCCGGCAGATTCTGGCTCGGCCCCAACTGCGTGCCCGGGGCCACACGGCTCAACTCGCTGAACCGCTGCGACGGCGAGAACGGCACCACCGAGTACGAAGCCTTCGCACCCGCCGCTTCCTGCCGAACGTAATCAAACCGCTCGATCGACGGCCGATCCCACCCCAGGTGCACCGCCCCCGCCGCCACCACCACCGCGAACACCACCGCCGTCAGCCGCCGCACCAGTTTGGACGCGAACGGCAACGCGGCGAACACCCCGCCGACCAGCACCGCCACCGCCCCACCCACCATCAGCCCGCCCACCTCAGAGTTCCGCGTCGGCAGCAGCCACGCCGGCGGCGTCCGCGAGTCCAGGCTCCCCCGCAGCAGCGAGGCGATCACCACCGAGATGCCGGCCACCACCAGCCCGCCCAGCAGCCAGCGGATCCGCGCCGCCCGCCCCGCCGCCGGCCCGGCGAAGTACGCCGCCGGCACCGACAGGCCGACCGCGAGCAGATACCAGTCCACCGCCGTCAGGGCCGCCAGCATGGGCCAGGTGGTCCGCCCCTCCGGCGTGGTCAGCATGATCGGGTGCCCGCTGGCCAGCACCGGCGAGAAGATGGCGAAGAAGGCCACCACGGTGATCCAGCACAGGCCCGCCACCGCCCCCGGCCGCTTGAGCACGCTGGACCACGCGTCCGCCCAGAAGCCCTTGGCGGGGGCATGGCCGATGCCCTGCATCAATTGCACGCCGGTGACCACGGCAGGAACGGGCTGGTTGGTGGAGGATGGTGGCATCGGGGTTCGGCAGCAGCAGGAATCAGAATCAACGCAACGTCGCGGCAGGGCAGATCGCACCGATCACGAGTACGCCACCCGCGGATCGGCAAGGGCGTACAGAATGTCCGCCACCAGCAGCGCCACCAGGTTCACCACGGCGATCATCACCGTGTTGGCCAGAATGACCTCAAAGTCGCGGTTGTTGATCGCCTCGATCATCAGGCTCCCCATCCCTGGAATGGTGAAGATCCGCTCCACCACCACCGACCCCGCCAGCATCCCCGGGAACACCGTCACGAAGATCGTGATCAGCGGGATCAGGCTGTTGCGGAACACGTGCTTGAAGATCACGTCCTTGTTGCTCACGCCCTTGGCCTTGGCCGTCCGCACGTAGTCGGCGTTGAAGTTCTCCAGCATCGCCGCCCGCGTCTGCTTGGAGAGCACGGCGAAGCCGGTGTACACCAGGCACATCACTGGCAGGCCCATGTGCCACAGCATGTCCACCAGCCAGCCCCGCTCCCACTGCCCGCCTTCGCCATAGGCCGGCAGGAACCGCATCTGGGACGCCTCGTTGGCGTGCAGCCCGGCCACCGGGAACCAGCCCAGGTACTGCTGGTTGGCCAGGAAGCCGATCGCCAGCACGCCCGCCAGCACCACCGGGAACGAGTACAGCGCGATGTACACCGACCCGATCCCTACATCAAACAGCGAGCCCCGCCGAACCGCCGCGAGGATGCCGCTGGGGATCGCCACCATGTAAATGATGGGAATCGCAACCAGGTTCAGCGTCAGAGTCGTCGCCATCGCCGGCGGAATCAGATCCATCACCGGCCTGCCCGACGAGAACGCCGTGCCGAAGTCCGGCCACGCGATCGACAGCACGCCGGGCAGCAGCGCCACCCCGTACCCCTCGAACGGTCGCTGATCGAAGAACCCTGCCAGTTCCGCCTGCGCCGCCAACCCCGCCGTGTAGGCCTCCAGCACCGCCTTGCCCTTGGCCTCCAGCACCACCCACTCGGTGCTGCTGCGGTCGGGCTGCAGATTCTGGAAAAACTCCACGATCGGCGTGCCGTCCGGGTTCACCCCCGCCTCCAACCCCCGCTCCCGGGCGTACACCGTCAGTTGGCTGCGGAACTCGGTGATCCTCGCCACCGTGTTGAAACGCCCCTCGATGTACTGCCGCTCCAGCCGGCGATACATCCGCACCCGATCCTCTTCAGACAGGTCCTTGATCGCCGCAGCCTCCACCTTCGGCAGTGTCGGCAGCCCCTGGCTGTACCACGTCGCCAGCGGCGGCTGCGGAATCGGCCGGGGCGTGCGGATCACCTCGCCGCTGGGCAACTGCTGCGCCTGCGACCCCAACTTCACCGGGCTGATCCGCCCCAGCCACCGGAAGTACTGGAAGATCACCGGGTCGCTCAGGCCGTACCGGTCCTCCAGATACGCCCGCTGCTGTGCCACGCCGCTGTTGGCGGTCATGGCGCCGCCGGCCTGCGCCAGCACCGCCGCGCCGATGCCGCCCGGCGCCGACGCGACGATCATGAACACCAGGAACGTGATCCCGATCAGCGTCGGGATCATCAGCAACAGTCTGCGAAGCAGGTACGTGGTCATCGGCCGGTGCCCCAGAGCGGTGGACGCGGGTCAGTTCTTGATCGGCAACGCGGTCGGGCTGCGGAAGAACTCCAAATAGTCCAGCCCCTTGGGGTACTGCCGGGCGTTCCCGATCGTCGGCTTGATGATCCGCGTCTCCGGGGCCAGCCGGATCCACGTGTACGGCTGCTCGTCGTGCATCACCCGGTCGAACTCGCGCCAGTGCTGCATCCGCTTGTCAAAGTCGATCTCCCGCCGCAAAGCGTCGATCGCCTTGTCGGCCCCGGGCGAGTTCCACTGCCCGAAGTTGTCACCCTGGTCCTTGATCGAGTCGGAGTGGAAGATCTGCTTGGGGTCGGATTCCGGAGCGTTGGCGCCCCACGACATGATCATCGCGTCAAAGTCCCGCTGCTTGCGGATCGGATCACCCACCGACCAGTCCACGCCACGCAGAATCACCCGGATCCCCGCGTCCTTCATCGCGTCCTGCACGAACGTCGCGATCCGCTGGGCGATCTCGCCCCCGGTGAAGAACGTGAACTCAAACACGAATTCCTGCCCGCCCGCGTTCTCCAGCACGCCGTTGCCGTCGCGATCCTCCCAGCCCGCCTCCTTCAGCAACGCCTTGGCCGCCGCCGGGTCATACGGCCACGCCTTGATCGTCGGATCACTCCCCGCGAAGTTCGGGTTCATGAACCCCTTGGCCACCTGACCCACCCCGCGCCAGATGTCCCGGATCATCTTCTCCCGGTCCAGCAGCATCGTCATCGCCCGCCGCACCCGCTTGTCGGTGAACGGCGTCGGCTTGCCCAGCCGCTCCCCGCAGTTCCAGATGATCCCGCCCCGGGCCGACCGCATCGTGATCGTCGAGAGCATCTGGTTCACGTTCGCGAACGCCGCGTCGTTCTTCAGGCTCACAAACTGCGTCGCCGCCGGCGTGATCATGTCCGCCTCGTTGTTGCGGTACGCCGTCAGCCGCGCCAGTTCATCGGTGATGTCGCGGAAGCGGATCCGGTCCAGCGGCGGCTTCGGCCCCCAGTACTGGTCGTTGCGCACCAGTTCGATCGGCTGCCCCGGAGCCCACTGGTTCTCCGGGTCCACCCGCTCAAGCTTGAACGGGCCCGAACCCAGCAGCAGGCCCGTCGCCTTGTTGATCTCCGCCGGAGCGAACTTCGAATAGAAGTGCTTGGGCAGGGCGTACATCGTCAACGCCGTGTCCAGGTTGCTGAACAGCACCTGCTTGAACCGGATCTCTACCACCCGCTCGGAGATCACCGTCACCTTGTCAACCTGGTCCGCCAGGATCGACCGCGTCCGCTGCGCCTCGATCTGCGGGTTCATGATGAACTCGTGGAACGACCAGCGGAAGTCCTCGGCCGTCACCGGCTGCCCGTCAGAGAACCTCGCATCATCGCGGATCTTCGCCCGCACCCACATGCCCTGGGGGTCCATCTGCCACGCCTCGGCCAGCACGCCCCGCAGCTTCAGCGACACCGGGTCGTACGCCCCCAGCGTGTCCACCACCAGGTCCACCGCCCGCCGGCCATAGACATCCGTCTGGATGTACGGCACGATCTTCGCCGGCCGCGCTTCGAACAACTCGGTGAACGTCCCGCCCTCAGAGAACCCCGCCTGCGACCGCGGATCGGTCGTGAAGTTCCACGGCTGCTGCCACTCCACCGGCACACCCGGCACCGCCCACGACTCATCCTTTGCCCCCGCACGCCCGGGCGTCGTCGCCGCGGTGCTCGCCCCGCCGCCCTGGCCGGCCCCGCCCGGCCGCACCGCCACACCCGCCGACAGCGTCGACTCCACATTGGCCAGCCGCTGCTGAATCTCCCCAACCCCGCGGCTCAACTCCCCCAGCCGGTCGAACTGCCGGTTCTGCTCCGCCATGCGGCCCTGCAGTTCAGTCACGCTGGACTTGATCTCCCGCAGGTTGTCCCACTCGCGGTTGGACTTGACCATCCCCAGCCACACCGACAGGCCCACCGCCGCCACCAGCACCAGCAGGAAAAAGTCCTTCAGACCGAAGCGGTTCTGCATACGCGTACCTTCCCAGGGGACCTGACGCCGGCTGGAATGCCGATTCCGCCGACGCCCGTACGTCCGGGGAGCCCCGGACCGTCAAGACTGCGTGAGTGTAGCGAGCCAGAAACGAAGACCGCATCCCCAGACCTCTTGGTCCACCCCGAAACCGGTCCTAACGGCGGGCCGAACGCCGCGGGTCAAACGCCTCCCGCAGCCCCTCCCCCACAAAGTTCAGGGCCAGCAGCGTGCTCCCGAGCAGCAGACACGGGAACAGCAGCAGCCACCAGTGGCTCTGCACCAGATTCAGCTGGTCCAGCCCATCGGCCGCCAGATTCCCCCAGCTCGGCAGGGGCGGTTTCACCCCGATGCCCAGAAAGCTCAGGAACGACTCCTGCAGAATCGCCTGCGGCACCGTCAGCGTCGCATACACGATGATCGGCCCCAGCAGGTTCGGCAGCAGGTGCCGCAGGAAGATCCGCCTCCGCCCGCACCCCACCGCCCGGGCCGCCTCCACGAACGGCTGGTTCTTCAGGCTCAGCACCTGCCCCCGGATCACCCGCGCCATCGTCAGCCAACTCACCCCGCCGATGGCCACCAGAAGCGTCACCACGTCATACACCGTCCGGGCCGTCTCGCTGACCTCCCCCCGCTTGAGCGATGGTTCGGTATCCGCTCGGGCTGCCAGTTCGGCCCGCAAAGCTGGCTCGGTTGCCAGTGCCTTCCGCACCGCCGCCGTGTCGTGCGGTTGCTGCCGCTCCTTGAGCACCAGGGCCGCCTGCTCGCCGATCCAGGCCTCCCGGGCCCGGCTCTTGGAGATGTACTCGTCCAGCACCGCATCACTCGCCACCGCCAGCAGCACCACCAGCAGGATGTACGGAAGCCCGTACAGAATGTCGACGATCCGCATCATCACCCCGTCCACCCGACCACCCACGTATCCCGCCACCGCCCCGTACAGCGTTCCGATCACCACAGAGATCAATGCCGCACACAGCCCGATCGCCAGTGAAATCCCCCCTCCCGCGGCACACCTGGCCAGCAGATCCCGCCCCAAGAGGTCCGTCCCCAGCACCGGTCGGGGCCGCGCCGCCTCCAGTTGTTCCTCCGACGGCACAAACCCGCCCGCCCCCAGCGCGTCAACCGAGATCCCCCGCGCGTCGGCCTCATCGGCCACCGCCCGGGTGCGGGCTGCGGTGTCCGACCGCTGCTGCTGCGGTTCGGTCGCCGTCCACCAGAAGGGCGGCAGATGCCGGGCATCGCGGTTCTGCGCGTCGTACGCCGGCGCCGTCGGCCGCTGGGCCTCGGGCAGATGGGCCGAACCGGGCAGGGGCCTGCCCGTCAGCGTGAACGGGAGCGTCGCGACGCAGATCAGGAACACCAGCGACAGGTACCCCAGCCCAATCACCGCCGGCGTGGAGCGCACGAACGCCCGCACCGGGCTGATGGGCACCACGCGGGCCTGAGCGGCCGGAACAGACACGGGCTGGCTTCCGGAAACGGTGGACATCGCTCAGCACAGCACGCCCGCCCCATCAAGAGGCCGAGCGTAGGCCCGACGCCCCCCTCCCCACGATCACGGGGTCGGCCGGGGCACGTGCTGATCGAGCAGGATGACGTTGCCGTCCGGGTCCGCCAGCATCAGACTGGCCGGCCCGTTGGAGGCCGGATCGGCCGTGGTCGTCAGCGCCAATCCGCGGGCCTGCATCTCCCGCTGCAGGTCGCGGATGTCAGTGAAGCCGGGCACGGTGGCGCAGGTGTGGTCCCACCCGGGGTTGAAGGTCAGGAAGTTCGACGGGATCATCCCCTCAAACAGCCCGATGGTGGTGGTGCCGTTCTGCATGATCAGGTACCGCCGCTCCTGCTGGCCGCCGACGTTTCGAAACCCGAGTTTCTCGTAGAACGACCGCGACGCCGCCAGGTTCTTGACGTTCAGGCTCACCGAGAAGTTGCCCAGTTGCATGGATGAGGCTCCGAGAGGCGAATCCCCGGTCGCAGGCCGGCTCGTCCGATGGTCGCCGCTGCTCCCCGCTGCGCACCCCGCCGTCATCAGCGCCGCCAACGACCAGCCCGCCAGGCACGCTCCACGACTGGACCGCCAAGGCATGGTGAGCATCTGCGTCTCCTTCTGGCCGCCACTGCCTGCAGGGCGTCACGCCCGCATGCAGATGTGCCCGCGGGCAGGTTCTCACATTGGGATCAGCAATCCGGCCACCCACCGGCCCCCCGATGGGGCCGGGCACACAGGCCAAAGAAGTCAGGGCGACTGGATTTGAACCAGCGACCTCGAGGACCCAAACCCCGCGCTCTACCAAGCTGAGCTACGCCCTGAACGTGTCCAAACGTAGGCGCCGCCGCTGCCCACCGCCCCGCCCGGTCGCACCGTAAAAGCGACAGAGCCCCACCAGCGAGGGCGGGGCTCTGCCTGCATCACAGGGGGCGGCGGGCGGGCGGTCCGACACGTGTGCCGGCCGCCCGAATCGCTGTCCCCTCAGGGAGGGTCGCACATGCGCAGGTCAGTTCACCGGAACTTCCTGCATCAGCAGCACGCGGGGCTTCTGGCCCACCTGTGTGACTTCCGAACGGTCCAGGATCATCAGGAACCGCCGACGTATCGACGGCACCATGGGCGTGCTGACCGTCGGGTCGTCCAGCGAGGCCTGCAACACCACATCACCGACGTTGTTGGGGATCAGCGGTGCCAGCCCCTCCACGTCCGAGGGCGTGTAGCCATGCACCAGGTACCACACCGCAAACACATCGCTCCGCACGCCGCTGACGCCCAGGATGCTGTTGGCGATGGCCAACTGCTCTTCGCTGCCGTCCACGGTGCGTGATCCGAACGGGCCGTGGGTCGGCTGCGTCGTGTCGTCCTGCCGGGCGTTCCAGCCCCGGGCCAGAGACGAGTTGGAAAGCAGGCCCACCGGCTCGCCGGCACGCAGGTCGGGCACCCGCGAGGCCGGCACGCTGCCGTCCACAAACGCCGGCTCGATCGCCGGATCCAGCGGGAAGCCGTCGCGGCCCAGCCGGTCGATGCTCAGGAACACCCGCTGCGCCAGCGGCATCGCCGAGGCACTGGCAAACGTGCTGGCGACCGGCTGGCCGGAGGCAGCCGCCGGCGTCCCCAGGCTCTGGGGCGCGTCGGCCAACCTGGCCAGCAGCACCTCGCCGGGCGACTGGAAGCCCGGGGCCTGGCGAATGCCGGGGATGCCCGTCGCCCAGCGCCGGCCCTTCTGGTCATACCGGCCCCAGTTGCTGTCCACGTCACGAACCACCACTTCGATGTTGTCATCGCGGAAGTCAATCGGGAACGGCCGCCCGCCGTTCACGTTGCTCGCCGGACGCGACCAGGCCAGGCCCCGGTCGCGGTAGGCCATGATCGTCGAGGCGATGTCCCACACCTCATCAGCCGGGGCGTACAGCGCCTCGCTCACCGAGGTGGCCCCCGGGAAGTCGCGCACCAGCCGCGTCTGCGGCAGCCAGCCGTCCGGGTCGGGCGTCGCCATCGGCAGCATCGCCAGCACCGCCCACGGGGCCGTGTTCAGGTTCACCCGGCCCTGCTCCCCCACCGTCAGGCTGCCATAGCCCGAGGTGCGGAACTGCGAGAGCAGGTTGAGCGCCAGCGGCACGCCGTGCCCGCGGTGCGGGTCGGCGTTCCGGCCGAACTGATCGAAACGCCCGTTGCCGTTGCTGTCGTTGAACGGCACCGAGATGTCCGTCCGCAGCCGACCCCGCACAAACTGCGGCTGCAGCACCTGGCTCGGCTGGCTCTGGCTCAGCACCGTGCCGGCCACGCGCCAGTACGCATCCTCGCGGCTGGCCGGGCTGTCAAAGTCGGTCACCAGCGCCGCCGCTTCTGACAAGGTGGTGAACCGCTGGTCCGGGTTGCGGTCCGGAAGCGGCGTGCCGCCGCTCGGGTCCGGCTGTACCGGCACCTCGTAGGGGCCAATCGCCAGCGTGGTCAGCAGGTCCGTCGGCCGCAGGGGCGGCGGCGGCAGATTGCTCGGCGTCGGCCGGGCCAGGTTCATCTCCACGTACCGATCCACATTGTCGGTGATGTCGGCCAGCGGAACCCCGGAGAGGTTGTTGAGGAACCGGGGGGTCGGGTTGTTACGGGGTTCCCGCTGCCAGGGCTGCTGACCAAGCACGGTGCTTACACGGTTGTTCCGCAGCGAATTCAGCAGAGCGCCCAGCGTTCTGCCTGCCCCGTTTGCCGCCGGCGACGGGAAGTCCGCCTGCCGCAATTGCACCGTGTTCCACGTGATGTTCCGATCCGTTCGACCGCTGTTGAAGTCGTTGTTTGCCCGGCCGTTGGTCGCGTCGCGCAGCGGCGAGGTCCGCCACTCGTTCAGGCTGTCAACGATCTGCCGCCGCTCCGTGGTGCCGCCGGCCTCGGTGTCCCGAGCGGACGACTTCACCTCCATGAGGTACGCGGGCATCACGCCCACCGGAACGTCCGCCCCGCGCGGATCCGGAGCACGATTGATCATGCTCCAAAGCAGCAGCGACACGCCCTGGCTGAAGTCGGGGTAGTTCTCGTCGCTCTCCAGTTCAATCTCGGTCTCGCCGTTCTCCAGGCGGGGGTTCAGCGAGATGTGCCGAACCTCGTCGCTGGCGGGCACACCGGGCGATGGCGGGGCCGCCGGGTCGCGCAGCACATCCACCAGCATGTCGTTGGTCAGCACGTTGACCGAGTTTGCCACCCCGGACAGACTCTCGCCCTGGGCTTGGTTGAACCGCCACAGCCGCACGGCACGGTTGGTCGGCCCGGGCTGCTCGGTGTCCGAGTTGATCCAGGCCTGGCTCTGCCCGCCAAACAATGCGAAGTACTGGTTCTCGGGCACATTCTCCGCCGGGCCGAATTGGTCGGTGGCGAGCCCCGCGATCCCCGTGCCGGGGTACCGCTGCATCGACACCGGCTGAATCCGCATCAGACGGACCGGATCCCTCGTCGGGAAGGCACCCGCCGGCGGGTTCAGCGTCACCGGGTTCATTGACAGTTGCCGGTTGATAAAGTCCGTGAAGGGGCCGGTGTTGGTCTGGTCATCCTGCGTGCCAGTCACACCGCCCGGCCCGGCCACCCGCCGCCACCGCTCCACGATGTCCGCGGGGTCCTGCGCTGCGACGTAGAACCACCGCGTCTCCCCCGCATTGAGCACAAGTCGACGCGCTTCATAGCCGCTGCCGCCACCCGCACCCGACCTGCGCTCTTCAACCAGGGCGTAGAACTTGCCGGCGAACTCGATGTAGTACGCCAGATCAGAAAGTGCGTTGTTGGCCCCCAACCCGATGGTGCCGCCCTCCACAGGAGTGGCGTCGCCGAACTCGCGATTCGTCGCAGCACCCGGTGCCGCCGCCGGCTGAGACAGCGCAATCGGCCGGTCGAATGGGTTGTGCAACTGGAACGCGACGACCTGGCACAGGAAGTCCGAGTTGCCCTCGGAAATGGTGCCGTTGATCTTCACCTGCCTGTCGCCGCCCTGAGCACTGTTCGGGTCATCCCCGTACAGCGTGAAGGTCACCGCCGCCGTCAGGAACGGCTGCGGCTTGACGCCGTACACGTTGATCGCCGGCGGAGTGCGCGGGCTCCACTGCGGCTCGGGCAGCAGCTTCTCATCACCCACGTCCACCACGGTCGACAGCCGGGGTTGTGACGGGGCCGTCGCCTCACGCACGTTGGGGATCTGCGTGATCACCTGGCCGTTCTGACGAACCGGGTTTGCATCCACCCACGCCTCAAAGTCCGGCACGCCGTCGTTGTTGAAGTCAAAGTTCCGCGACCGCCCCAGGCTGCGGAACGGCTCGCTCAGCAGCACCGTCACCCGCGACGGCCGATCCGACAGATCGCGACCGTCCACCAGATTGGCGAACAGATGGGCCGAGGTCCGCAGGGCAAACTCGGCCGAGTTGCCCAGGAACGAGTTGTTGGCCCCCGTGTTGCCCGCCACCGGTTCTCCCGGCAGGCGGGGCGTCCGCGAGCCGTAATGCAGCACCTGCAGCCGCCTCGCCTGCGGATTCCACGACCACGACCACGTGCTGCTGTCGCTCAGGCTGAACGCTGAGTTCAGCGACGAGCGGATCCCCAGGTCCGGAGCCAGCCCGCCCACGATGCCCTGGAACAGCGAGAACGCCGCGACGTTGCGGTCGTCATCGTCCGCTTCCGGAGCCATGGTGTTCAGCAGCGTGTTCAGGTCGGGCCGAACCTCCGAACCACTGAGCGCGGGCGGCGCACTGGTGACTTGCCGAAACTGCTGCTCAGGCCGCTGTCCATCGGTCAGCGTCGCCGTGCCGACCGACGCCAGCGGACTGGCCACATCGGTCGTCAGTGGACGCTGGGCGTTCACGGTGGTCACCAGCCCGCGAAGGCTCGTCGCCGACTGCAGCAGCGCATCTTCCGCCACTCGCGATGAGCCCCGCTCCACCTCAGCGCTGCGATTGCTCCGCAGCGGGCCGAACGCCGGACTGGTCTGGTTCCGTGCGTCCAGCGTCATCTCCAGACGAGACACCGCTGAATCGTCATTGAGCCCCTGATACACCCGCAGGTCCAACTCGTCGGCAATCCCGAACGGGCTGGCGAACGTCACGCGGTTGGCCGCGGTGTTCCCCGGACCGGTTACCGAGAAGTCCGGTGTCAGCGACGCCCCCAGCGGGTTGCGACCGATCGCGTTGTACAGGTCCTTCCGCGCCGCCGCCACCAGCCGCTGCGTGGTCCCCAGCAGAGGCTGGGACAGCTCAGTCACATACCCCGTCTGCGGTGTGAAGGCCCCCGGGCCGAGCGCAAAGCCGTTGATCCGCGTCAGCAGCAAGGCGCCGAACGCCGACGAGCCGATCTCATCGGCCCGGCTCCGGTTGTAATCCGTATAAGTCGCCGCGCTGGTGACTGCCGGCTGCGGATACTGGTCGTACCCCGGCAACGCCAGCGTGCCCGCCGCCCCGTCGGTGTACACATGGCCGAACCGCAGCAGCCGCCGCAGGTCAATGTCCGCCGGGGTGGCCCCGGCGGCGGCCGACCGCGTCGGCGGCTGATCGAACGACAGCGCGGTGTTCAGATTGATCAGGCCCGACAGGTCGATCGCGCGGGCGGCGACGAAGAACCGCACGTTGCTCGAGGTCGGCAGCACCGACCGCAGAACGTTGGGGTCCGACGCGTCGACCAGTTCGGTCCAGCGTGCGTCCGGCACGCCGTCGCCATCGGCATCCGCCCACTGGTTGTCGGCGTTGCGCACATCGCCGGCCGGGTACCGCCGGTCCGGGCCGACGCGGTGCACGCCGACCTGGTTGGTGAAGAAGTCCGCCGGCCGGAACCAGTAGTTGGTCGCGTTGAAGCTGATCGGCTCGCCAACGGACGGATTGGGATCTGCCCCGGGCAGGTTCTGGCTTGGCACCCAGTTACCCGGATTAAGCCGGGCTGCGCGGCTCGAGCCCGCCGCCGGTCTCAGCCGCTCAATCGTCAGATAGTCGCTGCTGCGGAAACTCAGCGGCTGTGTCGCCGCCGGCCGAGTGGGCGACACGCCCGGCGCCAGGTTGAAGTTCCCGCGCAGCAGCGCCAGGTTCACCGCCCGACCGTCGGGCGCGAAGTTCGAAATCGCCCGCCAGTCGCGCTTGTCCAGGTGACGGTCGCCCCACGGGCCGTTCCCGCCGGTGTCGAGGTTCGCACCCTCAAGGTTGATCCACGACATCTCCGTGGACGCCAGCCAGGGGTCCAACCCGATCCGCGGATCGGTAAACACGCCCAGAGCCGGCGGGGTACCGCCCGGGTTGCCGCCCAGCAGGTTCTGATCAATCGGCCAGGCCCCCACGATCGCCCCGGTCGGCGTGAACACACGCCAGGGCTGCTCGTTGGCCGGACGGGCCGGGTCCAGCACCGTCGAGCGCACCTCCGGGTCCACACCCGGCATCGTCCACGTCCGCCGGTACACGCGGTCGACATAACGATCAATGCCAAGCGGGCCGCTCAATCCCGGACGATCGTCCGCAATCACCCGCTGCGTCACCGTTGCAACCGCCGAGTCCGCCACCACCGACGCGAGGTAGTTGCCGATCGCCTGGCTCTGGTCCTCAAGCTTGCGCGTCTCCACCAGCGCCGCCGCCGAGCGACGGTCCCCCTGACCGACGGTGGCGTACACCAGCACGATGATGCCCATCAGTGCCAGCACGCCGACCACCAGCACCAGCACCGAGCCCCTGCGGGCCTGAAGGACGCGGCGATCAACCGTGGTTCCAGCCGCGAGAAGCACCGGCGTGACAGGCTGTTTGGAAGCGCTCATGGTGTCCTGCTCCCGGACCGGACGAAGCTCCGCCGGTCCGTTTGATGTGCTCGTTGCTCTCGCCGCCGACCTGCGGTCAGTCGGCGGGGCGGATCATGCTCCGCCAGTGGTGCGTGCCCGAACCCTCGCTCAGAACTCGCCGGATTCACCAACCGGCGGCAGTCGAAGGATGAACTGGAAGGTCTGTTCGATCCGCGGATCGGCCGGATCCGCCAGCGTCACCGTGATGCGCAGCATCGTCGGCCAGGGCCAGGGCAGGTTCTCCGGGCTGCGGATCACATCGCCCTGGTCCGCGTCATAGCGGCCGTTGCGGTTCACATCCACCAGCAGTTCACTCCGCAGCACGTTCGGTTCGTTGAGATCCAGCGAATACGTCGGGTCGACGTACCCGAAATACGAGTACTGCACACGGTCGCGGTCGGGCCCGGGAGTCTCGGGGTTGATCAGCCCCGCATCCACGTTCCGCAACACGGCGGCCAGCGGCTCGCCGGCCGCACGTCGGGGCTGATACGCGACCTGCAGCGTCCGCGTCTGGGCGTTGTAGAACGGCGATGTCACACCGGCGAACGGCACCAGCGTCCAGGCGGTGCCGGAGAGCCGGGACATCTGCGGAATGCGATTGATGAACGACAGATCTCTCGCCGGATCGAACCTCGGCTGCACCTCAGGCTGGGGGTTCACTTCGCCGAACGGCAACACAATTTCATCGAAGCCTGTCCCGCCCGTGAGATTGATCTGACGACGAAGCCCGTGCCAGACGGTTCGGTCGGCGCTGGCAACCTGGCCCGGACTGCCACCGCTCGGAGTCGTCACGCCGAACGACCACTCCACGATGAACTCCGTACACCGGGGCAGGAACGCACTGCCCGCCAGCGTGTACTGGTCGGCCCGCTGGTCCGCCGTCGCCGGCCCAGTCCATCCCGGCCCCACGCCAAGGTAATTCGGCGGAGACGCCGCCGTCCGGATCCGCTGCCCGGCGTCCGAATCGGCCGGCAGCGAGTCCCTCATCAGCGCGTGAACGTTCAGCACCGTCTGCGCCGTTCCCGACGGAAACTGCGTCGCCGTCTGATAGTTCGGATCAACCGGGCGAGCCGTGAGAATCACCGACCTGATCGCAGACAGATCCGTCGCGGCGATATCCACCACGCCCGACGAAAACGCCGGACGGACGCCGGCCCTTCTCGCTTCTGCTGCTGCCGGCGGGTTCAGCCCCAGCGCCAGCGTGCGGAACAGATCGGCAACTGACGGCTGCTGGGCGATCTGCCAGGGGCCATCGCGCTCGCGAGGCTCTTCCTCCGCCAACTGTGGTCCGGAACCGGTGTACCGGACCACCGATTCGGTGGTATTGCTCGGCTGACGCAGCAGCGTCACATGCCGCACCAGCGTCCAGTTCGAGGCGTAGCGGTTGGGGTTGTCGCCCAGTTCACCAAAGAACGGCGCGTCACTGTTGTCATCATCCAGCCGGATCGGCCGCGAACCGATCTCCGTCGGCTGCTGAAGGCCGTGCCCGTAATAGATCCGCGCCGCGCCCGCCGAGGCCACCCGGGTCGGGTTGACGGTCGGGCGGATCGTCCGGAAGTCGCCCTTGGCGAAAAACTGCAGTTCGTCCACCCGCACCTGCCTGGGCGAGGTGTCATCCGGGAACCGCTGCACCAGCCGGTTCGGCCGGGTCAGTTCGTTGCGGATCACCAGGAAGCCCTCGCGGGTCAGCGAGCCCAGATCGGCCCGCAACTGCCGCTCAAGCAGGTTCGCATAGCTGGTGATATTGCTCAACCGCCTGCCCGCGGACACGGTGCGGCCTGTCAGGCTGAAGATCTGCGCCAGCCCGACCGCCAGCAGCGCCACCGCCGCGATCGCCACCAGCAACTCCACCAGCGTGAAGCCAGGACGGACCTGGTCGCCGGCGCGGGACACCTGTCCCGGATCCGAGGGTTGGGTCGTCATGGGGGTGGTCCTCATTGGTTCACCGTGAAAACACGCACCGCCGCCGGGGGCTGAAGCGTGAACACAACCTGGGTGATCCCGCCGGCCACAACCGATGCAGGTACCGGGGGTGAAATCCGAACGGACAGCGGGCCAGAGTTCTGTGATACGCGAGAATCAACCCCGATGACCGTGTACACGTTGCCGAGATTGTCCACCAGCACCTGATTCGACGCGGCCGCAATCGAACGCAACTGGTCGTCCGGGATGTCGCTGGCGATCGCCGAAGACAAAAGCACCAGACGGTCTCGGGACGGAAGGCTGCTGTCGAACGAAACCCCCATCACCATCGGACGCGAGTATCGAGCGCCCTCAAAGGTGCCGTCCAAACGAGGTCCACGTGCATCCTCGGCTACCGGAAGACGACGGTCTGATGCGCCGAGACCGGCATTGAGCATGGCCGAATACAGCGACTGCCCGCGGGGCGGTCGCACCCCGGAGTCCACTCGGCGGACAAAGACCGCAACCTGCAAAGTGTTCATCTGTCGAGTGATCGGCTTGTCAGGAGCAGTCCCGGTTCGCGCAGGCAGCGCCGTCTGTCGGCGAATCGCCAGATCCCAGACAAAGCTGGGACCCGCCAGGTCGCTCGCGACTGCCGACCCGCCACCCCCCGGAGCGGTCGGATACAGCCGATCCGCCAGCGGCACACGGACTCGAAAATCGTCCTGCGGAGAAACACCGCGATTCACCTCCCCCAGAATCGCTGCACCGGTGTCAGCGTCAACAGTTACCGGAAGCCACGTGGCATCGTCCTGCAGCAACGAGGCGTCGTCCGACAAGTTGCCCCACGTGGCCTGCCCCAGCGTTGCCCAGTAGTTCCAGAAGTCCTGCCCAAACCGGGCATGACCGCGAACGTAGTCCTCGGCGCCGCGGGCCACCAAAACGCCAAAGGTGCTGTCGTTGGCCAGCCGCTGCTCGCGAATCACCGCCGGGAACATCGCACCGATACCCAACAGTGCGATACCCAGAATCAGCACTGCGAAGAGCACCTCCACGAGCGAAAAACCTGCTCGAGTGCGGACTTTCAAGGCCCCGGGCGTTCGGGCCGGCTCGGTGCCGGCACACCGCCGCGCGGGCATCGCTGTAGTGGCAGTTAAGGGGGTCATCAGGGGTTTCCAGTCGACGTTGTGGGAACCGTCATGGGCCGAAGGGCACCCGCGAACCGGTCGATCGTGAAGAGCTCAACCGGGCGATCGGTGGTTGTTGCCTGCGAAGATGGATCGTCCAAGTCCTCCCAGCGTTCGATCCATCGATTGATCCGCCGCGTCGTCTGCGGATTGCCCCGCAACTGGCCGACGTACTGGGGTCGAATGTCGGCATTTCCGCCCGTCGCCGGCGCCTGCGCCAGCCATGCCGTCTCGTCGATGGCGTAAATCGTGTCCGACACGCGGTCCACATTCACACCCAAAGCCTGGGCCAGAGCCTGCTCGTCATACAACGCCAGTTCGGTCAGCGAGCGGGCAAGCACCGTGTCGCTGGAACGGTCGCCCAGCAGACGAATCCGCCGGTTGGCCGTCTCCACGGCCGTTTCCGCGGCAGGATCACTCGAGAGCAGCCAAGGCCGAGCCAAGATGCCGGAAACCGCATTCCGCAGATTGGCGGCCTCGTCAAGGCGGTACACGCTCCACAAGTTGGATCGGTCAACAACGCCCGAGGGACCACGCCCGGAGCTGGAAGGCCGAGGCAGCACCACCACCGCCGGGAACCGCTCGCCCGTCACAATGTTGCCGCTGCCGCCCTGGAACCGCACCATGAACGTCTGCCGCGAGAAGCCCGTGTCGGTGCCCGACGGGTTCTGCACGTTGCGGGAGTAAAAGCCCGTCTCCGGGAACACCCAGGCCGGAGCCCCGAGACCGTACCGCGTTTCACCGGAAGTCGGTTCGTACCACTCACCGTCAATCAGGTTGTCGCCGGCGTACCCCCTGACCATCCAGCCCCGAGGAAGCTCCACAGGCTTGGAAACGCCCACCGGCACAAACACCTCGCGAACGATGTTGGGCACAGCCGTCGGCGAGACGGTCCAGTCGCGATCCGCCAACTGCCCGACTTTCACCGCTGTCACGATCGTCAGTCGACCGCCGGGGCTCTGACCGCCGCCGCCGGCAGGTTCGAAAATGAACACTGCCGCTGCGTCCTCCCCCGGGCCAGATCGCACGGCGGTCTCCCGTGCCGCCGCCAAAGCGCCCTGTAAACGCGACTCCGCTGCAGTGCGCTCCTGCGAGGCCAGCATGCCGCTGAAGGCCGGAACCGCCGCCGCGATCAGGATCACGACGATCGTCGTGACCACCACGATCTCCACCAGCGTAAAGCCGCGAACTTGGCCGATTGGGCGATGCATCAGAGACCTCCGCCCGCGTTGGGGTTGGGGTTGGAGTACCGGACCGCCTTGTCGCTGTAAGGTACCACCGAGCCGTCCTCGGCGATCACGACGTTGTCGGCGTTGCCCGCATCCGACGGGTCATCGTCGTTGATCAGCCGATCAGCACCTGCCGAGACGATCGCCCACTTGCTCGACCGCAGCGCCGCGTGCAGGTTGAGCCGGGGATCACCCAATGCGCTGGGCACGTTGTAGTCGCGGATCTCGCCGAGTTGGCGGTCGTCATTTGGAGGCGAGTTCGGGCGTCCGGGCGCTTCACTCCCCCTGGCGACGTGCCGGGTCGGCTCCCAGCGGTAGTACCGGATGGCCTGACGGTACCGGTCGTGAATCTCGGGGTAGAACTCGGCCGGCGAACGGCCCGGCGTGTTCACGATGGCGCTCGTCCGGTTCTTCAGGTCCACCATGGCCTTGCGGGCCGATGAAGACCGCGAGAACGACCCGTCCGCCGACGGCGTGCCGAAGCCCGGGCCGTCCACGCCGTCCACCCGCTGGGGCAGCAGCCCGAGCACGTAGTACGGCAGCGACCGCACGCTGAAGCGGGGCTGATCCTGGTCCACTTCCATCCGCACATACCGCAGCGGCCGCGCCGGGTCGGTGAGCCCGGCGGACTCCCCGGCGATCCGCACCCGCGGATTGATCGGCAGGTTGGTCGTCGCGTCAATCGGGCCGCCTGACGCGTTGTCGTCCACCAGCGGCACGGCAAAGCCGAGCTGCTGGCTGAACTGTTCAGCGCCAGTGTTCAGAGCGCGGAGGAAACTCTCCTCACTGCTCTTGCGCGCCTGACGGACCACCGCGCCGCCGGCCACCACCACAAACGCAGCCAGCAACGAGACGATGACCACCACCACCATCACCTCCACAAGGGTGAAGGCCGATCGGGATGTCACGCGGGTGCTTCGCACTCGATACTCCGGCAAGGGGTGAACTCGAACAGACCAGACTCACACCGGTGAACGCTCAGGCCCGGCCTCTGCCGGCCGACCGGATCACAGACCGCCCGACTGCAGCTTCTCGATGATGGCGATCAGCGGGAGGAACATGGCGATCACGATGCCGCCGACCACCACACCCAGGAACAGCACCAGCAGCGGCTCGATCAGCTTCACCAGCGACTGCACCGCAACGTCGACCTCTTCGTCGTAGTTGTCGGCCACCTTCATCAGCATGGCGTCCAGGTCGCCGGTCTCCTCACCGACGTCGATCATGTTCACCACGATCGAGTCCACGACCTTGGCCTCACGCAGCGGCGTGGCGAACGTCTCGCCCTCGCGGATCGAGTCGTGCACCTTGTTCAGCGCCCGCTCGAACACGTAGTTGCCCGAGGTGTCGCGGGTGATCGCGATCGCTTCCAGGATCGGCACACCGGCGTTGATCAGCGTGCCCAGCGTCCGGGTGAACTTGGCCACCGTGGTCTTCCGCAGCAACTGCCCCAGGATGGGCACCCACAGGATCACCGTGTCGGTCACCGCACGCCCGGGAGTCGCCTTCCGGGCCACCTTCCAGACGATCACCAGACCGGGCGCCAGCAGGAACCAGAACGCACCCGGGAACGCCTGCCCGGGCACCGTGCCCGCCAGCCAGCTCGATGTGTCGATCAGGAACGTCGTCAGCGCCGGCATCTTCACGCCGAACTCGGCGAAGATCTCTTTGAACTTCGGCACGATGCCGATCATGATGAACAGCACGATGCCGATGGCGACGGTCATGACGACCACCGGGTACACCATGGCGCCGATGACCTTCCGCTTCAACCGCTCCGCCTTCTCCATGAACTCGGCCAGACGCTGCAGGATGATGTCCAGCACGCCGCCGATCTCGCCGGCAGCCACCATCTTCACATACAGCCGGTCGAACGCCGCCGGGTGACGCGCGAAGCTCTCCGACAGGCTCGTGCCGCCCTCCACGTCCTCGCACACCTGCTGCAGGATGTTCTTCAGCTTGCCCGGCTTCTGCTGCTCCTCCAGGATCTGCAGCGAACGCAGCAGCGGAAGACCGGCGTCCTGCAGCGTGCTCAACTGCCGCGTGAACAGCGTCAGATGCTTGGTGCTCACGCCGCCGATGCTGAACCCGGTGCCCTTGCGCTTCTTCGGCGCCGCCTCGGCAGCCGCGGCGGCGTCCTTCTTGGCCGCCTTCTGCTCGCGGACCGAGGTCGGGAAGAAGCCCTGCTGCTTGATGCGCTGGATGGCCTCTTCGCTCGAGGTGGCCTCGATGCTGCCCTTTTGAGCCTTGCCCGCCGCGTTAAGCGCTTCGTACGTGAACGTCGCCATAGGTCGTGACTCCAACCAGATTCAGTGCGCACAGAGAGTCAACGTCTCCGCCCGTCGTCGCCTCCCCCCTGCCCCCACCCTCCGTCCCCCCCCGCTCTCCCCCTTGAAGATCAATCCTCCTCGGCCAGCGTCTCGCGAACCACCTCGTCGATGGTCGTCTGACCGTCGTAGATGCTCAGCAGCCCGCACTCACGCAGCGAACGCATGCCGTTCCGCCGCGCCAGGCCCTTGAGGATGTTCGTCGACGCCTTCTTCATGATCTGATCGCGGATCTCGTCCGTGAACGCCATGATCTCAAACAGCGCCGACCGGCCCCGATAGCCCGAGCGGTAGCAGTTGTCGCACCCGGCGCCGCGGTAGAAGCTCCGCCCCCGCACGTCGTCCGGCGTGAGCGCGAGCTCCATCAGCTCCTCTTCCTTGGGCGTGTACGACTCCTTGCACTTCGGGCAGATGCACCGCACCAGCCGCTGCGCCACCACGCCCTCCATGGTCGCGGTCAGAAGGAACGGCTCCAGCCCCAGGTCCACCAGACGAATCACCGAGCTCGGCGCGTCGTTGGTGTGCAGGGTGGTCAGCACAAGGTGGCCCGTCAGCGAGGCCTGTACGGCGATTTCCGCCGTCTCCAGGTCGCGGATTTCGCCCACCAGGATGATGTCCGGGTCCTGACGCAGGAACGACCGCAGGGCCCGCGCGAACGTCAGATCAGCGTCGTGGTTCACCTGCACCTGGCACAGCCCGTCGATGTCGTATTCGACGGGATCCTCGGCCGTCAGGATCTTGGTCTCGATGTCGTTCAGCGCCGCCAGCGCTGCGTACAGCGTGGTTGTCTTGCCCGAGCCCGTCGGCCCGGTCACCACCACGATGCCGTTCGGCTTGTTGATCAGCCGCTTGAACAGTTCCAGATCGTCATCCCGCATCCCGATGCGGTCGATCGACAGCTGCACGTTGCTGCGGTCCAGCACACGCATGACCACGCTCTCGCCGTGCATCGTCGGCAGAACGCTGATACGCAGGTCCACCGGAGCCCCGCCGATCTGAAGCTCAATGCGGCCGTCCTGCGGCAACCGCCGCTCGGCGATGTCCAGCTTCCCCATGACCTTCACGCGGCTGGTGATCGCCGGCCCCAGCTGCTTCGGCGGCGCTTCCATCTCGTACAGAACGCCGTCGATGCGGTACCGCATCTTGAACTCGTCCTCAAACGGCTCGAAGTGGATGTCCGAGGCGCGATCGTTGATAGCCTGCATCAGCACCATGTTCAGCAGCTTGATGACCCGGTTGTCCTCCGCAGCGTCCACCGCCGCGTCCAGATCGATCGAAGCCCCCGCCTTGCCCGTCGAGAGCTTGTTGAACTTGTCGTCCGACGCCAGGTCCTTGATGACGTCCTTGACCACCTCACCCTTGGAGAAGAACTTCTTGATCAGCGCATCAATCGCCGCCGGGTCGGCGACCACCGCCTCCACGTTCAACCCCATCAGCTGCCGCAGGTCGTCCTTGGCCCGGAAGTTGTCCGGGCTCTTGATGGCAATCTTGACCTTCTTGCTCGCTGGGTTGAACGCCACCGGAACGCACTGATACGCCTGGACCGACTGCACGGTCAGGGCTGTACGGGCCTCGTTCGGAATCTCGAACGAGGGCGAAAGGTCCATATAAGCAAGTCCGGCTTGCGCCGCCAAGCCCGCGTCGATGTCCTTCTGTTGGCAGTACCCCAGTTCCACCAGCAACTGCCCAATCCGGACCTTGCGGGTCTTCTGGATCGCCAGCGCCTCGTGCACCCGTTCCCGGGTCGTCTTCCCCAGCTTCGCCAGAATGCGGCCAAGCTTCACACCCTTCAACTGAGCGAGATCTGCTTCGGTCAGGGACATGCGTTCGCGTCTCCGATCTGCTCGCGGCCCGACTCACTGACCAGAAGGAAGGGAAGCTTCCGGTCCGCCGACCGCCACTGAGAGCCCGCACAGGCGGGCCCCAGAATAATCGCAAGAATGCACCACGGTGTTCCCACTCACCAGCGATCCTATCGAGGATTTTGGTTACGACACCGCTTCTTTTAAGATATCCGACACCGCCTGGGCCGTCGCCCCCGCCCCGGATCCGCCCCACCGGAAGGCCCGAGCCATCGCGGCGCTCACTGCTTTGCGGGGGCCTCCTCGGCCTCGTCCAGTTCCACGCGGCCCACAGTCCGACCCATCCGGTGCACCTTGTCCGTCAGGTCGCCGGGGTTCTTGGACTTGTCGACCATCTCCTCGGCGGAGATCTTGCCAGCCATGTACAGCGACCACAGGTGGTCGTCCAGCAGCTGCATACCGAACTTCTTCCCAGTCTGGATGCTGGAGTCGATTCGGTAGGTCTTTCCTTCACGGATCAGGTTGGCGATCGCGGGGGTGACCACCAGGAACTCATATGCGGCCACCATGCCGGGCTGGTCCACCCGGGCGAGCAGCTGCTGGGAGAGCACGCAGATCAGAGCCGTCGACAACTGCACGCGGATTTGGTTCTGCTGGCTCACCGGGAAGGCGTCCACCACGCGGTCGATGGTCTTGGCGGCACCCGTTGTGTGCAACGTCGCGAACACCAAGTGGCCCGTTTCGGCAGCCCGGATGGCCGCCTCGATCGTCTCCAGGTCACGCATTTCGCCAACCAGGATCACGTCCGGGTCCGACCGCAGCACGCGGCGCAGGGCCTCGGCGAACGACGGCACATCCGTGCCCACCTCACGCTGGTTCACGATCGACTTCTTGTGGAAGTGGTAGTACTCGATCGGGTCTTCCATGGTCACGATGTGCCGGTCCATCGTCTGGTTGATGTAGTCCAGCATCGTCGCCAGCGAAGTGGTCTTGCCCGACCCCGTCGGCCCGGTCACCAGGAACATGCCGCGCGGACGGCGGATCAGCTCGCGGCAGATCTCCGGCAGACCGATCTGCTCGAACGTCAGTAGTTTGTTCGGAATTCGGCGAAGCACCATCGCGATGTCGCCACGCTGCTTGAAGATCGACACACGGAAGCGGGCCTGATCGCCGAACGAGAAGCCGAAGTCGCAGCCGCCGCCCTCGGCCAGTTCCTGCTGCTTCTGCTCAGGCGTGATCGACTTCATCAGACCGACCATGTCCTCCGAGTCCAGCACCTTGGTCTGCAGGTCCTTCAGGTGGCTGTGGTGACGCAGCGTCGGCCGACGGCCGACGGTCAGGTGCAGGTCGCTGGCAGCCAGCTTCACAACAGTGTCCAGCAGACGGTCCATCTGAATCGACATGGGGCGTTCCTCGGTCTTGACAGGTCAGGGCGGTTGGCAGTTGCAGGGGCGAACGGACAGTCAGAATCATCACAGCGGGCGATCAGGGGGGCTCAACTCAGGCCCTCCACCTGCGCCACGCGAGCGATCTCGTCGGGCGTGGTGATGCCCTTGAGCACCTTGAGCTTGCCGTCCTCCATCAGCGTCCGCATGCCGTTGGCGATCGCCGCCTGCCGGATCTTCACCAGCGGCTCCTGCTTGAAGGCCAGTTCGCGGATCTCAGCGTTCATCAGCATCATCTCGTAGATGCCCTTCCGGCCGCGATAGCCCACGCTGTTGCAGTTCGAGCAGCCGACCGGCATGTACACCCGACCGGCCGCCTCCTCCTTGGAGACGTTGATCAGCGAGCAGTACTTCTCGTCCGGCTCAGGGTTGATCTGCTTGCACTGGCCGCACAGCGTGCGGACCAGCCGCTGGGCCATGATCGCCTGGATGGCCGAGGCCACCAGGAACGGCTTCACGCCCATGTCGATCAAACGGGTGATCGCGCCCGGAGCGTCGTTGGTGTGCAGCGTGCTGAACACCAGGTGGCCCGTCAGCGCCGCCTGAATCGCGATCTCGGCCACTTCCCGGTCGCGGATTTCGCCGACCAGGATGATGTTCGGCGCCTGGCGGAGCATGGTCTTGAGGATCACCTGGAACGTCAGGCCGATCTTGTCTCGCACCTGGCACTGGTTGATGCCGCGGAAGTTGTACTCGATCGGGTCCTCGGCCGTGATGATCTTCTTGTCCGGCCGGTTGAGCACGTCCAGCGCTGAGTACAGCGTCGTCGTCTTGCCTGAACCGGTCGGCCCGGTCACCAGGAAGATGCCGTTGGGCTTGCGGATGATCTTGTTGAAGACCGCCAGGCTGTCCTCTTCAAAGCCCAGGTTCACCAGACCGATCTTCACCGAGTCCGGCCGCAGAATACGGAGCACCACGCTCTCGCCGTGGTAGCACGGGCACGCCGACACGCGGAAGTCGATCGTCGTTTCGTCCACCGTGATCTTGATGCGGCCGTCCTGCGGCACCCGCTTCTCGGCGATGTTCATGCCGGCCATCAGCTTCACGCGTGACAGCACCGAGTTCTGCATGCGCTTGGGCAGATTGTCGCGCTCCATGCACACGCCGTCGATGCGGTACCGCAGCCGCACCCGGTCGGCCATCGGCTCAATGTGAATATCCGACGCCCGCATCTTCACCGCTTCGGCCAGAATGCGCTGCACCAGACGCACGATCGGCGCGTCCTCGCCGGTGATGTCGATCGACTTGTCCATCGACTTGTCGACGGACTTGTCCACCGACTTGTCGATCGACTCGGAAACCAGCGACTGATTCGGGTCCACCAGCTTGGTCGTCTTCGCCGAGGCGTTCTCGATGAACTTGCGGATCTGGCTCCGGCTGCTCAGCCGCAACTCCAGATCCGTGCTCAGCCGGAACCGCAACGTGTCGAACAACTCCAGATTCCCAGGATCGTGCACGATCAACTGCAGCGTGCGGCCGTTCTTGGCCATCGGAAGAATCAGGTGCTTCTTCACCAGTTCCTCCGGAATCAACTTCATGTTCACCTGGGCCGCCACCCCGTTGCTCGACAGGTCCACATATTCCAGGCCGAACTGGTTGGCCAGTGCCTTGGCGATCTGCTCCTCCGGGACCCCCGCCTCCATCAGCGCATCGCCCAGCTTCTTCCCGCTGGTCTTGGCCTTCCCCGCGGCAGCCTCGACCTGGTCCTGCGTGACCACGCCCCACCCCACAAGGATCTCACCCAACTTCTTCTTTGATCGTGCCATAGCAATCCGTGTTCAAGACAAATGATCAGGTCGATCCAGCCGCCGCCTCGGCTGGGTCGCCGGGGAACGTGAAGGATAACCGCCCCCGTCCACAGGTCGAACACCCATGACCAACACCTCGCCACTTTCCCAAACTTCACGTCCCGGAACCCCCGCCCGCCCCCGCAGGCTCCTCATCACCGCGGGCCCCACCCACGAGCCGATCGACAGCGTGCGGTTCATCGGCAACCGGTCTTCAGGCAAACTGGGCATAGCCATCGCGCAGGCCGCTGCCCGCCGGGGCGACCGCGTCACGCTGCTCCTCGGCCCCGTCGGGACCGAAACCACCGCGCTGGCCGATACGGGCGTGGTCACCCGTCGGTTCCGCACCAGTGCCGATCTCCAGACGCTTCTTGTCCGGCACTTTCGCTCCTGTGATCTGCTGATCATGGCCGCAGCCGTCGCCGACTTCCGCCCCAAACGGCCCCCGGCAGCCGGTGAAAAGCTCAAACGCTCCGCCCAGGGCCTCACCCTCCGACTCGAGCCCACCCCCGACCTGGTCGCCGCCTGCGCTGCCGCCCGCCGCACCCGGCACCCCCAACAGATCGTGGGATTCGCGCTCGAGCCTGCGTCCCGCCTTGCCTGGTCCGCCAAGGAAAAGCTGATCCGCAAGCGCCTCAACGCCGTTGTTGCCAACCCGCTTGAAACCATGGATTCCGACCGCATCCACGCCACCGTCTACGGCTTTGATGACGGTCGCCCCACTGCCTTGGCCGCCACCGGCTCCCGCCTCGCCAAGGCCGCCTTCGGCCCCTGGCTCCTCCGCGTCATTGATCAGTTGCCCCCCCACGCCAGCCCCGAGGGGCCAATCAGCCGCCCCAAGGGGTCATCTCGCAGACCCGTCCGCCCCCCAGCCCGCTAGGCTTCAGCCCATGCCTCCCCCTGATCGCCGACGGCCCGGCAAGCCCGCATTCCGTCCCAAAGTCCGCCGCGGGCCGTCCGACACCCCGCCCTACGACCGCGCCGCCAAGCCCGAGCGTCGCTCCGGCCCTTCCGGGCCCCCTGGCCGATCTGTATCCCCCGGCTCCCCCGGCTCCCCCGGCCCCAGCGACACCCAGGGGCCCCGCCCGGGCCCGCCCGGCCGTCGTCCCCGCGCTGCTGACGACCGCTCCGCCCCCCGAACAGGCCCCTCCCGTGCCGGCCCGTTGCCCCGTGCCCCTCGACCGGCCGGGCCCGGCGCCTTCCCGCAAGACCGCCCGCCCCCCCGCCGCTGGCTTGATCGCACCGACCGGCCCGACCGCGCCGAGTCCGGGCTGAACGTCATCGCCCAGGACCCCGATCTGATCATCGTCGACAAGCCCGCCGGCCTGCTCACCGCCGCGGTCCCCGGCAGCGACGCCCCATCGCTCTTCGGCTTGGTCAAGCAGCACATCCGCGCCGGCCTCGTCCCCGGGGTGGAGCGTCGACGCCGCGCTCGAGGCGGCGAAGCCGGCGAAGACGGCCCCGGCCGTCGCCCCGCGCCGCCCGTCGGCGTGATCCACCGGCTTGACCGCGAAGCCTCCGGCCTGCTCGTCTTCAGCCTCTCCGAACGTGGCTTCGACTGGCTCAAGAACGACCTCAAGGCCAAACGCATCCACCGGCTCTACCTCGCCGTGGTCGAGGGGGAAATGGGCAAGGCCGGCGACCAGGGCACCATCCAGTCCTTCCTGGCCGAATCCCGCGACGGCCGCGTTGTCAGCACCGACTCCGCGGAGGTCGCTCGTGCATCGGTGGGCCGCAGCCGCGACGGCGGATCCCTCGGCGATGAGGACGCCGCCGGAGCCGCCCTCCGACCCGCCGTCACGCACTACCGCATCGTCGCCGTCGGCAACGGCCGCACCGTCGTCCAGGTCCGCCTGGAGACCGGCCGGAAGCACCAGATCCGTGTCCACCTCGCCGGCAAGGGCTTTCCCATCCTGGGTGATGACCGCTACGGCGCTCGCACCTCGCCCCTGGGCCGCGTCTGCCTTCATGCGGCCGAACTGGGCATCTCCCACCCGGCCGACGGCCAGTCGCGTCGCTACTTCAGCCCCGCCCCCGACGAGTTCTATCGCCTCGCCGGGGCCGTGCCGCCCCCCCGCCCCACCGTTGTCGCCCCCCCGCCCCCGGCCCGTTCAACCGCCGGCCGCGCCAGCGACACCGCCTGGGAGGACGTCGCCGGCTGGTACGACGACCTCATCGACGAGAAACGCAACGACCACTACGCCCAGGTCATCATCCCCGGCACGCTGCGGCTGGTCGCCCCCACCCCCGGCGAGAACGTCCTGGACGTCGCCTGCGGTCAGGGTGTCATGAGCCGCGCCCTCGCGGATCTCGGCTGCACTGTCACCGGCGTCGACGCCGCCCCCAGCCTCATTCAGGCCGCACAGCGTCGCACCACTGACAACACCCGCTACCTCGTCGGCGACGCCACCAAGCTCGACCAACTCGACCTTGCCCCCGAGTTCGACGCCGCCGTCTGCGTCATGGCCCTCGCCAATATCGAGCCGCTGGGCCCCTGCCTCAGCGGCATCGCCTCCCTGCTCAAGCCCGGAGGCCGTCTGGTCTGGGTCGTCACTCATCCGGCGTTCCGGGGGCACGGCCAGACCTCCTGGGGTTGGGATCCGCAAACCAAGGTGCAGTACCGCCGGGTCGACGGCTACCTCAGCAACGGCTTCAAGGCCATCTCCATGCACCCCGGTTCGGCCCCCAGCGTCACCACGCTCTCCTTCCACCGGCCCCTGCAGTACTACATGCAGCACCTCGCTGAAGCCGGCCTGGCCATCACCTCGCTTGAGGAATGGCCCGCCCAGCGCGTCAGTGAGCCCGGTCCGCGTGCCGACGCCGAGAACCGCGCCCGCCGCGAGATCCCCTTGTTCCTTGCGGTCCGCTGCCTGAAACTCCCCTCCGCCTGAGCCCGGGCCGCACCCGCCCCGCATCGGCCGGCACCATCTCGGCGCAGAAAAACACCCGGGTCCGAGGTCTTCGGCCCGGGTGTCGTGGTTCAATCAAGCAGCCCCGGTCGGGTTCGCGTCGGTCAGCCGGCCCCGCGGGTGGTCGCTTACGGGCAACCGGCTGCGAAAGCGGCGATGAACGCATTGAAGTCGTCGCCGGTCAGCAGGCCGTCCGGCTCGCTGGGCGGACCGCCGATGCCCGTCACGTCCGCCAGCAGGTCGTTCGCTGCGAACGCGCCGATGAACGCGTTGAAGTCATCGCCGGTCAGCAGGCCGTCCGGCGGGCTGGGAGCACCGCCGATGCCCGTTACGTCCGCGACGCTGCAGGCCAGTGACCCGCCAAGCGTCAGCGTCGCCGAGTCCATCAGCACCGGCTCGCTCTTGCCCCACTTGAGCCACTGGGCGTACACAATCTGCCCCAGCGGCATGTTCTGTGGATTGGGCACCACAAAGCCCGGCGGCAGCGTCCACTGCACGATCGGCTGCCCGGAGACCGGGTCAATCCGCTCAGACTGCGGCACAAAGCCGCTCACATCCGTCGCGTTGTCCCTCAGAAACTCGATGTAGTCCCGCGTGGTGGTCTGGTGGAACACCCGCACCTGCACGCTCGCCGCTCCGCTCGGAACGGTGAACAGCGTGTCATCCCAGAACTGACCGTCCGCGTAGGAGTAGTCGACCGGCGGGCTCTGGATGGCCTCGAAGTTCGCGTTGGTGAACCCGCGGGGCGGAATGCGGTTGTCCGCATACACCTTGTTGTTCAGGTCAAGATGGAACGACGGGCCCAGGGGCAGGTTGGCCAGCGAGGACATCACCGCGTCTAGCCCCTGCTTCATGCGATAGACCTTCGTGTCACCCTCAGAGAGCAGCGCTGTCGTCGGGTCGTATGCCCCCCGCTCGGCCACCAGGTTGCCGTTGCTGTCCAGGAATCGCACGTTCACCCACATCCGCCGCCCCTCGCTGAAGCCCGCCGGCAGCTTGTGCCCGGTCTGGTTGATGATCCTCACCCGCAGGCTCGAACCCTCCTGGGTCACCTCCAGGTCGCTGGCCTTGGTCAGCATCGACTTGTTGCGGTCGATCGACTCCAGCACGCCCTGCTCGAACTCCATCCCGCTGTCGCCCCCATACAGGTCAAAGACCGACCGCAGCACCCAGGAGTTGGCCCCGGCGAAGTTGTGCACCGGCACGTTCGGCCGCACCGGCGGAGCCAGTTCGCAGCCCTGCCCCTCAGCCGGCGGCTGGTGGCAGTCCTGGCAGCTCTGATAGCTGGTCTCGCTGTTGAAGATCACCAGCGGCCCCGGCCCGCCGCCCGGGGCCGTCCCACGGGTCACGCCGTCGTAGGAATACCGCCCAACCTGGCCCGGGCCCCCGTTGGGGTTCGGCACCGTGAGCGTCACGCCCGCCGGGTTGTTCGCCGGGTTGAATGAGGACTTGGACCACTCGCTGTACGTCCGGTCCAGCGGGAACATGTCGTACTTGTTCCCCGTCGGGTGCGGCTGGTTCAACGCGTTGGGCGCGTAGGTGCCGTCGGGCTGACGGCTGAACACCGGATTGGATACGTCATGGCAGCTGGCGCACAGCCCGCTGTCTTTGTGGAAGTCGGACTGGATCCAGTTGTGATACGGCATGAAGCCCAGGTCAAACGGCCCCCGCCGCCGATCCTTCGGATCGATCACGTACCCGTTGGCCGCCAGCTCCCCGCCATTGGCAAACGCCGGCGGACGGTTCACCCCCAAAGATGCGAGGATCTGCTCGTCGGTGTTCTCGTTGAAGCTCTCCGGCGGGCCGCCCACCGTCGGCCGCGGACCCTGCGGAGCCCGCGGATCCACCATCCGGTGGCAGGTGATGCAGTTCACGCCCTGAGTATCCAACGGCTCCAGCGACGAGCCGTTGGTGTTGGTCGCCCGGTTCTGGATCCACCCCATTGGCGCGTGGCAGCGAAGGCACAGGTCACCCGAAAAACTCGCGTCCTTCTCCGCAATCTGAAACTGCGCTTGGAACACCGGGTCCCGGTACGCCTGTGACATCATCGTGTATGACCACCGGTTGTACGGCGCTGTGTAGTTGTTGGGATGTTCCCCAGAGAAGTCCTGATGGCATCCGGCGCAAAATTGCGCCTCCAGCAGCGGCTCCAGCGTGCCGCCCTCCAGCGTCGTCGGTGAGGGCTGCGTGCCATACATGTAGAAGTCGGCCCGCGTCGTCGCCACCCGGGGCGTCTGCGCCAGCACCACGCCGAAGCCGATGCCCAAAAGGCCCAGCCACGCGACCGCCCACCGCTGCGCTCCACCAACTCGCTTTCCGCGCATCCGCCGTTCTCCCATGACACGATGACCGAATCAAGCCCCCGGCAAGTCGCCTCACCTCGGTCGGCCCGCCGCACAGCGACAGACACCGCGCTCAAGGAACAGACGACCGCCTCCCGCACGATTATTCGGCCCCCCTGCCACGAAGTTCCGTCTCTCGGGGTGAATCGGCTCCCCCAAACCCTTTCCGGTTCACATTCCCTCGGAACAGGGGAAGCTCCGCCTTGACGGTTATTGGACAATCCGACGCCTCACTGGCCGTTCCCGCCCGGCCCGGGTGAAGGCCTCAGCATCTTCGCTTCCCCCAATGGCGCGATCAGACCCGCCTCGGCCCCGCGTTGCAGCAGCAGCCGAATCGCCCGCTCCCCCGCCTCCCCGCAGTCCACTGTCCAGCGGCTCACGTACGTGTCAATGTACCGGCTCAGCGACAGATCATCCTTCAGCGGACTGAACAACCGGGCATAGTCCAGCGACCGCGACCGGTGCTTCAGCGCATGTTGCACCGACGCATCCAGAAGGTCCACCACCTGCTGCAGGCCGCCCGGACCAAACCTCGCGTCCAGATCCCGTCGCACCACGTTGGCCCCCAGCGGTAACGGCAGCCCCGTCGCCGCCTTCCACGTCACCCCCATGTCCGCAACCTCCGCCAGCCCCATTCCCGCGAATGTGAACTGCGCCTCGTGGATCAGCAACCCCATGTTCACCCCGTCCACCCCGCTCGCCACCGTCTCCATGATGCGGTCGAAGCTCGTCACTACCACCGGCGCCTCAGCCGCGCGAAACAACCCTCGGAACGCCAGATACGCCGTGGTCTCCCGACCAGGAATCGCCACCACCGGCCTGGCCTGCGCGATCGCGCTCGCCAGCGTCTCACCCGTCGGCCGCGAGGCGAACAGGTCATCCCGCCAGCCCGCCCGCCGCACCAACTTCGGCCCCCAGTCATCGCCAAAGCTCGAGCCGAAGCTCGTCGGCGCGTACCGCTCCGCCACCGCAGGCCAGTGCGCAAACGAGATCGCCGTGATGTCCAGATCCCCCACCTCTCGTGCTCGCCGGTTCAGCACCGCGATGTCCTCCGGGATCCCCCGGAAGCTGAACCGCCCCGTGTCGATCGCCGGCGGCGCCAGCAGCCGCTGCGGATTCGCCGGATCCAGCATCCCCGTCACCGGCCACCACATGAACACATCATCCGCGTCCGCAGAGTGCGCCAGCGTCAGCGTGATCGCATCGCTCATCGCTCCACCTCCGCCCCGGCTCCCGCCGCCGGCTGCCCGTGCCACGGCATGTTGTCAATCAGCCGCACCGCCCCGAACCTGGCCGCCACCAGCGCCCGCTTGGCCACCGGGGCAGCCCCATCACCCTCGCCCAGCCGCCCCAGGTCCGCCGCCCGCCGCACCACGGCGTACTCCACCTCGCCCACCGCCCGGCTGATCCGATCGGCCATCCCCGCTTCGGCCACCTCCGCCGAGGCCGCACCGGCAAACTCCCGCAACGCCGCTGAAATCGCCACCGCAGCCCGCCGCTCCGAAGGTGTCAGAAATCGGTTCCGGCTGCTCATCGCCAGCCCGTCCTGCTCCCGCACCGTCGCCGAAGGCACGATCTCAATATCCTGCCCAGACGCGGCCACCATTGCCGCGATCACCGCCAACTGCTGCCAGTCCTTCTCGCCGAACACCGCGTGCGTTGGCCGCACCAGATCAAACAGCCGCTGCACCACCTGGCACACCCCGGCGAAGTGCCCCGGCCGGTGCCGATCCTCCAGTCCCGGCTCGGTCGCCACCTTCGGCAACGCCGGCACCCGAGGCGTCTGCCCCGGCGGATACACATCCTCCACCGCCGGCGCGTACACCACGTCCGCCCCCGCCGCCCGACACAACTGCAAGTCCGCGTCCAGCGTCTTGGGGTACCGGGCGAAATCCGCCAGGTCGTTGAACTGCGTGGGGTTCACGAAGATGCTCACCACCACCGGCCCGTTGAGCAGCCGCTCCCGCCGCAACGCCGCTGCGTGCCGCACCAGCGCAGCGTGCCCCTCGTGCAACGCCCCCATCGTGGGCACGAACACGCCGCGGTTGGCCGGCAGCAGCGAAGCCTTGGTAAGCAACTCCACGGCCAACCGTCCGCCGCCCGCCACCACTTGTCAACTGCCGCACGCGTGCGATCCTTCCCCCCGCTGCCCCGGCCTCATTCCCGAACCGACGCCATAATCCCTCCGCGTGTCCGCCGCCCCCGGCCATCCCGTCCATGTGGTCATCCCCACACACACCACCCGCCATCTCGCGGCCTGTCTGGCCAGCATGGCCTGGCAACGCGTCCCGCCCGCCAGCGTCATCCTCACCACCGATACCGACGCCCCCGACATCGCCCGCCTGGTTGACGACTGGTGGCCCCGCATCGCCGCCGCCATCCGCGACCGCACCGGCCGGGCCTGCCCGCTCCGGCATGTCGCCCGCCCGCACCAGGGCGAAGCGCGGCTAAACCAGGTCCGCAACAACGGCCTCCGCGTGCTGCTCTCCGGCGTCCGCGAAGGCTGGGCCTCGCCCGAGGATCTGGTGGTCATCCTCGACGGCGACACCCTGCTCGATCCCGACGCCGTCGCTGGCCACGCCGCCCTGGCCGCCTCCGGCCGCGACCTGATCATCCCCTTCCGCGTCATGCTCACCGAGCAGCAAACCCACGCATGGACCGCCGAGTCGGCGCTCAGCGGTCAGCCCGAGCCGGCGTGGCTCACCCCCGGCGTCCGCAACGCCCTCCGCCAGCGCCAGCGCCGCTACACCCGCCAACTCTGGCTCAAACGCTTCGGCCTGACCAAGCCCCACAAGCCCAAGGTCCTCGGCGGGCACCACGCCGTCCGCCTCCGGGCTCTGCTGGCCGTCAACGGCTACGACGAGCTCTACACCGGCTACGGCTTTGACGATGACGACCTCTGCCGTCGGCTCTTCGCCCGCGCCGGCCAGCCCGCCGCCGTCGCGCCGTCGCGTGTCGCCATCGCCTGCACCAGCCTTCTCGCCTACCACCTCTGGCACCCCACCCGCGCCGCCCCCCGCATCGAGGACACCTCAGGCTTCGCCCGCTTCTCCAGAACCGATCTGCCCATCCGCTGCGAGCGGGGCATCGACAACCCCCTCGCGCAGCCTGAGCCCTCGCTCCGGTTCATCCCCGGCTGAGCCAAACGCCCCCGCGTTCACTCTCACTGCCCCGCCCCGCTCAGCCCCGCGCGTGCTCGCGGGCGCTGCTGTTCGCAGGCCGCAGCCACCGAGACAGCGCCGGGTCATGCTGCAGATCGGCCCGCTTCACGTCCGTCGTGCCGTACTTGCGCATCACCGCCGCCGCGATCAGCCCCATGAACAGCGGCTGAGGCCGCAGCGGCCGCCCCGTCAACTCAGGGTGGAACTGCGCCGCGACGAAGTACGGGTGCGACTGCTCGACGCCCGACTCCAGGCCCGGCAGTTCCAGCACCTGCATGATCGGCTGCGTCGGATGCCGCCCGCTGAAGATCAGCCCGCCCTGCTCAAGCCGGGGGATGTACGCCGGCTCCACCTCGTAGCGGTGACGGAACCGCTCCCGCACCGACAGCCGCCGGTTGTACAGGTGCGAAGCCAGCGACCCCTCGGTCAACAGCACGTCCTGCGCCCCCAGCCGCATCGAACCGCCCAGCCCCTCGATCTTCTTCTGCTCCGGCAACTCGCTGATCAGCGGGTGCGGACACCGCGGGTCAAACTCCGTGCTGTTCGCGTCAACCAGCCCCAGCACGTTGCGGGCAAACTCGATCACCGCCACCTGGAACCCCAGACAGATGCCCAGATACGGGATCTTCTGCTCCCGGCACACCCGCACCGCCGCGATCTTCCCTTCCACCCCGCGAGAGCCGAACCCGCCCGGCACGATCACCGCGTCCATGTTCCGCAGCAGGTCGTTGGCCGCCGTTTCGGTCAACTCCGTCGTGTCCATCCAGTGGAGCTTCACGTCGGTGTCCAGATGGGCGCCGCAGTGCTCCACCGCCTTGTCGATCGACGCGTACGCGTCCCGCAGGTGCGCGTACTTGCCGGTGATGCCCACGTTGATCTGCCGCGGCCGCTGGCTGGTCAGCTTCCGCACAAAGTTCGCCCACCGGTCCCGCGCCCGATCCTCGTGCGCCACGTCCACCCGGTCGTGCAGGTTCAGGATCGACAGAATCTCGCGATCCAGCCCCTCCCGCCGCATCTCATCGGGGATCGTGTAGATACTCGTCCGATCGTGCATGCTGAAGCACCGCTTCAGCGGCACGTTCGAGAACATCGCGATCTTTTCCAGCACCTTGTTGTCCGCCGGCTCGGTCCCGCGGCACGCGATCATGTGCGGCTGGATCCCCGCCTCCATCAGCCGCTTGATACCCAACTGCGCCGGCTTGCTCTTCTGCTCCCCGAGAATCTGCGGCTTGATGACGTACGTCAGCGCCACAAAGCACGTGGAGTTCAACCCCTCCTCAAACGCCAACTCCCGCAGCGCTTCCAGGTAGAAGCCGTTCTCGTAATCCCCCACCGTCCCGCCCACCTCGACGAACACCACGTCCGCCGGCCGCTGCCCATCGCCCTGCACCGCCAGTTCACGGATCCGCCGCTTCACTTCCCCCGTCACGTGCGGGATCCACTGCACGTCACGACCCAGATAGTCGCCGTGCCGCTCACGCTCGAGGATGTTGCTGAAGATCTGCCCCGAAGTCGTGAAGTTCTTCTTGGTCAGGTCCTGATCGAGCATCCGCTCGTACGTCCCGAGGTCCATGTCGCACTCGGTCCCGTCATCCAGCACGAACACCTCACCGTGCCGGTAGGGGTTCAGCGTCCCCGCGTCGATGTTCAGGTACCCCTCCAGTTTGATCGGCGCAACGCTCAGCCCCTTGTCCTTGAGCAGCTTCGCCATGCTCGCCGAGAAGATGCCCTTGCCCAGCCCGCTCATCACCGTACCGAACACGATCACGTACTTGTGGAAGCCCTTGCGGTAGCCCGGCGGGAACGGCGAGTGAAACTCCGTCGCCGATGTGTCCGCCAACCCAGACAGCAGGTCGGGCCGGCCCATCCCCTCCAGTTGAATTGCGACATCTTCCTCATCGCCCTCAAACTCCACCGACGACACCGGCTCCACCCCCGGGCGGCTCAGGCTCCCAAGTTTCCGGACCTGCTCGACGCGGCTGGCGGACGACGGTTGATTGGGCAAGGAGGGCATGGATGAGCGTATCCACACCTCGTCCCGAAGTGGCCTTCTCCGTGTCAAACCTGTCAGGCTGAACTTTGCTGAACTTTCGTTTTCGTATGCTGTTTGCAGTTTGTGAGGATGTCGCTCGCCCGCGGCCGCCCGCCCACGAATTGCCCCGTTCCGGGGAGCCCCTGGATCCCCACTCTCCCGCCCCACCGCCAAACACTCCAGCCACCCGCGTGCTGCCTTCCCGCACGCCCGCTCTCAAGGAACTGCCATGGCCCGCACCGCCTCCCTCCCCATCCTGCTCGCCGCTCTGACCTCCCTCAGCACGCTGCCCGCCCTTTACGCCCGACAGGACGCCGCCCCGGCCGAACTCCCCGCGCTCCGCGACCGTCGCATGGACCCCGGCACCGGCCGCCATCTGGCTGCCTGGCCCCCGGCCATCCCCTTCGACCACCAGCGCATGGTCCTCACCATCGACATCCCGTCGATGACCGAGCCGAAGTTCTCCGCCTCCATGGACCTCACCGCCGTCGCCGTCGGCAGCGCCCGCTCGGTCCTCCCGTTGATGGCCCGCAGCACCATCACCCCGACGTCGATCACGCAGGACGGAGCCCCCGCCTCGTTCCGCCGCGACGACGCCACGCTCCTGATCGACCTCCCCCGCACCGTCAAGCCCGGCGAGAGCACCACGCTGCGAATCGCCTACACCGCCGAGAAGCCCGGCGCCGACGGCAACGGCCTGATCTGGCTCCAGCCCCGCGAGGCCACCGAGGCCCGCGCCGCCCGGCCGGGCATGGTCTACAGCCAGGGCCAGACCCAATGGAACAGCTTCTGGTTCCCCTGTCACGACTTCCCCAACGAACGCCTCGCCACCGAACTCAAGGTCACGGTTCCCGATCCCTATATCGTCATCAGCAACGGCGCTCTGGTCTCCAAGCAGACCGCCGACGGCCGCTCCACCTTCCACTGGAAGCAGGACCAGCCGCACCCTGCGTATCTGGTCATGATGGCCGTCGGCCAGTTCGATGTGGTCGACGTCGGTGGCGACGCCTCCGCCCGACCCGGGCTGTGGATGCCCGTGTACGGCCCCCCCGGCTCCGCCGACCGCCTCAAGGACATCTTCGCCAACACCGCCGAGATGGTCACCTTCTTCGAGCGCACCTTCGACGAGCCCTACCCGTGGGACAAGTACGCCCAGGTCATCGTCCGCAACTTCCGCTGGGGCGGCATGGAGAACACCTCCGCCACCACCCTGGCCGAGTTTGCCGCCCGGGGCGACCGGGGCAGCCAGGACGGCCTGATCGCCCACGAACTCGCCCACCAGTGGACCGGCAACCTGATCACCTGCAAGTCCTGGGAGCACCTCTGGCTCAACGAAGGCTGGGCCACCTACTCCGAATGGCTCTGGACCGAGCACAATCAGGGCCGCGATGCCTACCTCCGCAAGGTCCGGGGCAACGGCGCGCGTCTGACCGTCGGCGAGCGCAACCGACTCCCACTCGCCGCCCCCATGGTCACCAACGCCTTCACCGACCCCGAGGTCAACTTCACCAAGGCCGACAACCCCTACACCAAGGGCGCCCACGTGCTCCACATGCTCCGCGTTCGACTGGGCGATGACGTCTTCTTCGCCGGCGTCCGTGCCTACATCGACCGCCACAAGTTCGGCCACGTCGAAACCGACGACTTCCGCAAGGTCATGGAGCAGGTCAGCGGCGAGAATCTCGAACGGTTCTTCTGGCAGTGGTGCCGCCGGCCCGGCACGCCCCGCCTCAACGTCACCGCCGAGATCGATGGAGCCAATCTGGTCATCACCGCCCGCCAGGTCCAGAACATCGACCCCGCCAACCCCGCCTACGACATCACCCTCCCCATCAGGATCACCGCCGCCGACGGCACGGTCTCCACCTCCGTCCTCTCCTTCGATACCCGAGAGGGGGTTCTCAAACTCCCCACCACCACCAGACCCGCCAAGATCCAGATCGACCCCGACGCCACCCTCCTCGCCCGCATCCTCTTCCAGTCCAGCCTCGATGCCCCGGTCCCGCAGCCCGAGCAGCCGGCAGCCCCTGAGCAGCCCGCAGTTCCTCCGGCGGTTCCGGCGCCCGCACCCGCCGCACCCGGCTCAGTCCGCTGAGTCCCCGCCCGCCGGCCTCAGCCGTTCCTCGCCCGCCATCGTGACACAAACGCGTCGTACTGCTCCGGCGTGTCGATCCCCGGCTGTGCCGTTGCGCACAGCCCAACGCCGATGGTCAGTCCGTGCTCCAGCACCCGCAACTGCTCCAACTGCTCGCTCTGCTCCAGCGGCGTCGCCGGCATCGCCACGTACCGCTCAAGAAAGCCACGCCGGTAGGCGTACACGCCGATGTGCCGCAGCGGCCTCGCCGCCGCCAGCCCCCGACCGTCACGATCCACCGGGATCCCCGCCCGCGAGAAGTACAACGCCGCCCCGCTCAGCGCCCGCACCACCTTCACCACGTTGCGGTCCCCCAGTTCCTCCGCCGCCCCCAGCGGCGCCGCCGCCGTCCCCACCACCGCCCCCGGTGTCTCCAGCAGCGCCCTCACCGCCGCCGTGATCACCTCCCCGGCCATCTCCGGCTCATCCCCTTGCGCGTTCACGATCACCTGGTCCTCACCCAGCCCCAGCGCCGCTGCCGCCTCCGCCAGCCTGCTGGTGCCGTTGGGGTGGTCCACCCGCGTCATCACCACCTGCGTGCCGAACGGCCGCAACGCCTCCGCCACCCGCGCATGATCCGTCGCCACCACCACCCGCTCGGCCACCGCCGATTGTCGCACCGCGTCAACCACGTGCTGCACCAGCGGCCGCCCGGTCCTGTCCGCCAGCACCTTCTCCGCAAACCGCGTCGACGCGAGCCGCGCCGGGACGATCACAACTGCGCCATGAGCCATGCGCTCACGGTAGCCGCGTCCGCTCCACGCCCCCACCCCCGCACCCACCCCGTCGTCGGCCTCACGACGCCTTGAGTTCCGTCACCAGAGCCTTGAGCGCGTCACGCCGCTGCCGGATGTCCTTGTACGTCATCTGCTGCAGGGCGATCTTGCTCGCCAGCGCCAGCGCTTCCTCCGCCGCCCCCAACTCGCGCTCGGCCCTGGCCCGCTGCTCCAGCGAACTCAGCAGGTCGTACCGCAGTTCCAGGCTCAGGGCCTCCGCCTCGTTCATCCCCTCCAGCGCTTCGCGGAACGTCGCGATCGCCTCCTCCTGCCAGCCGATCGCCGAGAAACTCCGACCCAGCCGGTGCAGCGTGTTGGCCTTGTTCTTCGCCTCGCTCTTGGCCAGCTGAAACTGCTCAATCGCCTCGTTGTGCTTCCCCGCCGCCGCATACCGCAACCCGAGTTCGTATTTCAGGCCCAGATCGGTCGGATACGCCGCCACGTTGGCCTCGTACTCGGCGATCTCTAGATTCAACTGCGCAACCTCCGCGGCACGGAACCGGCCCGCCAGTTCCGCATCCCCGGGGTTCTGCCGCAGTTGCTCGGCCACTTGCCGCAGTTCCCGCCGCCCGATCTTCAGTTTCAACTCACCCGAAGCCTTGCGGAACGCGAAGTCCTGCATGTCCGCGTGCGCTTTGTCCAGAACGCTGATCGCCTCCTGCTCGTCCTCGGGCGTTCCCCGCCGGATCAACTCCGCCACGTACTGCTTGATCGTCGGCCGGTCCAGAGGCGTGGCGGCGTACTTCGCCTTCAGCCCCTCCAGCGTCCGAGCCGCCACCTCGGCGGACTTGACCACCTGATCCTGCTCCACCAGCTGCCGCTGCGCTTCGGCGTTCTTCAGGTTTGCCCGGAATCCCCCCGACTCTTTCACCTTGTCATAGCCCCCGCTGCTCATCGTCGCCTGCGCCGCCAGGTTCCGCGCGTCCGCCGCCAGCGCATTGTCTGACGGGTCCAGTTTGTACGCCAGATCGGCCGCCAGAGCCGCTTTCTTATAGTCCTCAATCTTCACGAACACCTTCATCAATTTGACAAAGGTGTCCTTCTTCGGCTTGGCCTCCCGCTGCGCCAGGTCCAGCACCTTCGGCGAGATGAACTTCATCGGCTCCCGCAGCGTTGTCTCCTGCGTCGCCAGCAGGGCCCGCAGCCCCAGATCCACGTCCCCCGGCTTGCACGCCCACGCCAGCACCGCCTCCAGATACCGGTCAATCGGCGTCCGTCCCGTGATCGTCTTGGCCACCTCCTTGGGCACCCCGGCCTTCGGACCCGCCGACGCCAGGTGACCCGCGGCCGACGAGAAGAACCCCTCCAGAGCCTTCATGTCATCCGGCGAGAAACGAAGACCGCTCAGCCAGCAGGTCATCGCATACTCGTAGTTCCCCGCCTCGTGCATCGGCGCCGCCCGATCAAACCACGCCCGCGCCTTGCCCGGGTCAAACTCCAGCACACCCTCAGCCGCCGACACCTTGCCCGCCTTCGGATCCGCACCCGCCGCCCCCGCCGTGCCCGCGTCCTTGGTTTCACTCGCCGGCTTCTTGAATCGATCGAACAGTCCCACTGCGTACTCCTGCACCACCCGGGTTCGTCTCGCCCCACCCCCCGCCGTCCCGCATTCCACCCCCCCCGTTAGCCCCGATGCTAGACCCCACAGCACCACCCCGAACATCGGGCGATCCCACCACTTCCCATCACCCTCAAGCACCCGATCTTCCCCCATCCGCCCCTCTGTCCAACCCCGCCCCCCCCTCTCGTATTTCCCCGCACCTCCGCTATTGTTCAACCGTCTCATGACCCCCGCCGAACTGCGCATCGTCACCCTGCCACACCCCGTCCTTCGCGAGAAGGCCCGCCCTGTGGACGCCCCCCCCATCAGCGAGCAGGTCGCTGCCGTTGCCCGCCGCATGATCGACCTCATGTTCCAGGCCGAGGGCATCGGCCTGGCGGCTCCGCAGGTTGGCCTCCCCTGGCGGCTCTTCGTCGCCCATGTGCCCGAGGATCCCGAAGAGGGCCGCACTGCCGCCGCCTCCCCCGCCGAGTGCACCGCCGCCCCCGAGGTCTACCTCAACCCCGTCCTCTCCGCCCCCTCGGCCGACCTTGAACCCTTCGAAGAAGGCTGCCTCAGCCTCCCCAAGATCCGAGGCCGCGTCATGCGTCCTTCGCAGATCACCATCACCGCCACCGACCCGACCGGCAACCGCTTCACCCGCCGCGCTGGGGGCCTACTCGCCCGCTGCTGGCAGCACGAGATGGACCACCTCGACGGCGTCCTGATCATCGACCGCATGCTTCAGCCCGACCGCCTGAAGAACCGCAACGCCATCAAGGCCCTCGGCGGCTGACCTCCTCCTCCTTCCACCCCTCCACCGACCCCCACCCCGCCCC
>Ga0209972_10000118_pt1 | contig 71605 bp, 50 predicted proteins | sample NOAtaG_7_FD_187302 | JGI IMG/M metagenome (GOLD analysis project Ga0209972, IMG submission 187302) | Freshwater lake microbial communities from Lake Erie, under a cyanobacterial bloom - NOAA_Erie_Diel1S_2200h metaG (SPAdes) (version 2) | ecosystem: Environmental > Aquatic > Freshwater > Lake ... | reverse complement strand
ACCATGACCTTCCCGCTGCTCAACGCCGCCCGCTTCATCGCCGTGCTGGTCACCGGCGCCGGCAAGAAGCCCATGCTCTCCCGCATCGCCGCCGCCCGCGCCGGCAAGGACACCGCCACCCCCCCCACCCCCACCGACCTGCCCATCCTCGGCATCAAGCCCGTCGCCGGCGAACTCCGCTGGTACTTGGATGCCGACGCCTGCCCGACCCCGGCCTGACCGCAGGCCCAGCGCCAACCAGCCCCCCGCCCCCCCGCCAACCGTGGCACCGGGCTTCTGCCCGGTGTCCTTCACCGTGCTCCGCGCGATCAGCCGGCACCATCGCGCCAACCCCCAGTCGCCGGAGAATCCAAACAGAAACCTTGCACACGGTCCATCCGTATGGTACGGTAACCGTACGGATCGCCCTTAGGCCCCGCCCCCTCCGCGCGCTCACCTCGGCCAGCCTCTGTCCCCCCACCCCCACTTATCCACACAAACCCCTCCCCCAAAATCCACGGCAGATGGCGAACACTCATAAAACACCTTACACCCCACTCCTCCTGATCCCACTTATCCACATACACCCCCCTCTCAAATCCATGGCAAGCCCCCGCCAAGCCCTCCCTCAACTTCCCTGACCCGCCCCGCCGCCCCACCCCGCCCCACCCCGTAACCTCCCGCCCCCCCATGGCCACCCTCTCTATCCCACCCAACCCCGACGTCACCTTCGGTATCGAGTACCTCGATGACGACCTGGTCATCGTCACCAAGCGTGCCGGCCTGGTCACCCAGCCCGGCAAGGGGCACGAGACCGACGCCCTGCTCAACGGCCTCTTTGACCGCTTCGGCCCCCAACTGCAGAACCTCGGTCGCGACCGCGACTTCGGCCTCCTCCACCGCCTGGACCGCGAGACCTCCGGCCTCCTCGTCGTCGCCCTCAAGGGCCGCGCCTACGACGCCCTGCGCGAGCAGTTCGCCGCCCGCGCCGTCCGCAAGTACTACTGGGCCCTGGTTGCCAAGACCCCCAAAGAGGCCGCCGGCGTCATCAACAAGCCCATCGCCGAGGTGGATCCCAAGCGCCCCGGCGACAAGAAACTCGCCAAGATCGCCTCACCCCCGCTCGGCAAGCCCGCCGTCACCGCCTGGCGCGTCGTGCAAGGCGGCCCGCTCGGTGCCCTGCTCGAGTGCCGCCCGCTCACCGGCCGCCTCCACCAGGTCCGCGTCCACCTGGAAGCCGTCGGCTGCCCCATCATGGGCGACGGCCTCTACGCCCCCGCATCCGTCGCCCGCGCCGCCCCGCGCCTCGGCCTGCACGCCCACCGCCTCGCGTTCGACCACCCCACCACCGGCCAGGTGATCGACGTGCGAACCCCCTTCCCCAAAGACCTCCGCAGCACGCTCCGCCTCCTCCGGCTGGATCTCCCCACCGTCGGCCAGTCCAGCCGCCCCGCTGAGCCCGACGCAGACGACTCCGCCCACGACCCGGCCGAACCCGACTGACCCGCCCGCCGCCGCCCCGCATCAGGTGCATCACCCCCGTCCGCTGCGCCGCGCCACCCGCTCCGCCGTGCGTTGCCGTCGCACCAGCGCGTTCAGCGTCCCGAGCCCGTCGCGCTCCAGGTCCGCCAGCGTTTCCGGTCGCCCCCGGCTTCCCATGACGCCCGCCGCCAACAACCCGAACCGCCGCGCCAGCAAGGCACCATCCGCCGGCGACAACCCGCCCGCCTCGCCCCGGGCCTTCTTGGCCGCCTGCTTGTTGCCCAGTGCCGCCCCAGCGCTCGCAACCACCGCCGCCACCGCCCGCACCACCGCCGGGTCCGGGTCCAGCCACGCCTGCCAAGGGCACAGCCGCGCCGTCCAGTCCGGCACCACCACCGCCGCCGGCCCCACCCGCTGCGCCCGCCGCTCGTCGCCTTCAGCCGCCCGTCCCTCGGCGCTCATCCACCGCGTCACCGCCTTGGACATCGCCAGCCCCGCCGGCGCCGCCAGCCGGCCGCCCCGCTCCGGGTCATGCCGGTCGATCGCCTCCGCCAACGCCGCCATGCACGCCGTCAGCACGTCCCGCGCCCGCTCCGGCGCCAGGTCCTGCAGCGCTGTGCCCACGTTCGCCTGCACCGTGCTCAGCAGCAGCATCTGCTGCCCGATCGCCAGCCCACCCTTGAGCTGCGTCGCCCACCGCAGCAGCGTCTCCGCCTCATCCAACCCCTGCGCTGATGGGTGCAGCCGGTCAATCCCCGCGATCACCTCAGCCGCCCGCTTCCGCAGCAGCACAAACCCCCGCGCCAGCGCCTGCTCCTCCAGCGGGTCCGGCCAACTCCGCCGCAGCGCCGCCGCCACATGCCCCGGCACCGTCGGCTCATACTCCCGCCCCGCCACATCGCCCCGCAGGCACACCGCATGCGTCAGCGCCGCCTCCGCCATCGCCACACTGCGGGCCGACCACTCCACACCCGGCGTCGCCCCCTCCAGGTTCAGCCCCCGCAACCGGTCCAGCCGGTGCAGCCGCACCGCCCGCTCCACCGATGCCGCCGACACCCCCAGCCTCGCCCCGATCGCCGACGCCGCGATCCCCAGCCGCAGGGCCCGCCACGCCAGCCGGGGCACGTTCACACCCGCCCGCCCCGCGCCCCGGTCCTTCTCACGCCCGGCCAGCAACCTCGCCACCGCTGATGGCGACCGCCCCAACGCCGCCGCCGCCGCCCGCGCCGCCTTCGCCCGCGGCACATCGCCCATCGCCCCCGCGATCTCCGCCGCCCGCGCCCGCTCCTCCGGCGCCATCCGGCTGAACTTCGCCGCCTTGGTCACCCGCTCCCCCAGCCTCGCCCGCACCGCCTCCGCCAGCGAAGCCCTGAACACCACGCCGATCCGCACCCGCTTGCCCGGCTTCTTCCGCAACGTCACCCGCCTGCCCGGCAGGCCCGCCCGCCTCAACCGGTCCAGCGTCCGCACGCTGATGCCCCACGCCCGCGCCAGTTCCCGCCCGCTGACAAACTCACCCGCAGGCAACTCATCCTCGGTGTAATGCGCGTTCACGCTCAGCCGCTCGGTCAAGGCCCCCAGATCCGCCAGCAGCGCCTCGCCCGGCAACAGCGCCAGTTCGCCCGACCCGCTGCCGTCCGGGCGATACCCCGTCACCTGCAGCACGATCCACTCCAGCGGATACACCTGTGCCGGATCCAGCCGCCCCAACAACTCCTCGCACCGCTCCACGTGCCGCCGGGCCGCCGCCGGCGGCACGAACTTCAACCCCTCGGCCAGCTCGGCCATCAACGTCGCCCGAATGCGTGGCAGAGGAGGCACGGCAAACCATCGTAACGGCCGCCAAAGCCCGCCTGCCGACCCCCGTCCCCCCCCGGATTGGCCCTCCCAGCCCCCGATGGCCGATAGTCCATTCACCCCATGGCTTTGTCCTTCAAAGAACGTGTCGGCCTCGCCATCGCCCCATTGGCCCTGCGGCTGATGCTGGCCGCCACGTTCCTCTGGGCCGGTGCCGGCAAGCTCTTCCAGGATGCCCCCTTCTCCGGCGAAAGCGCTGCGAAACTGGCCAATCTCGGCGTGAACATCTTCCCAACCCGCAACCAGCCCGCCGCCCCCGGCGCCTCACCAACCCCCGCGCCAAGCGCCACCCCCAGCCTCAGCCCACCCGCAGCCCCCCTGCCCCCGGCCGCCGAGCCCGGCTCCCCCCAGCCCAAGTCGCCCGCCCGCTCTCGCCCGGCCCTGCCGCCCGCCGACGGCAGCTTCACCGTCGCCAAGACCGAGCCGGCCGCCCCCGTTGAAGAACTCCCTCAGCCCATGGCCAGCACCAAGGGCGCCCCCAAAGCCAACGGCGCCGGCAAGCCCGCCCCCAAGGCCCAGACCCCTGCCCCCGCCCCCAACCCCGCCGACGCCGCCCCGCAAGCCACCGGCCGCCCGCCCTTCCTCGCCGCCGACTTCCCCGAACCGGTGCACCTCCGCCGCGTCTACGGCCTGGTCCTCAAGCTCGATGCCGCCGCCCGTCCGCCCTCGACCGCCAAGAACCCCGTCTCGCTCTGGCCGGGCTTTGTGTCCTCCGGTCCCTGGCTGGTGGTCTTCGCTTGGTCCGCCGCCATGGCCCAGCTCTTCGGCGGGCTGATGCTCCTGCTCGGCCTGTTCACCCGCTTCTTCGCCGCCGTGCTCTGCTGCGTCATGCTCAGCGCCATGTGGCTTGATCAGCTCGGCCCGGCCATCTGGAGCGGCAACACCTTCCTTGGCGTGCTGCCCGCGTACACCTGGTGGGACCCGGCCCAGTGGAACGTGTTCTACTGGCAACTCGCCCTGATCGCCTCCGCCTTCGCCGTCGCCCTGCTGGGCAGCGGCGCCGTAGCGCTCGACAACGCCACCGGCAAGGGCGCAGGCGGCAGCGCCCCGCAGCCCAAGAACGCCGAGGTCGGCTGATCGCTCGCCCGCCCGGCAGCGAACGATGTTCCCGGTGTCCAGCCTTCCTTCCCAGCCCGCCCCTGCACCCGCCGGCACCCAGCCCCCCGCCCGCGTGCACACCCGCAGACTGGCCCCGCTGCTGATCTCGCTGGCCGTTCACGCCGTCCTCGCCGCTGCGCTCACGCTGCTGGCCTTGCCGGTCGTGCTCCCCAGCCCCGCGCCGCCGCCGGCCTCGCCGCCCACCTCCCGCGTGCTGCTCACGCTCAAGCCGCCCTCACCCGCAAGCACCACGCCCGCTTCCCCCGCCCCGCAAGCCCCGCCGCCTTCACCGCCGGTTACCCAACCGCCGCCATCACCGCCGCCCACGCCGCTGCCGCCGCCGCCCGCAGCCGCCAACCCCGGCTCCGCACTGACCATCCGCACCGTGGAGCTTCCCCCGGCGCCCGCCCCGCTGCCCGGCCGCCCCGCCGCATCGGCCCCACCGGCCCCGGCCGGCCAGCCCGGCGAACTCTCACGCCCGGCGCCGTCCGCCCCGGCCGGGTCGCCGGCGGTCTCATTCGCCGGCCTGGTCGCCGACGGCTCCCCCGCTCAGTCCATCGTCTACGTGGTCGACGCCTCCGGGCCCATGGTCGCCTCGCTGCCCCTGGTGCTCGCCGAACTCCGCCGCTCGGTCCGCACGCTGGCTCCGGGGCAGAGGTTCAACGTGGTGCTCTTCTCGCAGCGCGAGGGCAGCGCCGGCGTGGACGCCTTCGCAACCGATCTCCGTTCCCCCACGCCCGACACCCTCAGCGACCTGGACCGCTTCCTCGGCGAAGCCCGCCCGGGCGGACGCAGCAACCCCATGGCCGGCCTGCGGACCGCCCTCGCCCAGCGTCCGCACGTCGTCTTCCTGCTCACCCGCGCCATCGCCCGCTCGGGCGGTGCCGCGTGGGATGTGGGCTTGGACCCGCTGCTGGCCGAGCTTGACCGTCTCAATCCCGTCGATCCCGCCTCCGGCCGCCGGGGCAGCATCATCAAGACCATCCAGTTCCTCGAGCCCGACCCCACCGGCGTGCTCCAGGCCATCGCCCGCGCCCACGGCTCCGGCGTGATCGCCGAGGACCACCGCGTGCTCTCTGAAGCCGATCTGCAGGCCGGGCGTTAAGCCCCGAGCCGGGTATCCTGCCCCCCACATGGCCCCACCGCCCGCCGAACCCGCCGCCGACCCCCGCATCGCCTCCATTCTCCGTCCGTGGGCCGGGCGGTTCATCGTCTTTGAAGGCCCCGACGGCTCCGGCAAATCCACCCAGTTCCGCCGCCTCACCGACGCCATCAACGCCTCGGGCATCGCGCTGACCACCGTCCGCGAGCCCGGCGGCACCGTCACCGGCGAGGCCATCCGCCAGGTGCTGCTCGACCGGGCCAACACCGGCATGTCGCTCCGCTGCGAGATGCTCCTGTACATGGCCAGCCGGGCCGAACTGGTCGAGTCCACCATCATGCCGTCGCTGCGGGCGGGCAAGCTGGTCCTCGCCGACCGCTTCGTCTCCTCCACGCTCGCCTACCAGGGCGCCGCCGGCGGCCTGCCTCTGGCCGACATCGGCGCCGTCGCCCGCGTCGCCACCGGCGGGCTGCTGCCCGACCTGATCGTCCTGTTTGATGTGGACACCCAGACCGCCAGCCAGCGCATGGGCCGCAGCCTGGACCGCATGGAAGCCAAGGGCGTGCCATTCCACACCAAGGTCCGCCAGGGCTACCTCGACCAGGCCAAGGCCGATCCCGGCCACTTCGCCGTCGTCGACGCCCGCGCCAGCGAGGACCAGGTGTGGGCGTCGCTGCTCGACACGCTGACCCAGCGCCGCCCGACCGGCCCCGCCCAGCGGGTCATGTAGCCCGCTGCCGGCCTCGACCACCACCACGCCGCCTCCCACCGGGCTGACCATCGACTCGCCGGGCGTGCCCCGCACCACGCGGCCGTCACACCCCCCAGTCGTCCAACGCCTCGGCGATAAAGCGGTTCACCTCGTCCGCGTGCGTCCAGGTGATCAGATGCCCCGCCCCGGGAATAGTCCGATCCGCCCGATCCGCCGGGTCCGGGATCACCTGGTCACGTTCACCGTGAATGTGGCGCACCGGAATCGTCCGCCCCGCCACAGTCAGGTTCGGGCGGCACCCCCAGCCGTTGCAGGCCCATGCCGCCCACTTGAGAAACGCCGGCCGATTGGCTGTCGCCATGTCCACCAGTGTCGCGGCATGCGCCGGCCCCAATTCACACCGCCTGGCAAACGCCCGCGCCATCGGCCCGTACAGCCGCCGGTGCAAGGCATCGGGCAGCAGCCCCCCGAGCGCCTGCTGCGTCTTGAACGTCCGCGTGAACTGCTCACGCCCGCGCACCCCGCAGATCAGCACGATGCCCGCCGGCGCAGGGTCCATCCACTGCGCCATCTCGAGCGCCACCTGCCCGCCGAAGGAAAACCCCGCCAACACGAACGGCCCCGGCGCCGGGCCGAGCCTCCCGGCGAGGCGACGCGCGTAGCGCTCAAGCGGTTCGCGGCCTTCGGGCTCGATCCACGGCAGCACCGCAGAACCCGCGATGGCGCTCAACTGGGGGGTGAACAGCCGCCCGTCGGCGGCCAGACCGGGCAAGAGCAGACAACGCACGCCCTTGGGCCAGGGGCTGCGGGGCGTGCTCTGCGCGGCTGGGGGGGCGGATTCGCGATTCACAGGCAAGGCTTGGTCGAACGACCCGACGGATCAACCCGGCTGGGCCGGGGCCGGCTGCGCAGCCGGGGCCGCCGGCTGATCGCCGGCAGGGGGCCGACGCTCGGCGTTGCCGCCCTCGGGCCGCTGAGCCCGGGGGCCGCCTGCCGGGGCGCCCGCTCCGGCAGGTTCCGCAGGAGTCGCAGCAGGCCGTCCGCCCGCCGTTGGCGCCCCGCCGGCACCAGCGCCGGCGGGAGCACCACCGCCCGGCCGACCACCAGGAGGTCCGCCGGCGGGCATGATGCGACCGTCGGGGAGCATGTTCAGTCCCACCGCCGCCAGCTGCTTGGCGTCCCACGGACGATCCACCACCTCGCTGGGGGTCGGCTCACGCAGCAGCACCCGCTCGCCGGCCTGCAGCCCGGTGACGATTTCCGCGAAGCGATCGCTCCGCCTCCCCACCCGGACCGGCCGCTTGGCGAAGCGGCTTCCCTCGGGCACCAGCACGTAGCGCACAAGCCCGTCGTTGAAGATGGACTGCAGCGGCACCGTCAGCGCGCTGCTGACCTTGTCCAGAAGAATGGTCGCCTCGGCCCGCATCGAGGGCTTGAGCATGGACGTGTCACTCGTATCCAGCCGGAGCTTGACGGTGTACTCGCGCAGGTTCGGGTCGCGCCAGCCGCCGCTCTCGGCGATCACGCCGATGGTCTCCACCGCCCCGGGGACAGCACGGCCGCCCAGCGCGTCGATGCGGATCGTCGCCGGCTGACCGCGACGCATGCGCCCGGTCAGGCTCTCATGAACGCGAACGCTGGCCAGCATCTCGCTGGTGTCCGGCAGCACGATGAGCTGCTGGTTGCGCGTCACCTGCCGCCCCACGTCAAGCGTCCCCTCGCTGTTGTTGCCCCAGCGGTCCCGATTCAGGCTCGTCGCATAGACCACCAGCCCGTCGCTGGGTGCCTTCAGCACCGCCAGGTCCAACTGCTCCTTGAGCTTGTCCAACTTAGACTGACGGAGGCGCAACTGCTCTCGCTTGTTGCGAAGATCCGCCTCCTTGCTGGCCAGTTCACTCTCAGCCTTTCGGATGGTCTTGTCCAGATCCGCCCTCGCCTGGTCGACCGCGGACATCTTCACCTTGCGGTCGCGCACATACTCAAACTCGTCGTAGACCTTGATGTCGAGTTTCGCGGTCTCCAGGGCCGCGCGGGCCTCCAGGAACGCCACCTCGTCCCGCCGCAGTTCATCGCGAGACAGGAAGCCGCGCTTCTCCAACTCCACGCTCTGCTGATACTTCTCGCCCAGCCGGTCCAATTCGCGGATCGCTCGCTCCAGGGCCAACTGATTCGCCTGCCGCTTGCTGGTGACCTCGCCCTCCTCCCACTTCTTCAGTTCCAGCTGCGCCACCTCCACCTCCAGCCGGGCCTTGCTGATCAGCGAGGCGTTCTCGGTCTGCTGGATGATCACGTCGTTCTCGCCCACCACCACTTCGGCGCGGGCGGTCTCCACCCGCAGCGTCTCCTCGTCCACCTGCGTCTGGATCGAGTCGGCGTTCAGCCGCACCAGCACGTCACCCGCCTTCACCTGTGTGCCTTCCTTAACGATCTCCACGATCGTGGTGGGCTGCTCAAGCTGGTTGCGGATGTCGATCTGACGCCGGGCCTCCAGTTCACCTGTGGCCGTCGAGGTGATCTCAAAGCTGGTGACCGAGGCCACCGCGATATCCGGCGACTCCGGAGCACCGTTGTTGGTCGCCTTGCCCGCCGGTTCAGTCTGCCCCCCGCCGGCCTGCTGCCCCTCCGCGTTGGGCGTCGCCGCCTGCAGACCCATCATCACCGCTACTGCCGATCCAGCTGCCGCTGCCAACGCTGCAGCCCAGACAAGGCGGGAACCACGGCGACGCCGGACAGCCGGCGATGAGACAGACTGAACAGTCATGGACGATCCTTCCGGAAATCTGCCCGCCCCGGCGGACAGGACCAAACGCGATGCCAACAGACAGGAGGTACCCCGATTCTAGTGAATGGGTTCGCTCGGGCTGCGAGAACAACAGCAGATCCCGCACCCTCACTGGTGCGTTCAGCTATGATAGGTCTTTGGAAGGGTGCCTGCACAACTTCACCCCCGCCGGCACTCTTCCCTTGCGTCCGGGCTCACAAGGCGTTTCCAGCTTCCGCATGGCACCTGTCGCAGACACCCATGTTGCTCCGCCGGCTTGCTCGCAGCGGCCCTTGCTGCTGGTGGTCGCTGCCGACAACGAGGCGCGGGCTGTCATCCAGGGGCTCACCGGTCGAGCCGGCAGCCCACTTCCGCCCATGTGGACTCCGCTCCACATCCACTCCGGCATTCACCTTGTCCTTTGCGGAGTCGGCAAGGCTCCTGCTGCAGCTGCCACCGCCGCCGCCCTCGCCCGTACCGAGCCCGCAGGTGGCTTTACTGCCGTGCTCAGCCTCGGCATCGGCGGGGTGCTCCCTGCCACGGAGGCCTCGGCCGTCTCGTCCGTCTCGTCCGTCTCGTCCGGGCCGGGGACAGACTCGCTCTGGCAGGCCCGTCCATCCGTGGGCGACATCGTCCTGGGAGACTGCAGCATCCTCGCTGATGAGGGTGTCGAGACGGACAGCCCGGGCGGGTTTGTGAGCGTCGCCGACATGGGCTTCCTGCCCTTCACCGGCCACACCGGCGCCACCGCTGCCGATCCGGCCCTGCTCGACCGGCTCCGGTCGCTGCTGTACCGCCTGCCGCCCGTCTCCGGCGGTCATACCCCCGCGTGCTTCGTCGGCCCTGTCGCAACCGTGTCGGTCTGCAGCGGAACCGACGCCCGCGCCGCCGCCATCTCCGCCCGCACCGGCGGCCTTGCCGAGTGCATGGAGGGCGCCGCCGTTGGCCTGGCCGCCTCAGTTTTTAAAACCCCCTTCGCCGAAGTGCGTGTGATCAGCAATCGCACCGGCCGCCGCGAAGCCCAGTCGTGGGACATCAAGCTTGCGATGGCAACGCTGACGAGGGTGTCGCAGGCCGTCGCCCGACTGGCATTCTCGGACCGCTGAAGCTGTTGAACTGCACGGTTGATGCGACCAAGACAGTCTGCGCGTTCCGCGCCGACCAGCGAACGCGGACGCACATTGCCGCATGAGCCCAGCCGGGGGAGCGAGAAGCCGATCCGACTCGAGGTCGGCTGGCCGCGCGCACGTCCGGAGAACCGGTCGGCGACGCCCCCCACCGCCCCAACTGCGAGGCGAGCCATGGGTTTCGGGAAGCTCAACTTGACGTTCCTGAAAGGACTGCGGAGCAACGCTGCCGGCAGAGGTCCGGTCGCTGTGGATTGTGGCGCGTCCGGCATCAAGGCCTTGCAGCTTGAGTTCACTGACACGCCGACCGTCGCCGCTGCGGCCTTCCTGCCGTGGACAGACCCGACCACCGATCCCGCCAAACGGCTGTCGGCGCAACTGGCGGCATTGCCCAAGTTCCTCAAGTCCGCCGGCATGAAGGGCTCCAGGATGGTCGCCACCGTGCCCGCCGCACAGACCTACTGCAAGCACCTGCAGCTTCAACTTCCCGAGGATGACCCGACCGGAGCCTCTGAACTGGTCGCCGGAGCCATCGCCGGCCAGCTCGGCTGCGAGCCGCACGGCCTGTGCGTCCGACACATGGTGGTGCCCTCCGCAGGCAGCGCCGGCCGCAGCGAGGTGATCGGCATGGCCGTGGGACGGGGGCTGGTCAAGCAGTTCATGGATGCGGCCCGCGCCGCCGGCATGGACCTGGTGGCGATCCATCCCGAGGCTGTCGCCCTGCTGCGGGGCTTTGACTCACTGGCCCGACGCGGGAGCGATGCCGACATGGTCTCGGTGTACATCGATCTCGGGGCCGCCACCAGCAAGGTGATCGTCGCCCACGGCACAGAACTGGTCTTTGCGAAGGTCGTCCAACTTGGCGGACAGTTCCTTGACCAGGCCATCGCCCGCTCCCGAAACTGCTCGATGGCCGAGGCCGGCGACATCCGCCGCAGCTTGCTCAGCGGTTCTGGCGCCCGGGCCGCTCCCGCCGCCGCGCCGGTCGCAACGCCGGCCGACGGCGTCACCACGGCGCTCCCGGGACTCGGCGCGGCCATGGCCGCCGCCTCCAAGGCCCCGGTCAGATCGTTCGCCAGGGCCACCCCCGCCGAGCCCGGCTCGGCTGACAGTGGCGGCATCGCCTCGTCCACGCTGGCCGCGGCGACCGAACGCCGCGTGGGGGCGCAGCCAGCCGGCCTCCAGGTCGTGACCGCAGAAGTTGACGACCTCGACCGGTCTGCCATCGGCGAAGCGGTCGACATCCTGACCGACGAGATCGCTCTGTGCCTGCGGTACCACGACGGCCTGTTCCCCGCCAAGCACGTCACCCGGGCGGTGTTCGTCGGCGGAGAATCCCAATCAGTGGTGCTGTGCCAGCACATGGCTCGCAAACTCCGGCTGTCCTCCCATGTCGCCGACCCGCTCGCCCGCATGGGCAGAACCGACAAACTCACCGCCGTCGGCGTGGATATCACCAAGCCCCAGCCCGGATGGGCCGTTCCGCTTGGCTTGTGCTTCTGCCCGACCGATCTGTAAGCCCGTACGGCATATGGCCCCCGGGCTGATGCCGGACTCTGGACCGAGGGAGCCGCTCCATGCTGACGCGACAATCCGCCAACGCCCAGTCATTCATGCCCGAGGACTACCTGCTGGCCAGGCGGGAGTCCAAGGCCAATTCGATCAACCTTCTTCTCTTCGGGGTTGTGCTGTGCGCCGTCGTTGGAGCCTTCTTCGTCACCCACCGTCAGTGGAACACTGTCCGCGCGCAGCAGCAGGCCATCAACGCTCAGTACGCCACCGAGGCCGAAAAGATCGAACAGCTCAAGCTGCTGGACACCCAGAAGCAGGACATGCTTGAGAAGGCCGAGATCACTACCGGCCTGATCGAGAAGGTGCCCAGGTCCATCCTGCTTGCTGAGGTGGTCAATCGCATGCCTGAGCGCATCACACTGGCCGAATTGGAACTCAAAAGCCGTCGCATCCGCGAGGAGGCTCCCAAGAAGCCGGCCGCCGCCGGCCCCAAATCGCTCTCCGCATCCAACACCAAGCAGGGGGGCAAGGGCGGCAAGGGCGGCAAGAACACCAAGGAAGCCGCGCCCCCGAAACCCCGTCCGCCCAAAATGGAGTTCACCCTGAGCATCCAGGGACTGGCCGCCAGTGATCAGGACGTGGCCGACTACCACGCCTCCCTCAAGGAATGCGGACTGCTCGAACGGGTGGACCTGGTCTCCACCGAAGGGACCCGCGTTCAGGATGTGCCCGTCCGCCGGTTCCGCATCGAGGCCCAGCTCAGCCAGTCCGCTGACGCCCGCTCGGTCATCCCACTGAGTGTTGCGAGGCTCAGGACCCCCGCACAGCTTGGGACGCGTCCCGCAGCCGAGAGCTTCTTCAGGCCCGCCGGTCCCGGCCAAGTCAGTACGGCACCAACAGGCGGCCAGAACGCCGGAGGTGAACGGTGAACGCAATCTCCTACCGCCAACTGATCTTCATCGCACTGCTCCTGGGCATTCCGCTGGCCAGTTTCTTCATCGTTTTCAGGCCCCAGAACCAGGCCATCGCCCGCGCCCGGCAGGAGATCGAACTCAAGCAGGCCATGCTGTCAAAGCTGCGTGAAGCGACCGCCCGCTCCAGCGATCTTGAACGCGCCAACGCCGAGATCGGCGAATCCATCGCCGCCATCGAATCCCGCCTGCCGTCGGACAAGGAGATGGACCTCGTCCTTCGCGACGTCGCCAAGATCGCCGAGAACGCTGGACTGCTCATGAAGAACTTCAAGCGCAGCGAGAAGCCGCTGCCGGCCGGACTGGCCATGGAGCAGCCGCTGACTGTGGAGATCGAAGGCGACTTCGACGGCTTCTACCGCTTCCTTCTGGAACTTGAGCGGCTTCCCCGAATCACGAGGCTGCCCGACTTTCAGATGGAGCGCATGGACGACGTCGATGGCGCTTTGACCACAAGGTTCACGCTGTCGGTGTACTACCAAGGTGAAGACCCGGCCACCCTGTCCGATCGTCCGACCGCCAGCGCAGGAGCATCCAAGTGAGCACCCCAACGGACCATACCAGCCTTGGCCCGGTTGACCCCGGGCATAACGCTCACGCCGAAGGCGGCGGCCATGACATGGCGCTGACCGCCGACATGTCCGCCTCGCTGATCGGCGTCCAGGCGGGCACGGCACGGCGAAGGTTCACCTCGGGCAACGTCACCATTGCCCTGTTGCTCGTGCTCGCCGGCGGTGCACTCGTGTTCATGCGGCACATGGGCCTCGGCGCCGGCATGGCTTCCGCTATGGACGGCGAGAAGCTCGCCGAGGTGGAGGCCCCGAAGATTCGGGGCGACTATGCCGCCGTGCTCGCCGACCTGACCACCTCAAGAACCACCCACCAGGTGCCGGTCGACAAGCTCAAGAAAAACCCCTTCCGGCTGATCAACAGCGCCATCACGCCCGCCGTCACCGGGGCGGACGGCTCGGCGGACGCGAGCGCCGCCCGTCGCCAGTTGGAGGAGGCGGCCAAGAAGCGAATGGCCGAACAGGCCGATTGGGAGAAGAAGGTCGCCGCCGCGGAGTCGCAACTCAGGCTCAACTCCATCATCGGCGGGTCTTACCCGCTCGCTCGCGTCAGCGGGCAGAACGTCCGCGTCGGCGACCGCATCGGCGAGTACTTCACCGTCACCGAGATCGGCGCTCGTCATGTCACCCTGCAGGTGGACGGCGGGCGACAGACCACGCTCAGTCTCGACCCGGCCGGACGCAACTAAGCCCGGCCGCGGGCACGGAGGAGTCGGATGCTGGATCAGAACGGAATCGGTCGCATGCGCAAGGCCGAAGATCTCGACACACTGCTCAGCCAGCTTGGTGTGGACCCAAGCGCCGCAGCCGCAGACCAGGTCCGCCCTGCGGTCAAGGCGGCCGAGCCGGCGCCGATCCGCAAGCACACCCTTGACCTCAACCACCAGGCCATGGCCGGACTGCCCGCCGTGCCCGCCAACCAGCGCCCTTTCGCAAAGCCGTTGCAGCCTGTCGACGATCCCGCCGTCAGCACTGCCCAGCGACTTCAAGCCGCCGCTGCCGAGGCCACTGTCGGCCAAGCCATTGCGCCCGTCTGGCGCCCCGAAGACAAGGATGCACCCCCCACCCCCCCCGCCGCCGCCGGCGATGTAGGGAACTACCTCCTGCGATCGGGACTGATTACCGCTCAGCAGCTCCAGGCCGCCCAGCAGGTCGCCGCCCAGACCCCCGGCAAGTCCATCGCCGACATTCTCATCGAGCAGGGCGTGGATGAGGCCAAAGTTCTTCGGGGCGTAGCGGAACGCAGCGGTCTGCCCTTTGAAACCATCGATCTGGCCAAGGGCCTCGAGGGCGGCTTCGACGGAAAACTTCTGCAGCGCCTGACCATTGATTTCTGCAAGCAGCACATGGTGCTTCCGCTCCGCATGGAGTCCTCTCGCGCTGTCGTGGGCTTCGTGCACCCGCACCAGGCGTTCCTGGTCGATGAGATCAAGCGCCGCCTCGGCGTGCCCGCCGTTCGCTGCGTCGTTGTCACCGGCTTCGACATCCGAGGAGCCTTGGAAATCTCCGGCGACAAGGCCGGATCGTCCGCTATTGACGTCAACGACATCCTCCGCGATGTCGACGATGGCGACGTTCAGGTCGAGAAAAAAGAGCATCAGGAAGTCGACCTGGAGAAGGAGGCCGGCGAGAGCCCGGTCATCCGCTACGTCAACTTCATCATCCAGAAGGCCGTTGAAGAGGGCGCTTCGGATATCCACATCGAGCCCTCGGAAAAGAAGATCAAGGTCCGCTTCCGGATCGACGGCGAGATGTTCGAGATGATGAACCCGCCGCCCTCGATGAGCGCGGCCATCACCAGCCGCCTGAAGATCATGGCGAATCTGGACATCTCCGAGCGACGCCTGCCGCAAGACGGCCGCATCCGCTGCACCGTTCAGAGCCGCAAGCTGGACCTCCGCATGAGCACCTTGCCGGTCACCGGCGGCGAGAAGGTCGTCATGCGCATTCTCGATACCCGCTCGATCAACGTAAAACTCGAGGACCTCGGCTTCGACGAGTCGATTCTCCGCACCTGGAAAGGTCTCTGCGACGCCCCGCACGGGATCGTGCTGGTCACCGGCCCGACCGGCTCAGGCAAGACCACGACGCTGTACTCCTCGATCCGCCAGCTCGACAAGAACGGCATGAACATCTCCACCGTTGAGGATCCGGTGGAATACCACCTCGACGGCATCAACCAGACGCAGACCCACGACCGCATCGGCATGACGTTCGCCAAGGCCCTCAAGGCCCTGCTGCGTCAGGACCCCGATGTGATCCTCGTCGGCGAAATCCGTGACCTGGAGACCGCCGTCACCGCCGTGCAGGCTGCCCTCACCGGCCACCTTGTGCTCAGCACGCTGCACACCAACGACGCCCCGGGCTCGGTCACACGACTGGTCAACATCGGCGTCGAGCCGTTCCTGGTCTCCGCCGCACTCAATGGCGTGCTTGCACAGCGTCTGCTCCGCCGCCTCTGCTCCAACTGCAAGAAGCAGGTGCCCCCAAGTCAGGAGATGCAGGAGTTCCTTCACCTGCAGGGCCTCCCCACCGACACCATGTGGACGCACGCCGGCTGCAAGGAGAAGTGCCGCAACACCGGCTACTCCGGCCGACTTGGCATCTACGAACTGCTCACCGTCGACGACCAGCTGCGCGACGTGATCGTCCGCAATCCCAACGTTGCCGAACTTCGCCGCCTGTGCATCGAACGCGGCATGGTGAGCCTCCGCCAGGACGGCCTGAAGAAGGCCAGTCGGGGGATCACATCCGTCGAAGAGGTCCTCCGCATCACCGAAGCGGCCGCCTGACGGCCCGACTCAGGCCGGCTGGGGCTCGGCCTTGCCCGCGCCGGGGATCGGACCAACCGCCGAGACGACCTCCGCGCTCCGCCCCGGGATCCGCCCGCTGTGCCCGCCGCCGTCGGCCTCCGGGGGGATGTGAACCGCCCGCCGACCGGCCAGCAGCACGTAGATCGATGGCACCACCAGCAACGTGAACACCGTGCTGATGGTCATGCCCGCGACCAGCACGATGCCGATGGAGTTGCGGGCCTCAGCACCGGGGCCGGTCACCAACACCAGCGGGAAGTGGCCGAACACCGTCGCCGCCGAGGTCATCAGAATCGGCCGCAGCCGCGTCTGAGCCGCTTCCTTGGCTGCCGAGAGCTTGTCTACTCCCTGCTCACGCAGGTGGTTGGCGAACTCGACGATGAGGATGCCGTTCTTGGCCACCAGCCCCACCAGCGTGATCAGCCCGACCTGCGAGTAGATGTTCACGGTCGTCAGGTCAACATAGGTGAAGACGAGCGCCCCGGTGATCGCCAGCGGCACAGAGCCAAGCAGCACGATCAGCGGGTCGCGGAAGCTTGAGAACTGCGCCGCCAGCACAAGATAAATGAGCCCGAGCGCAAAGCCGAGGGTCACCGTCAGGCTGGCCCCCTCGGTGCGGATCTGCCGGCTCTCACCGGCGTAGTCAATCGCGTAGCCCACCGGCAGCACCTCACGGGCGATCTGCTCCAGCGCGAACAGGGCCTCCTCCTTGGTCACGCCGGGAGCCGCCTCACCGTAGATCTTCATGCTGTCGCGTTGCTGGAAGCGGTTGAGCGAGCGGGGAGCTGTCACCGTTTCCAGCCGCACGAATGACGACACCGACACCAGCCCGCCGCTGGATGATCGCATCTTGAGTTGCAGGATCTGCTCGGGCGTCACCCGCTCGGACGGGGCGATCTGAGGAATGACCTTGTACGAACGGCCATCCAGATTAAACCGATTCACATACCCGCCCGAGAGCATCACCGCCAGTTCCGAGCCCACCGTCGCCAGGTCCAACCCCAAGTCGGCCACCTTCTCGCGATCGATCACGATTCTCGTCTGCGGCAGATCAATTTTCAGGTCCGTGTCCGCGAACATGAACTTGCCGGACGCGAACGCCCGCCCCACGATCTGCTGGGCCACCGCCTCCATCCGCTCCGGGACGTCGTTGGCGGTCACCATCATCTCCACGCCGAACTGCCCGGCCCCCGGCAGCGGCGGCGGAAGCACCGGAATCGCCCGCACCGCCGCCACCGACGACACCGCCCCGAACGCCTGCTGCTGCACCTGGAACGAGCTCGCCTCGCGGCTGCTCCAGTTCTTCAGCAGAGCCCCGCCGAAGCCGAACGACGGCTGCAGGATGCTGAAGGTCTGCACCGTGTCCGGCAGCGCCAGCATCCGCTGCGAGACCTCGGTCGCCGCCCGCCGCATCGCATCCAGCGAGGCGTCCGGCGGATTCTGCAGGATGAAGAACACGAAGCCCTCGTCCTCGGTTGGCGCCAGCTCCTTGCTGCTCAGGCGGTACATCGGAATCGCCGCAATCGCCACCAGCACGGTGGCCAGAGCCATCGACCAGCGCATCTGCAGCGTCGTGTCCAGTACGCGGCCGTACAGCGCCCGCAGCCGGTCGAACCGCCCATTCACCCAGCGGGCAAAGCCGCTTTCCCGCCCCTTCTCGCTGGCCAGATACGCGCTCATCACCGGTGAAAGGGTCAGCGCCACCACGCCGCTCACGATCACCGCCGCCGCCAGCGTGAAGGCGAACTCCTTGAACAGCACGCCCGTCAGCCCGGCCTGAAAGCCGATGGGGGCGTAGACGGCCGCCAGCGTGATGGTCATCGAGATCACCGGCGAAAGCAGTTCCCTCGCGCCCGTCAGGGCCGCCTGCAGCCGCCCCATCCCGTCGCGGAGGTGCCGCTCCACGTTCTCCACCATCACGATCGCGTCGTCCACCACCAGTCCCACGGCCAGCACGATCGCCAGGATCGTGAGCAGGTTCAGCGAAAAACCCAGCACCAGCATCACCAGACACGCCCCCACCAGCGACACCGGAATGGCGATCAGCGGGACCAGCACCGTCCGCAGCGAACCCATGAACAGGAAGACGATCAGCCCGACAATGGCCACCGTCTCCGCCAGCGTTTTGGAGATCTCCTTGATGGCGTTGTTCATGTAGAACGTGCCGTCAAACGCCAGGATCATGTCGACGCCGGTCGGCAGCGCTGGCCGCACCCGCTCCATCGTCGCACGCAGCCGCTCGGCCACCTCCAGTTCGTTGGCGCTCGGCAGCGGCCAGACCGACAGGTAGATCGCCGGTCTGCCGTTCAGCCCCGTCTCTGAGATCGCCTCCTCGCTGCCCAGTTCCACCCGGGCCACGTCCCGCAGCCGCACGATCACCCCGTTCTCCTCCCGGATGATCAATCGTTGGAAGTCCTCCACCGAGCGAAGGTCCGTGTCCGTCAGCAGGTCCACCTGCACATCCGCGTTCTTGCTGGTCCCCACCGAGGCCAGAAAGTTGTTCCGCGACAGCGCACGCTGCACCTCCAGCGGCGTGACGTCCAGCGCCGTCAGCCGCTCGCGATCCAGCCAGATCCGCATGGCCAGATTCCGCGGCCCTTCAATATCCACGCGCTGCACGCCCTCGATAGTCGAGAACGCCGGCTGAACCTGCCGCGAGAGCATGTCGGTCAGTTGCATCAGGTCCATGCGGTCGCTGGTGAAACTGACGTAGAACGTCGCGTACGGGCGGTCGGTCCGCTGGATGTTCACCACCGGCGATTCCGCCTCCTGGGGCAGTTCGCTGCGGACCTGGTTGAGCCGTGCGGATATCTCAGCCAGGGCCGCGTTGGACGGGTGGTTCAGCCGCAGGCGAACGGTGATGGTGCTCAGCCCGGCGATCGAGGTACTTTCGATGTAGTCGATGCCGTCGATGGCCGCCACCGCCCGCTCGATCGGCGTGGAGATGAAGCCCCGCACCGTTTCGGCCGAGGCGCCGATGTACGCGGTGGTGATCACCACCGACGAACTCTCGATCCGCGGATACTGCCTCACCGGCAAGAGCGAGATGGCCCGGAACCCGATGGCCAGAATGACCAGGTTGACCACCACGGCCAGAACCGGCTTGCGGATGAAGATGTCGGTGAGGGCTTTCATGGAGCTGTTCCGCGACCCCCGGGACCCATCCTGACACACGCCCGCCCCCGCACACCACCCTGCCGCAGTCTTCCCCCGCACGCCACCGCCCGACTCCACACCCTGCATCCACACCGCGTCACCGGTCCGCTGACAGCCGAAACACGGCCACCACGCTCACCGCCAGCCAGCCACGCCCGGGATCATTTGCCGGCGGTCGGCTGCGGCTCGCCCGCGCCCGGGGCCGCTGATCCGGCCGGTCCGCCCGTGGCCCCGCCCGCGGGCACCTCCGCCACCAGCGCACCCTCGAACAGCTTGAAGCTGCCGTCGGCCGCCACCTTGTCCCCTTCGTTCAATCCGCTCAGCACGATGGTCCGGTTGCCCACCGCCGGGCCGAGTTTCACCAGCCGCTGGCGGGCCCGCTGCTTGGCGGGGTCCTTCGGGTCCGGCCCGACCATGAAGACGTGGTCGCCGAACGAGGCCCGTCGCACCGCTGTGCTCGGCACCGTCAGCATTCTCTGCTCATCCCCCACTGGCACCGAGATGTCCACGAACATGCCCGGCTTCAGCCGCCCGGCCGAGTTGTCCACCACGCCCCGCACGCGAACGTTCCGCGTCCCGCTGTCCACTGTTGCATCAATCGCCGACACCGTGATGGTCACCGGTTCGGCCCCCAGCACCTCCGACACCGCCTGCACCGCATCGCCCACCTTCACCCGGCTGATCTGCTCCTGAGGGATGGCGAAGTCCAGGAAGATGTCCGGCGTGATCTCCTGCAGGGCCACCACCTGAGAACCTTCGGCCAGATACTGCCCCGGATGCGTCGACCGGATGCCCGCTCTGGCCTGGAATGGCGCCCTGATGGTCTTCTTGGCGATCTGCGCCTGCACTTGGGTCACCCGCGCCCGCGACTGATCCAGTTCCGCCGACACCCGCTGTACCGTCGCCCGCTCGCGCTCCATGTCCGCTCTGGCCCGGTCCAGGTTCGCCGCAGCCCGGTCAACATCGCTGCGGGCCACTGCCGCCGATTGGCTGGCCTGCTGATTCCGCTCCAGTTCCGCCTGTGCAAAGCGAACATCCACCTCCGCCACCTTCACGTTCGCCTGCGCCACCTCCAGCGCCGCCTCGGCCAGCCGCACCGCCGCTTGTGCCGCCACCAGATCCGCCCGCTCGCTGGTGGCGTCCAGCCGCAGCAATTCCTCACCCGCATCCACCGTCACGCCGGAGTCAAAGCCGACATATTCAACCACGCCGGCCAGTTCATTGCTGACCATCACCGACCGCTTGGCCACCACATTGCCCACAAGCCTCGCCGTCGGCCGCCAGGCCGTCCGCTCCGCAGAGACCGTCACCACCGCCGTCGGCATCTCCGGCATCTGCTGCTGCACTGCCGACTGATTCATCCAATGCCGCCACCACGCCACACCGCCTGCAGTGACCGCCAGGAGGCCGAACATGACCCCAATCCCGACAACACGCTTGGTATCCAACTGCATGCTCCTCCCCGCCCGCAGGGCCTTGCCGGCCGCACGCACGGCCGTCGCAGCCCGTGCAGGGGAACATTCTTGACGGACCGAACCGAACGGTCAACAAACAGCCGGCAGAAACCACGCCCCCCGCTGCCGCTCTTGCGCGGTCTTTACCCCAGACTCGGCTGATTTTGCCGCACAGCCCTCAAGTGTGCCGATTGCCCTTTCACGCCCGGGACGACGGCTGTGTAGCCAACGACCACGGGCGAACGTCCAACCAACGGTCAGAAGAGCCGTTTTTCAGGAGAGCCACGCATGGCAGACAACAACACAGGCAAGGAAATGACCGTCATCGGCGCCGACACCCTGATCCGGGGCGAGATGACCTTCACCGGCTCGGCCCGCATCCTCGGCCGCTTTGAAGGCAAAATCCACTCCCAGGGCCGTGTCGAGATCGGTCAGACCGCTGAGTGCAAGGCCAGCGTCGAGGCCGGCACCATCATCGTCGACGGCGTCATCGAGGGCGACGTCATCGCCCACGAGCGACTGGAACTTCGAGGCACCTCCCAGATCCGCGGCGATCTCACCGCCGCCAAGCTCGTCGCCAGTGAGGGCGCCAGCTTCACCGGTCAGTGCTCCGTCGGCGCTGAGGCCGTCAAGAACGTCAAGAGCATGGGTGATGCCGCCCTTCGCGCCCCCGTCCGCACTTCGGTCACCACCACCGCCGACGGCGACAACGTCATCGCCGGGCTGGAAAGCAAGCTCGCCGGCTTCGCCCGTTCCAAGGCCGTCGCCGCCGCCGAGTAATCGCCGCTCGACCCGCTCTGCTGCGGGTTGAACACGTGACTTCTCTCTCCTCCTCGTCCCGATGCGGCCCCTGCCGCACGGGGACGGGGCGGCCGCCCCGGGCATTCCGCACGGAGCTTCCGCCCCGTTCCCGTGCCAGACACATCCGCACACGGCACGACCCGAGGCGCCCAAGGAGCCGTCCGCGATGCCCTCCGGTGCACACTCAATGACCAAGCCTCTCACCCGCGTGGTCCGGTGCCTGCACTGTGCCGCGGCGTTTCGGGTTCCCGACGCCGCCACCGTGCTCACCTGCCCGACGTGCTACCAGCGCGTTCGGGTTGAGGATGTCGTGGTTGAAAACGAGCTGGTGCTCCCCAGGCTCGAAACCTGCGGACGCATCGTCATCCGCCGACGCGGACGCCTCTACACCCGGCTTGGTGTCCGTGCCAGCCTCGGCGTCGAGGTTCTGGGCGAACTTCAAGCCGAAACCGTCAACAGTTGCCGAGTCTACATAGGCCCGCAAGCCACTTTCAGGGGCGACTGCCAGGCCGGAGGCATCACCGTAGAAACCGGAGCCACGATCCTCGGCGGCCGTTTTCAGATCGACCGCAACCTCCTGGACCCTTCCGAAACCCACACCGCCGCCTCCTGCAGGGCCTGATCCGCTGCAATCCGGGCAAACACCCCCCTTGGCTTGCACCGCTCCTGAGGAACCGCCGACCGATGCTCCTGCTTGACGGTGTCGCGCCGCTCCGCTGTGAGCCTTGCCATACGCCGGGCCTTCGTCCTGATCACCCTCACCACGATCACCCATGCCTCCCATCTCCGCCCAGAATGCGACGAACCCGACCGGATCGGATGTGATCCGCGAGGTGTTCCTCTCCCCGCGGGTGGTGGACCGCGAGGCCTTCAACGAGTATGCCACTCAGCTCCGTCGGCTGATCGAGCAGACCGCCGAACACGCCGGCCAGCTCCGCAACGCCGCTGACGACGCCAACACCGCCCAGCAGAATCTGCTGGCTTCGGCCGCTCGCAACCAGCCGAAGGTCGAGGCCGCCCTGAAGACGCTCGCCGCCATTGAGGCCCGCAGCCTTGGCGTGGAGCGGCTGATCAAGCAAGCCGAGACCCAAGCCGCCAGACTGGCCGAGCTCGAAGCTCATGCCGGAAGGGTGCTTGAGGATCGTCTGGGCGAAGTCGCCGCCACCGTGGAACGGCACGTTTCCGACGGCCTGGAGCGCATCGCCGCTGCCGCGGAACAGAGCACTGCGTCGCTCACCGCTCAACGAGAGGCCGCTCAGACCCAGATCAAGCTGGCAGCTGAGGACTCCGCCGCCCTGATCAGCACTGCCGCCGCCGCCGCCGAGAGCCGCTACGCCGAGATTCGATCCGAGGCTGCCCGGGTGATGCAGGAGGCCCAGGCGAAAGCGGCCGAACTCAGCGCCCTTCACAGTGCAGCGCTGGCCGAGACCGAGCGTCGTCTCCTGACGCTGGCCGAGGTCGCCGACCGCAAGATGGCTCAGCTCAACGCCACCGGCGACCGCATCAGCCAGCAATTCAACTCCCTGCTCGCCCGGGCGGAGGCCCTGCTGCTGGATGACCCGCAGACCGGCGCGCCTTCCCCTGCCTCCACACTGCCCGCCCTGGTCAAACAGGCCGAGCACCTCAGCGACGATGCCGGGTTCGCCACCCGCCAGCTCGCGGCCGTCCGCCAGCAGGCCGACCTCGCCCGCGAGCTGCTCGGCAAGAGCATCCTGACCGCCGCCGAACAACTCGACATGCTCGCCGCCGAAGCCGACAAACTCAAAGCCGGCGTCGGCGACCTTCGCCACGCCGCCGCCACCGCCGCCGAGAGCGCCGCTCACCGGAAAGCCGAGATCACCGCGGCCCTTCAGGGCCCGCTGGTCGAGATCGAATCGATTGGTGATGAACTGCGCCAGCGTCTGACCGACGCCATGCGACAGGTGCAGGAAGCCGAGGCCCGCTCGCGGCAACTGGGCGGAGACACCAAGACCGTTGTCGACATGCTCAGCGGTCTGGTCGACAAGCTCGAACCCTGGCGCCCGCTCCTGATCGAGCAGAAACCCGGCGAACTGCCCGCCCCGCTGGCCAAGCTCATTCAGGAAGTGCAGGGCAAACTCGCCGCAGACCTCGCCCGAGTTGCCGATGGGCTGGGCGGCATCTTCGGCCGCACCAGCGATCTGGCCAAGAGCCTCTCCAAGCCGTAAACCGCCATCAGGCCGGCGGCCCTGCATCGCCGCCCCCACTCCCACCGTTGGCATGCATCGGCCGGCGTTTCTCGCCTCGCGCGACGATCAGCGCTCTGACCTGGCTCGCACATGTCCGGCCTCGGGGTACCATGGGCAAAGGAGAGTCCATGGTCCCCTTCGCTCCGTCCGGCCACATCCTCATCACCGCCGCCCGCCTGACCGCCTCAGCTGGTCTCGCCAGTGCCCTGCTGCTCTCGGCCTGCGCCTCAAACACCACCCCGACCCCGGCCGCCAGCACCTTCCAGATGCCCGCTTCCGCCAAGCCGATCGAGGCGATGTCTCCCCTGGCGTTCATGACCGGACGCTGGATGGCCGTGAACCCCAATGGCACGCTGAATGAGGAGCACTGGATGTCCCCGCGGGGCAACCACCTGCTGGGCACCTTCCGCCAGGTGCGCCGCGACGGCAAGCCTGCCCTCATTGAAATCTCGCTCATCACGGCCGAGGCCGATGGGGTCAAGCTTCGTCTCCGCCATCTGCACACCAATCTTGAGGTGCCCGAACGCCGCAAGGACGTGAACGTCTTCACCCTCATGTCAGCCGCCAACAACCGGGCCGAGTTTGCCGGCACTGGGGCCGCTCAGGATGTGCAGGCGGTGGTTTACGAGCTCACCGGTCCCAACCAGCTCACCATGTCCGTCCGGTTCGCCCCCACCAGCAAGGAAAAGGGCTACTCCACCGTCTACACCCGCGAGTAAGCCGGACCGACCGCCATCGGGAACCAACCTGACCGGTCTGCGGGCCGCCCGGCTGCCTGCGGCCTTCAGTAGCTCCGCATCTGCCTTCAGGCGGCCCCGGGGCTGAAGCCGCTCGCTGCCCGTCCACGTTCACCCGAGCCTCCTGCCCACTGCTGTCAAAGAAAAAGCCCCGATCCCAAAGGACCGGGGCTTGTTGATGCACGTAAGGACCGGGCCTGTCAGGGCCGGTCGGGATTACCGCACGCCGAAGATGCGGCGGAGCAGCAGCTCGCTATTCTGCTGACCGAGGAAGAACTGCGTGCCGGAGTTCACCGAACCCTGGCCGGCCAGAGCGCGGCTGAGGTTCAGGTACCGCGGGCCGGTGCCCGCGACCGTCGTCGCCGGCGGCAGCGGCTGAGCGCCGACCTCGGGAATCGGCCGCAGGGCCGCCGCGTTGCCGGTGTCGCCCATCGTGTCGGTCACAACGGCGTCCGGGGTGGCCGGGTTGCCGTCGGTGTCGATGGTGAACAACCCGGTCGGAGCGGTGATACGCAGACCCAGCAACTCGCCGACCTGACGGCCGACGATGTACGTGAGCTGACGGATGAACCGGTCAACGCCATCAGCCGAGGGCGAGTTGCCCAGAGCGTTCAGCGACGGCATGAACACCACGCCCTGATCGGTGCGACGGGCGTTGAACGGGTCGGAGCCCTCGGTGGCCCCGAACGTGCCGTTGTTGAAGAACGCCGGCGGCTCAAAGCTGCCGGACAGGATCACCGTGCTGGTCCGATCGCGTTCGGTCGAGAAGTCGGCGGCATTGGCGCTGAACCGCACGGTGTTGGCCGGCAGATTGGTCACACTGGTCGGCGTTCCGTTGAACAGTTGGTTCAGCGAGGCGATCAAGCCCGGCTGGTTGCGGTTGGCGTTGCCATTGAGGATGTAGTCCAGGATCGACTGCGACCCGATCAGGCCGGTGAACCCGTTGATCGACGGGTCATAGGCGGCCAGATTGGTGAGGCGACCGCCGGTCTCCAGCCAGTTGACGATGGCGCCGCGGGTCTCGATGAGGATGTTCTGCGGGCGGGTCTGCGGGACCGGGCTGATCGACGCCAGCTGCACGATCTCCACGCCGTAATCCGACTGGATGGCGCCCTGCACGTACACGGCGAACGAACCGGGGCGGGTGGCCGAGCCCTGCGACGGGGGCACAGTGAACTCGATGTAGTAGTCGCCGTTGGCGTCATAGCCGTACTTGGTCGTCTCGCTCTCACCCACCACGCGGTTGGGCGTGGGGTTGAGCAGGTCGATCTCCGAGGGCGAGGCCAGCAATTGGCCGTTGGCCAATTGATCCGCAACGGTGCGTTCGAACAGACCGAACTGGACGAATCCCCGCAGGTCACGCAGCCGCAGACCGATCTGGTTGTTCAGTTCAAACTGCTCGGGAACCTGCGAGCCGAAGTTGCCGCCGTTCTGCTGCACCTTCAGAGTTACGCGATAGCGCGTGCCGGGCAGAATGGCCTGGCCGCCGTTGAGGTTGAACACATCCACATCGGGCCGGGTCTCGCGAGGTGCGCCCTTGCCGCCGATCTCGCCCGTCGCACCGTTGACGGTCAGGATGTCGCCGTTTGCCACACCGTCGAACCGCCCCGTGGTCGGGTTGGCCCGGTACTCGATGATCTGGCCGCCGGTGGAGACGCCCCGGACGATGTCGTCCGACCGGACGGTTCCGGCACCGTTGCCCTCGAACTTGCCGTTGGCGCCGGGGTCGAGCGTGAACCGCCACTCACCAATGGTGATCGACGGAGTCGCCGTCGGTCCGGCGAGCACCGACGGCAACTGGGCCGTCGGCGTGCCGGCGGGAGCAAAGTCGTTCGGACGGGGCGGCGTGACCAGATCGATCCCCGAGGCCGAAGCCGAGGCGATCGTGATCACATCATCCCCGTTGCCGAACACACCGTCAACGCCGGGTGTTCGGACCACGTTCATGGTGCCGGTGGTGCCCACCACCGCCGTGTTGTGCTGCAACGCCACGGAGGTGATTACGTCGTCGTTGGTCCCCAGCACGTTGTCGATGCCCGCGGCACGGGTGACGCGTGCCAAGCCGTTGTCACCAGTGATCGTGTCGTCGGCGCCCCCCGGACCGTTGAGGTTCAGCGTGAAATCGAAGTTCACGCCCACGGTGGCCGCACGCGTCACCACGCCGGCGCCGAAGTCCGCCGGAACCGGCAGATTCGCGACGGTGTTCCCGCCGGCGACCGAGGACGCCGGCACCGTGCCCTGTCGCAGCCGATACACCACCGAGGGTCCCAGCGGAGACGCCACCGTGATGCCGTTTGCCAGTTCGCCCGCGGTGTCAAAGTCCGCTGGCACAGGAACCGAGCCCGCCGGCACCGTACTCAGCACCTTGGTATCCGGCGTGATGATGTCATCGGCAGTGTTGAAGATCCGGTCCGGACCGGCCGTCCGGGTGACCACCACGTTGTTTGCGTTGGCGCCGATGATCACGTCGTCATTGACGCCGTTGTGAATACCGCGGATGCGATCCCCGCCCGCGTCCAAGAAGAAGTCGAACGGGGCGCCGACCGACGAATTGACGTTGACGATGTTCCCGTCGGAGAACAAGTCGCTGTAAGGCAGCGGAGCCGCCACCACCGCGTCCCGCTCCGGCAGGCCGACGGTCGACCGCGACACCAGAGCCCCCTCGACAAAGCTCAAGGAGAGCACGCCGTTGGTGCCGAACACGATATCGTCGCCCACCAGCGGGTCCGGCGCGTTGCGGATGCCGTCGGCACCCGGCAGCAGCGTCCACGTCCACACCGAGCCGTCGCTCGAGAGTGTCCGCACGGTGCTGCCCAAGCTCGGGAAGTTCGCCAGCGAGGCCTCAGGCGCATCGGTGATCGGCACCGCCGCCGGCTCGTTGACCGACGAGGTGATCACGTCGTCACCGTCGCCGAGGATGTTGTTGGCCCCGGCGGTGCGGGTGATGACCGTGCCGATATTGGTACCGCGGATGATGTCGTCGTTCACGCCGCCGTTCAGGCCGCGGACTCCATCGGCGCCGAGGTTCAGGACGAATTGGAAATCCGGGCCGGTTGACGCGGTGCGGGTCACCACGCTGGCGGGCGTCGCAAAGTCTGCGTTCCCCGGCAGGTTCGCCGGCGTGTTACCGCCCGCCACCGTCGCCGCAGCCTGGAGCAGCGTCAGGGTGATCTGGTCATCGGCGGTGCCGAAGATCAGGTCAGCGCCCGCACGCCGCTCCACACGCACCAGCGCGGGGCCCGCGCCGCCGTCGCTGCTCTCGCCGATCAGCACGTCGTCGTTGCTGTCGTCGCCGGTGCCCACGATCCCGTCGGTGCCGGGGTTCAAGTTGGCGATGCCGTCCGGGCCGACGTTGTACGTGAAGGCGAAGAACGAGTCGCCCGCTATCGCCGGCATGAAGTGAGTCTGCGTGAGCGGGAACTGCGCTGCGCTGCTGATCGGTACCGAGGCGGTCGGAGCGCCCAGGCCGTTAGCCAGCGGACGTCCGGCGAAGCCGCTGTTGCGGTCGTCGCTGATGGTGATGGAGAAGTCGTAGCTGCCCGTCGCCAGCGGCGCCGGAGCCACGTTCACCACGGCCACGTCCAGCAGTGGAGACGGCGTGAACTGCGTCGGCAGGAATGCCGGATTGACATCCGCGGAGGTGGTACCCAGCGGATCGCGTGAGCCCACGTACAGCACGTACTGACCGGTCTGCTGTACGAGGAAGATCTGGTCGCCGTTGACGTCGCCCGCTTCCGGGTCGCTCACCGGAAGTGCCTGAAGTGCGCCGGTCGCCGTCGCCAGCTGCCCCGGGCCCTGGCCCGTCGTGTCCATCTTCAGCAGGTTCACCGCTGCCGCCACCGCGTTGCCGCGGAGGGCGCCCAGCCGGATGATCTGGCCGGCCTGCAGCGTGATCGAATACAGGTCAACATCCGAACCACTCAGGTTCGTCGCGCTGGTGTCGGGATGATCACCCAGCACGCCTCGCAGCGTGTAAGTGCGGCCCACTGCCGGCAGGGCGCCGGCGCGACCCGAGTCGCTCATCATCACATCCAGGCTGGCCGGATCGGTGTACGTCACGAGCGTCGGGCCGGCGACCCCGGTGCCCGCGAAGAATCTGTCGCCGACGTCGCCCACCGGCGTCACGAACCGATACCCGTCACCCGGAAGGCCGTCGGAGTTGCCGTCAATCGTGCCGTCCTGGTTGACTGCTCGCAGAGATGTGGACAGCTCGAACCGGTAAATGCCGGGACCGGCTTGGCTGGGCCGAGTGTCGAAGCCCGGCGTGTTGTTGATGTTGTTGCGGCTGGTGACAGCCTGGTTGAACACGATGATCGCCGTCCGCGTCGCCTCGTCGTACGACACGCGGTAGTCCGGGTCCGAACCGGTGTTGCTGAGCACAAACTCGCGACCGTCGGCACGCACGTCGATGATCGACAGGGCCGACGCCGACGGGTTGGCCGGATCGAACAGGCTCAGCGGATTGATCTGCTGGTTGAAGGTGATGCGAGCTGTGTACACCCGGGCGAACTCGGTCACCGTCAGGCTGACCACCTGAATGCCCGTCGCCACGGTCTCCAGGCGGGTCACGCGGAAGTTGCCCACGCCCTGCCCGTTGGCCAGCGACGTCGAGCCGCTGATCACCGAGGTGACGGTGCCGTTGGAGATCACGCGGTAGCTCTCGCTCTGCAGCTGAGAGCCGACAATGCCACCGGTGACACGAACGGTGCCGATGGTCGAACGGCCGTCCGAGGCGATGTCGTCGCGTGTGCCGAGGAAGCCGTCCACGCCGCGGCGTACGCCGGCCGCAACGTCAGACTGGATCATCTGGCCGGTGACCGTCACCGTCGTGATGTTGCCGTTGGTGGTCACATCGTCAGAGTTGACCGACGTGAACAAGCCGTCCGGGCCAAGGTCGGTGCCGGCGAGGATCGACGACTCGCGCATCACGCCGTTGACCGTGGTGGTGCGGATGTCATTGCGGGCGGAGACAAGGGCGTTCTCCATGCCTGTCGTCGTGACCGTCGTGAACGACCCGCCGCTGCGCAGCTGCGAGAAGACCATCGGACCGGCGATGTTCACCGTCGTCACGTCCCGCAGGATGCTCACCGTGGTGCGGGTCAGGCCGGCGGGCGTGCCGGTGGCCCCCGTGGTACGGATCGTGCCCGCCGAGCGAGCCTCGATGCGGGCGTTGCCGCCGGATGGAGCGGAAATGCCGCCGGTTGCGTTCAGCGTGCCCAGGTTGCCGCCCACCAGCAGGTTCAGCCGGTTGGTCGACAGGTTCGGTGCCGCGCGGCCCACGTTGGCCGTCGTCAGGTCACCGCCGACCCGGATGTCGCCGGTGGTCACGGCGCCCCCGGTCAGGCCCAGCGTGCCCACGTTGCCGTCGACGTAGATGCCCGAGTCGCCGACGAACGGCAGGGCCGTCGTCAGTGTCGTGATCGTCACGTCATCGGAAGTGACCACGTCGAAGTTGCTCAACTGGCTCGCCGGGGTCACCGAGCCCGGCTCGATCACCAGACTGCTGACGGTCGCCAGACGGGTCTGGTTAGCGCCGGTGCCGGCCGGAGCAGTCAGGCTGTTGCGGACGATGATCCGGTTGGTGTTCTGGTCATAGACCGCCGCCACATTCGCACCGGTCAGGCGGATGCGGATCGTTCCGGCTCCGCCGGGCAGAGTGACCTGCGTGACGGTGCCGTTGATCGGCAGCGCTGTGACGCCCGCGCCCACCGGCAACGCGCCGTTGAAGGCCACCGGCGAGTTCACTGTGTTGGTGAATGCCTGCAACACCGAGGCCGCCGCCGAACCCGTCACGTTGGTCAGGCTGGTATCGGCCGCGATCGACACCCGTGCGTTGACCGCGGTGGAAACCACACCCGACACGCTCACCGTGCCGACCGTCGAGAGCCCTGGCACTGACAGTTCGTTGCTGTCGCCGGACGCATAGACCCCGTCATCGCCCGCCGTGGTGCCGGCGGTGATCGTCACCGTGTTGGTGCTCAGCGGGGCGGTTGAGTTGCGTCCCGTGATCGTCACGTTGCCCACGCGGCCCGCCTGCAGCGAGTCCGCATTGGCCCCGGCGCCGCCGGGGCGGCTGTCGGCGCCGAAGTTGGGCGAGAAGTCCGCGTTGCGCGAAGCCACGCCGCCGATGATCGCCAGGCCCTGCGCCCGGCCGCCGATGGTCACGGTGTTCACGCCGTCGCCCGCCGCGATGTAGCTCGCGGTGTTTCGAAGAGCCGTCACCGCGTCAGTCTGACTGTCGCTGAGCAGGTTGCCGGTGATGTTCACGGTCGCCAGCGTGCGGCCGGCGTAGATGCCGACCTCGAACGCCGAACCGGACGCTGTCACCGAGGAAATGTCCAGCCCGGCCCAGATGCGGGGACCGTCAATACCCGCAGTCGCGACCACGCCCGGAGGCAGTTGGTTGCGGAACGAGTCGCCCGTTACCGGCGTGTTGGATGCCAAGGTCGGATCGACGCCCAGGTTGCCGAAGGCGCCGCTGCCGGTCACAGCGATAGTGCCGATCGATCCATCGCGGGCGACGACCGAGCCGAACAGGTTGCCGTTGGTCACACGGACGGTGGTGATGTCGCCGTCGCGGGCCTCAACAGAGTTGCCCAGCGCCGAACGCCGGATCGAGCCGTTGGTGACCGTAACCGTGCCGATGCCGCCGGAGTGGCTGAGGATCGACCCGCCGAAGTCGCCCACCACCGTCACGGTGGTGATGCGGCCGAAGGCGACAATCTGCGGATCGCCGATCTGGTCGGCGGCGCTCGAGCCCGGCAGGGCAAACGGGCGACGCACCGATCCGATGTTCACCGTGCCGATCGTCGACGCCGAACGCACATCCGCATTCAGCTGGGCCCCCGCCTTGAGCGTGGTGATCTTCCCGTCAACGTCGATCGCGTCCGGCGTGGAAACCACGTCACCCGAAGTGATCAGACGGCGGCCGATGCTGCCCTTGGCGTCCACCGTGCCCAGGTCGCGGCGAATGCGCAACGTCGCCAGCATGTCGCGGCCGGACCGCAGCGTGTTCAGGTTGCCGTCTGCGGTGTCGGTGGTTTCGATGCGGCCGCTGATGTCGCCGCTGGTCGTCGAGATCGTGCCGATCGTGCCGGAGGAGAAGATGTTGGCGTCGATCGAGTTGGTCGCCGTGATCGAGCTGATCCGGCCGTCCGGGCCCTCGGCCGAGATCTGACCGTTGATGATCGACCCGCGCACGGTGATGGTCTCGATCGGACCGGCGATCGTCAGCGTGGAGGAACGGATGCTGCCCGATGCCGTCAGCGACCGCAGGCCGCCGGAGATGACCACAGTCGACCGCATGTCATTGGTCACCGTCATCGAGGTGATGCGGTTGTCCACGCGGAAGTTCGAGCGGATGATGTCGCGGGCCGACACCGTGCCGGTGATGAAGCCGCCGACGTCCACGATGGCGTCGGAGATCACGCCGACCGAGGAGTTGGTGACCTGCAGATTGGCCATGTTGCCCGTGGTCTGGATCAGCAACTGACGGAACTCCAGCGGCTCGCCGCCGAGCGTGGAGTTGCGGAAGTTGTCCGCCGTGATGGTGCCGATGGTGCCCTGCGTGCGGTCGTCCGCCACCGGCTCGATGCTGCGGGCCTCGATGCGCGACGCATCGATGTTGCCGCCCACACGCTGGCCGTTGGACAGCGCCGAGGTGAAGCGCACGGTGCCGATGTTCTGGCCGTAGATCGTCGATCGGGTCAGGCTCACGCCCGTGCCCGTCACCGTGCCGATGCGGCCCGCGGGGATCTCGCTGTCGCCGATGTTCAGGTTTGTCTGCGAAGCGCGGGCCGAACGCCACCAGGCGTCGAACGCCGAGGCGCCGATGAACGCGCCGTCGATCCGGCCCGAGGTGATGTTCACCGAGTTGATGCCCAGCGGAGCCGCCGGCGTGCCCACGCCCGCCGAGATGATCAGACCCGAGATCACCGGGTTGCGCACCCGCGTGCCGCCCACCACGCTGTTGATCAGCGTGCTGGCCGCGACCGACGCCACCGGGAACGGGCTGTCGCCCGGCCCGATCAGGCCGTCGCCCACGTCCACCGTGGTGATGGCCGCCGCGTAGATGTTGCCCACCAGACCGTCGAACCGGTTCTCGGCGGTGGAGTTGTCCGTGTTGGCCACCACCGTGCCCAGCACGCCCGTTGCGCCCTGCAGAATCACGTCGCCGATGCTGCCCGAGGCCCGCACCGACACCACGTTGCCGCTCCGGACCACCAGGCCGTCCAGGAACGGATCCATCACCGAGCCGAGATCTTCCAGACTGTTGCTTGTCGTGCCGGAATCCCAGTTGATCGGCACCACCACGTCGCTGCCGAAGCGGTTGCCGCCGCCGGCCACGTTGAATCCGGCCGGATCCACCCCCAGCGCTCCGCCGATGGCGTTCACCAGCCCGCCCGCGTTGCCCACCCGCTGGCCGAAGCGACGGTCGCCGATGCCCGGCGTATTCGTGCCCTGGCCGGCGTATTCCGTGCTGCCCAGGTTGCCGCGGGTCACCTCAAGGGTGTCCAGCGAGCCCGCGTCGACCATCACAAAGTCGCCGTTGACGGTGTTGTTGACGATCCGGGCCGCCCCGGTCACGTTCATCCGCAGAACATCGAACTCGGTGCCGGCGGGGCCGGTGAAGGTGATCGTGCCGGCGCGGGCCGTGCCGCCACCGCCGCCGCCGTCGACCGTGATGTTGATCAGGCCCAGCGCGATCACGCCGGGGGCCACGCCCGTGAAGGTCACGTTGCCGCCGGCGGGAACCGTGATGTCGATCCGACCGACGGTGATGCCCTGGCTGACATTCACCGGCAGATACCGCAACTGACCGCTGCCGCCCGTCGGCAGCGTCACCGTGAAGCTGGCGCCGCTGTCATCCAGGAACACCTGGCTGGTGCCCGAGGGCAGCGGAAGGAAGGCATTCTCGTTCGGCGTCGCACCGCCGGTGCCCAGCGTCACATTTCCGCCGATCTGCGTGAAGCGGATGTCCGAGCCCGCACCCATCTGGATGGTCGGCTGGAACAGCGCCACGCGGCCGCCGATGATGAACCGGTCGATCCGCGAGTTGGCGCTGGTGGTGATGGTCACCGCCGGGCCATTCATGTCGTTGGTCGCGGACAGTTCGCCGATGTGGCCCGGCGTGCCGTTGTTGCCCGTCCGGATAACCACCGGGCCCGATGCGCCTGGCGTCTTGCGGGGCGTGCCGTTGGTCTGCACGCCGATGCCGCCGGCGAACACCATCGCGCCGATCTGCCCGCCCACCACGATGTTGCCCGCGTTGAAGTCGCCGTTGCCGGCCGCGAACAGGCCGAAGGCGTTGGTCGCCAGCGTGCCCAGGTTGCCGCCGATGGTCAGCGAGCCGGACTCAAAGTCGGCGCCGATCAGCACGCCGTGCACGTTGCTCTGAACGTTCACCACCAGACCGCGCATGCTGGCCAGATCGCGGGCGGACTCGATGGACACCGAGGTGATGCCGTTGGAGAACGCCTGGCTGGAGTCGCCGGCGACAAAGCCCGCGCCCACGCGGATCAGGCCCACGTCGCCCGAGGGCACTGTGACCTGCGAACCGACTCGCGAGGTCGAGCCCGAGGAGTACATGCCCAGCGTCGTGGGCAGGTTGCCCGAGATCGTCGCGGTGTAGTCGATCGCCGTGCCGGTCTGGCCGGTGGCGGTGTCATCGGGGCTGGAGAGCACCAGGAAGTACACGTCCGTCCGCGTCGGCGTGAAGCGGAACCGGGCCGTGGTGATCTCCTGCGGGGACTGCGCCTGCGGATTGGCGAACGGGAACTGGTGCGTCGCCACCACATTGCCGTTGCGGTCCACCACGCGGGCGTAAACCCGCTCGCGGCTCTGCGGCTGAGGCGTCGGCGGCGGCGGATCGCGGAACTCGACGTTCAGCACCACTTCCTGGCCGACCCCGGCGGCGAACGCGAACGCGTCAGAGTTGTCCTCGTCGGTGTTCACGCCGTCACGCAGGCCCAGTCGCCCGTTGATGATCACACCCCGGTTGCCGGCGCCGACGAACTCGGCCCCGGTCAGCAGGTCGTTGCGGTACACGCCGGCGCCGAACCACGCCGCCTGTCCCGCCGAGCCGTTGGCCCCCACCACCGCCCCGATGACCTGCCGCTGAGGATCCTGATTCGGCGGATCGAAGTTGAAGACCTGCTCCAATTCGCCGTACCGCAGGAAGTCCAGCCTCGCCAGCGTCGGATCGTTGATGTTGCCCTCAACGGTGATCGGCGTCGTCGCACGGCCGCCGATGAGGATCTGGCCAACTGTGCGGCCCACCACAATGGTGTTGCCTGTGGCGACCACCGGGTCGGTCGTCGCCTGAGCACCGGGCAACTGCCAGTTGCCCAGATCGCCGGCAACCACCAGCGTGCCCAGGTCGCCCCGGACGTCAAGCGAGCCGAGCATCACGCCCACGTCAAAGCGCCGCAGCGTGCCCGCAACGGCGCTGGAGCCGAACAGCATGCCGTGGATGGAGACCGAGCCGAGGTTCTGGCCCACGCCGTCCACCGTGCCGGCAAAGATGCCCATCCGCAGCCCCGAGGGCAGAGCCCGGTCGCCGGGGAGGCCGTCGGTGAAGCGGCCGAACTGGTCGCGGGCATCCTCCAGCAACTGCCCGTTGTAATCCAGCAGAGCCGGCGCCACGGCGCGGGCGGTGCCCGTCGGCACCAGTCCGCCGCTGAAGCCGCCCGGGCCCTGGTCCACCCGCACCAGATTGGCGCCCTGACGCACTGACGGCATGATCGACGCGAACGCGATCTGCGTGTTCACGTTCGGGTTGACGCCGTGATAGGTCACCGGTGTCCGCGGATCGCGGACATACGGCGAGCCGATGATCACCGACCCGGTGCCGATCGGCAGCCCCCCGGGGTTGGTCCCGCCCTGGGCGCCCTGCCCGTTCGGGAAAGCCAGTCCGAAGCCGCCCTGCTGAATGTCCCCGTAGATGCCCTGCACGCTGTCGGGCAGCACGAACACGATGTTCTGGTTGGCGTCCTCCTCGACGGTGCCGCCGATGAAGGTGATGCCGCTGGTCGAACTCACGCCCAGCAGATCCACCCGCCCGATGCCGTCGTTGAAGTCGGGCACGCCGTCGCCGTTGAGGTCGACATTGAGCACCTCGCCGTCACCGCCGTTGCCCAGCGTGAGGGTGTTCTGCAGGGCCCGTCCGTACGTGTCCTGAACGAACGCGTTGGCGAAGAAGCCGATGACGTTGTCGATCTGGATCTGGTCAGCCGTCGTCGTGATCGCCGGCGCGTTGGGGGCCGCCGGGTTCACCGAGGGCTGACGCCGCAAGATCCGCACCGTGTCAAAGCCCTGGTCATTACGGATCATCAACTGCAGGCTGCCCGCATCACCCGTCGCCTGATTGATGAACTGTGCAGCGAGATTCGGGTCCTGCAGGAACACGTCATCGGTCAGTTCCAGCACCTGGCGACCGTCGGCAAGCTTGAACGGCACCAGCGTGCCGTTCCGGAACAACTGAATCGACGTGAACTGGTCGAGGCCGTCGGTGCCCGTATTCGGCAGGGTCAGGCCGAAGGCGGTCATGACGCGGGCCGTCTGCAACTGGCCCGCAGGGGGCATGAACTGCAGATCCACCGTCTGCGTGCCGCCCACGCTGAACGTCAGCGCCTGGTTCTGCGCTGCGCCGGCGAGCGGGGCAAGCTGGCTGGCGCTCAGACCGAGCGTCGGCACATCATCGGTGTTCCGACGCACCAACAGCCGCGAGCTCAGGCCGTTGCGAGTCGTCGCCGGGAAGGCGTACACGCCCGTCGAACTGCTCGTCAGGCTCGAGTTGTCGAACTGCTCAAGGCCGAACAGCGAGCGGCCCGAGACCGCCATCTGAGCGCCGAAGATGCGGGCGTCGACCGTCTGGTTGAACCGCGAGGGCGCAAACACGCCGGAGATGGCGTCGATGAAGATCGTGTCGGTGCCGGCCACCGCCGCGCCGCCGCCCAGGGTGTTGCGGGTGAACTCGATGGTGTCGAAGAACGCGAACTGATCCTCAGGAGCCCCGCCCTGCGCCGGCGTCGCCCGGCTGATCACAATGTCCGACGTCGGCGGATCCGGCACCGGGTTGGCCGTCTGCCGGGCGAAGCGGAACTGCGAGGTGACATCCAGCCCGCGATACAACAGCCGGATGCGGGTGGCGCCCGTCTGGATGCCGTTCGCGTCGAAAGTCAGCTGGGCGTCCATGTTGGTGTCGGGCTGACCCGCCACCGTCGCCGTTGAGAGCGTGACCGTCGCACCGGCCATCGGCCGCTGCCGACCGATGCCGCTGGCGGTCTGCGCAGGGCTGTACCGGCTCGCACCGCCCCCGTTGAGCAGTTCCGGGTTGCTCGTCGCCGTGCCGTAGCTGAAGCTGACCACCGGCGCGATGTTCACGCCCCCCACGTTCTGCGCCGTCAGTGTGAACCGCACGCCCGCGCCGCTGGACGAGGTGCCGCCGCCGGCCGGCGGGTTGGTCACCAACGCCGGGGCGTTTCCGCCCGGAGCAGCCGCATAGTTGTAATACCGAAGCCGCAGACGCGACTCGCCCTCAAACGCGCCCGCCGCCGGGCCGTTGCCCGACCGCAGGCCCCCCGCCGGCGCCGCGCCCAGCGTGTACTGCGTCACCACCGTGTTCGGCGTGGTCACACCCGCTGTGCCGGGCTCGTCGTTGAAATCCTCAGCCACGGACTGAAACGGCTGGAACGCCTGAATATCTCGCGACAGCATCGGCACCAGGTAGCCGAACTGCGTCGTCACACTGGCGCCGTTCGGCACACCCTGACGAGGCAGCGTCACCACGTTGTTGCCGCCGAACACCAGGTTCGTGCCCGGAATCGCCTGTCCGGCCGCCCCGATCGGCGGCAGGATCGTCGCACCGAACATCAGTTGCCGAGCCTCAAGCTGCTCCAGTGGAGTCGCCGCCTCATCCGTACCCCCCGCTCGGGACAGAAGCTCGCGTGCATTCGAGGCGGGCTGGGCAGATTGATTCTTCAGCAGATCACCCAGCAGCTTCACGATCGTCTTCATGCCGGACTCCAAGTGCAAGCGAACCACCCGGCGTGCGCCGGTCTATCCCACGAGCGAGCTTCACGGGACCCATGTCCCGACGCGAACAACTCCCGCCCCCACCCGTGCGGGAGGCAAACATAGCCGCCGGCGTTCATCCCTGCACGGGATCTCCACGCCCTTCCGGATTCCCCGCCTGTACCCATCCAGACGCCCCGCCGCCTGACGCACCGCCTGCCACCCTGCCCGCTCCACCCCCGCTGCCCGCCCGAAGTCCGCCGTGGCGCGGCACATACCCCCCGCCAACCCAGCGGACAGCCACAGGCTGGTTCGCCTCCAACCCAAATCCGGTTCCCAAACCCCATCACTCATCATCTCAGATTCCCCAACAACACATCCACACCTACCGACACCCCCCGCCGCACGCGATCTCCTCCGCCTGCTTCTGCTGCCCAGCCACCCACCCTGCCGATGCATCTCAGTATTCCATGTCCACCCCGATTGACCAGGCCGTTGAACCCCTCTCTCACGCCGTTGCCGGATTGCCCTGGGGCGTCCACGCCGCCGCCGCCGGCATGTTCGTCGCCGGGCTGATCCTCTGGCTCCTCGGCCGGCGGGTGCTCCAGCCGGCCACCGTGCTGCTGGGAGCCGCCATCAGTGCCGCAGTCGGCTATCTCCTCCTCCCCAGCATGGCCGGTCAGCAGGTCGGCCCACTCGCCCCCATCCTCGGCCTGGTGGTCGGGGCCATCGCCGGCGCCTTGGCCGCCGCCCTGCTCTACCGCCCGCTGATCGCCGCCTTGTTCGGTATCGTTTTGGGTTGCGCTGTCGCGCTCACCGTCTCCGCAGTGCTCTCTGTCACCCGCGGAGGCCCCCTGCTCCCGGCCGCCGCCTTGAGCACCCCCGATCGCCCCTTTGCCCTCTCCCGTGTCGACCCCCCCGGCTCCGGCCTTGGCGGCGAAGAACTCCCGCCCAAGCCCACGGTCCCTCAGGACGGCCCGGAGGCCGAGCCCTCCGACGAGCCGCCCCCGGCACCGGCCTCTCCCGCCATCACCCCCCCCGCCACCAGCCCCAAGGCCAAGCCGGCCCCGAACCCACCGGCCGAAGTTGCCGACTCCCGGCCCACCGCCGCCGCCGATCAGGCCGCTGATCCGAACACTGCCGCCTCCTGGAAAGCCGCCGGCCAGGCCGTTGGCCGATTCACCCGCTCACTGAGCGACTGGTCGCGCCGGTGGTGGACCAGCCTGCCCGCGTCTGAACGCACGCTGGTCGGCATGGGCTGGCTTGCTGGCGCCGCCATCGGGCTGGTGGTCGGTCTGGTCTGGCCCGCTCGCGCCGCCGGAGTGATCACCGCCGCTGTCGGCTCGGCCCTCTTCCTGGCCTGCGGGACCTGGCTCGCCCACGCCACCGCCATGCCCGGACGCCACGCGCTGGAGCTTCCCGCCGCCGCCTGGTCGCTGATCTGGCTGGTCGCCAGCCTGATCGGCATCGCCGTGCAGTGGCACGGCCTTCGCGCCGTGGACGAGCCTGACGAGCAGGCTCCGCCGCCCCGCGCCAAGCGAAAGAAGAAGGCCGCCGCCTGAGCATCCCGGCCCGCCCTCCCCCGGGTCGGCGGCTCTGTCGGGCATCAGCCCAGAATCCGCTGGCTCCGCGGATAGCTCCCCAGCACAATCAACTCGCGACAATGCCGCCTCGCCTTGGTGATGGCCGCGGCCACCGGCGCGTCGGATTGGTGCCCCTCGGCGTCGATGAAGAACGTGTAGCTCCAGTTGTTCCGCCCGCTGGGCCGCTTGTCGATGTGCGTCAGGTTCACCCCAGCCTCCTGGAAGTCGGTCAGCACACGCACCAGCGCACCCGGCTTGTTCAGCGTGCTGAACATGATCGAGGTCTTGTCATGGCCCGTCCGCCCGGCCTCGTGCCGCCCCAGCACGAAAAACCGCGTGATGTTGTTCGGGTCATCCTCGATGCCATCGAACAGCACGCTCACGTCGTACAACTCCGCCGCCAACTGACTGCCGATCGCCGCGAGCCCCTCCTGTTCCAGCGTGCCCCGCTCCGCCGCCTCACGCACCATCTGCACCGCCCGGCTTGAACTGGCCACCGGCACCAGTTCCGCCTGCGGATACTGCGTCGCCAGCCACACCCGGCACTGGCTGAACACCTCCGGCTTGCTGGCGATCCGCCGGATCTTCGAAGGCTCGCACGCCCCCAGCAGCGCGTGATGCACCTCCAACTGCACCTCGGCGCAGATGTGGATGCCCTGAGGGCCCGACTTCACCCCGCGAGGCGCCGGACGAGACGCCCCCGCCCCGCTCCCGCCATCACCGGGCATCGCACGCTTGGCAAATGCGTCCAGCGTCTCCACGATCCCCCCCATGATCGAGTTTTCAATCGGCACCAGCCCGTAGTCCACATGCCCCCGCTGCACCTCCGTGAACACCCCGGCGATCTCGCGCAGATCCTCAAACCCCACCGAACTGCCAAAGTGCTTCACCGCCGCCATGTGGCTGAAGCTCCCCTTCGGACCCAGGAAACCGATCGTCAAGGGCTTCTCCAACGCGAAGCTCCCGCTCATCAGTTCGCGATAGATCCCCTCAATCGTCCGCCCCGGCAGCGGGCCGTTATTCATCGACAGCACCCGTGCCAGCACCTCCGCTTCCCGATGCGGCGCGTAGATCGGCGTACCCGTCGCCCGCTTCACCTTCCCCACTTCCACCACCAGTTCACTTCGCGCGTTGAGCAGTTCCACCAGCCGGCGGTCCACCTCGTCGATCCGCTCCCGCAATGCCGCCAGTGTCAGCGCAGCCGATGGCGCCACAGACCCCCCCAAAAAGGTGGTATTTGAGTTCGTGCTCACCCGATTGCGGGATGCGGAGCGGCCAGTTCGGGACTTACGCGGTTGCCGTGCCATGCAGCAGCCAACATAGCACACGCCCACCTCCCCCACCAGATGCCGCCGTCGACAACCTTGACCGAACCTCCGCCCCGTCCGGTTCGTTCGATTACAATGCCCGAGAACCCCCCAGGCGTTTCCAAAGCGTCAGGGGGTGGCCCGCCCGTCGTCCGGACCGCAACCGCAACCCCGCAGACCGGTCTTGTCGTCAGGCAGGCCTCGCCCCACTCACCCATCGGTCAGGAGCACACACCATGGACCATCTGGCGACCCTCAAGCAGCTCATCGCGGACGCAGAGGAAGACGTCAAGAAGGGCTTCGGTGGCAACAAGGCCGCCAAGGTTCGGGCCCGCAAGAAGATGCAGGAGATCAAGAAGGCAGCGCAGGATCTCCGCGAAGCCATGCTCGAGCAGGGCGAGCAGGGCGAGCAGGGCGAGCCCGAGAAGCCTGAATAAGCCGTTCGTCCGTTCCGGCCGGGCGCTGCGTCGCAGCGGCAACCCCAGCGTGAGTTCGCCGCTGCAGCCGGTCAGGGTCGCTCCGGCGGTCCGCCGGTGTCGGTCCATACCAACCGGGGAGCCGTCCTTGGCCGCGTGCGTTGGCACGCCCGCCTATCAAAGCTCCCCATTCGCGTCTCTCCCGGATCTTCTCACGTATGAGCAGCCCCTCCCTCACCACCGACGCTTCCGCCCAGCCGGCCCTCCCCGCCGGTCAGGTCGCCTTCAACCCGGCCAGCACCCCGGCGGCCAAAACCCCCATCTTCGACCTCTCGAAGATCGATCTGACCGCCTGCGCCGTCTCCAAGCACGAGCTCGAGAAAACCAACGCCCATCGCGACAAGCTCGCGCTGCTCGACAAGATCGTCTGGTACACGCCCAACTTCCAGCAGGGCGTCGCCGTCTGGCATGTCCGACCCGATGAGTTCTGGGTGCCCGGCCACTTCCCCGGTCGCCCCATCCTCCCCGGTGTGCTCCAGGTCGAGGCCTCCGCCCAGCTGGGCGTCTTCCTGTTCAACGCCCGCTGGCCTGCCCCCAAGCTCTGCGCCTTCACCCACATCAGCGACTGCGTCTTCCGAGGCCAGGTCGTTCCCGGTGACGACCTCTACCTGCTCTGCCAGGAAATCCGCGTCACCGAGCGCCGCTTCGAGAGCTTCGTTCAGGGCGTCGTCAAGGGCAAGGTCGTCTTCTCCGCCACCATCAACGGCATGACCATCGGCTGAAGCCAACCGGCCCGATCGCCCCCAAACACACGCCGATAGGGCTTTGTTCGCAATCCGAGCGGCTTGCCTCGTTCTATTATTTTGGCCGGTTGTTTCGGGGCCACCCGCCGCCGGGGCAAGGGGGGTGGTTCTGATTGGTTTGCCCGACTCTGTTGCGCCACACCGCTTGCCAAGGTCCACGTTCATGACCTCCTCCACACTCGCCGCCGTCCGTCCCGCCATCAACGGTTGGAACGCCGCATACCTCGACGAGCAGTATGCCGCCTTCAAGGCCGATCCCTCGTCGATTTCTCCCGATCTCGTCGCCTTCTTCCAGGGATTCGATCTGGCCCTCAGCCAGTCCGAAACCGCCGGCGGCGCGTCCACCGCTTCCCCTGACACCCTCCGCCTGCACGCCGGCGTCACATCGCTCATCGCTGCCTACCGCAGCCACGGCCACTTCGCCGCCAAACTCGATGCCTTCGGTCGCTCCAGCACCCGCCCGATCGAGCTTGAGCCCGGCACCCACGGCCTCCGTTCAGCCGACCTCTCCACCATCATCTCCCCCGTTGGCGAACCCCACCTGGCCGGTCTGGCCGTCAGCGCCGTCATCCAGCGTCTGGAATCCGCCTACTGCTCCACCCTCACCATCCAGCTCGCCCACATCACCGACACCGCCCGCCGCCGATGGCTCATCGAGAAGCTCGAATCCGGCTCACCACTGGTTGCTCTGAGCCCCAAGGACAAGCTCGGCATCTTCGACAGCCTCCTGCGCTCCGAGCAGTTCGAGCGTTTCCTCGCCAAGCGGTACCCCGGCGACAAGCGCTTCAGCCTTGAAGGCGGCGAAGCCCTGATCCCCCTGCTGGATCGCCTGCTCGACACCGCCGTTGATACCGGCGTCGCCGAGGCCGTCATCGGCATGCCCCACCGCGGCCGCCTGAACGTCCTGAACAACATCCTCGGAAAGACCTACGAGCAGATCTTCACCGAATTCGAAGAGTCCTTCGAGGAGGACTTCGCCGACGGCGGCGGCGACGTGAAGTACCACCGCGGCTACTCCTCCGATCGCACGCTCCGCTCCGGCCGAACCCTCAAGGTCGTTCTCGCCAGCAATCCCAGCCACCTTGAGTCCGTCGCCCCCGTCGTCTGCGGCCGCGTTCGCGCCAAGCAGCGTCTCCGCAACGACGTGACCGAACGCTCCTCCGTCGTGCCCATCATCCTCCACGGCGACGCCGCCGCCATCGGCCAGGGCGTCGTCCACGAGACCAACAACCTCGCCCAGCTCGAGGGGTACCGCGTCGGCGGCTCCGTGCACGTCGTCGTCAACAACATGATCGGCTTCACCACCGTCCCAGAGGACGGCCGCTCCGGCGACTACTGCACCGACGCCGCGCTGGCCTTCTCCTGCCCCGTCTTCCACGTCAACGGCGAGGACCCCGAAGCCGTCGTCGCCGCCGCCCACCTGGCCATGCTCTACCGCCAGCAGTTCAAGCGCGACGTCTGGATCGACATGTGGTGCTTCCGCAAGTACGGCCACAACGAGCAGGACGAGCCCACCTTCACCAACCCCGTCCTCGCCAAGCTCATCGCCGGTATGCCCGGCGTGGTCACCACCTATACCCGCCGCCTCACCGCCGAGGGTGTCATCACCGAAGCCAAGCTCGAGGCCCACCGCGCCGAGCTCGACGCCGTCCTTGAAAAGGCCCAGAACGCCGCCAAGGGCAAGCCCCACGACCCCACCATCGATCCCGCTCTGGGCCGCTGGGCCGGCATGGGCTGGGACTACTCCCACGCACCCGCCAAGACCGCCATCTCCAAGCAAACCCTCAACGAGATCTGTACCGCCCTCGCCAAGGCCCCCGACGGCTTCAACGTCAACCCCAAGCTCAAGAAGCTCCTCGGCGAACGCGCCGCGCTCTCCCAGCCCGGCGCGCCCCTCACCCACGCCGACGGTGAACTCCTCGCCGTCGGCTCCCTCCTGCTCGACGGCGTCGCCGTCCGACTCTCCGGCCAGGACTGCCGCCGCGGCACCTTCAGCCAGCGTCAGATCGTGCTCCGCGACGTGGGCACCGGTGAGGCCTTCAACCCGCTGAACCACATGCGTCCGCTGGCCGAGAGCCCCGACGACGCCGGCAAGCCCGGCTCCGACGGCGTCACCCGCCAGGCCAAGTTCTGCGTCTACGACTCCCCCCTGAGCGAGTTCGCCGTCATGGCCTTTGACTACGGCTATTCGCTGGCCGACCCCAACATGCTGGTGATGTGGGAGGGCCAGTTCGGCGACTTCGCCAACGGCGCCCAGACCACCATCGATCAGTACATCGCCTCCGCCGAAATCAAATGGGAACGCTGGAGCGGCATGGTGCTCCTGCTGCCCCACGGCTACGAGGGCGCCGGCCCCGAGCACTCCTCCGCCCGCCTCGAGCGTTTCCTCCAGTTGTGCGCCAACGAGAACATGCAGGTCTGCTACCCCACCACCGGCGCCCAGATGTTCCATCTGCTCCGCCGCCAGCAGGCCCGCAAGTTCCGCAAGCCGCTGATCGTCATGACGCCCAAGAGCATGCTCCGCATCCCCACCAGCACGGTGGACGAGGTGCTCACCGGCCACTTCATGGACATCCTCGACGACCCCCACTTCGCCTCCGGCAAGGAGAAGACCGCCAGCGTGAAGAAGGTCGTCCTCTGCTCCGGCAAGGTCTATCACGAACTGGCCGAGCGTCGTGCCGCCCTCAAGGCCTTCGATACCGCTCTGGTCCGCATCGAGCAGTTCTACCCGTTCAACTACGACCTCTTCAAGACCACCCTCGCCCGTTACCCCAAGAACGTTCAGGTCGTCTACGTGCAGGAAGAGCCCCGCAACGCCGGCGGCTACCAGTTCCTCTCCGACCTGCTCACCAACCAGCCCGACCCCACCGGCACCGGCGACGCCCCCGTGCTCACCCGCCTGCCCTACATCGGCCGCCCCACCAGCGCCACCCCCGCCGTGGGCAGCAAGAAGAAGAGCAAGAAGGAGCAGGAGGCCATCCTCACCGCCGCCATCGGCCCGCTGGCCAAGGACGGCGCTGACCCCAAGGCCGCCGGCGACGCCAAGGCCCACGTCAACGGCGCACCCAAGACCTCGGCCGCCAGCAGCAAGCGGGCCTGAGGACCGGCCCTCGGTCAGCCGTCGCACGGTCAGGCAGCACACAACCACCAACGGGCCGGCCGCGCAACCGCGGACCGGCCCGTTTGTCATCACGCTGCAAAATCGCTCCACCGGACCGCTCTGCGCCGCCTCAAAAACGCAGCAGTACGTTGCACCCCGCCACCGGCCCGTGGGTCACCACATCCCAGGTCAGCGATGCCGACTCGTACCGCTGCCCGAGCGCCCGGTAGCCGGCGAACACTCCAAACGTCCATCCGTCCAGCCGCCACCGATACCCCGCCAGCCCGATCGCCTGCCAGGCGAACTGCGAATCGTCCACATCAAACCCGCCAATATCACCCCGCACGCTCAGCACCAGCGAGCCGTTCAGATCTACCGCCGCACGCAGCCCCACCAGCGGTTCCAGCCATTCGGTGTTCGAGTTCAGTTCGCGGGCGATCCCCGCCGTCAGCACCTCGCCCCCCGGAAGCGTCACATTGGCCTCCGCCGTGGCGTCAATCCGCACATCCATCGCGGTCACCCGCAGTCCGCCCAGTGCGTCCAGCGTCCAGCGATGCTCACCCCGGTCGCCGAACCGCTGATCGATCAGCCGGTACCCAGCCGCCGCCTCCGCCCACAGGTTCTTCAGCGTGGTCTGCGTCTCCGCCGAGACCGTTACTCCGCCGCCAAGCGGGCCGCTTCTGGCACGCCCTCGACCGCCCTCAAGTTCCGCCTTGGCGAACGCCCCGTTGAAGTTCAGCACCACCCGACCCAGTTCCACGTCAACCGCCCCCATCAGCCCGAGTACCGAGTCCGACCGCTCCAGCACATCCGCGAACGAGGCCGCCACCTTGGTTTCTATCCCGCGCGACACCAGATCGCCGTCGTACCCGGTCAGCCACGCGTACGGCGAGATCGCCACCGCCACGCCCGATCCGCCCTCGGCCCCATCCGCCGGCCAGGCCGTCTGCGTTGTCGGAGTTGAAGTTGCCGTCGCTGCAGAACAAGGTGCAGCGCCGGGCGCCACCTGGCCGTCGGCCGCCGTCGCCCCGGGGCCGAACAACACACCCCAGCAAAGAACCACCGCGCAACCCGCCGCCCCCATACGCGCACAATCCATAAGCATCAGATGCGTCTCCCGGGTCACAGCACACCCACCCTCGTCACTTCACCCGCCTGATCGCCGGCGGAGCCCACCGACCGTCAACGACCTCCGGCCGCGGCGAGTACAACCGCATCGTCACACCAAGCAAGCCGCTCGTCGGAGACGGCAGCCAGTTGGACTCTCTCTCAGCGCCCGGGCTCTGGTTCTGGATGAACAGCGTCAGCGAACCGTCCGAATTGTACTTCAGCGCGTCGCGATCGCCGATGGCAAAGCGGTTCAGGCGGTTAGCCGCCTGGAAGCCCTCCGCGTCGTACATGGTCACCGACCAGAATGCGTCCACCGGCGGCAACTGCTGCTTGCTGAAGTGCAGTTCATACCCGCCTTCGCCGACAAGCGGCTTGCCGTCCGCATCTGCAACACACAGCGGATAGATCGCATCTTCCGGCTGATTGGCGCCAAGCCCCATCATCGCCACAATCGCCCGCTTGAGGTACGCGTTTCCGTACACGCCCATCGTGTCGGTGTTCATCTGCCACCCGTTCACGATCCGCGCCATCGTCGGAGCCTTCTCCTGCATCTGCCGCAGAGCCAGCGCCGGTGCCCGCTTCAGGGCCGCCTGCACCGCCCCCGCAGCTTTCGACAGGTCGAACGACTCACCGGGCCGGATCCCGATCCGCTCAAGCCTCGCCAGAGTTGACCAGTCCGTGATCTGCGGCGGGTTCACCTTCAGCAGCTCCGCCGCATACGCGAAATACCGCTCCGCCGGCATGGTGTTCACCTGCGTCAGAGGCGGTGTCTTCATGTCCACCGTCGGGTCCGGCACAAACGCCGCCGGCTCCGTGCTCTTGCCCCACCTCGACAGCGGCGTCACCCGATACCCCTTCTGCACCGCATGAACCGCCCGATAGTCCGCCGGACCGTTGGTCTGCGTCCGCCCGATCACCCACACCTGCGGAGTCGGCGCCTCGATTCGCTCCACCCCGCCGGGCAGGCTGCCGGTCCATCCTTTGGGAACCACGGCCCAGTTCCCCGCCTTCGTGCCGCTGGTGCGCTTGCCCGGCGACGCAAAGACGTTGGACCACATGTCCAGCATCGGCAGCAGGTAGTACCGTCCGCCGGTGTCCGGCGCCGACACGATCATCGGCTCGGAGTTCAGGTCCAGCCAGCAGATCGAGTACAGCGTGTCGAAGTTCGGCCGCACCACCTCGCGAAAATCCGCCGTCGGGAACGCGCTCATGTGGTGAAACTGGTTCATCGGCCCCATTGCCGGCTTCGCACCCGCTGAGTAGTTGGTGGTCACCCGCCGCGTCACGTCCATCGAGATCAGCGGATAGAAGTACACGTATGCCTCGATGCCGATCGCCAGCGCCTCCTCCTCGCTGATCTCGCCCGCTCCGGCGGAGACCGCCGCAGCCGAAGGCGCTGCCCCCCCGCCCTGCGCCCAGGCATGGTTCATGCAAGTCGCCGCCAGCGCCAACGCCGCCGCAGCGCCGACCACAGCGTGAACACAACGCCGACCCGCTCCCGCGAGCATCCAATCAGTGCGGTCCGTCATGGGGTGTCTCCTTCCTGGTGATTGCTGCACCACGTCCTCGTCCCGAGCCCTGCGCCGACTGCGCAGACACCGCTTCGGAACGAACCTTCGGAAGACACTGCATTATTGCCCGCACCCCCCCGCTGCCGCGATCCGTTGCACGCCGCTCCCCTTCAAACTGCCTCATAGGGGGGAGATGTCGGCCCCTCACCCGGCTTCGGCTGGCGGATGGGCTGCTTGCGTCACGCCGGCGTGCCGGTGCCGCCGCCCTCGCCGCCGCCGTTGCGGGGCATCTGGTGCTCCACCAGACTGCGGTACAGCGGGCACCGCCCCAGCAGTTCGCCGTGCGTCCCGCTGTCCACCATCCGCCCCGCCTCCATCACCACAATCCGGTCCGCATTGATCACCGTGCTCAGCCGGTGCGCCACCACCAGGCACGTCCGCCCCTTGGAGAACTCGGTGATCGCCTCGGCGATCCGCGCCTCGCTCTCCGAGTCGATCATGCTCGTCGCTTCGTCCAGGATCAAAATCGCCGGATCCCGCAGCACCGCCCGCGCGATGGCGATGCGTTGCCGCTGACCGCCCGAAAGCCCCGAGCCCCCTTCCCCCACCGGATCGTCATACCCCTTCGGCTTCTGCAGGATGAACTCCTCCGCCCTGGCCTTGCGCGCCGCCGAGCGAACCTGCTCGTCGCTGGCCGTCTCCACCGCGTACGCGATGTTGCTGCGGATCGTCCCCTTGAACAGCACCGTCTCCTGCGTCACCACGCCGATCTGCTGCCGCAGCCCCACCCGCGACACCGTGCGGATGTCCACCCCGTCGACATACACCCCGCCCGAGCCCGCGTCCGGCTCCAGCAGCCGCGGAATCAGCGACAGCAGCGTCGTCTTCCCGCACCCGTTGGGCCCCACGAACGCCACCGTCTGCCCGTGCCTGATCTCCAGCGACAACTCCCGCACCGCCGGCCGCTCCGCCCCCGGATACGTCAGCGTCACCCGGTCAAACCGGATGCTCTCGCGGTGCCTGGCCAGCGTCGGCAACGCCTCGTCGCCCGTCAGTTCTTCAGGCAGGGCCAGCATCGCCGCCAGTTCCTGCGCCGCCGCCGAGGAGGTCTGCAGGTCGTGCCACATCCCCATCAGCGGCTTGAGCGACGCCGCCGCGATCCCCAGCGACGCCAGCGTGACAAAGAACTCCGCCGGCTGCAGCGACCCACGGATGATCGCATTGGCCGCCACCAGCGAAAGCCCGCCCAGCGCGAAGATCGTCAGCGACTCCACCAGCGGCGTGCCGATCGCCCGCGCCGTCCGGATCTTCATCTCAATCGCCAGCAGTTCCCGCGAGATGGCCGCGAACCGGGCCTGCTCCCGCTTCTCGCTGGTCGACGACTTGACCACCCGCAGGTTGCTCCCCACCTCCACCAGCGCCGCCATCAGCCCACCGGTGGTGTTCAGCCCCGCCCGCGAACCCCGACGGATGATCTTCCCCGTCCGCCGAACCACCGTGTACAGAATCGGCGCCGCCACCATCGCCGACAGCGCCAGCCAGAAGTTGGTGTAAAACGCCGCCAGCCCCGCAGCGACACCCTTGGTCAGCTGCGCAAAGCTCCGGCTCAACAGCGTGTTGAAACCCGCCGCCAGCATCCCCGTGTCGCTGCTCACCCGCCGCACCAGCGTCATGTGCCCCATCCGCACCACCGTCGCCAGCGGCAGCCGAACCAGATGCGTAAACGTCCGCTCGCGAAGATCCGCGATCGTCTTGGCCACCACCGTCATCGACAAATACGCATGCATGAAGTTGCAGAACGCCCCGAACAGCGTCAGCAACCCGAGCGCACCGACCACCCACACCACCGCCGTGAACTGCCCCGTCGGCAACGCATCGATCCACGCCTGCGGCACATGTCCGCCCAGGAACTTCGTGTTCGCCTCCTCCGCCAGCTTTGGCAGGTCCTTGGCCTTGGCCGGGTCACGCTGCAGAATGATCTCCAGCACCGGCGTCGCCGCCAGCAGGCCGGCCCCCAGCCCGCCGGCCGACAGCAGGCCGAACGTCAAGGCCGCCACCACCCGCCCCCGGTGTTCCAGCAGCAGTTTGGCAAATCTCCAGAAGTCCTTCATCGCATCCCGTTGGTCCTGCCATCCCCCGCCACGCCCCCGCTGAACTCCGCCCCCTGTGCCGCAGTTCGCTGCCGGAATCATCCCGGATGCCCAGTCTAGCGAGCGTCCGCCGCACCCGGGCGGGGGCGATTGTCCGCCCCGGGCAGCATCGGCAGCCGCACGGCCACCGCCGGGTCCGCCTCCGGTCCGCCCCCCTCAGCCAGCCCGTCCGCACCCGCCTCCGCAAACATCCCCAGCATCCCCCGCCACTCCCCATAGCGGTACGCAATCCCGTACCGCTCGTGCAGCTCCCGCAGCATCCCCAGCCCCCGCTCGGTCAGGTCATGCTGCCACCCCTGCGCCGCCCGGTCACAGAAATAGACCCGGCACCCCAAAGGCTTGATCGCGTGCACCCCGCACAGGTTGCCGTTCTGAAACGGGCACCCGCCCGCCGCCCTGGCCGCCTCCACCGCCCCGCTGCTCAGCCGCCCCCGCCCGGCACCAGCCAGCCGCCGCACGCAATACGCCGCCTCCAGCCCCGTCACATACAGCAGGTGCCCCGTCTCCCGAAAGTTGCAGCACCGCCCCGAGGCCCAGCACGCCGGACCACGACGACCGATCTCCTGCGCCGCCATCGCATAGATCGCTTCCAGTTCAGCGACCACGGCCGGCGTGTCCACCGCCGTCAGCCACGCCGCCGCAAGATCCTCCGGGCTGTCCGGCGTCCTCGCCGTCTCGCTCGCCATCCACAGCCCCTCACGCAAAGAGGTTCAGATCTCGCAACTGTCCCGCATGATCCGCACCTGCACCACGCTGTGCAGCGTCCCCTTGTCAATCCCCGGGCACGTGTTCCGTGCCGAGGCCCAGGTCCGCTCGTTCCGCACCAGGCTCGGCCAGAACGGCCAGCTCCGGCACTGCCGGGGCCGGTCCTCATACACCCCGCACACCGCCTTGCCGGGGATCTTCTCGCGATCCAGAAACACGCAATCCAGCCCGTACGGCCCCGACCGCTCATTCAGCGACCGCCCCAGTTCCATCATGTGCGTGTACCGCGCCATGAACTCCTCGGTGCTGATCCCCAGCCGCTTCGCCAGCGCTGCGCACTCAGCGTCGTTCACCAGCACATACCCCGAAGGCCCGCTGCAGCAGTTCCCGCACATCGTGCACGAGAACCGCAGCCCCAGCCCGCCCTCCGGGCCGCTCGGCTGCGCGAACCACTCCAAAGGCCCGATGTTGCCGCCGGAGTTACCCGTTTCCGCCATGCCCTGGCTCATCCGCACGCCCTCACCACCGCCGCCTGCCGGCTCGCCGCCCCCGCCAGCATCTCCGCCACCGCCGCCGCCTTGGCCGCCCGCTGGGCGTCGTCGGTCAGCAGCGGCAGGTTGATCTTCACGTTCTCCGCCGCCGCCCGCGCCGCCGTCTCCGCCAGCATCGCCGCGATCGCCAGATCGCTCCGCAGAAACTTGTTCGTCTTCGGCGGCAGCGGCTCAAACAGCCGCAGCAGATCGCACGCCGCCGCCAGGCACGCCATCGGCGCCCCGATGCTCGCCTCCACCGCCTTGCCCATCTCCGCCTTGCGCCGCGCATCCTCTGCCGGCAGCCGCTGCAACTCGTTCAGCAGCCGATACGCCGCCGCATCCTCCTCAGCCAGGGCCAGAAACAGCCCCCGCGCCCGCTGCAACTGCCCCCGGTCCGCCTCCAGCGCCGGCTGGTGCTCGGCCAGGTCCTTCTTGCCGATCGAGTACGCCAGCACCATCTGCCCCAGCGCCGCCGCCGTCGCGCCTGTCAGCGCTGCCACCGCCCCGCCGCCCGGCGTCGGGGTCTTGGCCGCCAATCCGTCAAGAAACGCGCCGATCGGCGCCGTCGCAAGGTCGTTCATCGCCGCATCCTACCCCCACTCACCCCAGCACTCCCCCCCCTACTCGCCCCCCCGCTCACCCCACCGCCCGCACCAGCAGCACCACCGCGTGCGCCTCCACCGCCAGCCCCTCGCCCACCGCGTCCACCTTCTCGTGCGTCTTGCCCTTGATGTTCACCCGCTCCGCCGGCACCCCCAGCAGCCTGGCCAGGTTCGCCCGCACCCGCTGCTTCACCGGCCCGATCTTCGGCTTCTCCAAGATCACCGTCGCATCCAGGTTCCCCACCACATACCCCCGCTGCGCCACCGCCTGCACCGCCGCCACCAGAAACTCCGCTGAATCGCGCCCGTCGTTCTCCGGAGCCTTGTCCGGGAACAACTGCCCGATGTCCGGCAGCCCCAGCGCCCCCAGCAGCGCATCGGTCACCGCGTGATACAGCACATCGCCGTCGCTGTGCGCCACCGGACCGAAGTTCACCGCCGCCGAGTCCCACGTCACCCCGCCGATGATCATCGGCCGACCCCGTCCGTGCGGCGGCCTGGGCTCCAGCCGGTGCAGGTCATACCCGTGCCCCACCCGAAACGGCAAGTCCGGCCCCGCCGCCGTCGTGTCCGCCGCAGGAGCGGCCGCCGGCGTCGCCGTGCCGCCCGCCCGCTTGGGCGGCAGGTTCACCCGTCGGCGGGCCTGCTGGCCATGGTGCCGCTTGGACGGGCCGCCGCCCGGCACAAGGGGTTCTCCTGCGGATCGGCGACGGGTCGGACGCTTGGCCATGGGGTTCTCGTGTGCTCGTGGTCTTCCTCGTGCCCCTGCCCGATATCGCTCCCGCCCTTGCCCCGCCCGCTCAGCCTCCGGCCCTCGGGCCGACTCTGCCCCCAGCCTCCCCGCCAGAATCGCCCCGCACCTCACCCCTCCCGGACAAACCTCCCCGGCTTATCCTATTTCCCCGTGTTGACGGCCGACGGCTCATGTCCGACGCCCTCGCCACCCGAACTCTGACCTTCCAGCACTTTGGAGTTTGCACCGATGACCCGCCGCCTCTCCCTCCGCGTCCCCGCTCGGCTCGCCCTCCTCACGCTGCTCGCCGCCGGCGCATCGCTCACCGGCGGCTGCTGGACCCCCGGCGGCCTGGCCATGTCGCTTGATCGCTACACCTACGAGAGCCACCCCATGACCCCGCAGACTGTCACGGTGGTCGACGCCCGCACCGAGCAGGAGCTCTGGTCCGTCGACATCCCCGTTGGCGACAAGCTCGTCGTCGAGTTCTTCCGCGATCAGGGCGACGGCTCCGCCGACCGCCCCGACCGCATGGTCTGGGACGTTTGGCCCATCAGCCAGAACTGGGGCGAGCCGCAGAACCAGATCAACGTGCCCCCCGCCAGCAGCCGCAAGCTCGTGGTGTCCGTCCGCAAGGCCCCCGAACTGCCCGGCCAGATGAAGCTCCCGCCCGTTGAGCCCATCAAGGTCGAGGACACCGTCCTCACCGCCGCCGCCGGCCTGGAAGTCGGCCGCTTCTACATCGTCGCCGCCCGCCTGAGCAAGGTCGACGCCGCCAAGGCCCGCTCCTTCCTCGAGAGCCAGAACATCAGCGCCGTCGTCGTCGACCGCCCCACCGGCGCCTGGGTCGTCGTCAACGACCCGTCATTCAACCAGACCGACTTCAACGCCCCCGGCTCCGCCGCCGACCGCCAGCAGGCCCTCCAGCGCGTCCTCGAAGCCGGCAAGGCCTGGATGCAGGCCGACCGCGGCGCCCCGACTAACTTCTCCATGGCCGCCTGGGAGCAGGTCGTCCGCTGAGCCGCCCCGGGTCCCCAGCCCGCCCGCATCGATAGACCACCCCGTTCCGGGCAGCCCTTCACCGCTTCTTCAACACCGCTGCCGGCGGTGTGCCGCGCCCGCACTGCAGCCGATCCGGCCTGCAGTCCGGTATACCCCACACCATGCCCCTCCACCGCCCACGCCCCGCCTTCACGCTCATCGAACTCCTCGTCGTCATCGCCATCATCGCCCTGCTCATCGGCATCCTCCTGCCCGCCCTCGCCTCCGCACGTGCCGCCGCCCGCACCACCAGTTGCCTCAGTTCCCAGCGGCAGATCTCCACCGGCATGACGCTCTATGCCAACGACTACCGCGACTTCATCCCCCGCGAAGGCGCCGTCATGCCCCCGCCCAGCCACCGCCGGGCCCGCCTCGCCTTCTGCATGGCCCTGCGTCCGTACCTTGACGACCGCGCCAGCCCCAACGCCGACATCAACGACCTCTACGCCTCCGCCCCCTACTACCGCTGCGCTGCCCGCCGCGCCGGCAGCCACCCCGTGCACTACGTCGCCAACGCCATGGTCTTCCTCGGCCCCAATCAGCCCGCACCCAACCCCGCTTCAGACATGACCGCCCGCCGCGGCCCCACCGCCCTCTTCAAGCACCCCTTCCCCGCCAAGACCATCTACCTCGCCGAACTCGCCGAGGACCGGGGCGACAACCTCTTCCGCCAGTGGGCCCCGCCTCCCTCCAGTCCCGAGGCCGACTTCCTCCTCGCCCAGTTCTACGACTTCTGGGACACCGCCCACTTCCAAGGCAACACGCTCGTCCGCCGCATCGAGGGCGACCGCCACGGCACCTCCTCCAACGCCCTCTACCTCGACGGCCACGCCGCCACCCGGCCCAAAGCCGTCTTCACCACCCTCTCCAGCTACGACGACGGCCTCTACCGCCGCTGAACCCGCCAACCGCCGGCCGCTGGCGTGGCGCGACGCGCCCAAAAACAAACCGGCCCGACGCTGCCGTCGGGCCGATGTTCACAGTGCTCGCTGATTCAAACCGTCGCCTCAGTTAGCGCCAACCGTCAACCCCACCGGCTGCGGACGGGGCACGTAGTTGCCCGCGACCGTCAGGCCCAGCGGAACCCGCTTGCCCGAACCCGGGGGCGGCATGCCCTCCTGGTCAATGTGCCGCTGAATCGCCATGATGCCCTCGATCAACTGCTCCGGGCGGGGCGGGCAACCGGGGATATACACGTCCACCGGAATGAACTGGTCAACGCCCTGCACCACCGCGTAGGTGTCAAACACGCCACCCGTGCTGGCGCACGCGCCCATGCTGATCACCCACTTCGGCTCGGTCATCTGCAGATAGATCCGCTGCAGCACCGGCATGGTCTTGATGCTCACGCGACCGGCCACGATCAGCAGGTCGCTCTGCCGGGGCGAAAACCGCACCGCCTCAGAGCCGAACCGCGCCACGTCGTACCGGCTGCACGCGGTCGCCATCAATTCGATCCCGCAGCACGCGGTGGCGAACGGCATCGGCCACAGCGAAGACCGGCGGGCCCAGTTGATCACCCGGCGAAGCTGGGTGGTCATGAACGTATCGGCGGGAAGTGCTGCTTCAAGACCCATGACGACTCCTGAGCCGTGCTCACTCAACGGCATCCACCTTACAGCCAACAAACAACCTGTCGCCCGAAGGTGGTCCCCAGATAGTAGCCGACCCGCTCCGCCACCAGTCCGCCCACCCGGCCCGGCCACCACCCCGCACCCGCCGCACCCTCCTTTCGGCACGCAGCCGCTGCCCGGCCAGTCCTTCGAACACAATCCAAACAAAATCCGCCAGGGTTTCCACGAATCTCGTCCGAAAATCAGCGCGCTTTCTGCTATGCTGGGCGACATGCGCCGTTGCTCACACATCCTGCTCGCGGCGGTCGCCTGCACCGCCGCCGCGGCACCCGCGCATGGTCAGTCCTGCTGCCCCTCGTCGCCCGCCACCGCCCGGCTGGCCCTTGCCCAGCCTGCCAGCACGCCCGACCAAGCCACGCCCGAACCCAGCCCCGGCAACCCCGGCCCGGCCCCGGCGGCCCCCGGCCCTGTCGCCGCCCCAACCACTCCGCCCAGCCTCACCCACGGCATGGCCTGGATCCCCGGGGGCGAGTTCACCATGGGCAGCACCGACCCGCTGGCCCGCCCCGACGAAAAGCCCCTGCACCGCGTCCGCGTCCGGGGCTTCTGGATGGATGCCACGGAGGTCACCAACGCCCAGTTCGCCGCCTTCGTGAAGGCCACCGGCTACACCACCGTCGCCGAGCGGCCGGTGGACTGGGAGGAACTCAAGAAGCAGGTCCCCCCCGGCACCCCCAAGCCCGACGCGGCCATGCTCCAGCCGGGCTCGCTGGTCTTCACCCCGCCAAGCCAGCCGGTCAGCACCGATCGGGCCGCCGCCTGGTGGACGTGGACGCCCGGCGCTTCCTGGAAGCACCCGACCGGCCCCGGCAGTTCCATCGAAGGACGCGACAGCCACCCTGTCGTCCACATCGCCCACCAGGACGCGGTGGCGTACGCCAAGTGGGCCGGCAAACGCCTGCCCACCGAGGCCGAGTGGGAGTTCGCCGCCCGAGGCTCGCTCGACAACGCCGTCAACGTCTGGGGCAACCAGCCCGTCGACGCCAGCCGTTGCAACATCTGGCAGGGCCGCTTCCCCAACCTCAACACCGCCGAGGACGGCTTCGCCGGCACCGCGCCGGTCCGGTCCTTCCCGGCCAACGGCTACGGGCTGTACGACATGGCCGGCAACGTCTGGGAGTGGTGCGCCGATCTGTACCGGCCTGACACCTACGCCCGCCAACTCCTCGCCGCCGGTGGCCCGGCCGAGGTGATCGACAACCCCACCGGCCCCAGCCGCTCGCTCGACCCGCGTAACCCCCACGCCCCCGAGAGCCGCGTCCACCGGGGCGGCTCGTTCCTCTGCAACGACAGCTACTGCGCCAGCTACCGCCCCAGCGGCCGCATGGCCGCCCCGCCCGACACCGCCATGTCGCACCTGGGGTTCCGCTGCGTCGCTGATGCCCCCCCGCCGGCGCCCGCCACACCAGCCGCCCCGCCCGCGCCGCCCCCGCCGTCGACGCCGCGCTGACCCCGATCTTCGTCGTCACACTGCCTCACCCACTCACCTCCCCGCGAGACCCCATCATGCTCAGCCCATCCGTCCAGTCCTTGCCCGGCCTGCTGCTCACGCTGATCGCGCTGAGCGTGCTGGCCCCGCTGACCGCTGCCGCCCAGACACAGGACAAGCCCAACATCGTCGTCATCTGGGGCGACGACATCGGCCAGTTCAACATCAGCGCGTACAACATGGGCATGATGGGCTACCGCACGCCCAACATCGATCGCATCGCGCGTGAAGGCGCCCTGTTCACCGACTGGTACGGCCAGCAGAGTTGCACCGCCGGTCGCGCCGCATTCATCACCGGCCAGGCCCCCATCCGCACCGGCCTCACCAAGGTCGGCCTCCCCGGCACCCCCGAGGGCATGAAGAAGGAGGACCCCACCGTCGCCACGCTCCTCCGCGCCCGCGGCTACGCCACCGGCCAGTTCGGCAAGAACCACCTGGGCGACCGGGACGACATGCTCCCCACCGCCCACGGCTTTGATGAGTTCTTCGGCAACCTCTACCACCTCAACGCCGAGGAGGAGCCGGAGAACCCCGACTACCCCAAGGACCCCGAGTTCAAGAAGCGCTTCGGCCCCCGGGGCGTCATCCACTCCTTCGCCGACGGCCGCATTACCGACACCGGCCCGCTCACCCGCAAGCGCATGGAGACCATCGACGAGGAGGTGACCGCCAAGGCGCTCGACTTCGTCGACCGCGCCGTGAAGGCCAAGAAGCCCTTCTTCCTCTGGTGGAACTCCACCCGCATGCACGTCTTCACCCACCTCAAGCCCGAATCAGAGGGCAAGACCGGCCTGGGCGTCTACGCCGACGGCATGGTCGAGCATGACGGCCACGTCGGCCGGGTCCTGGACAAGCTCAAGGAACTGGGCATCGAGGACAACACCATCGTCATGTACTCCACCGACAACGGAGCCGAGACCTTCACCTGGCCCGACGGCGGCACCACCATGTTCCGGGGCGAGAAGAACACCAACTGGGAGGGCGGCTACCGCGTCCCCTGCGTCATCCGCTGGCCCGGCGTCATCAAGCCCGGCACCATCATCAACGAGATCGGCGCCCACGAGGACATGCTCCCCACCCTGCTCGCCGCCGCCGGCAACGGCTCGGTCAAGGCCGACCTCCTCAAGGGCCTGGATGTGGGCGGCACCAACTACAAGGTCCACCTCGACGGCTACGACCTCGGCCCTGCCCTCCGCAGCGGCGCCGCCTGGCCCCGCAAGGAGTTCATCTACTGGACCGACGACGGCAGCGTCGCCGCCCTGCGCTACGGCAACTGGAAGATCACCTTCCTCATCCAGGAGGCCGAAGGCCTCCGCGTCTGGCAGCAGCCGTTCGTTGAACTGCGAGCCCCGCTGATCACCAACCTCCGCATGGACCCCTTCGAGCGGGCCGAGCACGAGAACGCCATGGGCTACCAGCGCTGGTACATGGACCGCATGTTCCTGATCGCCCCCGCCGGCGCCTACGTCGGCCAGTGGCTCCAGAGCTTCCGCGAGTTCCCGCCCCGCCAGAAGCCCGGCAGTTTCAACCTCGAGCGCGTCATGGAAGCCGTCACCAGCCAGCAGGGCGGCGGTCGCTGATCCCGGCCACATCAACAAGCCTCATTTCCCGCAACCCCCGGGCCCCTCGGCCCGGGGGTTCTTTCCGCGCCCCTGCCCCTCGTTCTTCACACCTGCACAACGGAGTTCCTCCCGTGTACAGCGCCACTCGCCGCCGCGCTTCGCGACTGCTCGGCTGGACCATCGCCCTCTCACTCGCCTGCATCAACTTCGGCTGCACGTCGGCCGCCCTGCCCTCCTGGCGCGACGGCCAGGCCCGCTCCGCCGTTCTCCAGTTCATCGAACGCACCACCGACGCTGACAGCCCCGACTTCGTTCCCCCGGCCGACCGCATCGCTGTCTTCGACAACGACGGCACCCTCTGGGCTGAGCAACCCGCGTACTTCCAGCTCCTCTTCGCCATCCACCGCGTACGCGAATTGGCGCCTCAGCGTCCGGAGTGGAGCACCACCGAGCCCTTCCGAACCGTTCTTCATGGCGACATGCACGCGCTCGCCCGACAGGGCGAAGAGGCTCTGGCCAAACTCGTCGCCGCATCCCACTCCGGCATGACCACTGACGAATTTGCCGAGTCCGTCCGCCGATGGCTCGCCTCCGCACGCCACCCCACGCTCGACAGGCCCTTCACCGCCTGCGTCTACCAGCCCATGCTCGAACTCCTGGATCATCTCCGAGACAACGGATATCGCACCTTCATCGTCTCCGGCGGCGGCATCGAGTTCATGCGCGTCTTCGCCCAGGAGGTGTACGGCGTCCCGCCCGAGCAGGTCATCGGCTCCCGCGCTGCCGTTGCCCTGGAGACCCGCGACGGCGTACCCGTCCTGGTCAAACGCCCCGCCATCGAGTTCATCGACGACAAAGCCGGCAAGCCCATCGCCATCAACCTCCACATCGGACGACGTCCGGTCATGGCCTTCGGCAACTCCGACGGCGACCTGGACATGCTGCTCTGGACCACCTCCCGCACCGGCCCCTCTTTCGCCGCCCTCATCCACCATGATGACGCCGATCGCGAGTGGGCCTACGACCGCGCCTCCCACATCGGAAGGCTCGACGCCGCCCTGAATCAGGCACCCGCTCGAGGCTGGACCATCGTGAGCATGCGCCGCGACTGGGAGAGCGTCTTCCCGCCCCAGTCCGCCCCGCAGCCCTGACCACCCCCGACCCGCTCCTCCCTCGCCGACTTCCCGCGTTCCCCAAAGCAAAGCGGCCCCGGAGCAATCCGGGGCCGCTTGTCGTTTCTGGTTCTGCCCGGCGGCCCATGCCGCCGACCGGCTTACTTGGCCTTCTTCTCGCCCTTGGCCGGCTTCTCAGCCTTGGCCTCGGCCTTCTCAGACTTCTCAGCCTTGGACGGCTTGTCCTTGCCCTTCTTCTCGCCCGCAGAGGCCTCGACGCCAGCCGCGCCCTCAGCCGCAGGAGCCGCGGCCGCCGCCTCCTCCTCATCGCGGCGCAGGTCCAGCTTGCGGTCCGGCTTCACGTCCAGCTTCACGAGCGCCTCCAGATCGGAGGCGAACTTCACGTGGATCTCATAGCTGTCCACACGCTTAATGGCGTTGCCGATCCGCACCTCGCGGTCCTTGATGCCCGCGAAGCCCGCCTTGGCCAAGGCCTCGGAGATCTCGTGCTGCGTCACCGCGCCGTACAGAATGCCCAGGTCGTTGCACGACCGGATCATCTCGATCTTCTGGCCTTCCAGACGCTTGATCAGTTCCTCGCGCTGCTTGCGCAGCTCGGCCAGCTGACGCTCCGCGTCCGCACGCTTGCCCGCCAGTTCCTTGATCTTCTCCTGGCTCGGCGTCGTCGCCATGCTGCGGGGGAGCAGGTAGTTGCGAGCAAAGCCCTTGCGGACCTTCACCACATCACCGACAATCCCGGTGCCTTCCACGTTCTCCGTCAGCAGCAATTCAATCGTCTTCGCCATTGTCGCTGTCCTTTCTGGCCCGTCGCTTCAAGCGGCGACCAAAGAGTTAGGAGTGCCGCGCCGGCCACATGCCGAACGGCACCCCAACCAAGCAGGGTCGAGATTCTACGCCCGCGCGGCCTCCCAAGCCAGCCCGGAACACGCCCCAACGTCACCGCCGGGACGGTCCGACCGCCGGCCACGCCGTCCCAACCCCCTGCCGATCAGCAGGTTATCAGAACGGGATGTCGTCTTCCTGCACCGTCTCCACCGGCTGCACCGGACCACGCGACCGCACCTGCGGACGCGGGCTGGGTGCCGGCGCCGGCTCCTCGCCACCCTCCGACGCGTACTCCCCGCCGCCCGCGTACCCGCCGGCCGCGCCACCGCCCCCGCCGCCCGGCTTGGAGTCCATGAAGCGGAAGTCCTCCACCACCACCTTGAGCTTGGACCGCTTGGACTGGTCGGTCTTGTCCGTCCACGTGTCCAGCTTCAGCCGCCCCATGATGAACACCGGCCGCCCCTTGGCCAGGTACTGCTTCATCACCTCCGCCTGCTTGCCCCACACCTCGCAGTCCACAAAGGTCACTTCCTCGCGGGTCTCACCCTCGGGCGTCCGCCACTGCCGGTTCACCGCAATGCCGAAGTTCCCCACCGCCTGGTTGCCGTTGGGCAGAAACCGGACCTCGATGTCGCGGGTCAGGTTCCCCATCAGAATGACCTGGTTGAATCCACGTGCCATGTTCAAATCTCCGTGACAGGATGATGCTTGCGTCTTGGTTGAGGAGACGGCCCCGGCCAGCCCAACCAGCCACCACGGCTGGCCCCGACCCGGACAACTTCATGCTATCACCAACCCGCCGCTCCGCCACCCCTCGCCCGGGCGCGACTGACACCCTGTTGTCAGTCCCGGCCAAAAAAAGTGACGCCCCGGAATGACCGGGGCGTCGCAAGTGTGGAAAACATGTTGAATGACCCCCCATCCAAGGGGTCAGTCCAGCCCCGTGACCGGGGCCGACCACCCTCCCTGCCCCCCACCCTCGCCCCCCACCCCCCCGCGCAATCAGGCCTCGTCCTCTTCCTCAACGCCGGCCGGAACACGGGCCGTGTCCGTCGGCGGGGGCGTCGGCTGGGCCGCCGCACGCAGGTTGGCCTCGATCAGCAGGTCCAACTGGCCGTCGTGGTTCTTCACCTCTTCCATCGTCAGGTGATCCGCACGCGTGATCAGGAAACGCAGCAGCTGCTCAGACAGGTTGAACGACCGCTCCATCGCCGCGAGCTTGTCCGTGCTCGCCTTGAAGTAGCACAGGATGTACACGCCCCGCTTCTGCTTGTTGATGGGGTACGCCAGCGGCCGGTCGCCCCACTTCTTGATCGCCAGGATCTCCGCACCGCCCTTGCCGACCACGTCCTTGATGTGCTCCACCGCCGCCTTCATGTCCGAAAGGGCCGACTGGGGGAACAGGAACATCGCCTCGTACTGAGCAACCGGAAGCTTGCGCATGCTGCGCTCCTCATATGAGCCCCGATGCACGGACCCTGCAAAGGGCCGGCGCACCGGGCATGTCGGACGGCAAACTCGCCCCGCGTGCCCGACAGTGGGCCCGCATGGCCGGTGGCGGCCGTCCGCCGCCACCGTGATCCGTCCCCCCATCACCCCTTCCCGCCCTCGCCCCCACCCGGCCCCGTCGCCGCCTGGCCCGGGCCAACCGCCCCGCCGGCGCCACCCTGAGGCCGGGCCTTGGGCGGACGCGCCGCCTGCTGCGGCCCCCGCCCGTTGAAGCGGTTCATCGCCGTCGTCAGCCCCTCGCTGACAAACACCCCCACCGCCTCCACCACCTTGTCAAGCGCCGGCGCGAGGTTCGCCAGTTGCTCCTCGCTGAACCGCCCCAGCACCCAGTCCGCCGGATCGCCATACGTCGCCGGGGGCGGATCGATGCCGATCCGCAGCCGCGGATACACCGTCGTGCCCAGCGCCCGTTGAATGTCCGACAGGCCGTTGTGCCCGCCCGCCGAGCCTTCCCCCCGCAGCCGCAACTGCCCCAGCGCCAGGGCATAGTCGTCCACCAGCACCAGCAGGTCCTCCGCCGGGCTCAGCTTGTGGAACCCCACCGCTTCGGCCACCGAGGTGCCCGAGCAGTTCATAAACCGCATCGGCCGCAGCACCAGCGCCCGCTCCCCGTTGATCACCACGTCGTGCAGTTCGCCGCTGAATTTCTGCCGCGCCAGCCCGGCGCCGTGCTTGGCCAGCAGGCGGTCAACCGCCAGAAAGCCCGCGTTGTGCCGCGTCTTGGCGTAGTCGCTTCCCGGATTGCCAAGGCCGACGATCAGCTTCATGACGCTTCACACTCCGTTGCCGCCCGCCGGACCATCCGGCGGAATCTCCGCGGACCGCACCGCTTCGCAAAGAACACGGCCCGGCTTTCGCCCGGCCGTGCTGAACGCACTGGAAACTTACTTCTTGGCCGCCGGCTTGGCGGCGCCCGCCGCCGGAGCCTTGGCCGCGCCACCCTTGCCCGCCGGCGCCGCAGCAGCGGCCTTCTCGGCGCGCTCCTTCTCGCCGATGACCTCGGGCTCGGCAGCGCCCTCGGCGGCAACCACCGAGGCCTCGGCCGTAACCACTTCCTTCTGCTCAACGATCTGCGCGATCACCGCGTGGCTGTCGGTGATCATCCGCATGTCGCTGCCCGGCAGCTTCACCTTGTCCGCCGTGATCACCCCACCCACGTCAAGGTCCGCAATGTCCACCGCGATCGACTCGGGAATGTCGCGCACGCGGCACTCCAGCACGATCTCGTTGGTCGGGTGGATCAGGATGGCGCCGGCGATCTTCAGGCCCTTGGCCTCGCCGGTCAGGTCGATGCGCACACGGGTGCGGACCTTCTCATCCAGGTCCACGCGCTCCAGGTCGGCGTGAATGATGTTCGTGCCCAGATAGTCGAACTGCAGGTCCTTCAGCAGGACCATCTGGTTCTCGTCCTTGTTGCTGGTGCCCGGGAAGTCCATCCGGAACACCTTCTCGCCCGCCTCGAACAGATCAATGGCCTCCTTGGCCTCCAGATTGATCGCGACGGGCTCCTGCTTGTGCCCGTACACCACCGCCGGCAGCTTGCCGGCGCTGCGGGCCCGCTTGGAATAGCGGCTGCCCAGCTTGGGACGGATCTCGGCCTTGAGCATCGGTGCCTTCTCGTGCATATTTGCTTCCTTTCTCGTATCGCTTCGTGTGTGTGAACTGGGTTGATGAAAACCGAACCTCTCTCCGCGCCGCCTCTCAGGCCGGCGCGTCCGGCGAGCGCTTCACGCCGGCAGCTCTGAACAGAGCGCTGATCGACTTGTTGAAGTGGATGTTGTGGATCGCGTCCCCCAGCAGGTCCCCCACGCACAGCTCCACCAGCTTGGACCGGATCGGATCCAGCCGCGGGCCCCCGGGGATGGTGTTGGTCACCACCACGCTGGAAATCCGGCTCGCCGCGATCTTCTCCACCGCCTTGCCCGCGAACACCCCGTGCGTCGCCGCGACGTGAACCTCGCGGGCACCCATCCGCAGCACCAGGTCCGCCGCCTCGCACACCGTGCCCCCGGTGGAGATCATGTCGTCGATCATCAGCACCGTCTTGCCCTTCACGTTGCCGATGATGTTGTCGGTCGTCACCTCGCTGCCCGAGATCCGCCGCTTGTTGATGATCGCCAGCTCACCCCCCAGAATGTTCGCGAAGCTCTCGGCCACCTTCACATTGCCCACGTCCGGGCTCACCAGACACAGATCCGGCAGCTTCTCCCGGATCGACATGAAGTACCGCGCGAACACCGGCGTCGCCGTCAGGTGGTCCACCGGCAGGTCGAAGAACCCCTGAATCTGCGCCGCGTGCAGGTCCACCGCCAGCACCCGGTCCGCGCCCGCCGCCGTGATCAGGTTCGCCACCAGCTTCGCCGTGATCGGCACCCGTCCGGCGTCCTTGCGGTCCTGACGAGCGTACCCGAAGTACGGAATCACGCACGTCACCCGCTTGGCGCTCGCACGCTTCAGGCAGTCCATGAAGATAAGCAGTTCCAGGATGTTCTCGTTCACCGGGGCGCTCGTCCCCAGCACCACGAAGCAGTCCCGGCCCCGAACGTCCTCCTCCACCTTCACCAGCAGTTCCCCGTCAGGGAACTCCTCCGTCCGCGACGCCGCCAGCGGGATCTTCAGGTGATCGCACACCCGTGCCGTCAGCACCGCCGTGTTCCGGCCCGCGAAGATCTTCAGCTCGCTCGTGTTCGTCTCGGTCATCGCCCCGCCCCCTTCCCCCCGCGAGAGCGGTAGATCGCATCGACCTCGGCCAGCTGCTCCGGCGTGTTGATCGACAGCACGTCCTCCGGCGGAACCGCGTCGATCACCTCCACCACCTTGCTCCCCCCCGCCGGGCTCATCAGCATCGACGGCACGTCGGTGATGTAGTACTCCCCGCTCGCCGGGTTCCGCTTCACCTCCGCCAACGTCTTGAACAGCAGTGCCAGGTCAAAGCAGTAATACGACGGGTTCACCTCGCGGATCGCCAACTGCTCCGGCGTGCACTCCTTGTGCTCCACGATCCCCTTCAGCCGCCCGTCCGAGCCCCGCACGATCCGCCCGTACCCCGTCGGGTCCGCGATCACGCTCGTCGCCAGCGTCGCAGCGGCCCCCGTGCTCCGGTGCCGCTGCAGCAGCGCCGCCAGCGTCTCACCGCGGATCAGCGGACCATCCCCCGCCAGCACAAAGCACGGCCGGCCCGCCGCCGCCCCGCTGGCGATGTCCTTCTCAAACAGCCCCTGGGCGCACCGCACCGCGTGCCCCGTCCCCAACTGCTCCGCTTGCACGGCGTACTCCAGCCCCGCGTTCCACGCCGGGCCCTGCTGCGCCATCAGCTCCCGCACCACTTCCTGCTTGTACCCCACCACCAGCACCACCCGCTGGCACCCCGCCGCGCGGCACGCGTCCACCACCGCGCACACCATCGGCCGACCGCCCACCGGGTGCACCACCTTCGGCAGGTCGCTCCGCATCCGCGTGCCCTTGCCCGCCGCAAGAATGATCGCCACCGGCGCCTGGCCGGACGTGCCGCTGTGTTGTGCCTGGGTGCCGGACATGCGTGCACCGCTCGCTCGCTGATCACTGTTGCCTGATTTCGCCGGGCGGAAGAAGCTGGCCGACCAGGATTCGAACCTGGACAAGCAGAACCAAAATCTGCTGTGCTAGCCGTTACACCATCGGCCAGTGATGGCCGCCCGACACCCATCCGCTCTCACGGACAGGCAACTCACTGCTCAACAAGCTCGCGGAACTTCTCCTGATGCTGCTGCCCGCGACGGGTCATCGCTGGCCGGACCGGTACGACATGCGGTCCTTGCCCACCCCGGCCACGCATCCGTGACCACGAGAAGCATCAGGCCGCGGCAAGGCAACCAAGTTCCCTTGATTGCGGGAGCGGAACGGCGAATCGGCCGCGATTCACGCCGCACCTGGTCACGCCTCGGCACCCCGATACCCACGGGCTGCGTCCGTCATGACCGGCTCTGGACCTAGTTTAGCCACCACCCCAGCCCCCGTCCCACTCCACGCCTCCCCACCCTATCCATACGCATAAATACTTGCCCTTCGCATCCGGCCGCAAAGGCATTGACAAACGCCAAGAAGTCGTCCCCCGTCAGCACCCCGTCCGGCCCCACCGGCGTCCCGCCCACTGCCCCGCCCACACCGGTGATGTCCGCAAGCGGTTCCCCGGCCGCAAACGCCCCGATGAACGCGACAAAGTCATCCCCCGTCAGCAGACCATCCGGCACTGCCGGCGGCCCACCCACCCCCGTCACATCCGCCCAGCACACCGCCGGCGCCGGGCGAACCACCTCCACCCGCCCGAGCCGAAACCTCGCCGCCCCGCGGCTCGTGTTGTCACCGATGAACACGAAGTTCGGCGTCGTGTACGGGTTGAACGGCAAACCCGAGGGCACAAACGCCGTGTAGTCCCGCACCGCCCCGCCCAGCACCGGCCGCCCATTGGCCAGCACCACCACGCCCTCCCCCTTCACCACCACCTTCAGACGCAGCGTCGTGTTCACCACCGGCATCGCCCACGTCTCGCCACGCGTGAACAGCGTCGGAGCCGTGCCCCCGTTCTGCATCCACACCGCCCCCTCCCACAGCCCGATCTCCACGCCCCGCCGGTCTGACGACAGCACAATCACGCTCAGCCCGGCCCGCTCCTCCCCGGTGTGCTGCTCGGCCAGCAGTTCCACCTCCGCCCGCAACGCAAACCCTGCCACCCGATCCAGCACCGGCCAAGTCGCGATCACCGGCCGCACCGGAAACACCGGCGGCAGCCCGATGTGGCTGAAGTACCCGGCTGCGCCGGCCTGCCCGCCGCCGGTGGTGTCCAGCACCACCCCCGGCGCCAGCGGCGGCACCGCATCGCTCTCCACCCCCGCATCCTCCGGGTTGATCAGCAGCACCCGCCCCTGAGCCGAAGGCCGCCCGCCCGCCGCCGGGTCGTACACCACCGTGGTCTGCGCCACCGCCGCTCCCGCTGTCGCCATCAGCACGCCACCCACCAGTCCCCAGACCGCAACCGGATGTCCCAGGCTCATCACGCCGCAAGTATGCCACACCACCCGCCCGCCGCCCACCACTCTCTACCCTCCGGCATGACCACCCTCCACCCGGCGACCTCCCGCCCCCTTCCCATCTCCCGATTGCTCAGCGCTGCCCTCATCGTCGCCTGCTCCGCGCTGCCCGCCTGGGCCCAACTCACGCCCGAGAAACTCTACAACGGCGTCAACCGCCCGCTGAAGGTGCAGGTCACCTTTCCCGCTGACACCAAGGCCGCAACCAAAGACGCCGCCGACGCCGCCGCCGAAGCGACCAAGGCCGCCGGCATGGGGGTCATCCGCCTGCTCGAGCCCGGCACCGCCAAGCCCCTGGCCGAGGCCCAGGCCCCCGCCGGCACGGTCGATCTCGCCGCCCTCTTCCCCGACCTCTGGAAGCACTCCGCCGCCGCCCCCGCCCGCCTCACCTACGCCCAACTGTTCGTCGGTGAACAAGCCATCGGCCCCGCGCTGGTCCTCCAGCCGATGCTGAGCCCGGCCCGCGCCGCGCTCGACGACCGCGACCCCAAACTCCCGCTGGTCGTCTTCCCGCCCGCCCGCCAGCCCTCCGCCCGCGTACTGGCCGGCTACCGCGTCTATGTTGACAAGGACGTGCTGCTGAATACCGAAGCCGGCGAGATCCGCGTCCGCCTCCGGCCCGATGTCGCCCCCAACACCGCGTGGAACTTCCGCCACCTCGTTGAAGGCGGCTACTACGACGGCACCGACTTCTTCCGCATCATCGCCACCGGCTCGGTCGCCGGCCGGGGCTTTGTCATCCAGGGTGGCGACCCCTCCGCCTCCAGCCCGCGCGACGGCGGCCCCGGCTACGAGATCCCCTTCGAGTCCAGCACCCTCCCGCACGATTACGGCGTGCTCTCCATGGCCCGGGGCCGCGAGCCCAACTCCGCCGGCTCGCAGTTTTTCATCTGCCTCTCCCGCGAAGAAACCGCCCGGCTTGACGGCCAATACACCACCTTCGCCGAAGCGGTCAGCGGAGCCGAAGTCATCGCCAAGCTCGCCTCCGCACCCCTGGCCGCCGGCCGACGCGACCAGCCCATCCGCCCACCGGTCCTCACCTCCGCCATCCTCGTCGACGCCCCGCCATACGGCACCGGCCCCAAGCCCCTCTCCAGCCTTGTCGGCCAGCCCGGCGGGCGTTAAAGCCGACCAGCCCTCCTCCGCTCAACGCCAGCCGGCCGCCCCATCCCATTTCTTGGCCCGAGCCGTCCCTCGCATCGCCGGGACGGCAAATGCCGCCACCAACCGCCCCGCGGTTGCCAGATCGACCTCCACGCCACCGGCCACCGCGCGCCCACCGCTCCGCTCCACCCGTCCCAGCAGCGCACGCCACTGTCGCACTTTCGCCGCATCGAGGAAGAACGCGTCCGTCAAGCCGACCGGAACGTCCTGCGGGATCGGCGTCTGCCGTCGCGAGAACGTCGCCGCAAGTGCATCGCACAACAGGTCGCCGTCAAAGGCTCGTCCGGTCGCAAGGGTCCACAGGTCGAAGTAGTCCTTCATGCGACTGTTGGCCATGCCCAGGGTGACCACCGCGTGCAGTTTCTCCGCCGTCATCGTCTCCGGCGGATACACCGCGAGCACCGGCGCCGCCTGACCCAGCAAGGTCGTAAACGTGTGCTCCCGCGCAGCAGGCGTGACCGCGTCACCAAAGCCGACGTCCACCTGCAACGCGATCCGTGCCGTTCCCAGCCTCGCCCGCATCACCACCCGCTGCCCCTGATAGATCGCGTCCTTGCGAATCGGCTCCACCGACACCGACGCCGGATCGAATGTCACGCCGTCCGGCTCGACTTGCGTCGCGCACACGTGCCGGAACACCTCAGCCAGCGATTCCGCGTCCGGAGAACCATGGCCCAGCAGATCGACATCCTGCGTCGGCCGGTGCATGCGGCCAGTCCACACCGCCAGCCCCGTCGCCCCCTTCACCACAAATCTTCCGCCGTGTCGGCTTCGCGCCAGCCGGTACAGCAGCCGCTCGATGCCATATCGCACCAGCATCGTGTTGAACGGCTCCCCTGTCGCCTGCGCCAGGTTCAGCAACCGCTGCTTGACCGACTGTGCCTCCGCATCCGCGCCCCGCTCCCTCATGACATCGCCTCCAGGTAAGGGCGAACCACCGTCCAGCAACGCAGCGCTCGCGCGTGCTCGGCCACCTGCCCCGCCGTAAACCTCCGCCCCTCAAGCCCCGCTCGCAGCGCCTCGATCGCCACCTCCACACCCACCACGCTCCGCCGGCGAAAGCAGTCCACCACCGTGCGCGACGCACCGGTCACGCGTGTCTTCACGCCGTCAACCACCATCTCTTCAATCCCCACACGAAGGCTCGCCCCACTCGCTCGCCACACCCGCAACTCCGGCCACGCGCTCCGCGGTCGGCCGGCGCTGCGCGGCACCAGCACCCACACCTCGCCCGGCAGATGCGTACCCAACCCATGCAGCCGCAACGCCGTGAGCAAACACAGCACGCCCCGCGGCACACGGCTCGCCACCGCCGCCGCGTCCGCGTGCGGGCCGAGCGGCGAGCCGGCCAGCCGATACCGCCCACGCCCAAGCCGCTGCAGCACACCCGACCGAACCAGGCGACCCAGCGTCTGCGGATGCACCCCCGCCCGCGCGGCGTCCGATGCCCGCACCAGCCCGTGCTGGCGGGCGAGCCGACGAAGCACCGACAGTGTGGGGGTACTGGCCATGTGATAAACTATATCCATCCACATTCATGTGGTACATATTTCTCACACCCCTGCTCGCCGATCCCCGCTTGCCCTCGCTTCGCCACCGGCCCCAAGCCCCTCTCCAGCCTTGTCGGCCAGCCCGGCGGGCGCTGAAACTGCCCAGCTTCTCACAACGCCCCCCAAGGCCACCCCACGCCCCCAAATCCGCACCCATCGGGCGGATTCCCCCTTGACAGCCCAAGCCGCTTCCGTTAGCTTCACACCAGTTCGCCGTGTGCTGCGCTGTGCGTTCTGTCCGCGCCTCCCGGCCGTCCACGTTCTGTACCCGGCCGCACGCCACCCGTCGGCCGTCCATTCATCTCACTCAGAGAGAGAGTTATGTCCCGCGCCCGCTCACTGTGTCTCTGCGCCCTCGCCGCCGCCGGCCTCACCGCACCCGCTCACGCCCAACTGGTCTTCAGCGGCTTCAACACCGGCACCAACCTGGTCAACAACGGCATCGCCACCGTGCCGCTGGCCTCCGGCAGCCTCGACGACGGCCGCTGGACCCGCACCGTCTCCGGCGGCGTCAACTTCTACGCGTCACCCAACACCTCGGTCTCGGTGAACACCAACGGCATGATCAACTTCGCCGGTGTCACCTCCACCTCCTTCTCCAACACCGCCCTGAACGCCGGTACGCTCAACAACTTCGCCGCCCTGCTCTGGGACGACCTGGACCTCCGCCCCGCCGCCTCCCCCCAGGCCCAACTCTGGGAGAGCGACACGGCCGACTTCTATGGCCTCACTTGGCTGAACGCCCGCCGCTTCGGCGCCGCCGGCGGTGACACCGGCTGGGACATGCAAGCCCTGTTCTTCAAGTCCGCCGTCAACATCGGCGGCTTCGCCTTCCTCCCCGGCGACATCGCTTTCAGCTACGCCAACATCGGCACCGTCTCCTCCGATGCCACCGTCGGCCTCCGGGGCGTCTCCGCCACCGTGTTCGTCCCGGCCCCCGGCGGCAACGCCACCGGCCAGTTCGCCCCGGCCGCGTTGGCCAACCTGCCGCTGTTCCCCACCTCCAGCCAGTTCATCCTCTTCCGCGCCGCCAGCAACCCCGCCGGCCCGGACTACGCCGTCTCCGTGCAGACCATCCCCGCGCCCGGCGCAGCGATCAGCCTCGGCCTGGCCGGCCTGCTCGCCGCCCGTCGCCGCCGTCGCTGAACCGGCCCGGCTGGTCACCACCGGCCTTGAACCACGCACCACCCCCGCTCCCGCCCACCGGCGACAGCCGGGCTTAATACACCCGCTGCAACTGCGCCCCCGGAAAGAACACCGGCACGATCTGCTGCCACGTCTTCCCCCGGTCGGCCATCTCCTTGGCGCTCCACTGGCACAGCCCCACACCGTGCCCGAAGCCCCGCCCGGCGATCGTGAACACATCCCCCACCAGCCGGAACTCCACGTCCCCGCTCCGCACCATCGTCTCCGCGTTCACCGCCGCAAAGCCCGCCGCCGGTTCGTTGCACGCCCGCCGCAACTCCTCCGCCGTCACCCGCGTCGTAAACCCGCCCCGCGCTGCCACCAGATACCGCGTCGGCCGCCCTACCGCGTTGCTCGCCTCCACCCGCACGCTCTCCACCGGCGTGCTCGCCGTCAGCGTCTTCAGCGGGTGACCGTTCACACGCCCCCACGCCGCGAACCGCGCCGTGAGCTCCCCGCGGCTCCGGCTCACCGTCCACCGATACCACTTGGCCGTACGCCCCATCTCCTCCCGTGCCGCCGCCTGCAGCGGCACCACCAGGTTGTACTCAAACCCCCGCCCCGTCGGCCACGTGTCCCGGGCCGAGGCCGGCCGCCCCCCGCTGGTGCTGCTGAAGTACGCCCGCAGCACCTCACCCGCCCACGTCAGCACCACACCCCGCGTGTCCCGCACCGCCGCCACCGCCCTGGCCGCATCCACCGCGCCGCGATACGCCTGGTCGCTCACCCCCGCCTCCACGTCAAACGCCGCGCCCGCCGCACGCGACCGCGCCCGCTCGTGCAGGGCGTAACTCCGCGCCGCCACCGCCTGGGCCTGATACGCCCCCAGCGGCCAGTCCGCGAACAACTCCGCCGCCACCACCCCTTCCAGATACGACTCCAGCCCGGCGATCTCGATCACATCAAACACCCCGCCCGCACCGCTGCTGCCCTTGGCCATCAGCCGCAGCCGCCCGCCATACGGCCGGCCCTCAATCAGCAGCCGCGCCGGCACCGCCCCGCCCGCACGCACCCGCCCCGCCACCGCGTTGCCCCCGCCCCCCGGATTGCCCCCACCCCCCGCGCCCGCCAGCAGCGGCGCGCCCGACAACCCCGCCTCCTCCGCCCCGATCTCCAGATCCGCCGTCCTGGCAAACCGCCCCAGCAGCCCCGCCCGGTCCCGCACCTCCCACTGTGTCGCCGTCAGCCGCACCGTCACCGGCGCCGTCATCCGCGCCGGCAGCATCGCCGACCCCACCGGCGAGAGGTACACCATCACCCCGCCGGTCGCCCCGCCCGTCCCCGCCACCGCGCCCACCGTCAGCGCCGGCCGGTTGGTCATCAGCCGCACCCGGATGTCCGGCTCCCCCACAATCCCCGGCAGCGTCCCGCGCGTCACCACGCCCGACGCACCACCCCCGCCCGCACCGCCACCCGTCGCCCCCGCGCCCGCCGCCGGTCGCGTCGCCGCTCCATCACCCTCGCCCGACAACCCCCAACTCGCACAGCCCGACAGCGCCACCGCCGCCACCAGCCCCGCGGTGCGCAGCACACACCCCCACC
>Ga0209972_10000117_pt1 | contig 72586 bp, 64 predicted proteins | sample NOAtaG_7_FD_187302 | JGI IMG/M metagenome (GOLD analysis project Ga0209972, IMG submission 187302) | Freshwater lake microbial communities from Lake Erie, under a cyanobacterial bloom - NOAA_Erie_Diel1S_2200h metaG (SPAdes) (version 2) | ecosystem: Environmental > Aquatic > Freshwater > Lake ... | reverse complement strand
CGACTTCCTGATGGACCGCCACCCAGAGGCGGAGAACGCCTGGCTGCTCGGCGGCGGTTCGGGGCACGGCTACAAGATGGGACCAGCGATCGGCGAAGACCTGACCGCGCAACTCCTCGATGCCCGCTCGGTGCCGGAGGCGTTCACCTACCGCGCGTTCGCGGCGGCCCGTGCTCGGCTCACCAGCACGAGCACCCGCCGGCACTCGTGAGTGCGCGCGACCGGCCGCTCAACCGTCCAGTGATCGACATCCTGTGTCAACGCCGCGGCCGCCGCTTGGCGGCCGCGCTCGTGTTCGTGACCGCCCTGCTGCCCGGGGGGCCGTCCGCCGCCCAGTCCGCCGAGGCGAGCCGACCCGAACTGGTGGCGCTGCTCGACTCGCTCCGCGACCTGCGGGAGGTGCCGGTGTCCGGCGGCATTCCGCAGTACGCGCCCGCCACCGTCCGCCGGTGGCGGGCCGGGCTGACGCGACTCGCCGCCCGCCATGCGGCGATGCCTGCGGCCACGTGGCCGGTGCCCGACCGCGTGGACCATGCCGTGGTCGGCACACAGCTGGCGGCCTTCGATTTCGAGTTGCGCGTGCTGCAACCGTGGGCGCGCGACCCGGGGCACTGGGTGGACCTCGTCGCGCGCACGCCGTACGCCGACCTGCCGGCCACCGGCGCGGCCGGCGAGCGGCTGCGGCGGGCGCTCGCCGCCGTCCCCGGCACGATGCAGGAAGCCCGTCGTCGCCTGACGCGCCCCGCCGGCGAACTCGCGCGCATGGCCGTCTTTCACCTCGACAGCTCGGACGAGGTGAACCAGGGCGAGCCGCGCCGCCACCGTCCGCCGGCGGGCGTGATCGGCTGGTATCGCGACCTGCTCGACCGGGCCCGTACGAGCGAGCCGACGATCGTGCCGGACATCGAACGCGCCGTGTCGTCGCTGGTGGCCTATCGCGACTGGCTGGTTGCCGCGGCGCCGACCATGCGCGCCCCCGCGCACGTCGGCCTCGACGAGTACGCGTGGTACGTGCGGCGCGTGCGGCTCGTCCCGTGGACCGCCGAGCAGGTCCGACTGATCGGCGAGCAGGAGCTGGCGCGTGCACGGAGCCTGCTCGGCATCGAGCGGCACCGGAACCGCGCGCTGCCCGAGCTGGTCCCGGCGGCCACGGCCGAGGAGCACGAACGGCGCACCCGCGACGCGGAACGCTGGATCCGCACGTTCACCGCTCGGGAGGGGCTGCTGACGATTCCCCCGGACATGCCCCCGCAATACGAGACCGATGCCTTCTTCATCGACCGGTCCCCGTGGGGCGGGCATCGCCACTTCTGGGACGAGATCACGTATCGCGACCCGCTCAACAACCACATTCACGCGAGCATCCCGGGCCACCGCTTCGACGGCGCGCTGCAGCGCCGTCACCCGCGCGCCGTGCGGCGCCTCGCGGGGGACGGGACGCGCGCCGAGGGCTGGGCGTTCTACATCGAGGAGATGTACCTGCAGGCGGGGCTGCTCGCGGATCGCCCCCGTACGCGCGAGCTCTTCTACGTCGCGCAGCTCAAGCGCGCGGCGCGCATCCGGGCCGAGCTCGCGATGCAGAGCGGCCGGTGGTCGCTGCGGCAGGCGATCGACTTCCTCAACGCCGAAGTACCGCTCATGGAGACCAACCTCGCGCGGTACGACCTGGCGATCTACCTGCGCCGGCCGGCGTACGGGATGAACTACACGATCGGCAAGGCCCAGGTGGAACAGCTGCTCGCCGACCGCCAGCGGCAACTCGGCGCGGCGTTCGAGCTCGGGGCCTTCCACGACGCCTTCCTCGGCGCGGGGGCGATCCCGATCTCGCTCATCCGCTGGGAGCTCACCGGCCTCGACGACGAGATGCGTCAACTGGGCATCGTCCGATGACCCGGCGGCCGTGGCGGCAGCTCGCCGCCATCATGCTGCTGCCGGCGGGGGTGGCGGCGCAGGCCCCGTCCGCCGCCGACCTCGAGCGGTTCTACGACGTGCCATCCATCGTCGGTACGCCGCCGCGGGCCGTCACGTGGGCGCCGGACAGCCGTCGGGTGGCGTTCCTGTGGGCGGGCGACGGATCGAACTTCGCCGACGTGCATGTCACGACGCTCGGACGCAGCGGCCCGCCGGTCACGCGGCGCGTGACGGCGATGCCGCGGCCGGCGTCGGGGCTCGACACCGCCCCGCCCCGCGACGGCACGGCGCGCGGCTACACGCGCTGGCGGGCACAGCGGGCCGCGCTGGCCGCGGAACTCGATCGGGGCGTCGCGAGTCTCGCGTGGCTGCCGGACGCTCGGCGGCTGGTGATCGCGTTTCGCGGCGACCTGTGGCTCGTGGACACCGAGATGCCGCTGGCCGCCGCGCGCCGGCTGACGCGCACGGACGCCGCCGAGTCGGGCGTCGGCGTGGCGCCAACGCGACCCGGGGCGGTGCCGCGCATTGCCTTCCTGCGTGACGGGGATGCACACGTCGCGACACTCGATGGCGACTCGCTCGCGGGTGAGCGACGGGTGACGCGCGAGCGCCGCGAGGCGGGTGGGATCGCCGCCGTGGACTGGGCCCCCGACGGGCGTCGCCTCGCCGTGCTCGACGTGGACCGCAGCGCCATCCGGACGCGCGGCATCCCGGACTATCTGGGCGAGGAGACCGCGATGCCGTCGGTACGTCGCGCCATGCCGGGCGAGCCCTCCGAGTCGCGGCGGCTCGGCGTCGTGGCGGCCGACGACGGCCCGGTGACGTGGCTCCCGGTCACCGAGGAGGCGTACGACATCGTGCACGGGTGGCAATGGTCGCCCGATGCCGCGCGGCTGGTGGTGGACGTGAGCGACGTGTTCGTGAAGCATCGTCGCCTGCTGGTCGCGGAGGTCGGCCGCGCGGACGTCCCGGCGGCGGCGGCGGTGCGAGCCCTGGTGGCCGAGCGCGACAGCGGCAACGTGTCGGCCGAGTGGCAGGTGGCGTGGACGCCGGACGGGCGCGGCGTGTTCTACACCAGCGACCGCGTCTCCGACTACCACGTGTGGCTCGCCCCGCTCGACGGCGGTGCCCCGCGCCCGGTCACGGCCGGCCCCTTCGCGGTCTTCGACTTCGCCGTGACGCCGGACGGCGTGGTCGTCACGGCGAATCCCGGCCGGCCGGAGGAGCGTCACCTGCTGCGTGTCGCCGCGCGGGATGCGGTGCGAGATGCGCGCGGTGAGCGCGCGCCGGTGACGCTCACGCGCGGGGCCGGCACACACGCCGTGCGCGTCTCGCCGGATGGGCGCTGGGGGATCGACCTCTTCTCGGCCGACACGGTGCCGCCCGACCTCTATCTGCTGGACCTCTCGGCGCCCGACGCCGCGCCGCGGCGGCTGACGGTCTCGCCGCAGCCGGCGTTCGCGGCCTATCGGTTCACCCCGGCGCGCTATGTCACGTTCCCGAGCCGCGCCGACGGCGCGACGCTGCACGCGCGCCTGCTGCTGCCGCCGGGACGCCGCGCGGGAGTGCGGGTCCCGCTGATCATCGGCTCGGCGTACAGCAATACCGCGCGCAACCAGTGGGGGGGCCGCAACGCGCATCCCCTGTGGGGACTCGACCAGGTGCTGCTCGAACAGGGGTTCGCGATCCTCGCGGTGGACGTCGCGGGCTCGAGTGGCCACGGCACCGCCTTCCGGCGCCGCATCCGGCTCGACTACGGGGGCATTGACGTCGAGGACCTGCACAGCGGCGTCGAGTGGGCGGTGCGCGAAGGCATCGCCGACCCGGGCCGGGTCGGGATCTGGGGCTCGAGCTACGGGGGCCTGCTCACGACGATGTCGCTCTTCACGAAGCCGGACGTCTATCGCGCCGGCATCGCCGGGGCCCCGGCGACGAACGTGTGGCACGCGCTGACGGGGGAGCAGCGGGTGATGCTCCGGCCGCAGGAGCACATGGACGCCTACGCCCGCGCGTCGTCCCACACGCGCGCGGAGGGACTGCGCGGTGCGCTGATGCTCATCCACGGCATGCGGGATGCGGTGGTGCTCTACCAGGACTCCGCGTGGCTCGTGCAGTACCTGCTGCAGCTCGGCAAGGACGTCGAACTGGTCACCCTGCCCGACGCCGGGCACGGGTGGGACCTCGAGGGATCGGCCCAGACGCGGTTCGCCTTCCGGCGCATGGTGGATTTCTTCCGGCGGACGCTGCTCGCCCCGTAAGCTTGGCGCTCACCCGCGGGGCGCTCACCCGCGGGGCGCGCACGGCGCCCCGCGGCCCGCTGCGTCACGTCGCAGGCTTCGATCCGCGGGTGTACTTCCCGAACCACTCGCGCAGGTACGCCTGCGTGCGGAGGAAGTTGCTCGGGGTGCTGCTGGTGCCGTGCCATTCGTTGTTGAAGCGCACCATGGCGGACGGCACGCCCCGCATCTTGAGGGCCGAGTAGTACTCCTCCGTCTGCGGCATCGGCGTGCGGAGATCGAGCACCCCCGTCATGAGCATCGTCGGCGTGGTGACCTTGCCCACATACATGATCGGGCTGCGCCGCAGGTGCTCGGACGGGTCGTCCCAGAAGTTCTTCTCGAAGTTGCGGTACCAGAACTGCGGCCCGTCGGTGGTGCCGACGAAGCTCATCCAGTTGGTCACCGGACAGTTGGCGCTCGCGGCCGCGAAGCGGTCGGTATGGCCGACGATCCACGACGTCAGGACGCCACCGCCGCTGCAGCCGAAGACATAGAGCCGCGCCGGATCCACGTAGCCCCGACCCAGCACCTGGTCCACGCCGGCCATGAGGTCGTCGAAGTCCTTGCCGGGATAGGCGTTCTTGATGGCGTTGCCGAAGGCGGAGCCGTAGCCCGTCGAGCCGCGCGGATTCGTGTAGAGCACCACGAAGCCGTTGGCCGCGTGCTCCTGCCGCGCAAAGCTCCAGCCGACGTTGTACATCGCGTGCGGCCCGCCGTGGATCTCCAGCATCAGCGGGTACTTCTTCGAAGGATCGAAGTCGGGCGGCTTGACGATCCATCCCTGGACACGGAGTCCGTCCTTCGACGGATACCAGATCGCCTCCTGCGCCCCGAGCACCTTGCCGGCCAGCACGTCGGCGTTCACCTCGGTGAGGCGCGTGATGGCCGGCGCGCCCTTGAGCGACACGCGGACGACATCGCCCGGCTCGGTCGGCGTGGTGCGCGTCCCGACGGCGATGCCGGCCTTCGAGAGGTCGGTGATGGTGAGCACTTCCTCACCCTGCGAAACCTGCCGCACCTGCCCCGCACTGGTCACGAAGTAGAGGTGCCGTGAGCCCTCGTTGTCGGCATTGAAGAACAGCCCGCTACCGTCCGGCGACCAGAACATGCCGGCCGGTGACCGATCCATGGCCTTCGTGAGGGCCCGCGGGGACGACCCGTCGGCGTTCATCAGGTAGATGGCGGCGTCCTGCCAGGTGGCGTCGGTCGAATCGAAGCCGGTATAGGCGATCATCCTGCCGTCCGGCGACCAGACGGGATTCGCGTCGGGTCCCTTGCGCCGCGTCAGCTGCCGGATGGTGCCGGTCGCGACGTCTGCGGCATAGACCTCCGACTCGCGCCACGCGAGCTGCGCGTTGGGGATGCGCAGGGCCGAGAACGCGAGCGTGCGCCCGTCGGGCGACCACGCCGGCGTGCCGTGGTCCCAGTCGCCGTTCGTGACCTGCCGGGCCGTGCCGCCGTCGGCCGGCACGACGAACACATGGCGGACGCCATCATCGGTCGCCCCTTCGCGATCCTGCCGCCAGTCGAGGTCGGTCACCACCTTGGGCGGCTCCGTCCACTTGGCCCCCTTCGGGGCCGCGGGGAGCGCCACCCTGGCGAACGGGTTGTCCTTGGCCGGCCCCCGCGCCACCCGCATGGTGAACGCGAGCGTCCGCCCGTCGGGGGACCAGCGCAGCCCGCCCGGGGCGTCGGTCACGCGCGTCACCTGCGTGATGGCGCCTTCATCGTCCATCCACCGCACGAACACCTGCGCGCCGCTCGGCTCGCCCGCGGCGATGTAGGCGATGCGCGTCCCGTCGGGCGACCACTCGGCGCCGCTGCCCTTCACCAGGAAGCGGTTCCTCGTCCCGTCGGCGTTCATGATCCAGAGGGACGACTCCCACCGGTCGTTGAGCTGGTCCACCACGCGCCGCGCATAGACGACGCGCGCGCCATCGGGCGACAGCCGCGGTTCGCTCACCTGCTCCCACTCGAGGTAGTCGGCGAGTTGCAGCAACCGACCCGAGACGGAAGGCGCGGCGGGCTCCTGCGACGCTACCAAGGCGGGGATCGCCGACCACCACCACGCCATGGCGAGGAGACGACCGATCGAACGCGGGAACGACGAGGGCATGGATGGTCTCCGGTGCGGAACGTGAACGAGGGCGAGGGCGGGAGGCCGAGGCCCCGTATGGCGTGACCCGGCAGCCGCCCGGTCACGGCCACGGGAGCGGGAGCACGCGGAAGCGCGAGCGCGACGACGGTTCGTCCTCCCCGGCGAGGAAGCGCGCGATCTCGCGCCTCGCCGACGACCGCAGCGCCTGGTCAGCGGGGGAGCCGCCCGTGGCCTGCGCGAGCCGCCGCTCGAGCCGCTCGAGGTGCAGGGCCGCGACCTGCCGCACGTCGGGGAGCGCGCTCGCGTCGCCGGCACGGTCGAGGAGCGTGTTGAGGACCACGCGCTGCACGGTGCGACGCAGCGACTGCTCGTGCCCGTCCGCACTGGGCGGGACGCCCCATGTCCGGTCCACGACGGCTTGCAGGACCTCGTCGAGCGACGGGTTCGTCGCGTCGCGGGCGCGGAACAGCGCCACGCGCGCCAGCCGCTCGCGGTGCAGCAGGCCCTCGATCACCTCGGTCGCGAGCCCGCCGGCGAGCGAGATCTCGTCGAAGGCCGTCCCGGCCGCGGTCCCGATCCACTCGAACATCGGCTCCCCGCCCGGCGGGGCCGGGGGGATGAGCGCCTGCACGCGCTCGGGCACCGCGAGGGCCGCGGGTTCGAGGGCGTCGAGCACCGCCGCCAGCGCGCGACGCTGCTGCGCGGCCGGCACGATCGCGGTGGGCACCTGGCCGTCGCCGCGCATCGCGTAGCGGTAGTCCATGCCACCGACGTACTTCACGAGGCCCTCGAGCGAGTACCGGTGGTGCAGGTACACGTGCGCGAAGCGCATGTTGAGCAGGTACAGCGGCTCGCCCGGCCGGACCGCCCGCTCGTCGAAGCGCTCGATCGCCACCTTGCGCACCGCGGTGGTCCGCTCGACCGCGTCGAACATCGTGCGTCCCTCGACCCAGCGCGTCGCTTCGGGGATCGATCCGGGGGCGTCGGCGTCCTGGTCGCCGACGAACCGCAGCCCGCGCCGCAGGCCTTCGGCCACGATGGCCGCGAGTCCCGCCGCCTCGGCGGCGGAGTCGGGGTACCACGTGTACGCCCAGCGCACGGCCAGTGAATCCCACCCGCCGGCGAACGGCCGGTAGGCGCGGCTGAGATCGGGGCGCCCCTGCGCGTCGAGGGTGATCAGCGGGAACGGATAGTCCATCACCGACGAGCGGTCGTTCGCGTGGGCGTAGTAGTTGTGCTGGAACCCGAGCGTGTGGCCGATCTCGTGCGCCACGTGCTGGCGGCGGCGCGCCATCGTGAAGTCGAGCGCCGAGACGCCCGGCCCCGCCGGCCCCGCCGCCGGCAGCAGCCCGGCGTAGATGTTGTAGTCCACGAGCGACCGCCACGAGTCCATGCGCACGACCGTGCGCACGATCTCCCCCGTCCGCGGGTCCTCGAACGACGGGCCCACCGACGGGCCCGGCCCCACGCGATGTACCCAGTAGATCAGGTTGTAGCGCGCGTCCATCGGGTCGGCACCGGCGGGCAGTTCCCGCACCAGGAAGGCGTTCTTCCAGCCGGCCGCCTCGAAGACGGTGTTCCACCAGTTGCCCCCTTCGAGGAAGGCCGTCCGGTACGGCTCGGGCACAGCCGGATCGAGGTAGTACACGACGGGCGTCACCGGCTCGACCTTCTCGCCGCGTCGGTACGCGGCGACGTCCTTCGGCACGAGGCGCCACCGGTTGGCGTAGGCGTCGCGGTACGTACCGTCGAATCCCTGCCCGAAGTCGAGGAAGCCCGAACCGAACACCCCCGAGCGCGGATCGAAGCGCCGCGGGCGGTACCCCTCGGCCGCCGGCAGGGCGACGAGCGAATGGTGCAGTTCGAAGGTCGGCGACGCGGCGTCCGGCGACCACCGGCGCAGCGCGCCCCCCGGGTTGTCCACGCCGAACGTGAGCACGGCGTGGATCTCGGCGTTGCGGGGGAAGGCCTTCGTGCGCGCCGCGTCGAACCAGCTGCGCGAGGCGTCCACCCGGGCGCCGCCGCCCTGCGCGCGCCGGATCCCCTCCGCGATGCCGTAGGCGTCGCTCAGGAAGAGCCCGGTCGCGTCGGCCGTGATCAGGCCCGCGGAGTCGCGCTCGATGGGGAACTGGGCGACCACCGACGTCGGGAATCCTTCGGCCGCCGCACGACGCGACGCCTCACTGGCCCCGAGGGCGCGGACCGTCCAGTTGTCCCGGAGCAGGACGAGGCGCTTGCCGCGGCGCTCGAGCCGCACCACCGCCTCGTTGCCCGTCTGCCCTCGGTCGAGGCCGAGCGCCCCTTGGCCTCCGCCGGTGGCCAGCACCACCTGATGCAAGAGGTCCTGACCGAGTCGCGCCTGCGGCACCTCGAGCAGGAGCCGGTTGCGATCGGCATCCACGCGGACGCCGACGAGCGGGGCATCCTGGGCCGACATGGGCCAGAGGGGCAGCGCCGCCAGCGTGGCGAGCCCGACGCCGAGGCGTGAGCGGTGGAGCATGAGCGCGGGTGTGAGGAGTGGGACGAACCTCCCCCAACCTGCCCCGCCGACCGCTACTTCGCCACCGCGTCCTTCACGACGGCGTCGTCCTTGGCCGTGTCCGGCGCCCCGATGCGGAGGGCGACATAGACGGTGAAGGCGACGATGACGAAATGCAGGGTCGCCTCCAGCAGGTGGCCGATCTTCACCTTCGAACCAGCGACGACCCAGACGGCCTTCTGCCAGTCTCCCGTCGGGAGGAGAGGATCGAGCAGGGGCATCACGACGTCGTCCACCAGCGCCTTCTCGAGGTTGTTGACCTGCTCACCGAGCAGCACACCCACCGCGAGGGCGAGGACGCCGAACTTCTTGAGGAACGCCAGAAAATCGGTCAGGAAGGCCATGGCGTCCCAAGACGCACGGGACGCGAGCGGCGTCACTCGGCCGGCCACCCGGAGGCCGGATCGCAATGTCAAACTGTTTCCCGTCAATGGCTTGACGACGGGTGGGCGCGGGCTGTCCATTATGGCCGACGTTCCGCGACCGCAGAGCATCTCTTGCCCGAGTCGGCACCTACCTCGATCTCGCCGTCCCCCTCCCCGCCCGACGCCGGCCGGGTCGTCCTGCGTACGCTAGGGGCATTCGTGCTGTCCGGCGCGCAGGATCCCGATCGGGATCGTGCCTTGGCGGAGTTGAACGCCCGCCCGCGCGCCCTGGCCGTCCTGCTCCGGCTCGCCCTTGCGGACGGTCCCGTGTCGCGCGACCTGCTGACCGAGGAATTCTGGGGCGACCGCGATCCGGACCGTGCCCGACATTCGCTGGCCGATGCCCTGTCGGCCATCCGGCGCGCGTTCGGCCGGGAATGCATCTCGCTTCGGTCCCCGCAGCTCGCCTTCCGGCCGGAAGTCCGCATGACGGTGGATGCGGAGGAATTCGTGCGGGCGGCCGACACCGGGCGGGTCGCTGATGCGCTCGCCCTGTACCGGGGGGACTTCCTCGACGGCGTGTTCATCGACCGCGCCCCGCGGTTCGATCAGTGGGCGATGCATCGCCGGTTCGCGCTCCGCGAGCGCTTCGTCCGCCTGGCGGCGGCCGAGTGTCGGCGACAGGCCGCCGCCGGCGCCAACGAGGCGGCGGCGGCCTTGGCGCTCCAATGGCAGGCGGTGTCGCCCGATGACCCGGCGGCGACCCGCGCCCTCCTCGACGCCCTCGCTGCTCCCGGATCGGCGACTGCCGTACGGCGGGCCCTCGACGCATGGGGAGAGTACGTCCGTCGCCTCGCGGCCACGGACGACGAGCCGGACGCCGAACTGGCCGCGCATGCCGCCGCTCTCCACGCCCGCTACGCGGCGATGCCGCCGGCCACGGCCGAGTTGCCGGCGCTTCCGCCGCGACGCACGCCGTCGCCGCCGGACCAGGGCGCGGGAGGGACTCGGCGCAGTGACGCCGGAGACGCGCCGACTGCTCCGCGACCGGACGAGCGACCCGCCGGTGGCCCGTCGGGTCGCTGGCTCGCAGGGAGCATCGGCGGCGTCGCCGCGATTGCCGTGCTGGGGATGACGATGCTGGGCCGGTCCGGGCCCGAGGTGCCGCCGTGGATCGTCGTGACGGAGGTCGAGGCGGCGGGGGTGGACAGCGCCACCCTCGACGCGTTCGCGCTCGCCAGCCGCACGGCACTCGAGAGCGACGGCGGCGTCTTTGCCCTCCCGGAGACGCGTGCGATGGAGCTGGCCCAGCTCTCGGCCCCTGACGCGCAGCGGCTGGATGTCGCGCTGGCCGACGCCGTGGCGCGCCGATCCGGAGCGACGGCGATCGTGGTGCCCGTGCTCATGCAGTCCGGTGGGCGCCTCCGGTCCGCCATGCGCATCATCGAGCCGGGCGGCGGCGCGCAGGTCGTGCAGGGGCCGGATGTGTCGCGTGACTCCCTGCTGACATCGCTCGACGGGCTGATTGCCCGAGTGCGGCCGCGCCTGCCCGGGCGCCGCCGCGGCCGCAATGACCCGCTGCCGGACGTGGCCACGCATTCGCTGCAGGCCCTGACGGCGTTCGCCGCCGGGCGGCGCGCCTGGCTCGAGCGCCGCCCCGGGGGCGCGCTCGACGCGATGCGCAACGCCATCGCCTTCGATTCCGGGTTCGCGATGGCGCATCTCTCGCTCGGCGAGTACCTCTACACCTTGAACCGGCCGGCGGAGGGCGAGGCCGCCCTCCGCCGGGCGCTTGCCCTCCGCGACCGCCTCCCGCCGCGCGAGCGGCTCACCGTCGAGGCCTCCGTCGCGCATCAGCACGGCGAGTACCCTGCGGCGATCGCCGCCTACGAGGGGTGGCTGCGCCGCCACCCCGAGGACCGCGTCATCCGCTCGCGGCTGGCGTATTCGTTCATGATGGCGAAGCGAGCTCCGGAGAGCGCCCGCGAGTGGCGTCGGGTCCTCGCCGACGACTCCCTCGACGCCGACGCGTGGATCGACCTCGCCAAGGTCCTTGGGCATTCGACGGCGACCCTCGACAGCGCCGCCGTCGCCATGCAGCGCGGCCTCGCACTCGCCCCGTCGCGCCTCAACGATGTCTTCGTCGTCCAGGGCTTCGGGAACATCCTCGTGCTGTCCGGGCGCTCCGACTCGGCCGCCGCGGTGTTCCGGCTCCTGACGACGCGGGACTCGTCGCTCGCCGGCCGCGGCCACCGCTGGTTGGGGATGCTGGCCCTGTGGGACGGCCAACCGGCACGAGCGGCGGCGATCTTGCACCGGGCGCTCGCCCTGCAGGACCGCGAACCGCTGAGCGCCCTGCGCACGCGGTGGCTGCTGGCGATCGCGCACGACATGCTCGGCGCGGCGGCGGACGGCGCGCGGAACCTCGACGCCATGCTGGCCCTCTCGGCGTCACCGGAGGTGGGCGAGCCGCGCGTGCTCTGGTACACCGGCGCCCTGCTCGCCCGGGCCGGCCGTGTCGCCGACGCCAGGACCGTCCTGCAGCGACTGCAGCAGCGGATGGTCGCCGCGTCGCTCTCCCACCGCGCCGCCGAACGGATGCTCCGCGCGGAGATCGCCGGCGCCGTGGGACAGGTACGCGAGGCGCTGGCCTACGCACGAGAGGGGCTCGCCGCCGGCCGACTGGATCCGACGCTCGAAGGGGCCGGACTCGCCTACCGTCGCGCGGGCATGGCCGATTCGGCCCGCCGCCTGCTCGAGGCGCTGTCGGCCCAACAGCCGTCGTTCGGCTGGGAAGGCAGTGTCCTGCACCGTTTCAGCGGGCTGGCCCTCGCCGCGATCCGGACATCGGCAGGCGATTCCGTCGGCGCCCGGCGCGAGCGGTCGGCGCTCGTCACGCGGGTGCCGCGGCGCGAACCGTCCTTCGACGCGTGGGCTCGCCGGGCCGGATTCCTCGGCCTCCGTGAAACGCCGTCGTCGGCCGCGCCGTAGTCCCGGCATGACGCCCCCAGTCCGGAGCCCCGCCATGGAAGAGATCAAGGTCTCGGCCGCCAACCTCAAGGCGAAGCTCAAGCAGCTCCTCCGCGAGGGCAACGTGCGGCGCATCAAGCTGCGCAATCCCGCCGGTCGCGTCCTGCTGGACATGCCGCTCAATGCCGGCATCGCCGGCGCGGTGCTCGCGCCGTTCTGGCTCGCCGTCGGTGCGGTGGTCGCGCTGGCCACCGACATCACGATCCAGGTCGAGCGCGACGCGGCGGGCTGACGCGCCGCGCGGCCAGCACGTCAGTCGTCGAGCAGGTACTCCACGGTCGCCACGACCCGGATCGTCTTGCGCACCTGACTGGCCTCGGTGATCCCCTGGGCCTGATCGCGCGGGAGGATCTCGAAGTACCCTTGATTCGCCTGGCGGATGCCACCGAGCGCGCTACCGGCATCGCGTGCGAACTGCGCCGCCGCCTCGCGCGCCCGGGCCGTGGCCTCGGCGATCATCGCCGGCTTGAGCGCGTTGAGCCCGGTGAAGACGAACGTCGGCCCACCCCCGCCGTACTCGGCCCCCGACGTCAGCGGCACGCCTTGCGCGACCAGCGCCGACACCCGCTGGCTGGCCGCCAGCACCACCTCGGGCTCGGTCGAGCGCACGAGGAGCGTCTGGTTGATCACGTAGCGCGGACCGAAGTTGGGACCGCCACTGAGGCTGTTCGCCTGCGCGTCGCGGACGACGAAATCCTGCAGCGTGATCTGCGTGGTGTCCACGCGGTTGGCGGCGAGAAACGCCTTGATGCGCCCCACCGCCTGCTGCAACTGCGCGTTCGCGCGCGCGAGGTCGTTGTCCGACGCGACCAGACGCAGCGGCCAGATCGCGAGGTCGGCCCTGGCCTCGCGCTCGCTGACGCCCTTGACGGTCACGTATCGGTCGGCGGCCTTCGCGCGCACGATGCCGTGGCCGGCCAGCAGGCCACCGACGGCGACGCCGACGGCGATGCCGATGGCCAGCACGGCCGCGGGCAGGAGGAACGGACGATCGGTGGTGGTCATCGGTTCGTTAAGGTACGCGCCGTCACGACGAAAGGTCTGCCGGACGGTGGCGTCACCGCCCGGCCTCGAGACGGGCCATCGCCTCGGCCCAATCGACGACCGGTGCGACCGAAGCCGCCGCGTCCCGCACCATCGACCACCCCCAAGCGCATCGCCATGACCTGCACGCGCACGTGCACCCCCTCGTGCAGCAGCGACGCCGCCACCGGTGCCGCCGTGAGGTCACGCCGGCCGAGAAAGCCGAGCTCGCAGACGATGGCACGGACGTCGCGCAGGTACGCTCCTCGGCAGGGGAAGCGGATGACGCGGATCTCCGTCACGTCGCGCCGCAGGTGCACCAATCGCCACGGGTGCACCGCGGCGATGAGAGCCAAGGCCTCCACGGCGGGACGCGCCCGCACGACGGCGGGCAGTCACGCCCGTTCGGCGTGACCGTCTGGTACACCGGCGTGGCGGGCGCACCGGTGACGGTCCGCCCGGGGGGCACGACGCGAACCTGGATCGGCCCCAACGGCTGGTGGTCGAAGATGAACACGTACTGCTCGCAGCGCTGGATGGCCGTACAGGGGACCGTCCGCACCTGCGCGGGCGACGGACAGCCGCGGCAAGCTACCACCGATGCGTCACACCCGCCCGTTGCCCACGGCCTGCGCGATATCGGTCTGGGAAAGCACCCCCACCAGCCGACCGTCGTTCACGACGAACAGGCGGTGCACGTCGGCGTAGAGCATCTGCCGCGCCGCATCCCGCACGTCCGCGTCGGGCTCGATCGTGAGCGGATCGCGGGTCATGAGGTCGGCGACGGCGGTCTGCTCGAAGAGCACCGCGCGCGCCCCGCGGTCCTCGACCTCGGCCTGCGCCTGCAGGAGGTCGGTCGTGGAGACGACGCCGACGACCGCCTGTCCTTGCAGGACGGGAAGCGCCGAGACGTGGCCATCCGCCATCTCGCGCACGGCGTCGGCGACGGTGGCATCGGCGCTGATGCTGCGGACCTTGGGCGTCATGAGTTCGGCGACGCGCATGGGCGGATCCTCGGGTGACTGGGTGACCGGGGCGTGGCGGATGCCCGTCCCCGCCTCCAGTCTATGCCTCGGGCGCCGGCGGTCTGTCCGCGTGCGCCGGGGATCGCGTCGGGGGGCCCCCGATGCCGCGGACGGCGGCCCCGCAGTCGGCGGCGCGGCGCCGGCGAGCGACGCGGGGCACGACGCCAGCGCGCCGTGCCCCGCGGTGTCTTCGCCCGCCCGTCGGGCGGCGCTCAGTACCGGTAGTGCTCCGCCTTGTACGGGCCCTGCGGCGCGACGCCGATGTAGCTCGCCTGGTCCGACGAGAGCTCGGTGAGCTTCACGCCGAGCTTGGCGAGGTGCAGGCGCGCGACCTTCTCGTCGAGGTGCTTGGGCAGCACGTACACCTTCTTCTCGTAGCGATCGGCCTTCTGATGCAGTTCGAGCTGCGCCAGCACCTGGTTGGTGAACGACGCCGACATCACGAAGCTCGGGTGGCCGGTGGCGCAGCCGAGGTTCATCAGCCGGCCCTCGGCGAGGAGCAGGATCGAGCGGCCGTTCGGCAGGACGTACTCGTCGTACTGCGGCTTGATGTTGATCCGGCGGGCCCCCTCGACCTTCTTGAGGCCGGCGATGTCGATCTCGTTGTCGAAGTGCCCGATGTTGGCGACGATCGCCTTGTCCTTCATGCGCGCCATGTGCTCGACGCGGATGACGTTCTTGTTGCCGGTCGCCGAGACGAACACGTCGGCCTGCTCGACGATGTCCTCGAGCGTCGTGACCTGATATCCCTCGAGCGCCGCCTGCAGCGCGCAGATCGGGTCGATCTCGGTGACGACGACGCGCGCCCCCTGCCCCTTGAGCGCCTGGGCGCACCCCTTGCCGACGTCGCCGTAGCCGAGCACGACGCAGATCTTGCCGGCGAGCATGACGTCGGTGGCGCGGTTGAGGCCGTCGATGACCGAGTGGCGGCAGCCGTAGAGGTTGTCGAACTTCGACTTCGTCACGGAGTCGTTGACGTTGATCGCCGGGAAGGCGAGCGTGCCCGCCTTCTGCATCTCGTAGAGGCGGTGCACGCCGGTGGTCGTCTCCTCGGAGACGCCGCGGATGCCGGCGAGGACCTTCGTCCAGCGGCCGGGCTGCTCGACGGCCTGCGCGCGGAGCAGGTCGAGGATCACGCCCCACTCCTCGGGCTCGTTGTCGGCGTCGAACCCGGGAATGCGGCCCGCCTGCTCGAACTCGGCGCCCTTGTGCACGAGCAGCGTGGCGTCGCCGCCGTCGTCGAGCAGGAGGTTCGGGCCCGAGCCGTCCGGCCACTGCAGCGCCTGCTCGGTGCACCACCAGTACTCCTCGAGCGTCTCGCCCTTCCACGCGAAGACGGCGATGCCCTTCGGCGCCTCGACGGTGCCGGTCGGGCCCACCGCGACGGCCGCCGCAGCGTGGTCCTGCGTCGAGAAGATGTTGCACGAGACCCAGCGCACCTCGGCGCCGAGCTCGACGAGCGTCTCGATCAGCACCGCGGTCTGGATCGTCATGTGGAGCGAGCCCATGATCTTCGCCCCCTTGAGGGGCAGCTGGCCCTTGTGCTCGGCGCGCAGCGCCATGAGGCCGGGCATCTCGTGCTCGGCGAGGCGGATCTCCTTGCGGCCCCACTCGGCGAGGGAAAGGTCGGCGACCTTGAAGGGAAGGCGTTCGGTCTTGAGGGCGGTGGCCATGTCAGTGCGTGGAGGCGAAGGGAAAGGGGCGGAACGCGGAGGAACGGGACGACGGCGAGCGGACGTCAGTCCGGCGTGCCGGCGGCGGCGCGGCGCGGCGGTGTACGGCGGCGGGCGTGGAGCCCGGTGGTGCTGGTGGCGGCGAAGAGGCGCGGCCCCCTCGCCTGCGGATCGGGGGGGAGCGGCACGTAGCGGAGGCCGGCGAAGCCGGCGGCCGCGCTCCATGCCCCGAGCTGCTCGGCGCCGAAGCCCTGCCACACGTGCCCCATTTGCGCGCGCAGTTCGGCGCGCTCGTGCGGGACCATGTCCACGAGCAGCAGCTTGCCGCCCGGCTTCAGCACGCGGGCGATCTCGGCGAAGGCGCGCGACGGATCCACCACGTAGTGCAGGACGAGGAAGACGACGGCGGCGTCCAGCTCGCCGTCCTCCAGCGGCAGCGCCTCGAGTTCGCCGTGCCGCAGCTCGACGTTCGGCAGCTCCTTGAGGCGGCGGCGCGCCGCGCTGAGCATCTCGCGGCTCGCATCCACCGCGACGATGCGGCGCACGAAGGGCGCGAGCAGCGCGGAGACCTCCCCCGTGCCGGCGCCGAGGTCGCCGATGGTCCAGCGGTCGTCCACGAGACCGAGCAGCGCCTGCAGGTCCTGGCGACGGCCGAAGAGCTCGGTCCGCAGCGCATCCCACTGCCCGGCGGCGCTCGAGAAGAACTCCGTGGAACGCGCCCGACGTTCGGCCAGCACCTGCGCGGCGCGTGCGCCGTCCGCCTGGGCGAGCTCCCCTTCTCCCGCCTGCTCCCGGACGACGCGCCACAGGCGGCGCGCACCGGCGTCGAGGTCCTCGGGGACGCGGTACTGGCGGCTCGTCCCGTCGGCCCGCGCGACCAGCCATCCATCGTCCGCGAGTACCTTGAGGTGCCGGCTCACCGTGCTCTGCGGCAGTTGCAGCACACTGCACAACTCGCCGACCGTCAGTTCGTGGCGGTCGAGCACCAGCAGCAGGCGGACCCGCGTGGGGTCCCCGAGGGCGGCGAGTCGGGCGTAGAGGTCTGTGTTCATCCGCGTATCCGGATGGAAGGATAGAATAGCATGACCGTGGGGTCAACCGGCTCGCCGGTGCGTCCGGACGGTTGACGTGGAGCCCGCCCTGTGACAGGATGCCTGCCGTGCCGACATTGACCACGCTCGCGGCCGTCGCTGCGCTGGCGTGCGCCGACACCGTTCCCCCCGACAGCCTCCCGGCGGCTGCACCGGCGCCGCGGGAGCGCCCGTGGCGGCTTCTGGCCGTGCCGACCGTGACGTCGCAACCGGAGACGGGATTCACCGCCGCGTTCATCGCGTATGCGGTGTACACGCCGTCCGATACCGCAACACGGCCGGCGCAATACGAATTCGGGCTTCAGGGCTCGCAGAAGCAACAGCGGCGCTTCTTCGTGGACTGGGACCGATGGACATCCGGCAACCGGTGGCGTGTCCAGGGCTCGGCGGAGTATCGCGTGTATCCCCTGCCCTTCTACGGCACCGGCCCGAACGCGGCGGAGTCGGCGGAGGAGATCTACGAACCGGAGGGGGTGATCGTGCTGCTGAACGTGCAGCGCCGCCTGTCGAGGGGGTGGTACGTGCTGGGCGGGGGGCGCTTCTCGGCGCTGGACATCAACGAACGTGCTGCGGGGGGGCTGCTGGCCGCCGACACGGTGCCCGGCTCGACCGGAGCGACCGTCATGCAGTGGCGGACGGGCCTCCTGTACGACACGCGCGACGATGTGCTGACGCCGCGGGCCGGGACCTTCGTGTCGCTCGGGCTCGGGACCGCGCTGCCGGGCCTGCTGGGCGGCGACTGGGCATACGGGCGCGCGACGCTGGACGCGCGCGCCTATCGTACGGTGGGGCCGCTCACGATTGCGGCGCAGGCGGTGGCCGAGGGGCTCACGGGGCGCGCGCCGTTCGATGACTTGCCGATGCTCGGGACGAAAGGGTGGATGCGGGGGTATGCGCTGGGACGCTTCCGGGACCGTGCCCTGACGGCGGTGCAGGTCGAGGGTCGGCTGCGGTTGACCCGGCGGCTCGCGGGGGCCGCGTGGGTCGGCGGCGGTGGCGTGGCGCCGACGTTCGCCTTGTTCCGCCGCGACGAGGTACTGCCGACGGTCGGGGTCGGCGGGCGTTGGGGGCTGTTCTCGAACTCGCGGGCGCAGATCCGGGCCGACCTGGCGTTCGGGCGCGACGGCAGGGCGCTGTACCTGAACCTGAACGAAGCGTTCTGACCGGCGCAGACCGGCCGATGGGTTTCGGGGCGCGCCGGAGGGCGGCGCGCCCACGGACAGGGCGGGATTCGAACCCGCGAGGGCCTTGCGACCCCACACGCTTTCCAGGCGTGCTCCTTAAACCACTCGGACACCTGTCCTGCGGCCCGGTGATCCCGAGGGATCACCGGATGACCAACGCGCCGGCGCGGCGGGGAGCCGCACCGGCGCGAGGAACGGACAGGGAGAGATTCGAACTCTCGATACCGTTGCCGGTATGCCGGTTTTCGAGACCGGTGCCTTCAGCCACTCGGCCACCTGTCCTGCAACGACTTAGCTCAGGTCGGACGGCCGGTGGTGCGCGAGATGGTGCGTATCACTTGCCGGACCGAATCAGTGAAGTTAGCCGCCGTCGCGCCGCGAATCAACCGGCCGCCCCTTCCATGGGTGCCCCCGGCGGCGGCGCCGACGCCCAGGCACGGCCGCTAGGGCGCCCAACCGGGGTCCCCGGGAACAGCCCACGCTCTCGCGCCCCCTGCCCCACCTCCGGGGCGCCCGCCCGCGCGGTATCGCCCGGTGGCCCCGGGTCCTCAGCCCCGGCAGCCGGTCGAGGCTGTCCGGGTAGCGCGATTGGTGTTCCAAGATCGGGGAGCCCCGCCCCCCCCCCGCCCCAGGCCTACACGCCGTGATGATCCCGGTTTTGGGGTGCAGGTCACAGGAGCTGCAACACGCAGTCCCCTCGACACCCTAGGGATGAGGACAGGCCGCCGAGAATACCGACCGCGGACGGGGGGCCACGACGGGATTCGACCGGCCCTCGACGGTCCCCCGGTGACCGTTCGGGTCACGAAACGCGGGGACCGTGTGCCGACGACGCATTGGAGGCCGTCGGGAGGCGACCAGTGAAACGCGGACGTGCGAAAACAGAGCGTTACGACCCCCTCCCGCGCCGCGCGACTGTCAGACGCCCCCCCCAGAATTTCCCAAATGGGGTCCCCCAGCACGATCATCGACACGAGCGGCGCGCTTCTGTTCGACGCAGCGAACACGTCCGCCACGGCGAGCGCGGGGGGGGGCGGCAACGCGTCGCAGATGGTCAGCCGCGCAGTCGACGATCTTCGAGCGATCCAACCCTGAGTGCGACTGTTGTCCCGCAACGAAAGCCGATTGGGTTGAGCGCAGAGGGGCCGACCAGCTGCGCCCCCGCGAATGCGGACCCGGGAGTTGTGCTAACCCTTGCGGTGTCCTGGCGCTGAACGTTTCGTTGCAGTGCAGACCTCGGTTCATCGGAACCGTTCGCGCGACGAAGCGCGAGGCATGTTCACGAAGTGCTTCGCGTTTCTCATCAGAACGGACCGGCCCTATGGCGTCCCGTGAACCGCCCCGGGTTCTGAGGAAACTCGGCTAGATTGAGTGCCAAGCGCTCCGTGGGAGCCGCTTGGGTGCGGTAGAACTGCTCCTCGAACTCCGCGGGCGAAACATAACCCAAGGGTTCCAGAATTCGCTGCGTGTTGAACCAGGCGACCCATTCCAGCGTCGCGTACTCCACGTCCTCGAATCCCTTCCACGGCCCACGCCGTTGGATCACCTCCGTCTTGTATAAGCCAATGATCGACTCGGCGAGCGCGTTGTCGTACGCATCGCCCGCGCTGCCGACCGACGGCGCCGCGCCCGCGTCGATCACTCGACCGGTGTAGCGCATCGCGACGGATTGCGAGCCGCGGTCCGAGTGGACCACGAGCCGCCCGTCGAGATCCCGGTCATGCACGGCTTGCTCGAGGGCATCGAGCACCAGATCTGTCCGCATGGTCGTGTGCGCGCGCCAACCCACGAGGCGCCGGGCGAACACGTCGATCACGAACGCCACGTACACGACGCCGCGCCACGTGGCGACGTCCGTGAAGTCCGCCACCCAGAGCTGGTTGGGGCGCTCCGCCGTGAACTGCCGCTGCACGAGGTCCTGCGGACAAGGCGCCGCGGTGTCGGGGCGCGTGGTGATCGGGCGCTGCCCGCGCACGACGCCGCGAAGCCCGGCGTCCCGCATGAGGCGCGCGACCGTGCACCGGGCGACGGTCACGCCCTCACGACAGAGCTGGCGCCAGATCTTCCGCACGCCGGACACCTCGTGATGCTGCGTGCACACCCGCCGGATGTCCTGCCGCAGCGCGGCATCGCGCTGCGCGCGAGGGGACCGGCCGGTCACGTCCCGCTGCTGCTGGTGGTGGCGGTAATTGCCCGACGGAGCGATCTGCAGCACCGCGCAGATCGGCTCGACGCCGTACTCCCCTCGATGCGCGTCGATGCACGCATACATCGTGGCGTGGGTTACTTCGTGAAGCGGTCGAGCTCCGCTGCCGCGAAAAGCGCGCTGGCCTTCCGCAGGATCTCGTTCGCCCGCTTCAGCTCCCGATTCTCGCGCTCGAGCTGCGTCAGCCGCTGGCGCTCATCGGTGGTGATGCCGGGCCGCTTGCCCGTGTCGCGTTCCGCCTGCCGCACCCACAGCCGCAGCGTCTCCGCGGTACAGCCGATCTTCTCCGCGATGGAGCGGATGGCCGCCCACTGCGTCGGATGTGCGTCTTGCTGCTCGTGCACCAGCCGCACGGCTCGCTCCCGGACCTCCGGGGAATACGGCTTACTCGGCTTCCGACCCGTCCCGTTGTCTCGTGTCATGCTCCCAATCTCTCAAGCCAAGGAGCCTCCTCCAAACCCGGGGCGATCCAGTTCGTGAGTTGGGGCTGGCTTTGTCAAGTGGGGTTGGGCACGTTCCAGCAGTTTCTTGACGTCCGAAGCCGGGACATCACCTGCCGCCACGTGCCCGTTCACCCTCGCATTTACCGGCCACTCCCCATGCCCACTCACACCGCAACTCGCCTCGGGCCAGCCTGCATGCTCGTCATTGCCGGCGCGTTGGTCGGCTGCGCTGGAGCACGACCCGCTGCCGCACCGCTGGCTGCCCCGCCGGCGGACACGATCGCCGCAGTCATGCTTGCCAGAACCTGCGTTGGCGATACCGCAGTCCCAACCGCGGTCATGGGTCGGCTGTCGGGAGAGACCGGAGCCGCCGACACGGCGGTCGCGATGTTCGTTCGTGGCGTACTGGGAGACACGGTGAACGGACCCAGCCTCACCATTGACAGCGCCATCACGGAGCCGGCGCGTCGTCGCTTTGCCGTGCGGAATTCCCTGCAGGAGCTGGCACCGATCGTCGGCGCCGACGGCTTCGTGCGCGTTCGCTGCCTGCGGAGAGGGGCACAGGTGTTCCTGATCGGCAGGTGGACCGCGAGTGTCCGCCGCTAGCAAGAAAGCTCGGCATCCGGATCGAGCGGGCGGGTAGAGCCGGGGACCTGCGACGCAAGTCCGGATGCGCGTTCTCCAGATCCGTGGCCGCGGGGCGTGCATCACAGCGACCAACGTGGACCGAGGCCCTCTTTGACGGCAGGCGGACGACCCTCAGATCCGGCGGGTCCCATTGCCTCCGGGCTTGCTGCCGCGCATGCTCCCCTGATGCGTCGTCGCCTCCCTCTCGCGGCCCGCCTGGCCGGCCTCGTTGCCGCCGCCTCGGCCGCCACCGCCTGCATCGACACCCGCGTCGAGCAATCCTCCACCACGCGCGTGGACATCCGCGCCGACACCACCCTCGTGGGTCAGGTCAACCTCCAGCGCGGCAACGGGTTCGACATCTCGGCCCCGGGCGGCGCCGACGTGGTCACGTACCGCAACACCACGACGCGCACGTTCGCCCGGTTGTCCATCGCCCTGAGCGAGAATCTGACGACCTCGCAGGGGACGTGCGTTCCCCTGCGCCCGATGCTCACGGACACGGTGCTCACGAACGTCATTCCCGGCACCGAACTGACCCTGCTGACCGGTATCCTGCCGTCGAGCCTGCGGGTGTTCGTGACCGAGGCGGTCGAGGGCACCACGCGACTCGTCACCACGCTCGCCGGCCGCTGGTCGGGGACCTACACCGAGTGGACGGGGACGACCCCGAAGGTGCGGCCAGCCAGCGGGCTCTCGCAGAGCGGGGGTCGGCTCGTCGTGCGGGCCTCGCTGCCGGGCGACTCGCTCGTGGCGGAATCGCAGCTCTCGACGCCGCGGCCGCTCAACTTCACGGCCTACCCCAACTCGTGCGACGGGCTCTACCTCGCCGACGTGCAGAACGCCGAGGGGCGGCTGACGCTCGCGACGGACTCGATCGTGTACGTCTCGCGGACCGTGGGCGGGGTCTCGACGACCCGGACGATCCCCGACTCGTTCGCCCTGCGCCTCACCCGCATTCCCTGAGGCGACAGCGCGGGGTTCGCCACGCGTCCCCTCGTCAGCGCCGACGGAGGGCGAGCCGGATCGAGTCCACGGTGAGCTCGGCCCCCGTCGGGGAGCCGACGCGGCCGCGCACGATGAGTGAATCGGCGCGGCGCGTGAAGGTGGCCGAGGAATCCACGGCCCAATTCCGTCCGCACTGCACGCCGTCGTGGCCCAGCAGCCGCTGGCGGGTGCCGACGTCCCCGATGACCACGGCGGGATCGTTGGCCGCTGTTCCGCCCAGCACCAGGCCACCATCGCTGCGCGACGTGCCGCGGACGGGCCGCGTCGTGCCCACCCCGGCCCGGAACTCGGTGACGCTGCCTTCCCACCGGCCGGCGAACGACGAGACGAGGTCGAGTCCCCCTCGACGCGCCCCCCCGACGAACACCGCGACGTTCGTTCCGAACACCCCGGGCAGCACCGTCCGCTCGGCGCCGGCGGGCAAGTCCGTCAGGACCGTGTCGGCGACAACCCGTCCCGGCGTGGCGCACTCCGCGCCGGCCCCCTGGGGCACCGCTTGCAGCGTCAGAGCCAGTTGTTCGAGCGGCCGGTCGCCCACGCGAAGGAAGATGCGCGTCCCGCGATCGGGGTCGCCGCCGCCATCCGCGAAGGTTCGGAAGAAGACGAGCTCACCGATGCGCGTCGTGTCGGCGAAGAGCGGGACGCTCGAGGTCGTGTCCCCCGGGACGCCGACGCCGTCGAGCGAGAAGCAGCCCGCCACCGCCGCGGCCGTCGCGAGGCCGCCAAACCGCCGAACGCCGGAACTCACGACAGCCCCCGCCGCTCGGCGAAGAACCCGGACAGGAGCGCGCCGCAGGCCTCGGCCTCGACGCCGGCGGCCACGGCCGGTCGGTGGTTGAGACGCGGGTGCCGGAGCAGGTCGCCCACGGACCCCGCCATCCCCGTCTTGTCGTCCCACGCCCCGAAGACGACGCGGCCGACGCGTGCCAGGACGATGGCCCCCGCGCACATGGCGCAGGGTTCGAGCGTGACGACCAGCGTCGCCTCCGGCAGGAAGCGGTCCCCGGCAGCGCGAGCGGCCTCGCGGAGGGCGATGAGCTCGGCGTGCTGCGTGACGTCCCCGTCGCGCATGACGCGATTGCCGGCACGGGCGAGGATGCGGTCGTCTTGCACGATGACGCAGCCGACCGGGACGTCGCCGCCCGCCGCCGCCGCGCGCGCCTCATCGAGGGCGAGCGCCATCAGCGCCGCGTCGGCGGGGGCGGCCACGGGCACGACCTCGACCACGGCGTCAGCGACGCGTGAAGCTGAGCCGGAAGGAGTCCGGTGCGGCCAGCTCCGACGTCAGCGCCGCCTCTCCGCGGCCGCGGACCACGATGCTGTCGGGCAGCGCCTGCGTCGTCACGAACCCGGGCAGCGAGAACCACTGACCCGCACAGCGGCCCGGCCAATGCGTGAGTGACGTGCTCCCGGACTGCCGCAGCGTTCCGGTGACCATCACCGTGTCGGGGTCGTTGAACCGCGAGGCGATGAAGGTCCCCGCGTCGTTGCTCACCGAGCGCAGCACCTTGGTGGAGTCGCGCACGACGCCGCCGAAGGTGAACCACTGGCGCAGCGTCGCCGTCCAGCGGCCGGCAAGCGGTCCGACGAGGTTGCCGCCCCCGGTGTCTGCCCGCGTCACGTACACGTTGAGCGACCGCGGTGCGCTGCCCCGGGCGATCACCCGGACGGCGCCGGGCGGCAGGTTCACGAGCGTGGTGTCGAGGAACAGCGGGAACGGCACGGAGCAGGCGAACTCGAGGTTCACCCCGGCCGGCGCGAGCCCCAGCTGCAGCGTGGGGATCGTCCGCGGCGTGGTGTTGCGGTAGGTGATGGACGTGGAGAGCACGCCGCCCGTCCCGTCGAGGGCGTCAATGGTGAGGGTCCCGAGCGACACGGTACCGACGGCGATCGGCAGGTCCACCGACGGCGTGGGGGCCGGAGCGTCGAGCGAGAGGCAACCGGCGAGGCACAAGCCGGCGATCAGGGGTGCGCGGAATCGCATGCCTGAATATACGACGCCAGAGGCGCGGGGTTCCCCGAGCCGACCGGCCAGGCACCCCGGCTGCGGCGCGCCCGGCCGGCCGCGCAGGGCGCCGGGGGCACCGAGGACGGTCAGGCGGAGCGGAATGTCAGCCCGCCGTCCCCGACGTCCCCGATGATCGTCGCCCCCTCGGCGTACGCCCCCTCGAGCACGGCCAGGGCGAGCGGGTTCTGCACCAGCCGCTGCAGGGCCCGCTTGAGCGGCCGCGCGCCGAAGGCGGGGTCGTACCCCTCGGTGACGATGTACTGCCTCGCCGCCGGCGTGAGCTCGAGCGTGAGCTTCCGCTCGGCGAGCAGGCGGTCGAGCTTCGCGAGCTGCAGGTCGATGATGTGCGCGACGTGGGCCTCGTCGAGCCGGTGAAAGACGACGATGTCGTCCACCCGGTTCAGGAACTCCGGCTTGAACTGCAGCCGAAGCGCCTGCATCACCTGCCGCTCGACGGCGGTCCAGTCGGCGTCGCCCGAGTGCTCGAGGATGTACGCCGAGCCCACGTTGGACGTCATGATGATCACGCTGTTCTTGAAGTCCACCGTGCGGCCCTGGCTGTCGGTCAGGCGGCCGTCGTCGAGGATCTGGAGCAGCAGGTTGAAGACGTCGGGGTGCGCCTTCTCGATCTCGTCGAAGAGGATCACGCAGTATGGCCGGCGGCGCACTGCCTCGGTGAGCTGCCCCCCCTCCTCATAGCCGACATAGCCCGGGGGCGCGCCGATGAGCCGCGCGACGGCGTGCTTCTCCATGTACTCGGACATGTCAATGCGCACCATGGCGTGTTCGTCGTCGAAGAGGAACTCCGCCAGCGCGCGGGCGGTCTCGGTCTTGCCCACGCCGGTGGGGCCGAGGAAGATGAAGCTGCCGATCGGGCGGTTCGGGTCCTGCAGGCCCGCGCGCGACCGGCGCACCGCGTTGGCGACGGCCACGAGGGCCTCGGGCTGACCGACGACGCGCTTCTGCAGCTCGCCCTCGAGCTTGGTCAGGCGCGCCTTCTCGCTCTCCATCATCCGCGTGACGGGGATGCCGGTCCACTTGGCGACGACCTCCGCGACGTCCTCGTCGGTGACCTCCTGCTTGAGGAAGCGCGGCTTCCCGGCCCCGCCGTCGAGCGCGGCGCCGGCCTCGGCGAGCTGCCGCTCGAGCGCCGGGATGCGGCCGTAGGTGAGCTCGGCGGCCTTGCCGAGGTCCCCCTGCCGGGTGGCCTGCTCGGCCTCGATCCGCAGCGCCTCGAGCTGCTGCTTGAGCTTCCCGACGCCGCCGAGCGCGTCCTTCTCGGCCTGCCACTGTGCGGTCATCGCGGCCGCCTTCTCCTTGAGGTCGGCCAGCTCGCGCTCGAGCTTCCCGCGCCGCTCGACCGACGCCGGGTCGGTCTCCTTCTTGAGGGCGGTGCGCTCGATCTCGAGCTGCATGACGCGCCGCTCGACCTCGTCGATCGCCTGCGGGCGGGAGTCGATCTCGATGCGCAGTCGGCTCGCCGACTCGTCCACGAGGTCGATCGCCTTGTCGGGCAGGAAGCGGTCGCCGATGTAGCGATGGCTCAGCGTCGCAGCGGCGACGATCGCGCCGTCGGTGATGCGCACGCCGTGGTGGGCCTCGTAGCGCTCCTTGAGGCCGCGGAGGATCGCGATCGTGCTCTCGACGGTGGGCTCGCCGACGAACACCGGCTGGAAGCGCCGCTCGAGGGCCGGGTCCTTCTCGACGTGCTGCCGGTATTCGTCGAGGGTGGTGGCGCCGACGACGCGCAACTCGCCGCGCGCGAGCATCGGCTTGAGCATGTTGCCGGCGTCCATCGAGCCCTCGGCCTTGCCGGCGCCGACGAGGGTGTGCAGCTCGTCGATGAACACGATGAACAGCCCCTCGGCGTCGGTGATCTCCTTGAGCACCGCCTTGAGCCGCTCCTCGAACTCACCGCGGAACTTGGCACCGGCGATGAGCGCCCCCAGGTCGAGCGAGATGAGCCGCTTGTTCCGCAGCGACTCGGGGACGTCGCCGTTGACGATGCGCTGCGCGAGCCCCTCGACGATCGCCGTCTTGCCGACGCCCGGCTCGCCGATGAGCACCGGATTGTTCTTCGTGCGGCGCGAGAGCACCTGGATCACCCGGCGAATCTCCTCGTCGCGGCCGATGACCGGGTCGAGCTTCCCCTTGCGGGCGGCGTCGGTGAGGTCGCGCGTGAACTTCTGCAGCGCCTGGTACTTCGCCTCGGGATCCTGGTCGGTCACGCGATGGCTCCCGCGCACCGCGGTGATCGCCTCGGCCAGCAGGTCGCGCGTCGCGCCGGCTGCGGCCAGCAGCCCCCGCGACTCGGTGCCCTTCACCTCGGCCAGCGCGAGGAGCAGATGCTCGACGCTGACGTATTCGTCGCCGAGCTGCTTCGCCTCCGCCTCCGCCCGATCCGTCACCTGCGTCAGTTCGCGCGACAGCGACGGCTGCGCCCCCGTCTGCTTCGCGTAGCGGCCGATCTCGCGGTCCACCGCGTCGCGCAGTTGCGCGACGTTCACGCCGAGCTTCTGGATGACCGGGACGACGATCGTGTCGTCCTGGGCCAGCAGCGCGGCCAGCAGGTGCGCGTCGTACACCAGCGGATTCCCCTGCTGGCGGGCGCGGGCCAGGGCGTCGTTGTACGCCTCGGCGGACTTCACGGTCAGGCGATCGGGATTCAGCATCGGGACGTCGGGACAGGGTGGTGGCGCGACCCAAGCATACGGCACGGGACGTGCCTCGGGTGTCAGGTCATTCCGGCAGCAGCCGCCGCCGCCGTGACGCGGGGCCATGCCGGGCCAGCAGTCCGCCCCGGTGCCTTGCTCGCGGGCAGCGACCGCGACTAGCCTCCCCGCGTGCGATTCCCGACCTGCGCCCTCGCGGCGCTCATTCTGGTGGCAGGGGCCTGTGGAGGCCGGTCGCCGGCCGCCGCGGCCCCGCTGGCCGACGAGGCGTATATCAACGCCATGGCCGACCTGCTCCGCCTCGACCAGGCGCGCCGCAGCCGACCCACGCCCGCCTGGCCCGCGCCGGCTGCGGGACGGCTGTCCACCGACACCGCCTGGAAGGCGGCGCGTCGGGCCGAATCGCTCAAGGTCGTCCGGGCCGACTCGGCCGCACGGGCCGCGGTGCTGACGCGCCACGGGGTGACGGAGGCCCAACTCGAGGCGACGGCGATCGCCCTGACCGAACAGACCAGGCGGGCGCGCCTGGTGTGGGACTCGATCACCACGCGGGCGGCGCGCCAGCGGGCGCCGAACGAATCGGCCGGCAAGGCGGCGCCGCCCGCCAGCACGACGCCCCCCGGGGGCGCGGTCAGCGCGCCACGATGAGCTTCATGACCCGCGAGGCCCCCTCGACCTCGAGGCGGTACAGGTAGATGCCCGGGGCCGCGAGGGCCCCGGTGCTCAGGTAGCGCCCATCCCAGTACGCGACGTAGCTCCCGCACGCGAGCGTCACGTTCTCCATCGGCAGGTTCCCCGCCGGCCCGTTCGGCCCCGCCTGCACGACGGGCACAGCCACGACCTGCGAGAGCAGGTTGTAGAGCCGCAGGCTCACGCGGTACGTCCGCGGGGCGTTCGCGCACGTCGCGGCGTCCCCGAGGGTGAAGGGAATGCGCGCGTCGGACGCGACGGGGTTGGGGATGTTCTGCCCCAAGCTGATGAGCGGGGGCCTGGGCTTGTCCGGCTCGCGCCGCTGGGCCCACGCCGCCCGGGGGTGGATCGCCGCCCCGAGGAGCAGCGCCAGGAGCGGCGCCGTCCAGCGATACGGCATTGGATGACTCCGACTGACGATGCAGGGTGCGTTGCGCGGGGACTCCGGGCGCCGGGGGGTGAGGGTCCGGCGGGATGTCTGGAGGTTGCGGCGTCCACCGCTCGGCGTCAATGCGCGTGGCGGCGGGCGGGCGCGTTCAACCGCCGTTCGGGTCGCGCTCCCACGCGTCGAAGGCCCGCAACGCGCGGCCGTCGTGCAGGTGCTGCTGGAGGAACTCGCGGAGGAGCCGGAGGTGGGCCCGCGCGGTGCCGACGTCCAGCGCGCCGGGTCGCGGCAGGCCCTCCGTCCAGCGCCGCAGGTCGTCGCGGGCCGCGGCGGGCAGGCGCCGTCCCCCGCGTTCGGCGGCGCACCGCGGACACAGGACGCCGCCGGCGGCGTGGCCGAACGTGGCGTCGGCGTCAGGGGGGATCGGTGCGAGGCAGACGGCGCACGCCTCGAGCGCCGGACCGAACCCGAGCGCCGCCACGAGGCCCCACGCCCCCTGCAACCCGGCGGAGGCGGCGTCGCCCGGCGGGGCCACTGCCACCGCATCGAGGGCAGCAACGAAGGCGTCGAAGACTTCCGGCTGGGGCTCCTCGGAGACGAACCGCAGCATGAGTTCGCCGAGGGCGTTGGCAGCGGCGAAGCGTCCGAGGTCGGCGCCAAGCCCGGGGCGGGTGCGGGTGAGGTCGAAGCCGCCGAGCGTGTGCAGGTCGCGCCCGGGCTTGAGGTAGAGCTGCGCGGAGCCCTCGACGAACAGGTCGAGGGTCATCCGCTGCGCGCCGCGGGCCCGGCGGGCACCCTTCGCGATCACCGACTGCACCCCGGCCTCGCGCGTGGCGAGGCGCAGGATGCGCGACGACTCCAGGTAGGGAAAGGCGTGGAGGACGACCGCGGGCGTGGTGAGCAGCACCCCGGGAAGCTAGGGCCGTGCCCTACCGGCCGAAGCCGGCGCGGACGCCGAGCATCACGACCCGGCCCGGCTGCGCGAAGCCGAAGATGTGCTGAAAGCGCACGTCGGTGGCGTTCTCGACCCGGAGCGTGAGCGCCGGGGCCCCGTCGCGGCGGTGCAGCGGGAGGTCCCAACTCACGTCGTAGCGACGGAAGGCCGGCAGGACGACGCGCTGGGAGGGGAACCGCGAGAAGTCCTGGTCGGCGCGCTGGCCGACGTGCTGGGTGACGAGCTGCACGGTGCCGAGCCGGCGGAAGCGCTTGCCCACGGTGACGCTGGCCGAGACGCGCGGTCGCCGCAGCAGCGCCGCCCCCTGCACGAAGGTGCCCGACGCGCCTGTCCCCGGGTTGAGGACCTCCGTCGCGAGGTAGGTCCAGCTCCCCGAGACCAGCCAGTCGAGCGCCGTCGGGTCGAGCCCCCACTCGAGCTCGAGACCGCGGGCCGCGGCGCGCGCGAGGTTCTCGTAGTTGGGGCGGGGTGCCGGCGCGCCGACGAACTGGATGAGGTTCGTGAACGCCTGGTCGAACCACGTGAGGCCGACGCGGAACACCCCGCCCATCTGGTGCTCGACGCCGACGTCCCAGCTGCGCGTCTGCTCGGGCCGAAGCCCCGGGTTGCCGCGCGTGAAGGCGGTGTTGAACTGTTCGTTGAAGTTGGGCTCGCGGAAGGCGGTGCCGAACGCGCCGCGGAGGCGCGTCCCGGGCCCCAGCGCCAGCGACACCCCGTTGCGGAGCGTCAGGAACGAGCCGAACACCGAGTTGCGGTCGAGGCGGACGCCGGCATTGATCGTCACGTGTTCGTCGGGGAGGGCGACGAGCGCCGCGTAGAGGCCGGTGTTGACGCGGCGCTGGTCGAAGCGCGTCGTCGTGGCGGGAAAGCGCTGGAAACGGGAGCGGCCGTCGTTGATCTCGCCCTGCGCCATGTACTCGAGCCCGGTGGTCAGCCGCACCCCGGGCCCGAGGTCGGTCACGAGGCGCGCGTCCGCCGTGCGGCGGAAGACGGTGATGCGGTTCGAGGACAGGAAACCGAGCGTGTCACCCGGCGAGTCGGCATCGTTGCCATTGATGGCGCGCAGCTCGTTGGTGCCGATGGTGAGGACGCCGCGCACGCGGGACGCGAGCTGCCGCTGCACGTCGAGTCCGAGGGTGAGGCGCCGTTCGAGCCGGAAGGCATTGCTGTCCACGAACTGCCCCGCCCCGTCGGTCGGCACCTGGAAGTGGCCGTCGGTGCCGCGCAGGGTGAAGGCGACCGCCGTCGCCGTGCCGGGTGCGGTCTGCAGGGCGGCCGACCACGTGTCGTTGCGCCACCGGTTGTTGAAGGGGGCCAGCCCGTCGCCGCGATGCGCCCCGAGGCCGACGCTCCAGCGCCATGCGCCGATCGCGCCGGACCCCTCCGCGGTCGCCTCGCGGGTCCCGGTCGCCGACGCGGGGCCTCCCGCGGGGGCCCCCGTCGTCCCCGTGCGCAGGGCGACGTGCCCGCGCGTCCGCGCGCCACCCTGCCGGGTGATGAGGTGCACCACCCCAGCCACGGCATCGCTGCCCCACTCGACGCTGGCGGGACCGCGGACGATCTCGATGCGCTCGAGGTTGTCGGTGGTGACCTGCGACCAGTCGAACTGGCCGCCGGCCTCGTTCACCGCGATGCCGTCAACGAGCACCTTCACATAGCGGCTTTCGCCGCCACGCAGGAACAGCGCGGTGAGCGACCCGTTCGCGCCCTGCTGCACCACGGCGGCCGCGGGCACCTCACGAAGCGCATCCACCACGCGGGTGATGCCGCGCGCCCGCAAGTCGTCGCCCGACAGCACCGTGATCGCCGCGCCGGTGGCGGCGAGCGGGACGGGACTGCGCGTGGCCGTCACAGTGGCGGGACCGAGCCGCGAGGTATCGCGGGCGAGGGGGGCTTGGGCGGCGAGTGGCAGGGCGGCGCAGCCGCAGGCGACGAGGAACAGGTAGCGCATCGGTGGAGGCAGGACGGAAGGTGTTCAGCCGGGACGGCGCCCCGGCACCCGGAGCGGCACGAGGGTCGGGGCGCCGACGGCGGGATCGCGCGAGACGACGAGCGGCCAGTCGTACACACGCTCGAGCGTGGGACCGTCCATCACGGCCGCCGGTGGCCCCTGTGCCGCGACCTCGCCTCGGTGCAGCAGGACGACGTGATCGGCGAAGCGGGCGACGAGGTTGAGCTGGTGGGACACGACGAGCACGGTCCGCCCGTCGTCCGCGAGGGCGCGGAGCAGCTCGAAGACCGCCATCTCATGCGCCACGTCGAGAAAGGCGGTGGGTTCGTCGAGCACGACGGTCGGGGCTCCCTGCGCGAGGGCACGTGCGACGCGCACGCGCTGCCACTCGCCGCCGGACAGCGACTCGGTGTCGCGGTCGGCCAGCGCGGCCGCGTCGGCGCGCGCGAGCGCCGCCTCGATCGCGATGCGCGTCGCCTCGGCCCGCTCGTCCCACGCGAACCGGCCGAGCGCCACGAACTCGCGTACCGCGATCGGGAACGCCGGCGACTCGCGCTGCGGCACGACCGCGACGCGACGGGCCCGCTCGCGCGGCGCGAGCCCCGCGACGTCGTCGCCGTCGGCGGTGATGCGTCCGGCGACGAGCGGGGCGCGGCCGAGGAGGGCGCGCACGGTGGACGACTTGCCGCTGCCGTTCGGGCCGACGAGCGCCGTCAGCCGCCCCGGGGCCGCCGCGAAGCGCACGCCGCGCACCGCCGCTTCAGCGGCGCGCGGGTAGCGCACGACGACATCCGCGAACACGAGGCCGCGCGCGGCGGCCGTCATGCGGTCGCCTGCCGCAGGCGCGAGAGGAAGAAGGGCACACCCACCAGCGCGGTGACGGCCCCCAGCGGCAGTTCCGTCGGCGCCCAGGCGGTGCGGGCCAGCAGGTCCGCCAGCACGACGAGCGTGGCGCCGGCGAGTGCCGCCGCCGGCCCCTGCGCGCGGTAGCCGCGCGCCCCCGCGGCGCGCGCGAGGTGCGGCACGACGAGCCCGACGAAGCCCACCAGCCCGGCGGCCGCGACGGTGGCCGCCGCGATGAGCGAACCAGCCATGAAGACCCGACGGCCGGCCGCGTCCACATCGGCACCCAGCGCTGCGGCCGGTTCGTCGCCGAGCGCGAGGACGTCGAGCGTCCGCGCCTCGCGCCACAGCCAGCCCATCGCCGGTGCGAGGTACGCGGCCAGCCAGCCGACCTGGGGCCACGTGGCGTCGGCGGCCGAGCCCATCATCCACCACAAGGCGCCGCGGGCGCGGTCGGGCGGGACGTTGGCGAGCGCGACCATCACCGCCGCGTTGGCCCCGGCACCCACGACCACCCCGGCCATGACCAGGACGCGCGGGTCGGTGCGGCGCCCTGCCACGCGGGCGAGACCGACGACCAGCGTGACGGCACCGAGGGCACCGGCGAAGGCGGCGAGCGGCAGGACGCCGATCGCGGTGAGGCCCAGCGCGAACGCGAGCACGCCGCCGACGGCCGCGCCACCGCTCACCCCCAGCAGGTACGGCTCCGCGAGCGGATTGCGCAGCGCCCCTTGCAGGGCGGAGCCGGCCGTCCCGAGTCCCGCGCCGACGAGGGCCGCGAGCAGGACTCGCGGCAAGCGCAGGTCGCGGACGATCTGCGCCGCGAGCGGCGAGCCGCGCCCGCCGAGCGCGGCCATGGCGTCGCCGACGGGGACGGCGACCGTACCGACGAGCGTCGCGACGACCATCGCGACGACGAGCGCCGCCGAGAGGGCGGCCCAGCGCGCCGGCGTCACCGAGGCGCCCGCGCGGGTTCGGCCGTCGCCATCGCAGCGGCCAGCGCATCGCGCAGCCATGACACCGCTTCGCCGAGGCGCGGGCCGGGACGACCCGTGCGCACGGAATCGGCGATCACGAGCCGACCCGATCGCACGGCGCGCAGCTGCCGCCACCGCGCGTCGGTGGCGATCCGCGCCGCCGCGGCGGCCCCGACGACGAGCACGTCCGGATCGCGCCGCACGAGTTCCTCGAAGGCCACCGTGGGCGAGGGCTGGGCGAGGTCGCCGAAGGCGTTGCGCCCCCCGGCCGAATCAATGAGCTCACCGAGGAACGAGGACCCGCCGATCACGTAGAGCGGACGCTCGCCCAGGGGCCACGCGACGCTCGGTGCCGAGGTGCGCGCCGCGGCGCGCGCGGCCCGTGCTTCGCCGGCGACGCGCGACACGGTGGCGAGCACGGAGTCCCGCAGGGTCGCCGCCGCCGCGGTGTCGCCGAGGACGCGGCCGAGCAGCGTCGTCGCGCGGGCGAAGTCCGCGATGCGGTCCACCCGCAGCGTGAGCGTCGCCACGCCGGCCGCGCGCAGGGCCCGCGCGGCCGCGCGGTTGTCCTGCGCCGCGTAGAGCAGCACGAGGTCCGGCTTCGCCGCGAGCACCGCTTCGACGTTCGGGCGCAGGCCCGGCCCGAGATCCGGCACGGCACGCGCCGCGTCGGGCCACGCATCCCACGAGGTGCGTCCAACGACGCGCTGGCCGGCACCGATGGTGAAGAGGATCTCGGTGGACGCCGGATTCAGGGAGACGATCCGCGCCGGCGGCCGGGCGATCACGAGCGTGTCGCCGAAGTCGTCGATGATCCGCTCGCCCGCGACCGGACGCGCCGCCGGGCCCGCGCACGCGGCGAGGGCCGCGGCGAGGGCCGAGGCGAGGGCCGAGGCGCGGAGGCCGGCACGCGCGCGAAAGCGCGAAACAGTGCACGACGCGCGCAAGCGCGACGTGAGCGGTCCAAACGACACGGGCGTCCTCCCGACCCGGGAAAGGACGCCCAGACAGCACGGCGGCGCGCCCTGCGCGATGGCAGGTACTCGCCGCGGCGCCACCGACCCCTCCCCCGAGGGTTTGCAGTGACTCGAACGGGGGTCGTCTCCTGGCTCCGAGGGCCCCGCGGATGCGGGGGAGGTCGTCTCCCCTTCCCGGCGCGTTGGCGCCAGTGGGCGTACGAGACGACGATCCTCGATACAGTGGCGGGGCCGCGCCGGCGTCGCACCGGCTTCCGTGTCCCCCGATCGTTCGCGAGTTGTGCGGCAAAGGCTACGGCCGCGGTGCTCCTCCCGCAAGGAGTTGCGAGAGTTCCGCCTTGAGCTCCGCGCGCTCGCGCTCGTAGTCGGCGCGGGCGGCGTCGTCGGGGGCGGTCCGGGCGCGGAACGCCGCGTCGAGCGCGGCGATGCGCCGCGCGAGGCGCTCGGCGGCGTCGCCGCGTGCCGCCGACAGCCCGCCGAGGCCGACGCGCCCGAGCGTCGGCAGCCGCACCGACGCCTGCTGCGTGCGATGCGCCATGAGCCCGACGCCGACGAGCGCGACGACCATCAGCACGAGCAGCGCCACCTGCCAGGCGGGCACCGTCGTCCCGCCGATGCCGCCGATGGTGACGGTGCTGCCGGCCGCGACGTCCTGCGCCGTCCAGCGGCGGAAGCGACGGCCCTCGATCGTCACCACCGTCGGCTCGCCGAAGTCCGCGCCCCGGACGGTCGCCGACGTGTCCTCGGCGAGCACCTCGAGCACGGCGGTGCGCGTCGGCACGGCCAGCGCGAGGGGAAAGTCGCTCAGCGGGACGCCGTAGCTGACCGACGCCTGCCGCAGCCCGGGGGCAATCGGTGCGAGCACCTCCACCTGCCGGGGCCCGAAGCGCATCGCCTCGGCGGCCACGTCGCCCTGCGCCGCCCGCGGCGACTCGGCGGCTTCCGGCAGCGGGAGCGTGGCGGTCGCGCCGTCGCCCGGCGCGACGCGGGTGGTGGGACCCGTGTTCTCGAGGTCGTACACCTCGACGACGGTGCGGCGGTCGCCACCGCCACCGCGCTGGACGATCACGTGGCGGCCACGCACGACGATCGGCGGGCCGGCGCTCGACGTGTCGAAGGCGACGATCTCGGCCTCGGCCGCCGCAACGCGCGGTCCGCGTCCGGGGGCGGAGAAGTAGGCGATGCCGTGGTGCGAGGCCGAGACGAAGACGAGCGCCGAGTCGTCCGCGGCGAGCCGCGGCCGGAAGGCGAAGTGCCCGTCGCGGTCGGTGCGCACAGAATCGAGCGGACCTGCCCGGTCGGGGGCCACGCGATGCAGCACCACCCAGACGCCGGCGGCGGGAACCGGGCCGGCGGCGCGCGAGATCTCGACGTGGCCGCGGATGTCCCGCGGGGCCTGGGCGACGAGCGGGGCGGCGACGAGCGGGGCGGCGACGAGCGGGGCGGCGATGACGAGTGCCGCCGCACAGCGGCCCGCGATCAGGCGGCCGGGCGGGAATCGGGAGACGCGCATCCCCGAAAGCTAGCGGCCCTACAGGGTGAACTTCCCGAAGTCCTCCGGGCGCAGGCCCTGCAGGTACTCCTTGAGCTGCTCCCCCTCGGCGTCGGGGGGCGGGGTGAGATCGGGCTCGCCCGGCTCGCGGTCGTCGTCGCCCTCGGGATCGGTGAGCAGCGACTCCTGCACGAAGATCGGCGCGGAGAGACGCAACGCGATCGCGATCGAGTCGCTGGGCCGCGCATCCACCGTGATGAGCTGGTCGGCCTTGAGGAGGTGGAGCTCGGCGTAGTAGGTGCTGGCCTGCACGCGGGTGATCTGCACGCGGCGGAGGACCCCGCCGAGGGCGATGATGAGCGACCGGGCGAGGTCGTGCGTCATCGGCCGCTCGCGCTTGATGCCGCCGACCTGCGCGGCGATCGCCTCCGCCTCCGGCTGGCCGATCCAGATCGGCAGGAAGCGGCGCCCCTGCCGCTCCTGCAGGATGACGACGTGCGAGTTGGTGCTGCTGTCGAGCCCGAGGCGGCCGACCGTGACCTCGATCATGCCTGCAACCTACGCCGGATCGCCGCCCGCCGCCGCGCCGGGGAGGCCGAGGGTGGCGAGCTCGTCATCGCTGAAGGCGACGCGCAAGCGCTGGCGCAGCTGCCGGGCGGCGCCGTCGGCGGTGGTGGCGCGGACGGCGGCCTGCGCCGCCTCGGCGGCCAGCGCCGCGCTCACGCCGCGCAGCACGCGCTTGACGCGCGGCACCGAGGCCGGCGCCACCGAGAGCTGCCGCAGGCCGAGTCCGACGAGCGCGAACGCCATGAGCGGCTCGCTGGCCATCTCGCCGCAGACGGCGACGTCGATGCCGTGGGCGTGCCCGACTTCGGCGACGCGCGCGATCAGGCGCAGCACCGCCGGGTGCAGCGGGGTGAAGCGGGACGCGAGGTTGGCGTTGCCGCGATCCACCGCGAGGGTGTACTGCACGAGGTCGTTGGTGCCGATCGAGAAGAAGGCCACTTCGCCCGCGAGGGTGTCGCAGGCCACCGCCGCCGCGGGCGTCTCGATCATGACGCCGAGCGGGAGGTCGCGCTTGAACGGTACGCCGGCCGCGGCGAGCTCCTCGGCCGCCTCGTGCAGCAGCTCGCGGGTGCGGCGCACCTCGTCGAGCGTGACGACGAGCGGCAGCATCACCCGGACGTCGCCATGCACGCCGGCGCGGAGGAGCGCGCGCAACTGCACCTTGAAGAGCGCGGGCTCGTCGAGGCACATCCGGATCGCGCGCCAGCCGAGGAAGGGATTCGGCTCGGCGGGGTGCCCCCCGATCGGGAGCTTGTCGCCGCCGATGTCGTACGTGCGGATCGTGACGGGGCGCCCCGCGAAGGTCTCGGCCACGCGGGCATAGGCGCGGAGCTGCTCCTCCTCGTCGGGCATGGTCGTGCGGCCGACGACGAGGAACTCGGTCCGGAAGAGCCCGACGCCCTCGGCGCCGCTGCGCGCAGCCTGCTCGGCGTCCTCGGGGAGGTCCACGTTCGCCCGTACGATGACCCGGGCGCCGTCGGTCGTGACCGCCTCGACGCCGGCCTCCCGCGCCAGCGCCTCGGCGGTGCGACGCTCGCGCTGGGCGCGCTGCTCGTACTGGTGGATCTCCGCCGGCGTCGGGTTCACGATCAGCACGCCGGTGGTGCCGTCGAGCACCGCGTGCTCACCGCCACGGAGGCGCGACGTGGCGTCGCGCAGCCCGACGATCGCCGGGATGCCGAGCGAGCGCGCAAGGATCGCGACGTGGGAGGTCCGCGTCCCCTCGTCGGTGGCGATCGCCGCGATCGCGCGGCGGTCGAGCTGCACGGTGAGCGACGGGGTGAGGTCGTGCGTGACGAGGATCGCCCCGGCGCCCGGAGCGAGGTCCACCGGATCGTGGTCCGCGAGCCCCAGCAGGACCGAGAGCAGCCGGATGTGCAGGTCCACGAGGTCGCGCTCACGCTCGCGGAGCATCGGCTGGGCGTGGCGCGCGAACATCTGGCGCCATTCCAGCAGCACGAGATCCACCGCCTTCTCGGCGACGAGGTTCTGGCGGATCAGCCCCTCGATGCGCGACCGCAGCTCGACGTCGTCGAGGATCGAGAGCTGCACGTCGAAGATCGCCGCCTCCTCCGGGCCGGCGTGCGCCTCGGCGCGCGCGCGCACGACGCCCAGCCGCCCGCGGGTCGTGGCCATCGCCGCCTCGAGGCGCTCGAGCTCGGCGGGCACCTGCTCGGCCGGCACCACCGCGTGGCGCACCTGCGGCACCTCCCACCGAAGCAGGTGCACCGGCCCGACCACGATGCCCGGCGACGCCGGGCTGCCCGCGAGCGCGCGATCCACCCGCTACGTCTCGCCGAACCTGCTCTCGACGACCGCCTGCAAGGCGTCGAGCGCCGCCTCGGCGTCGGGACCGCGGGCCCGGAGCAGCAGCGCCGCCCCCTGCTCCGCCGCGAGCATCATGACCCCCATGATGCTCTTCCCGTTGACCTCCATGTCGTCTCGCGTGATGGTGATCTCGGCCGAGAAGCGCGCGGCCGTCTTCACGAGCTCGGCAGCCGGCCGGGCATGGATGCCGGACCGGTTCTTCACGACGATGGTGCGTTCGACGGTCATCAGGCGAGGAGGGCCACAAGTGACAGGAGGGACAGCACGCCGGCGGCCGCCGCCCAGCCCGGGACGCGACCGCCGAGGCGGGAGATGACATAGCCGGCAGGCACGGCCGCCACCAGGACCGCCCCCGCCAGCACCCAATCACCGGACAGGAGCCGCCCGGTGACCAGCGGCAGGGCGAGTCCGGCCAGCACGGCGGCGACACGTCCGATGACGGCCGGACCGTCGCGCAACCACGGTGCCGCGAGCGCCGACGCGACCTGCTGGCCGCGCCGCCACCCCTCGCTCAGGCCCCAGGCCCGGAGCGCGACATGGCCCATGTTGTAGGAAAGCACGAAGGCCAGCACGGCGCCAGTCGCCCCCGCTCCCAGCCCCCAGAAGAGCAGGCCGAGCAAGGCACACGCGGGGAGCCATGCAGCCCAGACGAGCCGGTCCCCGACGCTCCCGAGCGGCCCGCAGAGCGCGCCGCGGAAGCGCGTGATCATGGCCGAGGGTGCCTGGTCGAGCTCGAGGCGCGCCAGCGCCCCGACGGCCATGGCGGAGAAGTACGGATGGCAATTGAAATACTGGGACTGCCGCGCCAGCGCCGCGCGGTACGCGTCGCCGCCCGGCCCGCCCGGGAGCAGGCGCAGCGCCGGTTCGATCGCGTAGGCGAGGCCGGGTCCGATCATGACGTCGTAGCTCCACGCGCCCTGCACGACGAACGTGCGTCGCCACATCGCCAGCCATGTGCCCCACGGGAGCCGAGGCGCAGCGTCGGCCCGGGCCGAGGGCGCAGCGGGGGCGCCCGGAGTCGGCGATGCGCGTTCAGCCATGGCGCAGCGCTACCAGCACGATGCCGACCAGCAGCGAGGCGGCGAAGAGCGACCGTGCCCCGCTCGCCCCGTGGAACATCTGCCGCGTGGACGACGCCGTCACGAGGAGTGCGGCGACGGCGGCGACGGCGCCGGTGCTGAACGGATCGAGCCGCCAGCGCGGGGCGATCCAGGTGGCGAGCGGCACGGTGGCCACGGCGAGCAGTGCCATGCCCATCGCCCGGAGCGCGTCGCCGGCGATGCCGCGGTGGACGAGCGAAGCCGGGGTGCCGGGGACGCCCGCGTCGAGCGCGGCCCGGGCGGCCGCGATGCGTCGCCCGTTCGCGTGGCGCAGCACCACCATGGACCGGCCGCTCGCCCACGCGACCGCGATGCCAGCCAGCAGTGCGAGGGCCAGCGCCGGCATGGCGGGGCTCGCGACGGCGGCGATCGCGCCGGCGGCCACGCCGGCCGGCGCCCAGTCTGGATACCGCGACGCGCCGACCGGCAGGGTCTCGAGCGCCACGGCCTCGAGCAGCACGCCCGCCACCGCGGCCGGCGCCACGGCCCCGCACGCCAGGCCGGCGAGCGTCGCGCCGACGAGCGGCCGCGAGACCATGGTCTGGCCGACGGTCACCGCATCGAGCCCGAGCGCCGTGCCGAGCGCGACGAGGGCCACCACCGACGACGGCTCGAGCGCGGTCATGCGGGGACGCGCCCCCACTCGGCCAGCGGCATCGGACGCGCCGCGGGGAGGTCCTGCGCCACGACGTCCACGCCGCGCGCGGCGAGGGCCTCGAGTCGCGCGGCGTCGGCGGCATCGAGAAAGACGTAGCGCAGCCGCTCGGCGCGACCGGGGCCGGCGTGCAGCCCGCCGACCGTCACGCGGCGGATCGCCGCGACGCGCGAGGCGAGGCGGGCCATCGTCTCGACGTCGGCGGTGAGCACGATCCCGACGCGCGCGTCCGCGGCCCATGCACCGTACTGGGCCGCAGCGTCGTCCACGGTGACGAAGCGCATCTCGAGCTCGGGCGGTGCGGCGAGGCGGTAGAGCTCCTGTTCCCACGGCGAGCCGGCGAGCGCGTCGTCCACGACGGCGAGGAACGCGACGTCGAGGGGCTGGCCCCAGCCCACGACCACCTGTCCGTGCACGAGCCGGTCATCAATGCGATGCGAGGCGATCGGCATCTCAGCCCCCGGCCCCGGGCCAGGCGACGATGGCCGCCCGTCCTTTCTCGGCCGACTCGGCGGGCGATGCGTCGTCGCGGATCGCGAACTCGAGCAGCACGGCGAGGTTGGCCCCCGCGACCACGCTCAGGTCGGGACGCTCGCGCTGCAGCCGGCGGGCGGCGAGGGTCGCGCTGCCGGCGGGGAGGTCGGTGAAGACGACGCGCACGCCATGAGCTTCGACCGCGTCGCGCAGGGCCGCGAGGAGCGCGTCGCCGCCGAGGCCGCTGTTGGACAGGGGGACGAAGGTGGCACCCCGCCCCGCGATCGCCTCGACCGCCGAGACGAGCCCCCTCGCCACGTCGCCGTGGCCGGCGAGCACCGCGCGCGCGGGCACTACTCGTCGTCCTCGAGCAGGTAGCGGCCGACGTCCGCGCGCGTGGCCGGCGGGGCCGCGGGCTCGCCCGCGTCGTCGCGGGCCTTCGCGCGCATGCGGGCGATCAGGCGCTCGTTGAAGGACTCGGCGGTGTGCATGCCGCCGTAGCGGAGCAGATGGTTCATCGCGATGACTTCCGCGATCACCGTGAGGTTCTTCCCCGGGTTGAGCGGCACCGTGATGAGCGGCAGCTCGACGTCGAGGACGCGAGTGACCTCGCCGTCGAGGCCGGTGCGGTCCACGTGCGCCTCCTGGTTCCAGGGCTCGAGCCGCACGACGACCTCGATGCGCTTCTGCTGCCGGACGGCGCGGATGCCGAAGAGCGAAGGGATGTCGATGATGCCGATGCCGCGGATCTCCATGTGGTGCCGCGCCATCTCGTGGCCCCGGCCGATGACGAGGTCGGTGCCGCGGCGGGTGGCGATCACGAGGTCGTCGGCGACCAGCCGGTGCCCGCGTTCGACGAGGTCGAGGACGCATTCCGACTTGCCGATGCCGCTGGGGCCCGTGACGAGCAGCCCGACGCCGTACACGTCGGCGAGCGACCCGTGGATCGTCGCCGACGGGGCGAACTCGGCCTCGAGCACCGGATTGATGCGTCGGTAGAACTCGGCCGTCTTGAGGGGCGTCCGTACGACGGGGATGCCGGCCCCCGCCGCGAGCTCGGCGACCGGCTCGGGAATCGCGAGGCCCTTGGTGACGAAGACGATCGGCAGCGGGAACGAGAAGAAGAGCTGCAGCACCTCGCGCCGCCGCTCCGGGGGGAGGGTGCCGAGATAGGTGATTTCGGTCTCGCCCATGACCTGGACCCGCTCGTGCACGAAGCGGCCCGTGAACCCCGCGAGGACGAGGCCGGGCGCCGCGGCCTCGGCCGAGGTGAGGACCCGCTCGAGGTCGCCTTCGACGACGACCTCGAGCGAGAGCGGCTCGCGGAGCCGCTCGACGAGCCGGCGGGCGGTGAGCGCCGCCTTCGGGCTCACGCCGCCTTGGCCCGTCGCATCGCGCGGCGGTGCCGCACGGCCTTCGCGTGTTCGTCCCGCACCTCCCGCTCGAGCCGCTCGATGGCCCGCGTGAGCGCCGACCCGAAGTGGGCCGCGCTGCCCTCGGCGACGATCGGCGCGCGGCGGGCCGTGCGCAACTCGAGTTCGACGCGACAGGCGCCCCCGTCGTACTCGAACCGCACCACGGCATCCACCGCCCGGCTCAGCCGGGAGGCCAGCTTGCGCACGGCGCGCTCGGCGCGGGTGCGCATGACCTCGGTGACGTTCGCGTGATGGACGTGCAGGATGATCTCCACGCTCAACTCCCTCCCTGGCGCACGACGCGTTCGAGGTGCGCCGTCGTAAGGTCGGCCGCCCGGTCCCACGTGAGCGTCTCGGCGAACCGGCGGCCCCGTTCGCCCAGCCGGGTGACGAGCGCCGGATCGCGCAGCAGGCGCCCGAAGGTGCCGGCCAGCGCGGCGACGTCGCCGTGCGGGACGAGAAACCCGGTTTCGCCATCCAGCACGGATTCGCGCAAACCGGGCGAATTGCTGGCGACCGCCGGGGTCCCGCACGCGGCCGCCTCGACGTTCGTGATGCCCCACCCTTCCTTGGGACTCGTCAGCGCCACGGCCCACGCCCGGCGCAGGAGTGCCCGCTTCTCCTCCTCGCTGATGAATCCAAGGAAACGTACGCGATCCCCGAGCGCAAGCGATCGCGCCAGCGCCTCGAGCACGGGTTTGTGATCGCCCGTGCCGGCGATCTCCAGCCGGGCGTCCGGCTGGTCGAGGGCGGCGAACGCCTGCAGGATGAGCTCCACCGACTTGTAGCGCTTCAGCCGGCCGACGTAGGCGAGGAGCGGCGCCGGGGAACGGGCTGCCGGATGGGGGGTGAAATACGAGGTGTCGATGCCCTGTACGATCACGGCGATCCGCACCGCGTCCACCCCGCGGGCGACGAGGTCGTCGCGCGTGCTGTAGCTGACGCTCTGGAACGGCACCCGCCGATACGCCGCCGGCAGGCAGGCCTCGGCGAGGTTCGTCAGCAGCGCCACCGGGAACGACGCCTCGGCGTACGCGGTGCGCCCGAACAGGTGGTGCACGAGGCACACGACCGGCGTGCGTCCCCACCATGGCGTCCAGACGGGGATCTTGTTGAGGTCCTCGACGATGACGTCGAAGCCGCGCGCGGCGAGGTGCCGCCGGTAGTAGCCCCACGCGGCGACGGCGAAGGTGTGCCGTCCGCCGGTGCGATGCACCTCGAGGCCGTCGAGCCGGTCGCGCGGGGCGGCGTCGCGGTAGCCGCTGCACAGCAGCACCACCTCGTGGCCGCGCGCCGCGATCCGCCCGAAGAGCTCGTGGAGGTGCACCTCCGCCCCGCCGGCCTGCGGGTTGGTGCGGTCCTGCCAATTGACGACGAGGATGCGCATCGCGCCCCGGCGCCGCGGTGTCAGAGCCGTCCGGCGGCGCGCGCGAACGCGTCGAGCACGCCGTTGACGAAGCGCGCACTCTGCGCACTGCCGAAGCGCTCGGCCAGGCGCACCGCCTCCTGGAGCACGACCTTGGGCGGGGTATCGGCGTGCGCGAGCTCGCTCGCGCCGAGCCGCAGGACGCTGCGTTCGATCGCCCCGAGTCGCTCGAGCCGCCAGTTGTCGGTCACCGCCCGCAGGCCGTCGTCGAGCGCGGGCCGGTGCGCCTGCAGGCGCCGGACGTGCTCGGCGGCCATCGCGCGCTCCACCGGTGGCACGCCGAGGTCCTCCCACACCTGGAAGGCCGTGCGCTCGAGCGTCGCGTCGCCCCCCCGCACGTCCCAGGCATAGACCGCCTGCAGCGCCCGGGCGCGGGCGCGCCGCTCAGTCCGCCGCATCGTCGCCGTCCCGGACCTGCAGGAAGAGGTCGGCCATCTCGAGCGCAGCGAGCGCGGCATCCCAGCCCTTGTTGCCGTGGACGCCGCCGGCGCGGGCCTCGGCCTGCGCCATGTCGTCGGTGGTGAGCAGCCCGAACCCGACCGGGACCTCGAACTCGCGCTGCACCGCGGCGAGCCCGCGCGACGCCTCGCCGGCGACGTAGTCGAAGTGGGGCGTGTCGCCGCGGACGACCGCGCCGACCACGACGAGGGCGTCGTAGCGGCCGGTGGCCGCCAGCCGGTGGGCGGCCGCGGGCAGTTCCCACGCCCCGGGGACCCACACTACGTCCACGTCGTCGGACGCGCAGCCGTGCCGCACCAGGCAGTCGAGCGCCCCGTCGCAGAGCGCACGCGTGATCGCCTCGTTGAACCGGCTCGCCACCACGGCGACCCGGCGCCCCTCGCCCGTCGGGGTGCCCTCGAATTCCGCCATCGTCGCGACTCCTACAGCGCCTTGAGGTGGCCGAGCTTCTCGCGCTTGACCCGGAGGTACTCGGCGTTCTCGGCCGTCTCCGGTGCCTGGATGCGCTCGGTGCCGGTGATCCGGAGCCCGTAGCCCTCGACGCCCACGACCTTCTTGGGATTGTTCGTCATCACGCGAATGGACCGTACGCCGAGATCGAGGAGCACCTGCGCCCCGATGCCGAAGTTGCGCAGGTCGGCCTGGAAGCCGAGGGCCTCGTTGGCCTCGACGGTGTCCTTGCCGGCGTCCTGCAGGCCGTAGGCCTTGAGCTTGTTGAGGAGCCCGATCCCCCGCCCTTCCTGGTCGAGGTACACGACCACGCCGCGCCCGCGCTCGGCGACCCGCCGCATCGCCTCGTGCAGCTGCCACCGGCAGTCGCACCGCAGCGAGTGGAAGGTGTCGCCGGTGAGGCACTTGCTGTGGATGCGCACGAGGACGTCCTCGCCATCGCCGAGATGGCCATAGACGAGCGCCACGTGCTCGGCGCGGTCCACGTCGTTCTCGTAGCCGACGATGCGGAACTCGCCGAAGTCCGTGGGGAGCCTGGCGTCGGCCACGCGGCGCACGAGCCGCTCGGTGCGCAGCCGCCACGCCACGAGCTGCGCCACCGTGATGAACGTCAGGCCGTGCTCGCGCGCGAAGACTTCGAGCTGCGGCCGCTTCGCGGTGGTGCCGTCGTCGTTGAGGATCTCGCAGATCACGCCGGCCGGCGTGAGGCCGGCGGCGCGCGCGAGATCCACGGCGGCCTCGGTGTGACCGGTGCGCTGCAACACGCCGCCGGTGCGGGCGCGCAGCGGATGCACGTGCCCGGGGCGCCGCAGGTCGGCCGGCGTGCTGCGCGGGTCCACCGCCACGCGGATCGTGGCGGCCTGGTCGGCGGCGCTGATGCCGGTCGTCACGCCGTGCTGCGGGGCGGCGTCGATCGTGATCGTGTACGCCGTGCGGAAGGCGTCGGTCTGCTCGCGGCCCATCAGCGGCAGGTCCATCCGGTCGGCGATCTCGTTGGTGAGCGCGAGGCAGATCATCCCCTTCGCGCGCATCATGAAGTTCACCATCTCCGGGGTGATGCGCTCCGCCGCGCAGACGAGATCCCCCTCGTTCTCGCGGTCCTCGTCGTCGGCGACGACGACGAACTTGCCCGCCCGGAGGTCGGCGAGCGCCTGCTCGATGGTTCCGAAGGCCATGACGGCTCCTGTGGTCAGTCCTGTGGCGCCGCGGCACCCGCCGCGACCCGCGCTGCGTCCCGCGCTGCGTCCCGCGCTGCGGGGGCGTCACGGTAGGGGGCGGCCAGCCGTTGCACGAACTTGCCGATGATGTCCGCCTCGACGTGCAGCGGGTCGCCCGGGCGGCGCTCACCGAGCGTGGTGTGGCGGCGGGTGTACTCGATGATGGACACCTGCAGCACGTCGGGGGCCGGCAGCGCGTTGACCGTCAGCGACACGCCGTCGAGCGTCACCGACCCGTGCGGCACCATCAGCGGCCAGAGCCCCTCCGGCAGCCGGACGTCCAGCAGCCATGCGTCGCCATGCATGCGCTCGGCCGCCAGCGTCGCCACCCCGTCCACGTGGCCCTGCACCAGGTGGCCCCCGAGGCGCTCGCCGAAGGCGAGCGCCCGCTCGAGGTTCACCGTCGTCCCCTCGCGCCACGTGCCGATGGCCGTGCGCTCGAGGGTCGTCGTCACCGCCGCCACCGTGAACCACTCCTCGCCGCGCTCGCGCACGGTGAGGCAGGCCCCGTTGAGCGCGATGCTCTCTCCCTCGGTCACGCCATCGTAGGCGGCCGCCACGCGGAATTCGCGCCCCGCCTCGGTGTCGCGGACGCGGGTGATGGTGCCGATGGCGGTGACGAGGCCGGTGAACATCGGTTACGAAGCAGCGGGGACGTACTGGGTGAGGAGGTCGGGCCCGAGACGTCGGTGCGCCGCCACGCGGAAGCATGCCGGCGCCTGCGCGAGCCGGGCCACCTCGCCCGAAAAGGCCGGCACGGCGCCGGCCCCGAGAGCCAGGGGACTCTGCAAGATAGCCAGGTGGTCCACCAGCCCGTCGGCCAGCAGCGCGCCGGCCACGTGGCCCCCGCCTTCGCAGAGCAGGTGCCCGACGCCGCGCTGCCGCAGCGCCACCAGCGCCGCGGCCAGATCGGGGACCCGCTCGACGGTCACCCCCGCGTCCCGCAGTGCCGCCGCCCGGCGGTCCGGGGCGTCCGGCGCCGCGAAGACGAGCACCGGGGCCTCATCCGTCGTCCGCACGAGCCGCGAGTCGAGGGGCAACCGCAACCGACGGTCGAACACCACGCGGAGCGGTGCGACGCGGGGGGCCGGCACGTCGCGCACCGTCAGCGCCGGGTCGTCCGCCAGCACCGTGCCGATGCCGACGGCGACGGCATCGGCCTGAGCCCGGGCCCGGTGGACCCAGCGCCGCGCGAGCGGCCCCGTCAGCCAACGCGAGCCGCTCGCGGGGGCGAGCGCCCCGTCGAGCGACCGGGCCAGCTTGAGCGTGACGTAGGGCCGCGGCGCCCCGCCGACGACGTGCAGGAAGGGCGCATTGAGCGCGGCGGCGGCGGCCGACTCGACCGCCGTGGTCACCGCGAGGCCCGCCGCGCGCAGCCGAGCCGCGCCACCCGCGGCGAGCGGATTGGGGTCGGGCACGGCGTACACCACGCGGACGACGCCGGCGGCCACCAGGGCATCGGCACACGGAGGCGTCCGCCCGGTGTGCGCGCACGGCTCGAGCGTGACGTAGCAGGTCGCGCCGCGCGCCGCGCCGCCGGCCACTGCGAGGGCCATGGCCTCCGCGTGCGGCCCGCCCCACTCGGCATGCCAGCCCGCCGCGACGAGCCGGCCGCCGCGGACGAGCACCGCCCCCACCAGCGGGTTCGGTGCCGTGCGGCCCCAGCCGCGCCGCGCCAGCGCGAGGGCCCGCCGCATCCAGCGACGGTCCTCCCGCGCCTGCGCGTCGCCGGTCATGCCGCGCCCGGCGACGTCAGAGCCCGATCCGCGCCGCGATCGTGGCGTAGCGCCGCCGATCCATCGGGCGCGCCACGTCGCCGCCGTCGAGGAAGGCGTTGACGAGCGTGGGGTTCGTACCGCCCGACACGTAGCCGACCTCGGCCGCGAGGCGGACGATGAGGATCTTGAACGACGCCCCGACGAAGACGTTCCGGCGCGAGACCGACGCCAGCGAGGTGCGGTACTCGCTGCGCACGCGGGCCGTCGGCAGCGGGGCGGTCGGCGCGACGCTCACGGCGAGGGCGGCGTCCCCGTCCACGACGTCCTGGCCGATGCCGGCGGACAGCCCGAGCCCGATGATCGGGATCGTCTTCGACGCGGTCACCCGCAGCGACCCGGTGTTCACCTTGAAGCGCCGCGCGGCGAGGGTGTCGCTGCCGCGCGAGGCCTCGAGCGACACCTCGGGCGTCGGCCGCAGCATGTACGACACCGCGAGGCCCGGGGCCAGCAGCGATTCCTCGAAGATGCCGACCCGCGCCCCGTAGCCGATCGCCAACTGGCCGCCGTCGAGCGAGATCCCGTTGCCGCCGGCACGCGCCGACGCCGAGGGCATGAACGAGGCCGAGAGCAGCGCATCCACGCCGAACATGTTCGTGATGCCGAGGAAGGGGATCGGCAGCCCGAGCTTGAACCCCTTGAAGAGGCCGACCTGCGCGTCCACCTGCGGCATCAGGATGACGACGTCGGAGACGGGGATGTTCGAGGCCTGCGCGCCGGCGAAGCCGAGGCCGGGGTTGGCCTGGTCGAGGCGGGGGAGCACGCCCTGCAGTGCATTGAGCCGGACGCCGACGTTGAAGTGCGGAAAGCCGCCGAGCGTGCCGCCGATCGAGGGCGACGGGTTGCCGCCGGCCATCAGCACCCCGACCTGCGGAGCGACGAGCCGGAAGGCGTCGTTGGCCTTGGCGCAGGCGTCCGCCAGCAGCCGGACGGGGCTCGTCGCCGGATCGCCGGTCGGCACGGCGGGACATTGCGCTGCGGCCGCCGAGGGCAGGACGGTCGTGAGGACGGCGGACGCCAGCAGGCCGAGCAGGGGACGCGGGATGCGCATGGGATCTCCGGAAGCGGGTTAGCGGAGCTGGACGACGCCGGTGCCAGGCACGATGCGCCCGCAGGTCCACGCGGGCACGCCGGCCTGCGCGGCCGCGGCCTCGACGGCCGGCGCGACGTCGGGGGAACAGATCACCACCATCCCGACGCCCATGTTGAACGCCCGGAACATCTCGTCGGTGGCGACCCTGCCGCCCTCGGCGAGGACGGCGAAGGCGTTGGGCACCTGCCAGGTGCTGGTGTCCACCACCGCATCGAGCGACGGCGGCAGGGCGCGATTGAGGTTGCCGGGCAATCCGCCGCCGGTGATGTGGGCCATGGCGTGGACGCGCGTCCGCACGGAGCGGAGCGCCGGCAGGTACGAGCGATGCACGCGCAGGAGCACGTCGGCGACGGTCGCGCCGCCCTCGCCGGGGAAGGGATCGTGCACCCCGAGCCGCATGGTGTCGAAGACGATCTTCCGCGCGAGCGAGTAGCCGTTGGTGTGGAGCCCGCTCGAGGCGAGCGCGACGCACACGTCCCCCTCGCGCACGCGCTCGCTGCCGAGCACCTCGGCCTCCTCCACCCAGCCGACGATGAACCCCGCGAGGTCGTAGTCGGGGGGCGCATAGAGGCCGGGCATCTCGGCCGTCTCGCCACCGAGGAGCGCGGCGCCGTTCTCGCGGCAGCCCGCGGCGACGCCCGCCACCACGCCCTCGACCGCCGCCGGATCGAGCTTCCCGAAGGCGACGTAGTCGAGGAAGAAGAGCGGCTCGGCCCCCTGCACGAGGATGTCGTTGACGCAGTGGTTGACGAGGCAGTGGCCGACCGTGTCGTGCCGACCGGCGTCGATGGCGACCTTGAGCTTGGTCCCCACGCCGTCGGCGCTCGCGACCAGCAGGGGCGCGGTAGCGCCGGCCGGCACGCGGAACATCCCGCCGAAGCCGCCGAAGGCACCCCGTGCGCCGGCGGTGAAGGTGCCCTCGACGAGGCGCTTGATGCGCCCCTTGGCGTCGTCGGCCGCCTCGAGACTGACGCCGGCGCTGCGGTAGTCGAGCCCGCCAGCGTTCACGGCAGCACCGCGTCGAACGTGACGAGCTGGTGGAACTCCTTCACGCGGGTGCCGATCTCCGCCGGCGTGATCTCGAGGAGGCGGTCGATCGAGAACTTCTCGACGGCGAAGGAGCCCATGGCACTGCCGTACACCACCGCGCGGCGGCGGTTCGCCTCGGAAAGGTCGCCGGTGCGCGCGAGCCAGCCGATGAAGCCGCCGGCGAACGAGTCCCCCGCCCCGGTCGGGTCGAAGACGTCCTCGAGCGGGTACGCCGGTGCGTAGAAGACGGAGCGGCCGTGGAACATGAACGCGCCATGCTCGCCCTTCTTGATGAGCACATATGCCGGGCCACGCTCCATGATCCAGCGCGCCGCCTTGACGAGGTTCGACTGCTCGGTGAGCTGACGGGCCTCACCGTCGTTGAGCGTGATGAGGTCCACGTGCCCGAGCAGCTTGAGGAGGTCGGCGCGGCGGGACTCGATCCAGAAGTTCATCGTGTCCATCGCCACGAGCTTCGGCTTCTCGACCTGCTCGAGCACCTGCAGCTGCAGGCGCGGGTCGATGTTCGCGAGGAAGACGAAGGGCGTCTGCCGGAATGCGTCGGGGATCTTGGGCCGGAACTGCGAGAAGACGCCAAGGCGCGTCTCGAGGGTCTCGGCGCTGTTGAGGTCGTGCCGGTAGCGCCCGCGCCAGCGGAAGGACTCGCCCTCGGCCTGCTCGAGGCCGGCGAGATCGACGCCGCGGTGCGCGAGCGGCTGCAGGCGCTCGACGGGGTAGTCGGACCCCACGACGCCGACCAACCGGACCGTGGTGAGGTGGCTGGCCGAGGCCGAGAAGAACGTCCCGGAGCCGCCGAGCACGTTGTCGGCCTTGCCGAACGGGGTCTCGACGGAGTCGAGGGCGACGGATCCTACGACGAGGACGGACATCAGGGCTGGGGTCGACGCGATTGAAGGGTTCTACTTCCCGGTACGCGGGCGTCCGGCGACGGCAGACGACGGCACTACATCCGCTCCGGCGCCGAGCAGCCGAGGAGCCCGAGGGCGTCGGCCAGCACGACCTGCGCCGCCTTGGCCAGCACGAGCCGGGCGCGCATGACGGGCTCCGGCTCCCCGAGGACATGATGCTTGTGGTACCACGTGTGCACGAGCCGTGCCGTCTCGAGCGCATAGGTGGCCACGCGATGCGGCTCGAGCGCCTCGGCGGCGCCGGCGAGCATCGCGGGGTAGTCGCCGAGCGCCTTGACGAGCGCCTGCTCCTCGGGCTCGGCGAGCACGGCGAGGTCGGTGCCGGCGTCGGTGAAGGCCGCGCGGTCGATCTCGCCCACGCGGAAGATGCCGCACACCCGCGCGTGCGCCATCTGGATGTAATAGATCGGGTTCTCCTCCGACTGCGCACGCGCCAGGTCCACGTCGAAGACGAGCTGGCTGTCGCCCTTGCGCATGAGGTAGAAGTACCGCACCGCGTCGCGGCCGACCCAGTCGATGAGGTCGCGCACCGTCACGTACGAGCCGGCGCGCTTGGAGATCTTCACCTCCTCGCCGCCCTTCATCACGGTGACCATCTGGTGCAGCACGTAGTCGGGGTAGCCGGCGGGAATGCCGATGCCGAGCGCCTGCAGCCCCGCGCGCACGCGGGTCGTGGTGCTGTGGTGGTCGGCCCCCTGCACGTCGATCGCCCGCGTGAAGCCGCGTTCCCACTTGGTGACGTGGTACGCGACGTCGGGGACGAAGTACGTGTACGACCCGTCGCGCTTGCGCATCACGCGGTCCTTGTCGTCGCCCCACTGCGTCGTCCGCAGCCAGAGGGCGCCGTCCTCCTCGAAGGTCGCGCCGGCGGCGGTGAGCGCGGCGACGGTGCGCTCGACACGGCCGTCGGTGTAGAGCGACGACTCGAGGTAGTACGTGTCGAAGGCGACGCCGAAGGCCTTGAGGTCGAGGTCCTGCTCGATGCGCAGCGCGGCGACGGCGAAGCGCCGCATGGCGTCGAACCGGTCGGCATCGGCCGGCCGGCCACCCTGGGCGATCGCACCGATGCCTTCGTCGAGGGTGTTGAGCTCGGGTAGCCCGTGCCGCGCCACGAAGGCCTTGGCGATTTCGGCGATGTACTCGCCGTTGTAGCCGCCCTCGGGGATCTCCGCCTGGCGGCCGGCGAGCTGCGCCACGCGCACCCACAGCGACTTGGCGAGGTTCTCGATCTGCGCGCCGGCGTCGTTGTAGTAGAACTCGCGGTGCACGCGGTGGCCCATGGCCTCGAGCAGCGACGCGATCGCATCGCCCAGCGCGGCCTGCCGACCGTGGCCGACGTGCAGCGGGCCGGTGGGATTGGCGCTGACGAACTCGACGTTGACCGGGCCGGCGCCCGCCGGCGCCACGCGGCGACCGTAGGCCGCCCCCTGCGCCAGCACGGTCCGCAACACCTCGGCCTGCGCGCCGGGATCCATGCGGAAGTTGATGAAGCCGGGCCCGGCGATCTCGACCTGCGCGACGCCGGCCGCGCGCACGTCGAGTTGCGCGACGATGTCGGTCGCGATGTCGCGCGGCTTGCGACCGAGCGGCTTCGCGAGCGTCATCGCGAGGTTGGTGGCCCAGTCGCCGTGCGAGGGATCGCGCGGGCGCTCGAGCAGCGCGGCCGTGCCAGCCGGCGCGCCGAGCCCTGCGGCGACGCGCGCGAGTTCGGCCTTGAGGGTATCGGCGCTCACGCGCGGGCCTGCCGGCGCGCGCTCAGCCGGCGGACGGCTTGCCGGCGCCGCCGCTCGACGTGGACGCGGTCGACGTCGAGGCGCCGGCGGACGGGGCCGCCGACGCCGGGGCCGCCGACGCCGGGGTGGACGACGCCGGGGTGGACGACGCGCCGGCGTCGGCCTTCTTCTCGGTCGTCTTCTTCGCCGCCTCGCGCTGATCCTTCTTGCCGTCCTTGCCGTAGTCGGTGATGTAGAAGCCGCTTCCCTTGAAGACGAGGTCGGCGCCGCCCGAGATGAGGCGGGTGGCTGGCGTGCCGTCGTCGAGCGTGATCTCGGACGGCACCTCGCTGATCTTGTAGCGGCGCTCGATCACGCGGCCGTCAGCGGTCTGGAATTCGTAGGTGGGCATCGGAAATCGGGGATGGGGCCGCGACACGCGGCACAGCCACCAAAGCTACCCGAGCGCCCGTCCCAGTTCAAGGCGGACACGCCGTCGCAAGTCGTTGCGCGGCAACCGGTTACCGATCCGGCTCCGGGTCCGGCTCGGGGTGCGGCTCCGCGGGCAGCCGATCGGCGATGGCGGCCAGAGCTTCGGCCTCGCGCCACCGCTGCTCGAGCTCGGCCAGTTCGCCCTCCATCCAGCGGCGTTCGTCGGCTTCGTGGAGGGCGATCTCGAGTGCGAGGCGACGGGCCGTGTCAACGTGACCGAGCGACGCCGTGTGCGAGAGCCGGCCGCGCAGCAAATGGCCGACACGGGCATCGGCAGGGCTGGCGTCGAGCAACCGGACGCTGTCCTGCACCGTGCCCTTCGAGCCCCCCTCACGGTTGATCGTCGGCAGCAGCGTGGCCAGTACACGCCGCGCCGCGTCGCCTTCGAAGAACGCGAAGTCGCGCGGGTCGAGCTTCCCCATGACGCGGAGACCTCGCGCCCGACGGTCGCGCGCCTGGAAGACGTCCTCGTGGCGGTCCGCGAGGTTCGACGACCATGTATCGAATGCCGTTCGGGCGGTGGGAACCGCCACCTGCAGCGGATCGCTCTCGGCCGCCACGCGCACCATGCTGGCCGCGTGCATCGTGACCGGAACGGGGCGCGCGTCCGGTCCCTCGAGCACCGCGGCGCGCTTGCGCCGTCGGTACCACTGCATCGCCGGATTGATCAGGTTGCCGAGTGACATGGAGCCGATGCCAAGCCCGAACTGCCCGTAGGCGAGCATGCCCACGGCTCCCATGGCGAGGCCTGTCCACACCATGGTGCGCCGGAACCGCCGCCCGAACTGGTCGCCGTAGCGCCACGCCGCGAACTCCGGCAGCAGCGGTGCCCCGATGCGCACCAGCGTGAGCCCCTCGCGCAGTTTCGCGAGCCCGATCTCGCCGGTCGAGACGCGGGTGCGCGTGTCGCGGTACCCCCGCTCGCAGGCCTCGATCGCCTCCCATCGTTCCTCGAGCGGCACGAGGTTCCACCGTTCGCACGCCGGGCACACGACCCACAGGCGCCCCTTCGCGGCGTCGAACGCCAGCCGCCGGCCGACGGGGAATGACTCGATGGCCTCGTTCCGGCCGAGCCCGCGCTGGCACCACAGGCAGGTCGCGTACATGACGGCTACGCCGAGGCCGGACCGGGGACGTCCGGCACCGGGACATCGCCCGTCGGCGCGCGTCGGGTGAGCGTGTCGGCGATACCCGCGAGCGCCTCGGCCTCGCGCCACCGCGCGTCCAGCTCGGCGAGTTCGCCCTCCATCCATCGGCGTTCGTCGTCCTCGTGCAGCGCCATCTCGAGCATGAGGCGCGTGGTCACGTCCAGATCGTGCAGCGGCTTGACCCGACCGCTTACCGCGCGCAACGCGGCACCGGCGCGGTCGCCGACGATGTCCTCGCTGAAGCGCACGGCGTCGGCCACGTCCTGTGGCGAGCCGCCCGCGCGGTTCACGGCCGGCAGGAGGCGGGCCAGCACGTCCCGCGCGGCGTCGCCGTCCACGACGAACCAGTCACCCTTGGTGAGGCCGGCGGGCATGCCGTACTCGCGTGGCTTCGGATCGCCGATGGAGAGCAGGTCCACGACGTCCACTTCGACCGAGGCCGCCGCGGGGACCCGCGGAATCGCCAGCCGCAGCCGGTCCGGGCCGCGCTGGATACGCGTGCGATCGGCTCCGAGCATGGAGACGCGCTCCGGACGCAGCCCCCCGAGGTCGAGGCGCGTCGCCGTCCGGGAGCGCAGCGCGGCCTCGCGCGCCGCCCGCCACAGACCGGTACCCAGGAACACGCTGCCCCCGGCCCACAGCAGGCCGGCGTACGCGGCGCCGACGACGGTCACCCCCGCCCCGACCAGCGCCATCGTGCGCCGTCGCCGGCGCCCGAACTGGTCGCCGTAGCGCCACGCGGCGAACTCGGGGCGGAGCGGTGTACCGATGCGCACCAGCTCGAGGCCACCGCGGATTCGGGCGAGGCCGATCTGGTCCGTGGCGACGCGGGTGCGCGTATCGCGGTAGAGCCGTTCGCACGCCTCGATCGCTGCCCAGCGCTCCTCGACCGGGGTGAGGTTCCAGCGTTCACACTGGCGGCAGACGACCCACAGCCGCCCCTTGGCCTGGTCGAAGGCGAGGCGGTGCCCGACGGGGAATGCCTCGAGGACCTCGTTGCGGCCGAGGGGCTGCGAGCACCAGAGGCAGGTCGCGTACAACGGTTCCCTCGCGCGTCGCGACTACGGCGTTCGCCTGATCCGCTCCTTGCGGATCGTCTCCCACGCCGCGGGGCCCTGGCGCTGGACTTGGAACGGTTGCAGGACCCGCATCCGGCACGGGCCCGCCGGGCCGCGCGCGGGCTCGTACGCAGCGCGGGCGATGAAGCGCCGCGTCGGTGCCTCGAGGGCTCGCTCGGTGCTGAACAGGGTGACGATCGTGGCGGGATCGGCGCGCCCGTCAGGGGAGACCTCGAAGGCCATCAGGATCTCGCCGTTCTGGTGCCACATCTGGCCGGCCGGCGGCGGGAAGAACCCCGGATCACGGGCGGACGGGGCCACGACACACGCGCCGTCGGGGGCCTCGCGATGGGACGCCGCGAACGCGGTGCCGAGGCGCGCGAGCAGCCGCTGCGCCTCTGGGGGCGACAGCGGGATGATCGTCACCGCGTCGAACACGGGCCGGTACAGCACGAGTTGCAGTTCGGCCTCGCCCGGCCGGTCCTCGCGCTCGGCGTACCCGAGCCATGCCCCCGTGGCCGTCCGGATGGACGCGCGCTGGAACTCCTTGCTCCACATCGGGCGGAGCGGCGTCGTCTCCTCGCCGCTCGCGGCGAGCTGGTCGAACGTCCGCTGCCGCCAGGCCTCTCCCGCACTGTCGGACAGGAAGACGGCGATCCGCGGCGAACGGCCCAGCGGTTCGAGCAGCACGCCGTCGCGCTCGAACGCCGTCACCGCCAGTCGCGCCGGCGCGAACGTGATCGTGTCGCGGTGGACGACGACGGGCTCCTGCCCGGGCGTCGCACCCGGAGCCAGACCGAGCCGGACCGCGATCGCGGCCATGAGGCGCCCCACGGTCCTGCGCGCACTCGGCACGTCAGCTCCCCGGCCGGTACGTGCCCCACTGCGCGGCGAGGGTATCGCTGATCTCGCCCACCGTGGCCCGTGCGCGCACCGCCTCGACGACGAGCGGCATGAGGTGCACCCCGGGCTCGCGGTGGGCCACCCGTCGGGCCGCGTCGCCCAAGGTGGCCAGCGTGGCGCTGGCGCGCGCGGCGTCGCGCGCGGCGCGCGTGGCGCGCACCCGTGCCACCTGCGCCTGCTCGAGCGCCGAGAAGTCCGGCGCGGGGATCATCGGCGGATCCTCCCCGTCGGCGAACTTGTTGACGCCCACGATCACCGTCTCGCCGCGCTCGACGGCGAGCTGGAACTCGTAGGCCGAGCGGCCGATCTCGTCCTGGAAGAAGCCGGCCTCGATCGCCGCGGCGCTGCCGCCGCGGGCCTCGACGTCGGCGAGGAGGGCGAGCGCGCGCCGCTCGAGCTCGTTCGTGAGGCGTTCGACGTAGTACGAGCCGGCGAGCGGGTCCACGGTCTGCGCGACGCCGCTCTCGTGGGCGACGATCTGCTGCGTGCGGAGCGCGAGGGTGGCGGCCGCCTCGGTGGGAAGCGCGAGCGCCTCGTCGTAGCCGTTGGTGTGCAGCGACTGCGTGCCGCCGAGCGCCGCGGCGAGGGCCTGCACCGTCACGCGTACGACGTTGTTGAGCGGCTGCTGGGCGGTGAGCGTCACGCCGCCCGTCTGGGTGTGGAACCGCAGCTTGCAGGACGCGTCGCTCGCGCCGTGACGCTCGCGCATCAGCCGCGCCCAGATGCGGCGCGCGGCGCGGAACTTGGCGACCTCCTCGAAGAGGTCGTTGTGGCAGGCGAAGAAGAAGCTGAGCCGCGGCGCGAAGTCGTCCACGCGCAGCCCCGCGTCCACCGCCGCCTGCACGTACGCGAGGGCGTTCGCGAAGGTGAAGGTCAGCTCCTGGACCGCAGTGCTCCCCGCCTCGCGGATATGGTAGCCGGAGATCGAGATCGGATTCCAGTTCGGGACCTCGGCCGCGCAGAAGCGGAAGGTCTCCGCGATGAGCGCGAGCGACGGCCCGGGCGGGTACACGTACGTCCCGCGCGCGATGTACTCCTTGAGGATGTCGTTCTGGATCGTACCGCTCACCTGCCCTCGGGTGATCCCCCGCTCCTCGGCGACGGTGACGTACATCGCGAGCAGCGTCGAGGCCGTCGCGTTGATCGTCATGGATGTGGAGACCCGATCGAGCGGCAGGTCGGCCAGCAGGACGTGCAGGTCGTCCACCGAGTCGATCGCCACCCCGACGCGCCCCACCTCGCCGAGAGCCCGCGGGTGGTCGGAGTCGATCCCCATCTGGGTCGGCAGGTCGAAGGCCGTCGAGAGCCCGGTCTGGCCCTTGGCCAGCAGCAGCTTGAAGCGCTCGTTGGTGGCCTGCGCGGTGCCGAAGCCCGCGTACTGGCGCATCGTCCAGTGGCGCCCGCGGTACATCGTGGGCTGCACGCCGCGGGTGAAGGGGAAGCGTCCCGGCTCGCCGAGGTCGAGCGCATAGTCCACCGCGCCGTCGTCCGGCCGCACCACCAGCGGGACGGGGATGCCGGAGGGGGAACGCCGTTCGGGCTCGCCCGGCGCCGCCGGCGCCGCGGCGACGCGCGCGTCGTCGGGCGCGGTGGTGCCGGCGGCGAGGGTGATGCGCGCCGACGGCGTGGTACGGCGGTGCGACCCGGAGTCGCTCACGCGAGCGCCCCCGTCATGCCAAGAACCTCGGCGGCGAGGGCGACGTCGTCGCGGCTGCCGATGTAGAGCGGCGCGCGCTGGTGGAGTTCCGTGGGCTCGATGCTGAGCAGCCGCCGCTCGCCGTCGATGGCGGCCCCGCCCGCCTGCTCGACGATGAACGCCATCGGGTTGCCCTCGTAGAGCAGCCGGAGCTTCCCCTTGGGGCTCTTCGCGTTCGGCGGATAGCAGAACACCCCGCCGGCGAGCAGGTTCCGGTGGAAGTCGGCCACGAGCGAGCCGACATAGCGCACGTTCTTCGCCTTGTGCCCGCCCTCGAGCCCGCGATACCGCCGCATGAGCGACTTGACCGGTTCGCTCCACAGCGCCTCGTACGAGTCGTTCACGCTCAGGAACTTGCCGGCGCTGGGGGTGCGGATGTGGGGGTGCGACAGCAGGAACTCGCCGATCGAAGGGTCGAGCGTGAAGCCGTGCGCCCCCTGTCCCGTCGTATAGACGAGCATCGTGCTCGAGCCGTAGATGACGTAGCCGGCCGCCACCTGCTGGTGGCCGGGCTGCAGGAAGTCGCCGAGCTCGCCGTGGGGGGCGCTCTGCCGCTTGGCGAGCACCGAGAAGATCGTCCCCACCGGCACGTTGACGTCGATGTTGCTCGAGCCGTCGAGCGGGTCGAAGACGACGACGTACTTCCCGGTGCGGAACGACGGCGGGATCGGGATGATCTCCGCCTCCTCCTCGGAGGCCATCGCGCAGAGCCGGCCACCGGCTTCCAGCGCCTGCACCATGATCTCGTTGGCGATCACGTCCAGCTTCTGCTGCATCTCCCCCTGCACGTTCTCGTTGCCGGCGGCCCCGAGGATGTCGCTCAGGCCGGCGCGGCGGACCTTCGACGAGATCATCTTCGCCGCGAGGGCGATGTCGTACAGGATGTCGGACAGGTCACCGGTGGCGTGGGGCAGCAGGCGCTCCTGCTCCACGATGAACCGCTCGATGGTGACGGCCTTGGTGGGCGATTGGGAGGCCACGGGCACGGGTAGTCGGAGAGACGGACACCGGCCCGGCGACGATGCGACCGGGCTGCCCGGGGAAAGCTCCCCACGCCGGGCGACCGGCACAAGCGGCGCCGGTCACCAATCGGCGGTGTCCGGCGCGGCGCGGCGGGGGACCGGCCATCGTTCCCCGGCGGCCTCCGCTTCGAGCCGATGTCCGTCCGTCCGGACCACCAGCGCCCCCAGGCGATCGGTGCGCAGCACCACCACGCCGCGGCGGGCGAGCGCCCCGACCACCCCGGCATCGGGATGTCCGTACCGGTTGCCGCGCCCCACCGACACCAGTGCCACCGCGGGCCGGATGCGCGCGAGCAACGGGGGCGTGGTGCTGGTCCGGCTGCCGTGGTGGCCCACCTTGTACACGTCCGCGTGCAGCGCCGGCCCCCAGCGGGCGGCGAGCCAGGCCTCCTCGCCGGCCTCCGCGTCGCCCGTCAGGAGCCAGCGCACGTCGCCCACGCGGACGCCGAGGACCACGCTGGCATCGTTGGGACCGCGGGCGTCCGCCACGAGCGCGGAGTCGGGGGCGAGCACGGTGACGACCACTTCGTCCACCACCAGCGAATCGCCGGCCCGCGCCGCGCGCCACCGCGCGCCGGTAGCACGCGCGGCCACCAGGGCGGCACGATAGGCGTCGCTCGTGCCCGGAAACGCCGGCTCGAGCACCTGCCTTGGCGTGAGCCGCCTGATGAGCGTGGCGGCGCCGCCAACGTGGTCGAGGTCGGGATGCGTGAGCACCAGCGCCTCGACGCGCCCGCCGAGCCGGCGCAGCGAGGGGACGACCACGGCGCGGCCCGCATCCGACCGCCGCCCCGCCGGCCCGGCGTCCACCAGCACCCAGCGGCCACGGCGCGTGCGAATCCCCAGCGCGTCCCCCTGCCCCACGTCGAAGACGTGGAGCTCGGTCATCGCCGCCGGTGCGACCACCGGCTGCCACACCAGCACCGTCATGGCCGCGAGCGCGACCGCGCTGCCGCGCCGCCACCACGCCGGCTCCAGACAGCCGGCGCCGAGTCCCGCGACGGCCACGGCGGTCGCCACTGCGGCGAATGCGCCGGGACTCACCGACACCGCGGCCCCGGGCACGGCGGCCCCCGCGCTCGCGATCGCGTCGAACCCCGCCAGCAGCGGATGCGTCGCCGCGGCGGCCGGACCCGCGAGCCATGGCAGCGGCGCCACGGCGAGCGTCACGAAGAGCGCGGGCTGCAGCACGGCGAGCAGCGGACCGGCCACGAGGTTGGTCACCGGGGCGACCAGCGAGAGCCGTCCGACGTGCCATGCCGACAGCGGCGCTGTCAGCACGGCGACCGCCGTACCGGTGAGCAACTCCCGGGCGATGGTGCCGCGCCAGCCCGCCCACCGCTCCCCGACGACCCGACGCGCCCATGCCCCCGCAGCGATGAGGCCGGCCATGCCGCCGACCGAGAGCTGATAGCCGATGTCCAGCGCGGCGAGCGGATCGTCGAGGAGGGGCAGCGCACTGCCCCACGCGACGGACGCCCACGGAGACACCGGACGTTGGATCGCCTTGGCCACCGAGGGTACTGCGAGCATGACCGCCGCCCGGACTGCGGGGGGAGGCGCCCCCAGCAGCAGGACGTAGCCCGCCGTCGCCGCGAGCCCACCCAGCGCCGCCGTCGTGGGCGAGGCGCGGGCAAGGCCGAGAAGCAGCGTCAGCGCCTGCGCGACGATCGCGACGTGCAGCCCGCTGATGGACAGCGCATGGATGAGCCCGCTGTCGGCGAAGCGATCCTTGAGGTCGAGCGAGAGGTCCCGCGTGTCGGCCACCAGCAGCGCGCGCGCGAGCGGCGCCTGCGAGCCGAGCCGTCGGTCGAGCGCGGCGGCCGCCCGCGCGCGGGCGGCGAGCCGCCCGTCCGTCCCGCCGAGCGGCGCGACGCGCGCGTTGCGGACGAGGACGCCTCGCGGCGTCGCGAGGGCTTCACCGGCGACCGCCACACGGGCTCCCGGGTGGGCGCGGCCCTCGGCGACGATCAGGGTGGCCGCCACGTGGCAGGTCGCCGTGCCGTCTCCGCGCACGGTCGCCCGGACGCGCTCGCCGGGCGCCGCGGGGGAGAGGTCGAGCGTCGCCACCCAGTGACGCCGCGAGGCGACGAGCGCGCGACATCGCTCGGCCTCGCGCCCGGCGAGGTCGCCGCGCCACGCCGCCGCGGCGAGGAGCAGCGCCAGCGGGGGAATTGCCCCCCCCAGCGGAGCGCCGGGCCGCGGCCGCCCCTGCGCGAGGACGCCCGCCAGCGCCGCCCCCGCGCCCCAGAGCGCGTATCCGCTCCCGCCAAGCAGCAGGCCGGTGAGCAGCGCGATCGCCGCCGCGAGGACGAGTGGCACGCCGCACGATGCCGGTTCGGCGTCGGCGCGACGGGATCACGGGCGCGCACGCGCCATCATGCGATTGCCGCGCGGCAGTCGCGGCGCGCCACGGCACCGCCCGCGCGCGGGCGGCTGCGGTTCGGTCAGCCGGCGAGCGGAAGCGGCTGCCGTTCCGGTCGCGCCGGGGCGACGGGTGTGCCGGTGAAGGTCGAACCGGTCGTCCCGGTCAGCTCGACGTCGAGGTAGCCGCCCACGGCGGCGGCATCCGCCGCGACGAGGACCGTCTTGAAGTCGCGTGACCGCCCCTGCAGCAGCTCGCCGTCGCGCGCGACCTTCTCGATGAGCAGCTCGCGTCGCTGCCCGAGGAGCGAGAGGTTCTTCGCGCGGGCCATACCGCGGATCGTCGCCACGAGCCGGTCGTAGCGGTCCTGCACCACGTCGGCTGGCACCGCCAACTCGGGGGGCAGGCGCGTCGCCGGGGTCCCCTCGCGCATCGAGAACTGGAAGGTGAACGCGTCGTCGAATCCCACCGCGCGGCAGGCGGAGAGCGTCTCCTCGAAGTCGGCGTCGGTCTCGCCCGGGAACCCGACGATGATGTCGGTCGTCAGGCCGAGGCCCGGCATCGCGGCGCGCAGCCGGTTGACGACCGCGAGGTACGCTTCCCGGGAGTAGCGGCGCAGCATCCGCTTGAGCGTAGCGCTCGATCCCGACTGCATCGGCAGGTGCACGTGCTCGCACACGGTAGGCGTCTCGGCCATCGCGGCGATGACGCGGTCGGTGAAGTCGTTGGGGTGCGGGCTGGTGAAGCGGATGCGGCGAAGGCCGTCCACGCGCCCGAGGGCGCGCAGCAGGTCGGCGAAGTCGTGCGTGCCGTCGGTGTACGAGTTCACCGTCTGGCCGAGCAGCACGACCTCGGTCATCCCCGCCTCGACGATGCCCCGCGCCTCGCGCACGACGTCGTCGAGCTGGCGCGACCGTTCCGGCCCGCGCGTGTAGGGAACGATGCAGTAGGTGCACTTGTAGTCGCAGCCCCGCTGCACGGGGATCCACGCCTTGACCTTGTCGAAGCGCCGCGGCTGGAAGTCCTCGTAATGCTCCTCGAGGTCGAAGTCCGTGGCGGTGACGCGCTGGCCCCGCTGCGCCCGCGCGATCAGCTCGGGGAGTGCGCGGTAGCCGTCGGGGCCGATGACGAGCGAGACGTGACGCGCCTGGTCGAGGATGCGGGGCCCGAGCCGCTGCGCCATGCAGCCGGTGATGCCGACGATCGACCCCGGCTTCATGCTGCGCTTGAGCTCGCCCACGCGTCCGATCACGCGCTGCTCGGCGTTCTCGCGGATCGCGCAGGTGTTCACGAGAATCACGTCGGCGCCGTCGGGCGAGTCCACCGCCTCGTAGCCCACGGCCGCGAGCGTGCCGAGCATGAGCTCGGAATCGCTCACGTTCATCTGGCAGCCGTAGGTCTCGATGAAGACGGTGCGGCGGTCGGCGAGCATCGGCGACGGCGTCGGGGTCAGCGAGGATGGGCGACGAGCCGCCCGTCGGGGCGGACGTCCAGCCGGGCGGCGAAGCGGGTGCGGCGCGCCGCGGGCTCGGCGCACGACACGGAAAGGTAATCCTCCGTGATCCCGCCGGGATCAGCGCCCCCCCGGACGACCACGACGTCGGCCGTGCCCCCGGCCCGGCCCTCGGCGTAGGCGGCGCCCTTGGCCGCGCCGAGCGCCCGGAGCTCGGCCGCCCGGGTGCCCGACGCCGCGGCCGGCGGGACGTCCCCGAGCTTCGTCGCCGCGGTGCCGGGCCGCGGCGACCATGGGAACACGTGCAGGTGCGTGAAGGGCAGCGCCTGGACGAGCGCGATCGTGGCGGCGTGATCCGCGTCGGACTCGCCCGGAAAGCCCGTGATGACGTCGGCCCCGAGGCCGAAGACCGCACGCCCCGCGGTGAGCCGCTCGATCGCGCGCGCGTAGGCGGCAGCGGTGTACCAGTGCCGCCCCATGCGGCGCAGCACGGGGTCGCTGCCGCTCTGGAGCGGGGCATGCACGTAGGGCGCCACACGATCGCCCCCGTCGCGCAGCAGGGCGACGAGCCGGTCGCAGAGTTCGGTCGCCTCGACGCTCGCCAGCCGGAAGCGCACGCCGGGCACCCGCACGACCAGCGTCTCGAGCAACGCGCCGAGCGACGTGGCGATGTCGCGCCCGTAGGTGCCGACGTGGATGCCGGTGAGCACGATCTCGGGGTGGTGCTCGGCCAGTCGTGCGGCCTCGTCCACGAGCGCCGCGACCGGGCGCGACCGGTTCGCGCCGCGCGCCAGAGTCGTCGCGCAGAAGGTGCAGTGCTCGTCGCACCCGTCCTGGACCCGGAGGGTCGCGCGGGCCTCGGCCTGTCGTGCCGCGGGGTGATCGTCGCGCGGCAGCCCCAACACCGCGGCCACCGCGGCGACGTCTCCACCCGCGACGACCGCCTGCACGCCGGGCAGGGCCGCGAGGGTTCCGTCGTCGAGGGCCGCGGCGCAGCCCATCACGATCGTGCGCAAGCCCGGTCGCTCCCGGGCGGCCCGTCGCGCCCCCTGGCGCAGGTCGGCGACCGCTTCGGCCGTGACGGCGCACGAGTTGAGGATGGCGACGTCCGCGTCCTCGGCCCGCTCGACGACGACCGCGCCGGCGCGCCGCAGCCGGGCGTCCACCTGCGCGGTGTCGTACGCGTTCGCGCGGCAGCCCCACGTGCGCAGCCAGACGCGCACGGGGGCTACGGGCGGATGATGATGCCGAGCGAGAACGTGCCGGCCGTCTCCGAGAGGTTGCCGGGCGCGGACCGGCGGCCGCTGGTGTAGCTCACGTCCACGCCGAAGCGGCCCTGCGCGAGCACGAGCCCCACTCCGCCGGCGACCACCTGCTCGCGGACGATGGCCTGTGCCACGCCGAAGGGCAGCGCGCGGGAGGCAGTGCCGAGCCGGAGGGCGAACGGCAACCGCCCCATCGAGGGACTCAGGTACTCGAGCCCGATGGCGGTCTCGTCGGCATCGGTGACCGCGACGGCCGACTCGATGAGGGGACGCATGGCGGTCCACGAGATGCGCTCGCGCCGCGCCGCCAGCGTGAGCCCCCGCGCGATCTCGGCGCGCGCACCGATGCCGAACCGGTTCGGGATGCTCCCCTCGGCGCGAAACCGCTCGGCGTCGTTGACCGCGTCGATCTCCCCGCCGAAGCGCGCGGACCCCGCGAGCCCGAACCAGCGTACCGGCTGCCACGTGACGCCGAGCGAGGCGGCCCGTCCGGCGAAGCGCACCGTCTGGCTCGAGGAGAAGCTCACGAAGGCCGAGGCGGTGTCGTAGCTTCGGGCACTGCGGATGCGATGCTCGCCCGTGAACGCATGCAGCGCCGCCCCGACCCGCACGCCCGCCGGCAGGGCCACACCGACGAGGAAGCGGGTGTCGGCGATCGCCCCGCGCACGCCATTACGGTCCACGAAGCGGGCCGTGTCGCGGCCGACGATCTGGGTGCCCGAGAACAGCGTCTCCCACGAGCGGTCGAGGAACGACGAGACGTTCAGGCCGATCGCCACGCGTTCGCCAAGCCCGATCCCCGCCGCGAGCAGCGGGAAGCGCGAGATGCCCGTGAGGTCCCGTCCGGCCGCCGTGGATGTCGTGCGCGTCTCGGGCTCGAACTGCACGTGGATCGCCGCGCGGCCCCAGGTGGACAGCGAGGCCGGATTCACTCCCGTCACCGGGTCGAACTCGGCGATGGCGCCCGCCGTGCCGCGCGCGTGCGTGCTCAGCTGCCCGACGGGGAACCCCAGCCCCTGCGAGCCCAGCGTCCCCTGCGCGAGCGCCACCCGCGGCAGGACCAGTGCGGCGGCGGCCGCGAGGACATGCCGGATCATGGCAGACCGCTCCCGCGCCGGACGTTGTACACGACACGGACGCGCGGGCGGAGCCCGGGGGCGGCCTCGCGCGAGAAGAAGCGCAGCTGCCCGCTCTCGAAGTTCTCGGGGCCGATCCGCAGCACGATCGCTCTCCGCATGCCGGTGATGCCGGACGCCCGCCACTCGCGCACGGCGGCCGTGACGTCGAAGCGGCGCACGCCCGAGTCGGTGACGACCATGCGCAGGGAGTCGGTGAACGAGCGCAGCCCGAGCGTGAGCCGCAGTGCGTTGATCCCGCCGACCGCGAGGGTGGTGCTCCGCCGGATGTCGGCGTTCGGCCCCGCGACCACGATCCACGGGAATGCGGCCAGCGTGTCTCTCAGCCGGGGGCCGGTGTACGGCCGTTGCACGAGCTCGATCGTCGCGCGCAGCACGTCGCTCGAGTCCACGATCGCCGTCGGCAGGTCGATACCGAGGTACGCCCGCCGACCCGGGGCGCCGCCGATCGCGAGTTCGCCGGCCGGCGGGTCGCCCGAACCGCCTACGACCCACGTGAAGTCGGCCAAGGCCGCCGCGACGTCGGGCAGGTTCGAGGGCGTCGCCGAGCGCGGCGGGAAGGTGAAGGTCGGCAACCCGGAGTCGGCCGCCGGCCGGTACCGCAGCTTGGCGTCGCGGAACCCGTCGGTGCTGCCGACCAGCAACTGGACCGTGCCCGACGACACGACGCGGAGGCCGACGCGCACGCGGGTGAGTTGCCGCAGCCCGTCCACGAGGCGCGCGGTGTTGGTGATGGGGATGCGCATCGTGTCGCGCAATGAATCTCGGCTGAAGGTCCGGCTGCCGAGGAGCTTGTCCGGCCGGAAGTGCTGCGCGAGGGCGGACGTCGCCGTGTCCACGACCGTCGTGTCCACGTCGTAGGCCTCGATGGTGAAGGCCGCCGTCGCCCGGCTCGCGAGCGTGTCCACCCGCAACTCGATGCGCACGCTGTCCGGCGCGGTGATGGGACGGAGCGTATCGGCGAACGAGGGCGCGAAGACCGCCACCGTGGAGTCGAAGCGCATCAGGGCGCGCACGTCCAGTCCGCCGGGCGCGGTCGCCAGCAGCAGCCGCCCTTCCGTGCCGAGCACGGGGAAGCCGGCGAGGACGGTGTCGAGCGTAACGGCCTCGAGCGTCGTGTCCACCACCTGCAGGTTGCGCTGCGGACAGAGGAGCGGGCACTGGCTGTTGGTGACTTCGTCCGCCGAGCAGCCGCCGATCGCGACGGCCGCCGCGACCCCCAAGCCGAGGAGGGAAGACCGCAGGGAACGCGTCATGCGGCCCCGTGGCTCGACGGCCGGAAGACGAAGGGGGCCGGCAGGAGGTCGCCGAGCGACCAGCGCGCCTCGGCTCCGCCCGGAGTGAAGCTCACGATGTCCAAGGTGGGGGCAAACTCCATGAGCACCTGGCGGCAGACCCCGCAGGGGGCCGCCGGCTGCGCACCCGTGGTGCACAGCGCCAGGCGCCGGAACTGCCGGTGCCCGGTCGAAACGGCCGCGGCGACCGCGGCACGCTCGGCACAGATCCCGGCGGGGAAGGACGCATTCTCGACGTTGCAGCCGCCGATCACCGATCCGTCGGCGCATTCGAGCGCCGCTCCGACCGGATAGCCCGAGTACGGGGCGTACGCGCGGGCCATCGCCTCCGCGGCGACTCGCCGGAGGGTCGTCCAGTCGGTCACGTGATGGCTCCGAGGAACGACGTGCCGACGGGGCCTGCGGGCACCCCGAGCCACTCCGCCACCGTCGCCCCGAGGTCCGCGAACGTCGCCCGCACGCCGATCGCCACCGGACGGACGCGCGCGCCGATCGCCAGCACGGGCACGCACTCGCGCGCGTGGTCGGTGCCTGGCGTGGTCGGGTCATTGCCGTGGTCGGCGGTGATGAACAGGAGATCCTCGGGACGTAGGCACGCGAGGATCCCGGGCACGGCGGCGTCGAACGCCCGCAGCGCGCCGTCGAACCCCGCGGCGTCGTTGCGGTGGCCGTACAGCTGGTCGAAATCTACGAGGTTGGCGAAGCAGAACCCATCCCCACCGGCCAACCAATCAAGCAGGGCCGCGACGCCGGCCGCGTTGTCGGTGGTGTGCACCCCGCGGATGCCCCGGCCGGCGAAGAGGTCGTCCACCTTGCCCACCGAATGCCGGGCGACGCCGGCGGCGGCCAGGCGATCGAGCAGGGTCCCGGCGGGGGGGGCGATCGCGAAATCCTTGCGGTTTGCCGTACGCACCCAGGCCCCGGCCGTCCCCGTGAACGGCCGGGCGATCACGCGGCTCACGTCGTGCGGCGCCACGAGCAGCCGCCGGGCGGTGGCGCAGGCCTCGTAGAGCTCGGCCACGGGGACGACCTTCTCGTGCGCGGCCACCTGGAAGACGGAATCGGCGGAGGTGTAGAGGATCCACGCCCCCGTGCGGACGTGCTCCTCGCCGAAGCGGCTGAGGACGTCGGTCCCGCTCCCGACGACGTTCCCGATGACCGGCCGCCCCGTCGCGGCGGCGAAGGCGGCCACCACCTCGGCCGGAAAGCCCTTCGGATAGGTGGGGAAGGGTCGGTCGAGCCGCACGCCGGCGATCTCCCAGTGGCCGGTGGTGCTGTCCTTGCCGGCCGACGTCGGCGTCAGCGTTCCCCAGGCACCACGCGGCAAGGCGACGGGCGGCACGCCGGCGATGGGCGCGATGTTCCCGAGCCCGAGTCGCTGCAGGTTGGGCAGCGCGAGACCTCCGCGCGCCCGGGCGAGGTTGCCCAGGGTGTTCGACCCCGTGTCTCCGTAGGCCGCAGCGTCCGGCGCTTCGCCGATGCCGACGCCGTCGAGCACGAGGATGATCCCGCGCCTGGCCTTCATCCGCCGATGTACGATCGCGTGAGGCGCAGCTTCAACGCGACCAGCAGTTCGTACGGCGAGCACTGCGCGTGCGCGGCGAGCGTCTCGAGGCCGATGGCCGTTCCCGGTGCGGCCTCGTCGGTGCCGATGGCGGTGGCGACGTCGCCCAACTCGGCGCCGCAGTCGGTGACGTCGAGCATGGTCATGTCCATGGTGACCCAACCGGCGATGGGCGCCCGGTGGCCGCGGACGAGCATGTAGCCGCGGTTGCCGAGGGCGCGTCGGTAGCCGTCTGCATACCCCACGTTCACCGTGGCGATCCGGCGCGGGCCCGGGGCGACGTACGCACCATCGTAGCCGACGGTGTCGCCGGTGGCGACGTCGTGCAGTTCGACGATGCGGGCCTTGAGCGCGACCACCGGCCGGGGATGCACGCGCGCCGTTGGGCCGGTGCCGACCCCGTAGAGGAACAGGCCGCTGCGCGTCAGCGTCCCCCGGGCAGTCCCCGCCTCGCGTCGGGCGGCGGCGGCGCTGTTGTCGGTGTGGACAAGCGGCGGACGGGCCGGCAGTTCGGCGAGGGCCGCGGCGAATCGGTGCTCCTGGTCGGCCATGGTGGCATCAGGCACGTCGGCCGAGTGGAAGTGCGTGAAGACGCCCGCCGGAGGATCCGCGCGCAGGACGGGCTTCCACTCATGCAGCCGGTCCCAGGGGACGCCGGCGCGGACCATCCCGGTATCGACGGCCAGCTGCCAGTCGCCCCCGTTCGCGTGCCGCCAGGCCGACAGGGCCTCGGCATTGCCGAGGGCCGGCTGCACGCGGGCGGCGGCGAGCGCGGGGGCCTCGGCCGGGTCCATCGGGGGGCAGCACAGGATCGGTCGCGTGATGCCCGCCGCGCGCAGCTCGGCGCCCTCGGTCGGCGTCGCGACGCAGTAGCCCCACGGGTCGAGCGGTTCGAGTGCGCGGGCAACGGCGACGGCCCCCAGGCCGTAGGCGTCGGCCTTGAGGACCGGCGCAAGGCGGGTCCCGGCGTGGTCAGCCAACGTGCGGGCGTTGGCGCGAAGGGCGTCGAGGTCGATCGAGAGCCAGGCGCGCGCGGGGTCGGACATCGCAGGAATCTACAACGTCGCCTCGTACGCTCTCCCCGTACCTTGGGCGGTCTGCCGCCCCCTGCCCGACCGCGTCCCGACCCGCGCGCCGTGTTTCGCGCCTTCGAATCCCGCCTCGACCCGTTTCCCGAGGCCCCGCCGCCGGACCAGCTCTTCGCCGCGCACCGGGGGACGCTGGCCCTGCTCACGGGCGTCCTGCTCGGGGGCATCGGGCGCGCCGCGATCGGGATGGTCACGCAGGACACCTCCCTGCTCCACCGGTCGGTCCGCGAGGACATCGCCCATGGCCGGCCCGATGCCACGGAGGCGGAGATCATCGCGGCCGCCGCGCGTGCCGAGGCCGACGGGTTCATCGGCACGCTGCGCGATCCGAAGGGCCGAGCGGGCTATGGGGCACACGTCGGCGAGCGCGGCGTCAAGCTCTCCGGCGGCCAGCGGCAGCGCATCGCGCTCGCGCGGGTGATGCTCAGCGACGCGCCGATCCTCGTGCTCGACGAGGCGACGAGCGCCCTCGACAGCGAGGTCGAGGCCGCCATCCAGGCGACGCTCTACCGGCTCATGGAGGGCAAGACCGTGATCGCCATCGCCCACCGGCTCTCGACGATCGCCGCCATGGATCGCCTCGTGGTGATGGACCGCGGGCGGATCGTCGAGGCGGGAACGCACGCGCAACTGCTGGCCACCAATGGCATCTACGCGCGCCTGTGGGCCCACCAGAGCGGCGGGTTCCTGGGCGACGACCCCGATGAGGACGTGTCGGCCCTCGCCGGCGGCGTGCCATATTCCACGACATGAGCGCCTTCGACGACGCCCTCGCGCTGATGCGCGACCTGCGCACCCGCTGCGAGTGGGACGCGGCCCAGACGCACCAGTCGCTGCGCCCGTACCTCGTGGAGGAAGCCCACGAGACCGACGACGCCCTGCGCAGCGGCGACGACCGCGCGCTGCGCGAGGAGCTGGGCGACCTGCTGCTGCAGGTGCTGTTCCACGGCGTCATCGCCGAGGAACGCGGGGCCTTCACCGCGCACGACATCGCGGCGGGCATGGTCGCCAAGATGAAGGCCAGGCATCCGCACCTGTACGCGGGCGGCGAGAAGCAGGCCTGGGAGACCATGAAGGCCGCGAAGGCGCCGCGGACGTCGGTGGCCGACGGCCTGCCCGTGGAACTGCCGGCGCTGCATCGCGCGCATCGGCTGCAGGACCGCGCCGGGGGCATGGGCTTCGACTGGCCCGACGTGCACGGGCCGGCCGCCAAGGTGCGGGAGGAACTGGACGAGGTCGAGGCCGAGCTCGCCGCCACGCCCGCGCGCGGCGAGCCGGACGGCGCGCCCGTGTACGACGCGCAGCACGCGCGCCTCGAGGCCGAACTCGGCGACCTGCTCTTCGCCGTGGTGAACCTGTGCCGCAAGGCGGGGGTGCACGCGGCGTTGGCGTTGGAACGGGCGAACGGGAAGTTCGTGGGGCGGTTGGACCGGGTGTCCGCGCTCGCGCAGGCGCGGGGCATCGCCCTGCAGGGACAGACGCTCGAGCAACTGGACGAGCTCTGGAACGCGGTGAAGGCCGACGAGCCGCGCTGATCCGGGGGCACCGGCGCGGGCCGCCGCACCCGCGCCCCCGGCCACGGGCCCTCAGCTCACTCGCCCCACGGGATCCAGACGTTCTTGACCTGCACCGCCTGCCGCAGGTAGGCGCGCCCCTCGCCCTGCTCGGCGTGCATCCAGTCCACCGGCCACCAGCGCGCCCACGTGCGCTTCAGGTTTCCCGCGCTCGCCCGCTCGACGGCCGTCGCCCCCTCGTGCGAGCCATGGTACCAGATGGCCTCGACGTCGTCGTGCTCGGCCAGCACCTTCGCCAGCGGATCGCGGGCCCCGGTGACGATGTTCACGACGCCGGCCGGCACGTCGCTCGTCTCGAGCACCTGGTAGAAGTCGGTCGCGCTGAGCGGGTGCCGCTCGCTGGGCACCGCCACGACGGCGTTGCCGGCGGCGACGAGCGGCGCGACGAACGACACGAAGCCCAGCAGCGGGCAATCGGCCGGGGCGACCGCCGCGACGACGCCGACGGGCTCGTGGAACGCCAGCGCGACCCCGCGGATCGGCACCGAGTGGATCGCGCCGTCGTGCTTGTCCGCCCATGCGGCGTACGTGAACAGCCGCCGGACGGCCAGGTCAACCTCGTTCGCGGCGTCCTCTGCGGCGGCTCCCGTCTGCGCGCGGATGCGTCCGGCGAACTCGTCGGCGCGCGCCGAGAGGTTCTCGGCGAGATAGTAGAGGACCTGCGCCCGCGCGTGTCCCGACGTCGCCGCCCAGCCCGGGGCGGCCGCCTGCGCGGCCTCCACGGCGTTGCGGAGGTCCTTCCGGTTGCCCTCGCCGACCTCGCCGATCGCGCGCCCCTGCGGGTCCAGGATCACGCGCGAGTATCCGGCGTCCGGACGCGCCTGCTTGCCGCCGACGAAGAGCTTCGCGGTGCGATCCACCGCCGGCCCGGGCAACGCGTGTCCGGCGTCCGGCGCGATCCGCGCCGCCGGCGCCGCCGCCGACCGCGCCGCCGCCGACCGCGCCGCGCGAGCCGCCGGGCGCACGACACGCGGCGCACGCCCGATGCGCTTCTCCCACGACGGCACGAGGTACTCGACGAACCCTTCGCGCCCGCCTTCGCGCCCGTAGCCCGACTCGCGGTACCCGCCGAACCCGGCTGCGGCGTCGAACAGGTTGGTGGCGTTGATCCACACCACGCCCGCCTTGAGCTTCGGCGCGATATCGAGCGCGAGGTTGATGTTCTCGCTCCACACGCTCGCCGCCAGCCCGTAGGGCGTGTTGTTCGCCAGCGCCACGCTCTCGGCCGGCGTCCGGAACGGCATCGTCACCAGCACCGGCCCGAAGATCTCCTCGCGGGCGATGACGTTCGACGTCTCGACGTTCGTGAACAGCGTCGGCGGATACCAGCATCCCTGCGCCGGCACGGCCCACGAAGGCTGCCACCGCGTCGCCCCCTGCGCCTCGCCCTGCGCGACGAGCCCGGCGATGCGGTCGCGTTGCACGGGGTCCACGATGGCGCCCATGTCCACGGCCTTGTCGAGCGGCCCGCCGACGCGCAGGGTCTCCATGCGCGCACGCAGCTTGGCGACGAACGCATCGTGCACCGACTCCTGCACGAGGAGCCGCGAGCCCGCGCAGCAGACCTGGCCCTGGTTGAACCAGATCGCGTCCACGACCCCCTCGACGGCGCCGTCGAGGTCGGCGTCCTCGAAGACGAGGAACGGCGACTTGCCGCCGAGCTCGAGCGTCAGCGCCTTCCCGGAGCCGGCGATCGCCGTGCGGATGACGCGCCCGACCTCGGTGGAGCCGGTGAAGGCCACCTTGGCTACCCCGGGGTGCTCCACCAGCGCCGCGCCCGTGCGGCCGTCGCCGGTGACGATGTTGAGCACGCCGGCCGGCAGCCCCGCCGCGTGCGCCAGTTCGGCGAAGAGCAGCGCCGTCAGCGACGTGTACTCCGCCGGCTTGAGCACCACCGTGCACCCGGCGGCGAGCGCGGGGGCGACCTTCCACGCCAGCATGAGCAGCGGGAAGTTCCACGGGATCACCTGGCCCACGACGCCCACCGCCTCGTGGCCCGGGAACTCGGCCTCGAGCAGCTGCGCCCATCCGGCATGGTGGGTGAAGTGCCGCGCCACCAGCGGGACGTCGAGGTCGCGCGTCTCGCGGATGCTCTTCCCGTTGTCGAGCGCCTCGACGACCGCGAACAGCCGGCTGTGCCGCTGCACCATGCGCGCGAGCGCATAGAGGTGCCGCGCCCGCTCGTGCCCGGACAGCGCCTGCCACGCGGGCAACGCCGCGCCCGCCGCGGCGACCGCCACCGCGACGTCGGCTGCCGAGCCCTGCGCGATGCGCGCCAGCACCCGGCCCGTGGCGGGCTCGCGGGTCTCGAAGCTCGCGGCGCCCGCCGCGGTGAACCGGCCGTTCACGAAGTGCCCGAAGGCCGCCCCGTGGGCCGCGAGCCATGCCCGCGCCTCGGCGTCGCCTTCGGGGGCGGGCCCGTAGGCCATGGTCGAGAAGATCTCGGCGACGGTGGTCATGGCATCGGCATCCGGTGGGCCGCGGCATAGCGGCCGGTGACGAAGTGCTCGAGCTGGCGCTCGACGTCGGTGAGGAGCGCGCTCGCCCCGAAGCGGAAGAGATCGGGGGCAAGCCAGCGGTCGCCGAGTTCCTCCTTCATGAGCGCGAGGTAGTCGAGCGCCTGCTTGGCGGTGCGGATGCCGCCGGCCGGCTTGTAGCCGACCAGGACGCCGCTCCGCTCGCGATACGCGCGAATCATCCGCACCATCGCCAGGGACACCGGCAGGGTGGCGTTCACCGACTCCTTGCCCGTGGAGGTCTTGATGAAGTCGGCGCCGGCCTGCATCGCCACCCAGCTCGCGCGCGCGACGTTGGTGAGCGTCGCGAGCTCGCCCGTGCCCAGGATGACCTTGAGGTGCGCCTCGCCGCACGTGGCGCGCACCGCCGCCACTTCGTCGTAGAGTGCCTGCCATTCGCCGCGCAGGACGAGCCCGCGGGTGATGACCAT
>Ga0209972_10000113_pt1 | contig 74296 bp, 55 predicted proteins | sample NOAtaG_7_FD_187302 | JGI IMG/M metagenome (GOLD analysis project Ga0209972, IMG submission 187302) | Freshwater lake microbial communities from Lake Erie, under a cyanobacterial bloom - NOAA_Erie_Diel1S_2200h metaG (SPAdes) (version 2) | ecosystem: Environmental > Aquatic > Freshwater > Lake ... | reverse complement strand
CCCGCTGCGAGACTCAGCGCCTGTCCGACCTGCAGCGCTGCTCGGCGCTACGCGACATGGCCACCACCGCGGCACTGACCCGCTGCTTCGCGTCCAGCGGGCCTCGGTTCGCGGCATGCAGCCGCGCAGCGACCTTGCCGCCGCTGCAACTGCCTCCCGATCCATGATCACCGTGTCCACAGGCGCCACGCCACCGGGCATCGCCGCCCACCTCGCCTAGGCCGCCATGGACCAAACCACCATGATCGATGAGCGCGAGGCAGAGCGGCTGATGCATGTGGCCCAGTCGTCGCTGGAGGTGCGCCGGCGCAGCCAGTTCTTCCTGTGGTCCCAGGGCCAGTTGCAGAGCCTCGTTCCCCACGAGGTGATGGTGTGCGTGCACGGCGACGTCGCGCGGCGGTCTCTCGTGGTGGAGCACTTCGCCAGTTACCCCCTGCCGAGCCGGGACTCCGAGGGACTGCGCAACACCGACTCCGGCCTGATAGCCCAGGCGATCCGCAGCTGGGCCGAGCGCGGCGAGCGTCCCCTCACCATCTGCAATTCGGATCGCGACGCCATGCTGTACCGGCGCTTCGAGGGGGCGTTGCTGCGGCATGCCTTCCCGAACTTCGCCCTTCACGGCATTCCCATGCTCGAAGGCGCGTCAAGTTCGTTCTTCGGCTTCGCCAACATGCCTCAGCCCGTCTCGCCGCGGCTGGGCTTCATGTTGGAGATTCTCACGCCCTACATCTACACGGCCTTCGTGCGCATGCTCGCCAACGAGCGCGACCCCGCCGCCAAGGTGGAACCGGCGGATCGCCTCATCACCGCGCGCGAGGCGGAGATCCTGCGGTGGGTGAGGGATGGCAAGAGCAACCAGGAAATCGGCCACATCCTGAGCATCAGTCCGCTGACGGTGAAGAACCACGTCCAGAAGATGTTCAAAAAGCTCAACGTCCAGAACCGGGCTCAGGCGGTGGCCAAGGGCCTGTCGCTGAAGATCATCAGGAACATCGGCAGTTGACCGGCGCGCCGCGGCTCGGGGTGATCGCGTCGAGGCACCTTGCCATGTCGCTATCACGCGCCTGCTTGATCCGAACGGACTACTTTCTCGCGAGGCAGCGGGTCCACGCCCAGGAGCGCCATCCGAAAACGGACGGAAATAGTCCTTGAAGACCATGCCGGCGAGCACCCGAAGAAAAGAAACGTCAATGTTCGTCCCTTAACCTGCGCCTTAGAAGACGTGGATCCAGCTCCGCTCGGGTTGGCGCAATAGGCGGATGAGACCACGAAGCGCGCGTGGCGGCACCGACGGCCTGTAAAGGTCGATCTTTATCTTCGTCGAGGTCAGGCCGGTTGCTACCGGAAGCGGTGGCGAGTGGCCTGCACGAAGCGCGCGTGGCGGCACCGACGGCCTGTAAAGGTCGATCTTTATCTTCGTCGAGGTCAGGCCGGTTGCTACCGGAAGCGGTGGCGAGTGGCCTGCACGCAGCGCCCGATCATGGTCCGGCGAAGCTGGCAGCCCTGCGGGACAGCAAGACCTGTTTCAAAACATTTAGGAGACCTGAATGAAGCGCAAGCAACAGATCATGGCGGCGGCGGTGGCCTCTGCCCTGGCGGGCCCCGCGTTCGCCGACATCACCCTCGGCGGCAACGGCGAACTGTTCTGGACAGTGTTCGACTTCAACGGTGAACGCGCCTACACCCGAGACCTCGGCATCACCATGGATTCCTTCCTGGCGGGTACGAGTAATCCCTGGGTGTTCGCGCCGGACGCCACCTTCGCCACGTTTCTTTCCGAAACCTCCGTCTCCAACCGGCCTCTGCTCACCTACAACATCACCGCGGGTGATGTTTCCGGCGGGCGTCGTTTCCTGACCACCGGTGGAACGATTCCCGATACCGGCTACACCACTGCCGTGATGACCAACCTCGGAGCTGCGTTTACCAATTTCGTCGGTGGCCAGAACGCCCTGCCGGCGCACGGTGGCGCCACGGACAACCTGTCGGCCATCACCACACCCACCGACACCGCCGCCTATGCCGGTGGTGCCTTGTGGGGCACGACCTTCAACGGGAAAGCGCCTGCCGGCACGGACAATTCCGTGGCCATCGCGCAAACGGCCAGCTTCTACCTGATTTCGCAGCCCAACCAGGCCACGGCCGGTACCTGGTCCATCCCCACGGTCGCTGGCAACGCCTTCCAGGCTTCCTTTGACTCGGGTACCAACACCCTCACGGTGCAGGCGGTTCCTGAGCCGAGCACCTACGCCATGCTGGGTCTCGGTTTGATGGGCCTGGGGTTTGCGGTGCGTCGCGGCGCGAAGCGCGCGTAAGGGCAGCTGCTTACCCGATGGTGGAAGCGCGGGGTGCCTCAGCGGCGCCCCCTGGGTGCGGTCACACCCTCCACCCCACAACTTTCTGGAGATATGCCATGAAGATGAAGCAGATTGCCACGGCTGCGGCCGTGGTTTGCGGTGCCTTCGCGTCCCAGGCTCAGGCCCAGACGCCCACCTTTGGCCCCTACGACACCCCCGACCTGAAGGTCTTCCTCACGGGCGCCACCGCGCCGGACAACTTTCTGTCGTCCATCGCGGGGCAATTGTTCGACAGCAACGGTTTTTACACCTTCCAGGACGACAACGGTACGCCGGCCAATTTCACGGATGACGGCCGCTTGTACCGCGCCTTTTATGGCACCACCAAGAATGACAGCACCCTTCCGGCGAGCCTGCGCGCCAAGAAGGTGCTGTTCGTGAAGCGTTCCAAGGGCGGCTCCGTCTGGGGCGTGAATCCGGTGGCCCGTGCCCAGCGCGTGGCCACGCTCAATATGACCGCAGCCACCTGCGTGCTCAACTCCAGCATCTACCGTTGCGCCGAGAAGGGCATTGACCCGGGCCTCACGGGCTACACAGCCCCCAGCAACGCCGGCGAGGTGTCCGATTTCGGCGTCTCCGATGTGGAACCGGCCCTCTTCAAGGCGCCACATAACGTGGAATTCGGCCAGGACCAACTCACCAACGCCGAGGTGGGCCGTCTCGACGTCAAGTCCGCCAACGTGCTGATGATGGGCATCGTGGCCACCAACTCCGTGCCCTTCACCACGCACCTCAGCCGCGGCGACTACGGCTCCATGCTCAATGGCCTGGTGTTCGACTGGAAGCAGGTGGACCCCGCTATCACCACGGGCAACACGCAGGTGGTGGTGTGCCGCCGCGTGAACGGTTCGGGAACGCAGACCGCCTACAACTGGTTCTTCACCAACTTCCCCTGCCAGACGGCCGCTGGCGGCAGCTCGGCGCCGGCACGCATGGTGGACAACAGCTTCGGCGTCATCGGCGGCAGTGGAACCCCGGCCGACCCCGTGGTCATCGATCCCACGGCCGGCTACACCGTGGTGGAGAACTCCACTTCCGGCAACGTGCGCGACTGTCTGACCCGTGCCCAGAGCAACACCGACCATACCTTCGTGGGTGATGACGGCAAGACCTACCAGATCAAGTTCTCCAACAGCACCTCGCCCTTCCGCGCCATCGGCGTGCTGTCGCTCGACAGCGCTTCGAGTGCCACATCCGGAACCATCGGCGCGGCGCCCACCACGGGCTGGAGTTTCCGCATGCTCGATGGCGCTGGCATCTTCGACGCGCGGGCCTCGTCGTTAGGTGGTCAGGTCGTGACCCAGGGGCCAGGTACCGGCCTTGCGCCGAGCAAGTCGAACCTGGTCGACGGCCGCTACGACTTCGCGGTGGAACTTACCCTCCAGCGCCGCAAGGTGGCAGTGACCAACGAGCATGGGGACGCGGTCGCGGCGCCCACGGGATTGAAGCTGGATTTCATTAACGAGTTCATCCGGCGCGTGGGCGACCCTGCCTTCAACACCAGCACCGCCGTGGCGGCGCTCCCGCCCACCTACAGCCCCCCGACGGCGAACGTGGGCTTTGGCACCCGCAACGGCAACACCTGCTCGCCTTGGCAGCGGCTTTTCCCGCAGTGAGCCTGACCTGACCGGCACGTGGCCGCGGAGGGTGGCGGTGAGTGCCGGTGCAACAGCCAACCCGGTTCCTCGTGAGAGGGGCCGGGGTTTTCCTTGGAGAACCTTGATGTCACGCCCAACCGGGTGGGCATGCCTCGGCGGCCGTGCGGCAGTCCTGGCGTTGTCCGTGCTGCTGGCTGCAGGTGCACCCGCCGCTGGTCAGACCAGCGGCGCTGCCGTGGCGGGCGATGTGGTCCGCTTCGATGTTCTGGAGTACCGCGTCGAGGGAAACTCGGTGCTGCCGATCGTGGAGGTGGAGCGTGCGGTGTATCCACACCTGGGCCCGGGCCGCACCCTGGACGACGTGGAGGGCGCCCGGGCGGCGCTTGAAGACGCCTACCACCGCGCCGGTTTTCTCACCGTGCTCGTGAACATTCCCGAGCAGAAGGTGGCTGGCGGCGTGGTTGTTCTGGATGTGGTGGAGGCCACCGTGGACCGGTTGCGGGTGTCGGGTGCGCGATACTGGTCGGCTGGCCACATCCGCAAGAGCCTTGGCGCAGTGCGCGAGGGCGAGGTGCCGAACTTTCCCGACGTGCAGCGCGACGTGGCGAACTTCAACCAGCAGGCGGGCCGGTCGCTTACCCCTGTGCTCAAGGCGGGCGCAACGCCGGGCACGGTGGAGATCGAAGCCAAGGTCAGCGACGCCTCACCGCTGCACGGTTCCGTGGAGATCAATAACCGCCAGACGCTCAACACCGAGCCCCTGCGGTTGTCTGCATCGCTGCGCCACGACAACCTCTGGGGGCGCGACCACAGCATCTCGTTCCTGTACCTGTCCGCGCCGGAGAACCCGGACCAGGTGCGCGTCATGTCGGGCAATTACGTGGCGAGGCTGCCCGGCTCGCCCGTGGTGCTGGCGCTCTACGGCATCCTGTCGCGCAGCAATGTGGCCTCGGTGGGAGGCATCACTGTGGTGGGCGACGCGAACATCGCCGGCGTGCGCGCCATCACGCCGTTGCGATCGGCGAGCGACGCCTTCACTCACTCGTTTTCCGCGGGGATCGATTACAAGGATTTCCTCGAAGATCTGCGCTTCGCGGCGGGCACCTCATCGCAGACGCCCATTACGTATATGCCCGTCGCTCTGTCCTATTCCGCCGCCCGCCAGGGGTTGAAGGGGGTCACACGAGGGTCTCTGGGCGCCACCATGGCGCCGCGCGGGTCGTTGTTTGGTAACGAGGATGCCGAGTTCGAGAATCGCCGCTCGGGCGCCCGCGCCAACTTCGCCGTGCTCCGGGCCGAGCTGTCGCGACTGCAGACGCTGCCCGCGGGGCATGGCCTCTACGGGCGCGTGGTGGTGCAGACGGCCAGCGGGCCGGTGATCAACACCGAGCAGTTCTACGCTGGCGGCGTGGATACGGTACGCGGCTATTTCGAGGCGGAGGCCGCGGGCGACGATGCCGGCCTGGTGACCGCGGAGTGGCGCTCGCCGTCCGCCGCGGGCTTGCTCAAGCGCACAGGAATCACGCTGACGGCCCACGCCTTCGCCGATGCTGCCGTGCTTCGTATCAAGCAGCCCTTGCCGGAGCAGCAGACCCGCTTCGAGCTGTGGAGCGTGGGGTTCGGGCTGCGCGTGCGCTCCGAGCAGCGGCTCGCCGCCGCGGTGGACTTCGGCGTCCCCATACACGACGCCCAGGTGACCCGCCGCGGTGATCCGCGGCTGCATGCGCGAGTGGCCTACGAATTCTGACCAAGGGCATGAACGCTAACCGTTATCGCCTTATCAGGCACCGCGTTTCGGGGTTGCTCGTGCCAGTGGCCGAGTGCCTGGGCCGCAGCCACGGCGGGCTTCGCCGCGCTGCCCGGGCGGCGGCGGCGGCGGTGTTGTTTGGCTGCGGAGGAGTGGGCACGGCGGCCACCCCGGAGGGCCTCGTGCCCCACGAGGCCCTCGCCTGGCTGGGCGCCTCCATCGACGCCGGCCGCTCGGACAGCAGCACGCTCACCATCCAGCAGACCCAGGCGCGCGCGCTGCTCAACTGGCGGCAGTTCGATTTGCGGGCTGGCGATGAAGTGGTGTTCGATCAGAAGGGCAACGCCAACTGGGTTGCGCTCAACAGGATCTTCGACCTCGTGCCGAGCCAGATCGCCGGGCGCATCCGGGCCGACGGCGACGTCTACCTCATCAACCAGAACGGCATCGTTTTCAAGGGCACTGCCCAAGTGAACACGGGGTCGTTCATCGCCTCGGCCCTGGAGATCCGCGACGAGGCGTTCACCAAGGGCCTGCTGTCCTTGTCCGTCGGCACGGCGGCCTTCACCTGGGGCGGGACCGAGCAGCAGTACCAGGCGAGCGTGGTGGAGGTCGATCCCGGCGCGCGCATTGCGTCGAGTACCGGCGGGCGTGTCATGTTGCTCGCCCCGCGGGTGGTGAACCAGGGCTCCATCACGACCCCGGAAGGCCAGACCATCCTGGCAGCCGGATCGAGGGTATACCTGACGGCGCCGCTGGATTCCACGCTGAGGGGTTTTCTCGTGGAGGTGGATCCGCTCTACCCTGCCGGCGGCGGTGCGCCAGTGGGCGGGCAGGTCACCAACGCTCCGCTTGGGCGGGTCTTGGCCGAGCGCGGTAACGCCACCCTGGCCGCCTTTGCGGTGAACCAGCAGGGCCAGGTACGCGCGACCACGTCGGTGCGCCTGAACGGCTCGGTGTACCTGCAGGCTCGCGACAGCGCGGGCAATGCCGCCGGTGAGGTGGCCACGGTGCCGGTGGGCACGGTCAACATCCCCCGCGGCACCCGCGGCGGGGCGCTCGTTCTGGGTCCGGGCAGCACCACGGCCGTGTTGCCGGAGCCGGCGGACCGCCAGACCACCCAGGACGCCCAGGGCTTCACTCCATCGCGTATCGACCTGACGGGCAAGACCATCGTCCTGCAACCCGACAGCCTGGTGAGCGCGCCTGGCGGCATCGTGGTGGCGTCCGCGCAGCAAGGGCAGCAGTTCGGGCTGGGCCCGGCGGGGGCGGGTACCCGCATCTACCTTGACCGGGGCGCGCGCATCGATGTGGCAGGCACCGCTGGCGAGACAGTCCCGGTGGAGCGCAACTTCATCAGGGTCGAACTGCGAGGTAACGAACTGCGGGATGCGCCGGTGCAGCGCGCTTCCTTCCTGCGCGGCGAGACCGTGGTGGTGGACGTGCGCCGGGGCACGCCGCTCGCCGACGTGTCCGGCTACACGGCGCAGATCGGGCGCACGGTGGGCGAGCGCACGGCCACGGGCGGCTCGGTGACCCTTCGATCGGAGGGCGATGTGATCCTCCGCGAGGGTAGCCTTGTGGATGTCTCCGGTGGCTCCATCCGCTATACGGATGGACTTGCCGCCGAGACCCGCCTCATGGGTGCGGATGGGCGCGTCTACGGCCTGAGCGAAGCGCGGCCCGACCGCGTCTACACGGGTTTCGCGGATCGTTACGTGGTGGGCTCGCAGAAATGGGGAACCCAGGTTTTGTTTCAGACGGGTCGCGACAGGAACCTCCAACCGGGCTATGTGGAAGGGCGGTCGGCCGGATCCATCACCCTGAATGCGCGCTCTTTGGTTCTCGACGGCGAGCTGCGCGGCGTCGCGCTGCCTGGCGGGGAACAGCGCTCGCTCGCCAGCCGGCCAACTGGCGGCACCTTGGTGCTCGGTGAGGCGGCGAGCGGGGGCGGCCCGCTGGACTTCCGGCTCGGTGCCGTCGAACTCCGCGGCACGGTGGACCGCCTGGCGTCCGGTTTTGCAGCCTCTGATGCGCTCGATCCAGGCCGTGCAGGCTTGGTCCAGATCGATTCTCGCGCACTCGGCCGCGGTGGTTTCTCCCGTCTGTCCGTGTACTCCAATGATCGCGTGGCGGTGGCTGAAGACGGTGCAGTGATCCTGCAGCCAGGGGGCTCCCTCGCCGTGACCGCACGGCGGATTTCGGTGGCGGGCGATGTCCGGGTCGCCGGAGGCCTCATTTCGCTGACCACCCGGGAGGTGGCGGGCGGCAGCGTCGATCCCGCTGAACACACGGTCAGCATTGCCCCAGGGGTAAGGCTCGACGCCGCCGGCCTCTGGACCAATGATTCGCCCGTGGTCACGCCGCGGCTGGGAACGGATCCCCTCGTGCCCAACGGGGGCCGAATCTCCCTGTCATCGGCCGCGGATCTAAGGCTCGGCACAGGGGCCGTGCTTGACGTTTCCGCTGGTGCGGTGCTGGCCCGAAGCGGCACAACCACGCCTGGAAGCGCTGGCTCCATTTCCCTGTCCACCGGACGGATCGGACTGGGAGACAGCGATGCCCAGCAATCGGTACTCGAACTCGGGGCGCAGTTGCGCGGCTATGCCGTGCGTGGCGGCGGGTCACTTTCCATCTCCACATCGGCGATCCGCATCGGCGGTGTGTCCGCCTCGGGGCCGCGGGAACTGCTGTTGGGCACGGATTTCATCGGACGGGGCGGCTTCGCCCAGGTGTCCCTGGACGGGGTGGACGGCCTGGTGGTGGCGCCGAACGCCTCTCTCGCGCCGGTCTTGGGCAATGTGGAGATTTTGCCGGGCGCGCGTGTGAGCCCCACCGGTACGTCGTTGGGCGAACTGGTTCGCGTGGTGGAACTGCCCGCACATCAGCGCATGGGCTTCGCGCTCACGATGGCGTCTTCGGGGACGAGCTTCGGCAACGTGCGGGTGGACAACGGCGCGGCGGTGGACGTGGGCGCGGGCGGAACGCTCAGCCTGAGCTCCGGCCGCAGGATCACTGTGGACGGGACGCTCTCCGCGCCTGGCGGCAGCATCAGCCTGTCGAATCCCCCACCCGGTAGCCAGAGTGTCTTCGAGGGTGATGTGTCCATCTGGCTGGGCGAATCAAGCCGGCTGCTCGCCCGGGGTGTATTCATGCAGGTGCCGGACGCGCGCGGGCTGGTACTTGGCAATGTGCTGCCGGGCGGCAGTGTGACCATTTCGGCGGGCCGTGGCTATCTGGTGGCGGAACAAGGGTCGCTCGTGGATGTCTCCGGCGCGCTGGCGGGCGTGGATGTGCGCAGCATGATCGGCACCACAGCCGGGTTCCTGCGCCGCGAGGTCGCCTCGGCCGCCGGCGCCATTTCGCTGTCGGCCCGCGAGGCAATCCTCTATGACGGTGCCTTCGCGGCGCGCGGCGGTGCGCCGTCCGCCGAGGGCGGACGCCTGTCGGTGGCCATCGATGCGTTGCCTCAGGCCTTCTTCCCGCAGGGGGCGCGCCGGGTGGTGGTTTCCGCCGGTGGGTTCTTCGTCCCCGCTGGGCTGGATCCCGGCGAGGCTGTGGAAACCAACCCGTTTGCGCCCAATGCGCCCCTCAATGGTCGCGCCTTCCTGGCGGTAGACCGGGTGGCCGCGGCCGGTTTCGATAGCGTATCGCTGCGGGCCTCCGGTGCGATCGAGTTCCACGGCGACGTGGCGATGGCGTTGCGCCGTAATCTTTCGATGGACGCCCCGAGCCTCGTGGGTTACGGCGGTATGGTGTCCCTGAGCGCGGCAGCCGTTTCGTTGGGTAACGCCGCTGCCACCCGCCAGACGGCGCCCGCGCCCGTCCCGGGGGGCGGTACGCTGGAGGTGTCGGGGCGGCTGGTGGACGTGGTCGGGCAATCGTCCGTGTCCGGATTCAGCAGGGTGCGTCTGCGCAGCGCGGGCGACCTTCGCCTGCGCGGCGTTGTGTTCGATACCGATCCCCAGCCGAACAGTCAGAGTTACGTGCTTGCCGGTGCCCTCGAAACCGCGGGTGACCTATTCATGGAGGCGGCGCAGGTCTACCCCACGACCCTCAGCCGTTTCCGGCTCTCCGCCACCGGCGCCGAGGCCACCGTTTCCATATCACGCGGCGCGCAGGGTGGCGTGGCGGGTCCGCTGCTTTCGGCGGGCGGCAGGCTTACGGTGAGCGCCGCCAAGATCGTCCAGGGCGGTGTCTTGGCCGCGCCCTTCGGGGAGATCGTGCTCGATGCCGGCAATCGCATCGAAGTGCTGCCCGGCAGCATCACGAGCGTTTCGGGTGCCTCGCGCGAGATTCCCCTCGGCACCACCGAGTTGTCAGGACGCGATTTCGTGTATCCCCTGGGCAGCGGGTACGGCAACCTTGTGCTCAAGGCGCCGCCCGAGAAGCGCATCGTTCTGGCTGCGAAGGACGTGGACGCGGCTGGAACGGTCGATCTGTCCGGCGGCGGCGACCTGTTTGCCTACGAATTTGTCCCTGGTCCCGGCGGTTCCCGAGATGTGCTGCAAGGCGATTCGGCGGCGCCGGCTTTCGCGATCCTGCCCGGGGTGCGCTCGGGGTTCGGTCCTTTCGATCACCACTATTCGCAGGGCTTTACCGACCTGGAACCCGGCCGTCAGGTCGCCTTGTCGGGTGTGGATGGCCTGCAGGACGGCGTGTACACGCTGCTGCCGGCGCGCTACGCGTTGTTGCCAGGCGCCTACCTGGTGAAGCCACGCGCGGGGACAACAGACTTCCTGTCCGCGGACGCTGTGCGCCTCGCGGATGGCGCGCAGGTGGTCGAGGGGTTCCACGCCAGCATCGCTGCGGACGGTTCCTCGCTGCGCGCGGCGCGCAGCGAGGCCTTCGAAGTGGCGTCGAGCGCCGTGGTGCGCAACCGCGCCGAGTACTCGACCACACTTGCCAGCCGGTTCTTTTCGGGCGCCGCGGGCGCGCAGTTGCCGGGGGATGCTGGCAGGCTTTCCATTTCGGTGACCGAGAACCTGCGCCTCGCCGGTGTGTTTCTGTCCGATTTCGTGCCGGGCCGACGCGGTGCGGAGGTGGACCTGGTGGCGCCGCGCCTCGCCGTGGTTGCGGGCGGCGCGACGGCGCCAGCGGGTTTCGTTGGTGTTGACGCGGGCCAACTCAACCGGCTCGGTGCAGCCAGCCTGCTGCTGGGAGGAACACGCTCGAGCACCAGCGCGGGCACGGCGCTGCTCGCCGGGGGCGGGTCGCCAGGCTCGGTGGTTCGGGTGGACCTGGGCGCGGGTACGGCCCTGGAGGCGCCCGAGCTGATGCTCGCGGCCACCGGCGAGGTCGTGGTGGGCGCCCAGTCGCGGCTTGGCACCCGGTCAGGGCCGGGCGTGAGCGACTCGCCGCTGCTGTTGCAGGGCGACGGCGCCCTGTTGCGCGCGGCAACAGGGCCGGGGCGTGCGGTGGTGCGCGACGCCGTGCAGCGCGTGGCGGGCACCATCACGGTGGAAGCGGGCGCCAGCGTGACCGGGCAGGGATCGCTTTTGCTCGACGCCACCCTGGACACCCGGGTGCTGAGCGGCACTACGCTGGCCGCGCCGGAGGTGGCGCTGTCGGCGGGGCAGGTGAGCGTTGGAGAGGCTCCCCCCGGCACCACCGGCCTGGTGCTGACCGAGCAACTGCTCGCCGGCATCGCCGCGGCCCGGTCCCTGTCCTTGCGCAGCTACGGCGACTTCGGCCTGTTCGGTGCCGCCCGGCTGGGAGGCATGACGGATGCAGGCGTGCCTCTCCTCGACAGCCTCGTGATGGAGGCGGCGCGCATCGTGGGTCACGGCACGGAGGTAAAACAGGCCAGCGCGGGCACCCTCGTGCTGCGCGGGCTCGGCGCCTCCCAGGCGGACGCGCTGCGCGGCACCGCGACGTTGTCGCTCCTGGCCGGCACGGCCGCCCGGCCTGGCCGGGTGGCGTTCGAGGCGGGAGACCTCGCCCTGCACGGTTTCGAATCCGTGCTGGTGGGTGGCGCGCAGGAGATCGTGTTTTCGGGCGCAGGGCTCATCCGCACCGGGGCCGACGTGACCCTGGATGCGGGGAGGATCACCGCAGCCCCGCGCGCCGACCACGGCATCGTTACCACGGGGCGCATGCAGACGCTTGCCAGCGCGGCTGAGCCGTCCCAGACCGTGGCGCCGTCGGCGGCGCTGCTGCGGCTGACGGCTTCCGAAGTCTTCCACCAGGGACGGATTGCGGTGCCGTCGGGCGAGGTGGCGCTCGAGGCCACTGCCTCCGGTGGCAACGGCGTACGCCTGGCTGCGGGTTCGCGCATCGACGCGAGCGGGCGCGTGACCCGTTTCGCCGATGGCGTGGAGCGCGGCACCGCGGGAGGTACCGTGCGGGTGCGCTCCGCGGGTGATATCCAGATCGCTGCAGGTGCTTCCGTCGACGTTTCGGCCGGCCGGGCGGGCACTGATGCAGGGTTGCTTGACCTGCGGGCCGCCGGGGCGGTTGGTACTGGAGGCACGCTGCTGGCGCGCAGTTTCGCTCCTGGTGACCGGGGCGGGCGGTTACAGGTGGACGCTGGCAGCCTGCCGGACTTCGCCGCCCTGGCTGCCGCCGCCGGGGCGGGCGGGTTCACGGGCGCGCAGTCCTTCCGCGTGCGCACTGGCGACCTGGAGGTGGGCACGGGCGTCAACATCAAGGCCTCGGAAGTCAGCATCGCGGTGGATAACGGTGCGCTGTCGTTGCTCGGGGACATCGATGCGTCCGGTGCGAACGGCGGCCGGGTCGAGCTGTGGTCCCGGCTCAACCTTTCGATGGGCGGGCAATCGGCGATCAGCGCCGCCGCCACCACCGCCGCCGGGCGCGGCGGCCGGGTCGTGGCCGGCACCGCCGCCGGCAGCCTGAGCTTCGCGCCGGGGGCCCTGATTGACGTGAACGGCGCGGCAGACCAGGGCGGGCGGGAAGTGTTATTGCGCGCGCCGCGGGCAGGCGCCGACGTGGCCATCGCACAGTTCAGCGCCACGGTGCAGGGGGCGGCATCGGTAGTGGCGGAGGGCGTACGCACCTACACCTTCAGCAGCATCGGCACCACCCAGTTCACCACCATCGACGCGGACAACACGTCCTTCATGGCGGGCGCCTCCGCCATTACCGCCCGGCTACCCGGCCTGACCGCGGTCCGCCCGGGCGTGGAGATCCACTCTACGGGAAATCTGACCCTGTCCGCCGACTGGAATCTCGCCATGCGCAGGCCGGGTGGCGAGCCGGGTGTGCTGACCTTGCGGGCCGGCGGCGATCTGCTGCTCAACGGTTCTCTCAACGACGGCTTTGCTCAGGTGCAGCCTGCGACGGGCGCCATTCCTGTCAACAGCGCCATTCCCCTTGCCGGGCCATCCTGGTCCTACCGGCTCGTGGCCGGCGCCGACGCGGACGCCGCCAACCCCCTTGTGACCCGGGACGCGGCTTTGCTGTCCAGCGGCGACGTGGTGCTGGGGGCTGGCCGCGTGATCCGCACTGGCACCGGGTCCATTGACGTGGCCGCAGGGCGCGATCTCCGGCTGGAGAGCGCTCGTTCGGCCTTCTACACCGCCGGCCAGCCGGGCCCGGCCGTGCCCGGATTCGTCGCCCCTTCACTCAGCGGCGTTCCCGCGCCCGCCTACAACCAGGGCGGCGGCGACGTGCGCCTTCGGGCGGGACGCGATGCCATCGGTACCGCCAGCGACCAGCTCGTCACGGAGTGGCTTTACCGGGAGGTGCGCAGGACCCCCGGTAGCACGCCCGCCTTCGAGAATCGCCAGGCGAGCTGGTGGGTACGGTTCGATACCTTCCAGCAGGGTGTCGGCGCCCTTGGCGGCGGCAATGTGGTGATCGATGCGCGGCGGGATGTGGTCAACCTGGGGGCGGTGGTGCCCACCAACGGCCGCATCGGCGGCAATCTCGACGAGGTACAGGGACCCTCGGCGGTGCGCGAGCAGGGGGGCGGTGATCTGGTGGTGCGCGCCGGGCGGCATGTGCGTGGTGGCGTGTACCACGTGCAGTCGGGTTCCGGGCTCGTGGAGGCGGGCGGAGATATTGGCGCCGGCCGTCAGCTTCTCGGTACCGATCTCAATACCCTCGTGGCCATGGGTAACGCGCAGGTGACGTTGCGTGCCGGCGGCGACGTCACGCTCGAATCGGCATTCAATCCCACAGCCACCCGGCAGGTGACTGGCAACGTGGGAATAACGGCGAGGACGTCCCATTTCTTCACCTACGCCCCCGAATCGGCGGTGCGCGTCGAGTCCGTTGCTGGAAATGCACGTCTGGCCAATAACAGCGATCTGCTGCGTGAACTGCCCAACTCGCCACTGGCGGCCCGACCGGAGGAGGCTGCCACCAGCGTGATCTACCCCGGCTCGGCCTTTGTGCTGTCGCACCGCGGCGATGTGGTGGTGGAGCGCCGCTTCACGCTCTTCCCGTCAGCCACGGGGCAGCTCGAATTACTGGCTGCCGGCTCGGTGGATGTCCGCGGCTCCATCAGCATGTCGGATGTGGCGCCTGGCGCCCTGGCGGTGCCCTGGAAACCCGACTTGCTGTTCTCGGAGCGCATCCAGCCGCTGCTGGTCAACGCGGCGGAACAGGGGCCCCTGTTTCACGACGAGTCCACCCTGCATGCAGCCGACTCGCAGCCAGTCCTTATCGCGGCCCGCGATGGAGACATCCGCGGCCCCGCCGACGCGACCGGCGTATCGCCCTTTTCGATCCTGCCGAAGGCGGCGCGGTTCACGGCGGGCCGTGACATTCGCGATACCTGGGTCATCGGCCAGAACGTCCGCGCCACGGACGTGACGCTGTTCCGGGCAGGGCGCGACATCGCCTTCACGACCCTGCGTACCGCGCTTGGCGAGCAGCGCAGCAATGGCGGCGGGATCGTGCTTGGCGGGCCCGGTGACCTGGTGCTGGAGGCTGGTCGCAACGTGGATCTCGGCAATTCGGCTGGTCTGGTCACGCGCGGTAACCTCAACAACCCTTTCCTGCCCGAGTCCGGAGCCGCCATCCGTGTCGCCACCGGCGCCGGGCGCGCCGGGGATGGCGCATTCATCGCCAGATACCTGGAGGGGCAGGATGCCGATGCCGTTGCCTACCGCGCCGAGCTGCTCTCCTACATGCGCGGCCGCGGCACGAGCGGCGTAGCGGACGAGGCGGGCGCCGTGGCGGCCTTCAAGGCGCTGGATTCCTCTCAGCGCGTCGAGTTCGTCAACCGGGTGCTGTTCGACCAGATAAAGCGGGCAGGTCGGGATTTTTCGGCTGGCCTGGACGAGTCCTATGCGCGGGGTTACGGCGCGTTGCTGGCTCTCTACCCGGTGGTCGACGAGAACGGCGTCGCGCTACCGGCACAGCGCATCATCGATCTCTTGGGGCCGGCGCTCGCCTCGCTGCGCGCGTCAAGGTCGGCACTGGGTCCGCTCCCGGCTGTGGTGGACGTGGCGAGGGCGGCGGAAACGCTGGTCTCCGGGGGGCGTACCACCCTGGAGGCGTTACGTGACCTGTGGTTCGCGCGCTACTCGGGCGATGTGAATCTGTTTTTCAGCCAAGTCAAGACCGAGCAGGGTGGTGATATCGAGCTGCGCGTTCCGGGCGGTCTTGTGAACGCGGGGCTCGCCAACCCCGGCGCGATAGGCAAGTCGGCGTCTGATCTTGGCATCGTGACGGTCCGTGGCGGCACCGTTCGCGGTTCGGTATTGACGGACTTCCAGGTGAACCAGTCGCGCGTCTTTACGTTGCAGGGAGGCGATATCCTGCTCTGGGCCTCGCTGGGCAACATCGACGCTGGCCGGGGCGCCAAGACGGCGACGGCGACGCCGCCGCCCCAGGTGGTGTTCAGGGGGGACCGGTTCGTGCTCGATACATCCCGATCGGTGGAAGGCTCCGGCATCGGCGTACTGCTGTCGCGCGACGGGATCGAGCCCGGTGACGTGGATCTTCTAGCTCCGGCGGGGATCGTGGATGCGGGCGATGCCGGGATCCGGTCCGCTGGCATCCTGAACGTGGCGGCGTTGGCCTTCAATAATTCCGCAAACGCCCAGGCTGCCGGGGGGACCCTGGGAATCGCCACCACCACGACCTCAAGCCTGGGCGGGCTGTCTGGCACGAGCGCTGGCGTGACGGACGCGGCGCGCTCGGTGCAGCAGGCCACCGAGAGAATCTCCGAGCGCTCGGCGCCCGTGGAACGCGCGCGGCAGCCCTCATTCCTCAGCCTGGAAGTGCTTGGGTTGGGCGATGACAACGAGCGGCGCAGGTAGGCGAAACGCGCATGCCCTGGCGGTACGGGTTTGATCCGAAAGAATCCCTTCCTTGTCATGGCGAATTAACGATTCTGAAACGCGCGCTCCCGACAATACGTACTGACTCGTACGTTTTCACCACAGGACCATGACGTTGATACTGCGCGCAGCGGCAACCCTCGCGTTGTTGTTCCCACTTACGACCTACGCGTGGTGGAATCCCGACTGGGCGGGCCGCAAGAAAATCACCCTCGATACGGCGGCCGCCGGTATCCAGCAGGCAGTCAGCAACGTGCCTGTGCTGGTACGCCTTCACACCGGCAATTTCCCCTTTGCCGAAGCCGACATGGACGGCAAGGACCTGCGGTTCGTGGCTGGAGACGACAAGACGCCGCTGCGGTTCCATGTGGAGCGGTTCGACAGCGCGAACGAGCTTGCGTTGATCTGGGTTCAGGTGCCCAAGCTCGATGCCGCCTCCAAAGACAATGCCATCTGGCTGTACTACGGTAACGAAAAGGCGCCGCCTGCCGCGGATCCGAAGGGCAGCTACGATGCAGCCCAGACGCTCGTGCTCCATTTCAATGAGGCGAATGCCGCGTTTGCAGACGTCACTCAATATGGCCACACACCCGTAGCCAGCGGTGTGTCGACCGGGAGCGCCGGTGTGGCGGACGGCGCCGGGGTCTTTGGCGAGGGTGCTCGCTTGGCGTGGTCCGGCACTCCCGCTCTCAAGATTGGTGCTTCCGGCTTTACCTGGAGCGCCTGGATCAAGCCCGCAGACGCAGCCCAGGCGGCGGTTCTGTTTTCGCAGTCCGAGGGAAACGCGTCGGTGCAGGTGGTCTACGAGCAGGGCAAGCTCATGGCCCGCGCTTTCGGCGTCGAAACCGCCAAGGCGGATGTGGCGCCTGGCGTCTGGAAGCACGTTGCCGTCACGCTGTCCGACCGGCTCGTTCTCTACGTGGACGGCAGGGAGGCCGCCAGCGCGGCAGTGAAGGCGGCAGAGGTCGGCGGCGGGGTGACGGTGGGGGCCGGGTTCAAAGGCGAGATGGACGAACTGCAGCTCTCCAGCACCAGCCGGTCCGGGTCATGGCTGCTTGCCCAGGTGGCTTCCCAGTCCGACAGCGGTGCTCTGGTACGCGTGGGCGAGGCCGAGAGTGACGGTGCAGAGGGTGCTTCCTATTTCGCCATCCTTCTCAGCGCCGTGACGCTGGACGGCTGGGTGGTGATCGGCATCCTCATGGTGATGATGGTGGTGAGCTTCTGGGTGATGTTGTCCAAGGGCGCTTTCCTCGCCCGCACCGACGGCGCCAACAAGAAGTTCCAGGAGGAGTTCGAGCGCATGAGCGGGTTGGAGGTAACACGCAACGATCCTGCCCAGAGGGTCAAGGGCGGGCTGGGCGCCTCATCTCTCTACCGCTTGTTTTGCATTGGCGCCGCCCAACTGCGGCAGCGTGTGGACCAGGGCCAAGCCACCCTCAACCCGCAGGCCATCGATGCCATACGCGCTAGCCTCGACGCCGGCATCGTGCGAGAAAACGCGCGCCTCAACAGCCAGATGGTGTTGCTCACCATCGCTATTTCCGGCGGCCCGTTCCTGGGTCTGCTCGGCACGGTGGTGGGCGTGATGATCACCTTCGCCGCCATCGCCGCGGTGGGGGATGTGAATGTGAACTCCATCGCGCCGGGTATTGCTGCCGCGCTGGTGGCCACGGTGGCGGGCCTTGGCGTGGCAATACCGGCGCTGTTCGGCTACAACTACCTCGCCAGCCGGGTGAAGAACATCTCGGCAGACCAGCAGGTGTTCGCCGACGAACTCATCGCCAAGATCGCCGAGTCGTACGCCTGAGGACCCGACACCGTGTCCGCCAAGGTCCAGGACGGCAACGAGCCGTACGACGAGATCAATGTCACCCCGATGCTCGACCTGGCGTACGTGCTGCTGGTGATCTTCATCATCATGACCACGGCTTCGGTGCAGGGCATCAAGGTAAACCTGCCCAAGGCCAGCAACACGCCCTCGCTGGCCAAACCCACCACCAAGGCCGTCACCATCCGCGAGGATGGCCAGATCTTCCTCGACACCTACCCCGTTACCCTGCCTGAACTCGAGCAGCGGCTGGCGCAGTTCAAGGCGGTGACGCCGGATTTCCCGGTGGTGATCAAGGGTGATGCCCGGGTGCAGTACGAAAAGGTCATCGAGGTGCTCGACCTGTGCGGGCGGCTGGACATTACGCAACTGGGCCTCGTCACGGCCCGCCTGGTGAAGTAGTGGCAGCCGGGAGTCTGCGCTGGCTTCGTTTTGCTCTGGCTGCCCTTGCTCTTCTGCTGGTGGTGGTCTTGGTAGGGTTTGCCCTCAAGGGCATGCTCTCGGGCGGCAAAACCAAGAAGCCCAGCGTACAGACCATCGCGGTGCTGCGACCGCCGCCGCCCCCGCCGCCACCCAAGCCCGAGGAAAAGCCTCCCGAGCCGGAGATGAAGAAGGAGGAGGTGAAGCTTCCCGACCCCGATCCCAAACCCCAAGAAGCACAAAACGACCAGCCCCCTCCCGGGCCGGACCTGGGTGTGGATGCCGATGGAAGCGGCGCGGGTGATGGTTTCGGGCTGGTGGGCAAGAAAGGGGGGCAGGACATCACGACCATCGGTCAGGGTGGCGGCGGCATTGACCGCACTCAGTTCGCCTTCTTCACCAACATGGTTACCGCACACCTCCAGGACGAGTTGTCCAAGAACGGGAAGCTCCGCACGGCCGACTACAAGGTGGTGCTGCGGGTTTGGTTTGGCAGAGACGGGCGCGTGGAGCGCACCGAACTGGCGGGCAGTTCCGGCAATGGTGATGTCGACCAGCAGATCCGCGCCACGCTGGCGGAGGCGGCCCCACTGCGCCAGCCCCCCCCTCAAGACATGCCGCAGCCGGTGAAGCTGCGGCTCACCTCGCGCGGCGCGGGATGAAGGCTGAAGCTTTGTTTTTCCCCGATGCTCGGGCCGACCCTCGCAAGACGACATGATGAGACTTGGCATCCCTTTTCTGGCGGCAACCATGCTGCTTGACTGCGCTGTAGTTGCGCAGGCCGCGCCCGCGCCCGGCGATGTGCCAGCGAAAAAGAAGGCGGCGCCCACGCCTGCCGGCAAGCCGGTGGCTGGCGGCGCAGGTCCCTCTTCAGCCCGCGATGCGGGCCCGGTGCCGGTGCGGCCGCGTGCAGTGGTTCCCGCCCCTTCGCCCGCCCCCGCGGGCACGCTTGCCCGCCAGCAGGAGCAGATCGCCCGCGATCGTGCCGAACTGGAGCAGATGCGTGCCACCACCCTGGGGCTGATCCGCGCGCTTGTGCAGGACGGCGTGCTGTCCAAGGAACGTGCCGCTGCCATGCTCCCGCTCTCAGATCGAGATCAACTTGCTGATGTGGAGGTCAGGCCACGCGCGCCCGCGGCGTCGGAACCAGCGGTGGAATCCAAGACTGATGAGGCACTCGCCGACGCGACGCCACGGAGGCGCCGAGGCCAGACTGTGCGCGTACCTTTCGTGCCGGAGACCGTGAAGGCAGAGATCAAGGAGAGCCTCAAGCAGGAAGTCCTCGCCCAAGCAAAGGCCGAGCGCTGGGCTGAGCCCAGCACGCTGCCTGAATGGCTGGATCGCATCGTTTGGGAAGGCGACATGCGGCTGCGATACCAGGGTGAGTACTACCAGAAGGATAATGTGCCGGCACTGGTCTACAACGCTTTCACCGGCAGCAACCTGACCAACACGCAGCAGGACGTGGACCTGTGGCGCATCCGTGTGCGACTTGGCATGCTCGCCAAGATCACCGAAACGCTTGGGGCAGGATTCCGGCTGGCCACGGGAAACTTGAACAATCCCGTGTCAACCAACGCCAACCTCGGCAACAATTTTTCGGCCCAGCAACTGATCCTGGACCGTGCCTACCTCAAGTGGGATCCCAGTGAGCGCTGGAGCCTGTCCGCCGGCCGGATGCCCAATCCGTGGTTCTGGCCCACCGACCTGGTGTGGGACGAGGATCTCAACTTCGACGGTCTGGCGGGATCCTTCAAGCCGCGACTGTCGGCCTCCACCACCGGGTTCCTCACCGCCGGGGCCTTTCCGCTGTTCCAGTCCTCCCCCACGCCCAGCGCGCCCACTCCGAGCGACAAGTGGCTGTTCGGCGTGCAGGGCGGCGCGGAGTGGAAACCCGACAGCACCCTGCGCGCCCGCGGCGCCGCGGCGCTGTTCGAATTCCAGAACGTCTCGGGCCTGCGCAACACCGTGCTTCAGCCCAACGCCAACGACTGGACCGCGCCGGGCTTCCGGCAGAAGGGCAATACCCTGTTCGATATCAACGACGGTACCGGCAGCGCGGCGTTGTTCGCTCTCGCTCCGCGGTACCGGGTGCTCAACCTGGGTGGAGAACTGGATGTCGGCCGCTTCGACCCGCTGTTCGTCAAGATCGCCGCGGACTGGGCCAAGAACATCGGCTTCGACCGCAACGAAATCCGCGCGCGCACCGGCCTGGACGTGGAACCACGCACGACGGCCTATCAGGCGCGCCTGACAGTGGGTGCGGACGCCATCCGGAAATTGCACGACTGGCAGTTCTTTGTCGGCTACCGCTACGTGGAGCGGGACGCGGTGCTGGATGCTTTCACGGACTCCGATTTCTACCTGGGCGGTACCGACACCAAGGGGTATTTCGTCGGTGGCTTCTATGGCCTGGATCGCAATGCTTTCCTGCGCCTGCGCTACTTGAGCGGTAACGAAATCCACGGCCCGGCGCTGGGTAAAGGCACAAGCGCGAAGCTGCCGCTTGCCATTGACGTGCTGCAGGCTGACTTCAACGTACGGTTCTGAGTCATGCGCTCCCGCCGAGCCGCCGCCACCCTGTTGTTCGCGCTTACCTGCGCACCGCTCCTTGCCCAGCAGCAGCCTGCCGACCGGCAGGCTGCGCGCGACCGGGAGCTGCTGCGCCGCGCTCAGGCCGCCCAGAAGCAGGCCGAAGAGGCCCGTACTTTTGTGGAGGCCGAGAAGGGCAGGCTTGCCGAGCAGTTGCAGAACGCGGAGTCGACGGCGTCGAAGACGGCTGGTGCCCTATCCCGGGAGAGAAAGCGCGCTGATGATCTGCAGCGTGGTCTGGACGAGGCGGCCGGCGCGCGCGACTTGCTCAGGAAGGAGCGCGACGGCCTGTCCGCCCGCCTCGCCAGCATCGAGGAGCAGCTCCGTGATGCCTCGGCGGAGTTGTCCCGCATCCGGCGGGCGCTTGCCGAGCGCGACGGGGAACTCGCCGAGGCGAAGGCGTTCTCAGGCCGCGAAAACGCAGCCCGTACCGATGCAGAGCAGAAGAACGTGAAGCTCTACGTGCTCTCCCGGGAGCTAATCGAGCGCTACCGCTCGCAAGGTTTTTGGGATGCCGTGCGGCGCAAGGAACCGTTCACGGGGCTCAAACAGGTGGAGGTGGAAAACCTGTTGGAGCAGTACCGTGACCGCGCCGATGAGGCGCGCGTGATCCCCCAGACAAGACGTTGAGGCGTCGCCGTGGCCACGCCCGCCAGCAGGCAAATTCCGCGGCGGCCGCCTCCGTGGCGGTGCCCCGTACCCTGAGGCGCGCGTGCTGAGATCGATCCACGTCCATGCCGCCTTCCCCCGCGCGGTGCCGTTTGCGCTGTTCATCGGATTTCTCGTGCTCAGAGGGGAAGTTTCCGGGTTCGACACTCGGTGGCTCTACCCGGTGCAGGTTAGCGTCGTGGCACTGGCGCTGGTTGTGTTCTGGCCTCGCTATGACGAGCTTCGTTGCGCCCCGCCAGCCCGGCTAGGTTCGTGGCTTCTGGCTGTGGGGGTCGGGACGGCTGTATTCGTCGCCTGGATCAACCTTTACCGGGGCTGGGCCGTGGTGGGTGACCCCGGGCCAGGGTTCGATCCGCGTGACGATGGGCAGATCAACGTTTTCCTGTTGGCGTCCCGGCTGTCGGGCGCAGCCCTCGTGGTGCCGGTCATGGAGGAACTGTTCTGGCGCTCCCTGGTGATGCGCTGGATCGACCGGCAGGCTTTCCTGGCGGTAGACCCGCGCGCTGTGTCGGCTCGTGCGGTACTCGTGAACTCGGCGGTATTCGCCGTAGAGCACCACCAGTGGTTCGCCGGCTTCCTCGCCGGTGTGGGCTACGCGTGGGTTTATCGAGCGACCGGCAACCTTTGGATGCCCGTGCTGGCCCACGCGGTGACCAACGGCCTGCTGGGCGCATGGGTTACATTGACGCGGTCATGGCACTTCTGGTGAGGCACTTCGCAAGGGTGATGCGACATGCCGCCGCGGCGGTTCTGCTCGCCACCGCTTGTCCCGGGCATGCGCTCGAGGGGGATCGCATACGTCCGTCGGTAGGCGTGGTGACGAACTACAATTCCAACCTGTTCTACCTGGACGATCGTATTCCTTCGGCTGCCATACCTTTCCTGAAGAACGGCCAGAAGAGCGACTGGAGCAGAGGTCTGCGGGTGGGTCTCGACGCCGATCTCACGGCCAGCCGCCAGACCTTCGTGTTGCGATCCAGCGTTAGCCAGAACAATTTTTCCACCTACAGCACCCTGGACAACACCGCGTACGATGTGCGCGGCACCTGGAATTGGGTGGCTGGCACCCGGTGGGATGGCGACGCGGCCGCGACATTCAGCGAGTCCCTCGGCAGTTTCATCGACACCCGCGGCAGCCAAAAGAACATTCGAAAGGTGAACACCTACTCGGCGAGCGCCATGTATCGCGTGCTCTACGACTGGAAGCTGCGCGCGGCCCTGGGCTACTACGAGTTGCAGAACAGCGACCCCTTGTTCCTGAGTGCCAACCGCCGGGAGATCTCCTACGAGTTGGGCTCTCGTTACTACAGCAAGGACGAGGATAACTTCGTGGGGCTCAATTTCCGCGCCATCGACGGCGTCTTTCCCAACCGTCAGCAGCTACTCGTGTCCGCGGCGAACGACACGTTCCGCCAGTTCACCGCCGAAGGGGTCGTGAATTGGCGGTACAGCCAGCTCACGTCTCTGGAAGGCGCCATCGGCTGGACCAACCGGCTTCACGACCAGATCTCGATTCGTAATTTCTCGGGTCTCACCGGCCGGTTGGTGTGGAATTACGGCCTCACGGGCGCCACCTCCATGAACACGACCGTGTTCCGTGAAATATCGACGCCCGAGACGGTGGGGGCGAATTACGCCCTCACTCAGGGTGTACGGGCAGGGCCGGTGTGGCGCTACAGCGAAAAACTCAGCTTCCAGGGCACTGCCGGTTTCAGCAACCGGAGATTCCTCGGTGATCCGCTGACCGCGAACACGGGCACCATACGTGTGGACGACCTCTGGACGGCTTCTGGGTCCGTGCTGTGGACGCCAAGCCGTCGCACCCAGGTCGATGCAACCGTCTCCTACGACAAACGCACGTCTAATGCAGTATTGTTTGATTTCACGGGGGTCAGTGTCTTCCTCGCCGCGCGGTACAACTTCTGAGCGAGGAGGACTTGGCTTCCGCGATCAACCGGGGAGAGGATCGCCAGACGCAGGACCGTCGGCCGCGCCGGCCGGGTCTGCCCATTGCCCCGCCCGGTACGCTACCCGCGCCAGCCTCGGCGTAGGGGCGCGGAATTCGTGCAGCGAGTCGATGAAATCAGCCCAGTTGAGCGTTTGCTCGCCGTCTGCCTCGGCGGCACCTTTCGTCTCGTGCCGTACGGTAATCTCGCGGGACTTGTCCGACATTTTGTGTGGGTCAGCGTCGAGGGAGCGGGACGGCCCTGCGGCCGTCCAGGTGACAGGCCATCAGTTCAAGCGCGCGCCGCAACCGTAGGGCAGCCTCGCCGTCCAGGTCGCGCCCCACGTCCGAGAGAATGGCTTGGATGCGCCGTAGGTTTGCCTTGCCGAGCCGGTAGAGTTGCAGCATCCGGTCTTCGTCCGTTGGAGCTAGGTCCGCCACAAATAACATGCCACGTTTTTTCAGCAGTCGCGTCAGCGCGGTGCCCAGCCGGGGCCACAGTTCGGCTACCGGTGTCTCCAGCCCGACCCTGAGCGTGATGTCTTCGCGGGCTACCCGGCCCAGACGCCATTTTTCGTATTCCGTGAGGGGCACCAGGGAAAGGCCGTTGGCCTCGAGGCGGTCGAGAATATTACTGATGCCATGGCGCCCGATGCTGCGCCAGAGTTCCTCCACGGAGCAGCGCTGCAGTACCTCAAGGCGCAGGATACCGACCCGGTACAAGCGGCTGATGGTAGTCTGCTCCAGGCCAAGTACCGAGACGGGAGTATCTGCGTCGATGCTGTGACAAGGCTGAGGGTGCAGCCGCATTTCTTCGTTGTGAAGGTACAAGGCGTCGCGCTCGGCCACCGTGCCCCAGGCCCCGCGCCGAACGGTGGAACCCTGCCCCGGCTGGCGCAAGGGCGTTCGTGCGACCGGCGCGTTGGCGAGTTTGGGACTCATGGGGTAAAACGCATGACAAAATTCTGAAGATTGTGAACGTGCCGAGTTGCCCCTTTATGACAGCAAACGCAATGAGCCATGAGCGCTCTGGATCATCCAACTCCCATACCGGTGCGTACCATGGCGTCTAAGTGTCGGATTGGCGTGGACCTTGGCGGCACCAAGATCGAGGTCATTGCCCTGGGCGCATCCGGCGCCGTACTGGCACGCCAACGTACCGATTCGCCGCGAGGCTCATACGAAAACACCTTGAGAAGCATCACGGAGGCGGTCCGTTGGGCGGAGAACGAGGCAGGTACGCTGGGAACCGTGGGTGTGGGTACGCCTGGTTCGGTCAGCCCCTTCACGGGTGAGCTCAGGAACGCGAATTCCACATGGCTCAACGGGAGACCGCTGCGACAGGATCTGGAACGCCGCCTGGATCGTCCAGTGCGTATTGCCAACGACGCCAATTGCTTTGCACTTTCCGAGGCCGTCGATGGCGCTGGAAAAGGCGCCAATGTGGTGTTCGGCGTCATCGTTGGCACGGGGACCGGGGCGGGGATCGTGGTGAACGGACGCGTTCTAGAGGGCGCCAATGGAATCGCCGGGGAGTGGGGCCACAATCCTCTGCCGTGGCCGTTGCCGGAAGAGTGGCCGGGGCCGGCCTGCTACTGCGGGCGCCGCGGTTGCATCGAGACTTTCTTGTCCGGGCCAGGTATGTCAGCGGATCATCTTGCCGCCACCGGAGAGATGCTGGATGCGCGCGTAATCGGACGGCGTGCTGCCTCGGGCGAACCAGCCTGTGCCGCCACGCTCGATCGCTACACCGATCGCATGGCGCGGGCCCTGGCCCATGTAATCAATGTTCTCGATCCGGATGTAATCGTGCTGGGCGGTGGTGTGTCGCGGGTGACGTCGTTGAGGGATTCCGTGGTGGCGCGCTGGACGCGCCATGTGTTTTCGGATGGTGTGAACACCCCGCTGTTGGCCGCCGTTCATGGTGACGCTGGCGGGGTGCGCGGCGCCGCCTGGCTATGGGACTGAGCCCCGCGCCGCATCGGGCCGACAGCGCCTAACGGTTGCCCCCCCCGCAGGGAAACGATTCCCTCAGGGCACGTGCCACGGTCCGGGCAGCTGGTTGTTCCCACCTGCCCATGTTGGTCTTCATCCAGTCGCGCACCGCTTGCAGCGTGCGGCGCCCGCGCTGGCTCTCGGGTATGCAGGCGGCTTCCTCATCCAGCATGTCACGGACGCCGGCCACGTAGGCCAGGGCCATGGTGCGGTCCTTGAAATTGCCTTCCGCCCGCATGGATTCTTCCAGCCATCCATAGAGCGTCTCGCTGCGAACCATTTGGGCGTGGGCAGACCCGCAGACCCCTAGAAAAAGCAACATGGCAAACGCGAGCTTCATTTTTTCTCTCCTGACGGTTCATGACTGATGCGTTCCCGGACTCATTACCAAAAGACGCGCCGTCTTCGCGTCGATTATGACTTCCGGCTGTCGCAATGACGGGTTGTTCTGTCCGCCGCTGGATGCACCAGCCACTCAAAACTGCCTACGCGCCCACCTCGTTCCTGAAACGACCTGCCCATAACATGAGGGTACGAACTGGTTCGGGAGGCAAGATGAAACGTCGGCTAAGCGTAACACTATGGAAAGTCTGAATAACCACTGACGACAGCCTGGGATGAGCACACGACAGTGGAATCGGCGAGCCTCGCTTCCTCAATGGGTGCGAGTCGGGACTGTTTGCCCCCTTCGGCCGCCCGTTCCGGGCTCCGCAGGCGGATTTCTCCTGTCATGTGCGCATCAACCGCCTACGAATCATGAACTGGTTCGCCAGCGCCGCCAGCACGAACACCTGGTTTGCGTTCTTGCGCAGCCCCCGGTAGCGCACCTTCGCATATCCGAACACGCGCTTGATCACGCCAATGGAGTGCTCCACCCGGGAGCGCACCTTCGACTTCACCCGGTTGCGGCCGCGCTCGATCTCATCGACCACGCCCCGATACCGGTAGCGCTTGTTGGTCAGATCCTTCGCCCGCGGCGCCACGCGGACGATTGCCTCGGTCTGACCCCGGTACGCCTGATCGCCCCACACCGCCGTCTCATCGCCGTGCAGCAACTCCGGCAGAACCGTCGAGTCCGCCTCGTTGGCCGCCGTCACCACCGTGGAGTGGATCAGCTTGGTCTTGCGGTCCACGCCCACGTGCACCTTCATCCCGAAGTACCACTGGTTTCCCTTGCGGGTCTGGTGCATCTCCGGGTCGCGCTGCTGCTGCTGGTTCTTTGCCGAGGGCGGGGCGCTCACGATGGTGGCGTCCACGATCGTGCCGTTGGAGAGCTTCATCCCGCGGGCCTGCAGATGGGCCCCCACGGCGTGGAAGATGCACATGCCCAGGTTGTTGCGCTCGAGCAGGTGGCGGAAGTTCAGGATGGTGGTCTCGTCGGGAACAGGCTCCTGTCCCAGATCGATGCCGGCGAAGCGGCGCATGAGCGCGGAGTCGTAGAGTGCTTCCGCGACCCCGGGATCGGGGAGGTTGAACCACTGCTGATGCAGGTGAATTCGCAGCATCATCTCCAGCGGCTTGGGAGGCTGGCCGTTGCCGACGATGGGATGGACAGGCTCGATCAGCGCACACAGCTCAGCCCAGGGCACCACCCGGTCCATCTCGGCGAGGAGCTGCGCCCGGCGGGTGGTCTTGGCGAACTTCTGGAAGCCGCTGGTCGCCATCGCCATCTGCTTCATCGATTCACCTCTCCTTCCGGGAACGTCACTATGACGCGCGGATCGAGGTCTTTTTCAGACTTTCCTTAGCGTCGCGTGGCTGTAACAATTCGCCGATAGATTCCGGTGGTTATCTGGAGGTGAAATTTGTCAGTCCTGAAGAACGCGGTCTGTGTTGTCCTGGGGCAGTTCTGCCGCCTTGATGGGATAAATCGTGCCGGGTGCGCGGCAGCGGCCCTGGCCCTGACATTTGCCAGCAATGCAGGCCACGCTCAGGCCATGCGCCCGTATCTCCTGGGCGCCGGGGACGTATTGAAGGTCACCGTTTTCCAAAATCCTGATCTCAGCACGGAGGCCCGGGTATCCGAAGGGGGCGAAATAACCTTTCCCCTGGTCGGATCGATCGTTGTGGGGGGGCTCACCACTGCGCAGGGGGAACAGAAGATCGCAAGTGCTCTTCGGAGCGGGAATTTCGTTTTGCGCCCCCAAGTCAACATGACGGTGCTGCAGTTTCGAAGCCGCATGGTGAGCGTGCTCGGTTCAGTGAACCGCCCAGGCCGCTATCCCCTCGAAGACCAGAGTTTGCGCCTTGCAGATGTCTTGTCGCTTGCCGGCGGCGTCAGTCAACTCGGCGGTGATGTGGTCATCGTTTCCCGGCCGGCGAAGTCTGCCAGCAAGGAGGAGCGAATGACCATCGATCTGGATGCCGCCTTCGTGCTGAACGACCTGGAAAAGAATATCGAGTTGCAGGCTGGCGACACCGTGTATGTACCTCGCTATCCCGTGTTCTATGTTTACGGCCAGGTGAATCGCCCGGGCCAGTACCGTATCGAGAGAAATATGACACTCCAGCAGGCTATTGCCGTGGGTGGCGGCCCCACGCTTCGTGGCACGGAGAAAGGAATCCAAATTCGGCGTCGGGACGCAGGCGGCAAGGTGGACAACATCAGCCCCGGTCTTGCCGACCGGGTGATGCATGATGATGTGATCTACGTACGCGAAAGCGTCTTCTAGACGTGGCGGATCCCGCTGGCGCAGTGAGGGCGCATTGGAACGATAGTCCCGCCGTGTCTGTCGGTGCCCCGGTGGTTGCGTCCCTCGTCGGGGATCCGCGCCGTCGACTCGCTGCTTCTAGGCTCGACATGTGCTCGTCCCGGGTCGCCGGCGTGTGGCGGTTGCCCGGAGCGACAGTTGCCGGTGAGTTGGTCCCGCTAGCGGCGCGCTTCGGTGGCGAGTCAAGACCTTCATGCGGCATCCCCTGTTGTGATTCGCGGGCTAAAGAACGTGCTTCGGGGATGCGCGGTTCGTGTGGTCTGTCTCCTGACGCCGCGACGCCAACAGTTGCACACCGTGCCGCGTCATCCATCTCCCCATCGCGCCCGCAACCCCCTCTTTACCCCGGCAACGGGAACGACCTTCTTCCGCTCTTCCCCCCATCGCCATGACCTTTCTCCAGTTGCTTTCAATCCTTCGTGCCCGCTGGAAAGTCGTGGCTGGCGTGATCATCTTTGCCGTGGGGGCCGCGGTAAGCCTGTCCCTGCTTCTCCCGAAGCGATTTACCGCCACCGCTACCGTGGTGGTCGACCTCAAGGGAATGGATCCGGTGTTGGGCATCATCCTGCCGGTTCAACTCATGCCTGGCTATGTCGCCACCCAGATGGACATCATCAAGAGCAAAAGGGTGGCGATGAACGTGGTCAGGCGCTTGGGTCTCTCCAATAGCGCCGCTTATCGCCAGGTATGGCAGGAAGACGCCAAGGGCAAGGGTACCTTCGAGGATTATTGGTCCGAAGCGTTGCTCAAGAAGCTCGACGTAAAGCCGTCTCGGGAAAGCAGCGTGGTTTCCATTCGCTTTACGGGAAACACCCCGGAAAATGCTGCGGCGACGGCTAATGCTTTCGCCGAGGAATACCAGCGTGCCGATCTGGCATTGCGCGTGGAGCCGGCCCGGCAGTCGGCCGCTTTCTTCGACGAACAGCTCGGAAACTTGCGCAAGCGTCTCGAGGAAGCGCAGGCGAAGCTGTCTGACTATCAGCGAAGCGCCGGCTTCACTGCCACCGATGAACGTCTCGATCTGGAGAATGCGCGGCTGCAAGAGCTCTCGGCTCAGTACAGCCTGGCCCAGGGCCAGAACGCCGACGCTCAGTCGCGAATGCGGCAGCTCAACGACTTCATCGCGCGCGGCGCCAGTCCGGAGACCCTTCCGGACGTGCTGGCCAACGCGTTGGTTCAACAGCTAAAGAACCAACTCAATCAGACTGAGGCGCGGCTCGAGCAGGTGTCGTCGCAGCTGGGCGAGGATCATCCGGAGGTGAGGCGGTTGCAGGCAGACGTCGGCAGCCAGCGCACCAAAATCCGTACGGAGATCAATGCAGCCGCTGCCGCCGTTCGAAACACCGCTTCCATCGCGCAACGGCGGGAGGTTGACCTCCGCGACCAGCTCGCCCGGCAAAAGACCAAGCTCCTGGCATCCAACCAGAACCGCGACCAGTTCATGGTGTTGGCGAAGGAAGTGGACAACGCGCAGAAGGCCTTTGACGTGGCATCCCAGCGCTTCCAGACCACCAAACTCGAAAGCCAGACCAGCCTCACCAACATCTCGGTGCTGTCTCCGGCGCTGCCGCCCAGCGAGCCGTCCTCCCCGTTGCTGCTTTTGAACACGCTTCTTGCCCTCGTGGTGGGCGCCGTTGTGGGGATCGCCATGGCGCTGTTGGTGGAAACGCTCAATCGGCGGGTGCGCAGTGCCGCAGGCCTGCGGGAGGCGCTGGGCGCCCCGGTTCTCGCCTCCCTGCTCGATGACAGGCCGGTACGCCTGAGAGTCCGACGGTTGGGTTTCGCGGGTCCCGGGAGCGGATTGCTTAAGCCAGCAGCGGACCCCCGCTTGAAGTGAAACGATTCAACACGGACACAGGCTTTCTGAAATGACTTCCAGAAACAGTGAACCCGGTACCGGTGACGTTCTGCGGGAACCCATCGGTGCAATGCTGGTGGATGCGGGAAAGATCCGGCCGGAGGATGGGGAAAGGGTGCTTCGTCATGCCCGCGACAACGGTTTGCGCTTTGGTGATGCGGCCGTGGCTCTGGGGTTTGTGTCTGCCGATGACGTGGCGGATATGCTGGCGCGCCAGTTCCGCTATCCGTACCTGCGTCTCGGCGAGAGCAGTGTGTCTCCCGACGTGGTGGCGGCCTGGACACCGTTCACGCCGTCCGTGGAGGCACTGCGCTCGCTGCGCAGCCAACTCCTGCTGCGCTGGTTCGGCGGCGGCGAGCGCAGGAGCCTCGCCATCGTGGGGCCTGGCCGTAGCGAGGGCAGGAGCCATCTTGCGGCGAACCTTGCCGTCGTGTTTTCGCAGATGGGTGAGAGAACGCTGTTGATCGATGCCGACCTGCGCAACCCGCGCCAGCACACCCTCTTCGGGGCTTCCAACGCCACGGGTTTGTCCGCGGTGCTCGCGGGCCGCAGTGAGCTGGACGTGATCGCGCGCATCCCGGGGTTCGTAGACCTGTCCATTCTCAGTGCGGGTGCCATCCCGCCGAACCCGCTGGAGCTGCTGGGACGCGATGTCTTTCCGGAACTGATCGGGGACGTGTCTGCCCGCTTCGACGTGGTCATCGTTGACACCCCCGCCGCGAGTCTCGGCGCGGATGCGCAACTGGTGGCGGCGCGCTGCAGCGGAGCGTTGATGCTGGTTCGCAAGGATCACTCTCTGCTGGACCGCTGCCGGGATCTCGCGGACGCCTTGAGTGCCTCGGGTGTGCGGCTGGTGGGCAGTGTGGTCAACGAGGGCTAGCGGGGCATTTGCTGCCTGCGGCGCTGGATCGAGGCCCTCCCGTGTTCCGTGTGCTCGAGCAGCAGCGCGCCCTGGCGGCCGGAAGATCACCGTGGTTTTGCTGGTTGCCCGTGGGGATCGGGCTGTTGGTGCTTTACGTGCCCACCTATGTGACTTTATGGAAGGGCGCATGGGATACCGACGACCAGGCGCACGGGCCGCTTATCCTCGCGATGGTGGGCTGGCTTTTCTACCGCGAATGTCGTGTGCTGGTGGATGGCGAGGACAGACCGTGGGGCTCGGTGGGGTGGCCTCTGCTCGCGGTGGGGCTGCTGCTCTATGTGCTCGGACGCTCGCAGGACATTCTGCTGTTCGAAGTGGGTTCGCATATTCCAGTGCTCGCCGGCGTTGTTCTGCTCATGCGTGGTGGCCAAGCGCTGCGGGGGCTCTGGTTTCCCATCGTGTTCCTGGTGTTCATGGTGCCCTTGCCGGGCATGCTGGTGGACGCGCTCACCAACCCGCTAAAGCGCAACGTATCCGAAGCGGCCGAACATCTGCTGTACTGGGCTGGGTACCCCATCGCACGCAGCGGCGTCACCCTCACCATCGGCCAATACCAGCTGTTGGTGGCGGATGCCTGCTCCGGCATGCATTCCCTGTACTCCCTCCTGGCGCTCGGGTTTCTGTACCTCTACCTGGTTGACCATCGGGACCTGCTGCGCAATATCGTGCTGGCCTCGTGCATCGTGCCCATCGCCATTGGCGCCAATATCGTCCGGGTTGTGTTCCTCGTGCTGGTCACCTATTACCTTGGCGACGAGGCTGGTCAGGGTTTCCTGCATGGCTTTGCCGGTATGGCGCTGTTCACCGTCGCGCTTCTGCTGCTTTTCCTCATTGATGGCTTGTTTGGGCTTGTCCGGCGCTGGCGCCGGTCCGCGAGCACCCCATGAACAGCAAACTGCGTCGCGCGACGCTGATTCTGTTGCTCATGCTGGCGGCCGCGGGGCTCGCTTTCGCCGCGAAGCCGCGCCAGAGGGTTTCGGAGCTCGGGCCCGCATTCGTGCTCGAAACCCTCGTGCCCAGGCAGTTCGGAGCATGGCGCGTGGACGAGCGCGTCTTGCCCGTGATTCCCGATCCATCGGCCCGCGCCCTGATGGAAAAGATCTACAGCCAGAACCTGGCCAGAACGTACGTGGACACCCAGGAGCGGCGCATCATGCTCACCATTGCCTACGGCAGCGATCAGAGCGACGACCTGCAGGTGCACAAGCCCGAGGTCTGCTACGCCGCCCAGGGCTTCAATATCCTGAACGAAGCGCGGGGCACCCTTGAAACGGCTTTTGGACTCTTGCCTGTCAAGCGCTTGCTTGCGCAAAAGGGCGCACGCAATGAGCCCATCACGTATTGGGTGACGGTTGGGGGGAGGGCAACCCCCGCGGGCTTACAGCAGAAACTGGAGCAGCTTTCGTATGGCTTGACGGGGAAGGTGCCCGACGGAATGCTCGTGCGCGTCTCGTCCATCGACCGCGATGAGGCGGCCGCCTACAAGGCGCAAGCGGAGTTCCTGCAGGACCTTCTCGGCGCGTTGCGTGCCGAGGAGCGCGGGCGTTTTGGTCTCGCCCGCCCGGGCGCACGATCACAGCCTGGGGGCTAGGCAGTGGCTGAAGTTCTGCAAGTAGTCGCGTTTTGGCTCCCCTTCGGCGCGAGCCTGGCGGCGATCTTTATGGGGGTCGTGCTCAGCTTCATGGCGACGCTCGTGTGGCCGCGCTATCTCATGCTGCTGTTCCTCGGCATCTTCATCCTCTCGCCCAACGAGGGCGCCTGGGCCATGAAGGACCCCTCCCTCGCGTTCAACGTCTACGACAAGGGGCGCAGCTACCTGTTCTTCCCGTTACTGCACTTCTATCTGTGGGGAATGTGGCTGGGGGTCCAGCTTCGCTTCGCCTTCTCGGGCGAACGCGGTCATCCATCGCCCCTGAAATGGTGGATCATTGCCTTCGCCGCGCTCGTCTTCTGCCACGCGCTTCTGGCACCGGCCTTTGACCGGAATGTTCTGGAGGCCCTGCTACCGTCCGGGCTCGTCAACATCGTCAGCATGGGCATTGCGTTCACGCTCATGCTTCAACTGTTCACCACCCAAAAGGAGGCAGAGTCACTGGAGCGCTGGTTCCTGATTCTTTTCGCCGGCCGGATGCTCTGGGGAGCAATTCGCTTCGTGGCACTGGGCGGGGACCCGATGAACGTCTACGACGTTCGGCAAAACATACCCGTTCGAATCACGTTCTTCGATATCAATGACAACCTGCTTGCATGCGCCTCCTTGTTCCTCGCGGCGTGGCGCCTGGCGCAGACGCCCCGAGGGCGTGAGCACGTCTTTCGCGGGTTCTACGTGCTTGTCATCGCGCTTGCCCTCTTCACGCTCGTGCTGTCCTTTCGGCGGACCGTGTGGATGGGGCTGGTGCTGGCCACCGTCGCGCTCCTTACCTCGCGGCAGTGGCCGCATCGCGCCATAACGTTTGCGGGTGTCGTCGGTGTGGGCGTTCCAGCCCTGCTCTACGCGGCCTACGACAGATTTGCGGAGGTCGCGCAGAGCCGTGGAAGCCTGCTCTCAGGGTTTTTCCCCGACGTGACGCAACGGGGCATGTTGTCCTTCGAGTCAGGCCGTTTTTCCGAACTCACCGCCATGTTCAGGAGCATTGGCGACAACTGGCTCTGGGGGCTCGGGGCCTGGGGTGAGTTCGACGGGCGCTTCTATGCCGACCTTCACTTTCACCAGGGCTATTACCTTTACGTGCACAGTGGCCTCGGGCACGTTTTCCTCAAGGCGGGTGTGCTCGGATTGCTGCTGTTTGTGGCCTTGCTGGTTGTGTACACGTCTTTCGCCCTGCGGCACCGCTCCCAAGTCCATGCGCGCCTGCGCCCCCTGTTCGAGACTTCCCTCGTGGTGGCCGCGTTCTCTGTCCCGAACCTGATCGGAGGCACACCCATCATCGAACTGCGCACGATGGTGCTGCTCGGGGTTTTCCTGTCACTGCCTTTCCTGGCGATGGGTCTTCAGGCGCGAGATCCGCCGGAGCGTCCATGAGGGGGTTGCGCCGCAACGCCACCGCCAATTTTCTCGGCGCGCTGATCCCTGCACTGGTCTACGTCTGGAGCGTCCCGCTGATGCTGGAGCACCTCGGCGATCAGGGCTACGGGGTCCTTGCCCTGCTGGGCGCCATCGTGGGGTATTTCGCCGTCATGGATCTCAACATGTCGAGCGGGGCGCTGCGGTTCGTGTCCCACTATCACGCCAGCGACCAGCCGCTCAGGGTTAGCGAGGTCGTGACCTTTGGGGTGGCTGCTGCCGCTGGCGTCGGCGTGCTGGGGATGGTGCTCATCCTTGTTTTCGCGCCCTGGATTGTCGCCGCGGTGGTCAGCGCTCCGGAAGAAACACGCGCCGAGGCCGTGGTGGCGCTGCGTTGTGCGTCACTGGGGTTCCTGTTTTCGCAGGTTGCGTCATTTCTCCAGGGGACCGTCCAGGCGTTGCACCGCTACGATGTGAGCAGCGCCTTCGAACTGGCCTTCGGCGTCGCCGTGCCGGTGGTGACCGTCGCGCTGCTTGCCGCTGGCTACCGCCTCGATGTGGTGATGCTCGCCCGCGGTGTGCTCGCGGCCGTCAACGCCCTGGGCCTCGCGATGGCGGTGCGGCGCCTGTTGCCGCACCTGGTGGCGCGAAAGGCGCCCCGCGCCATGCGCGAGCGCATGGGGCGCTTCGTGAGCTACGCGTACCTGTCCCGCGTCGCCGCTCTCGCTTATGCGGAGGGCGACAAGCTCATTCTCGGCGCTATGCTGGGCCCCGTCGCGGTGGCGCTGTATGCCATTCCGCAGTCGCTGGTGTTGCGGATCTACGGCCTGACCTACCGCCTGGGCGCAGTCCTGATGCCGGTGGCGAGCACCCTCGACGCGACCGGTCGCGAAGCCGACCTGCGACGCCTGGGGCTTCTGGCGGCGCGATACACGCTCTACGTCAACGCGGCCATCGGGTTGCTGCTGGTGATCTCCGGCGGGCCTTTGCTGTCGGCATGGCTGGACACGTCCCGCGCGCAAAGCGCCGGTCCCATTCTCGTGCTGTTGCTGCTCGCCGCAGTGACCAACTCCATGACGAACATCCCATCGCTTGTCAACGATGGTCTCGGGCGAACGCGGGTCACCGGCCTGTTCGCCATCACTCACGCCGCCGTCGGCCTGTGCGCCACGGTGGTGGGCATTCGCGCCTGGGGAGTTCAGGGAGCCGCCGCCGCCCAGCTCGCCACGAGCCTGGTGATGATGGGCGTGTTCAACACCTATGTGGCGGGCCGCAGCGTGCCCTGGTCGCTGGCCGCCTACCTCAGGAGCAGCGTTTTGCCCAGCGTGCCGCTGCTGGTGCTCATGGCGGTGCTGGTGGCGCTCGCCGGCGCGGGAGGCGCGAGCGGGGAGGCTGCGTGGGTCGTTCCCCCCCTGCTGCTGCTCGTGGTGCTCATCTATGGCTTTGCGGTGGTGCTGCATCCTCAGCACCGATCGGTGGCAGTGAGGCGCATGAGGGCCTTGGAATGGCGATAGCGCTCGGTCGACGACCGGGAGAGGCGAGCACCATCAATGCAGCCCCCTTGAAAATACTCATGGTCAGTGAGGATGTGCCGCAACCAAATCCCGGAGGGCTGGCACGCCATGCGGTCGTGCTGTCCAATGCATTGACGCGAGCGGGCCACGAGGTCGTGTTCCTCGGCACCGATGCCTACCTGCTGTCGCATCCCGCCCAGGATACGCGGCTGGAGTGCTCGTTTCGCGGCGCCATCAGCCTGCGCAGGACCGGCTGGAAGGAGCAGCAGCTCGGATTCTTCAACTACGGCAAGCGTTGGTATCTGGCGCGACGCCTGGCTCGCGCCATCATCCGGCACGGCGCGGGCTGCGATGTTGTCCACTATCACGGCCACCATCCGGACGTTGCCAATTTCCTTCCCGAGACGCTCAACTTCGTCCAGACGCGTCACGACCAGGGCTCCGACTGTGTGACGCATATCCGGTTCCGGCTCGGCGATGTCTGCAATGCCGTGGATGCCCGCGAGTGCGCGCGTTGCCTTCGGGACCATCCGAATGCTCTCCAGGAGACCCTGTCCAGGGCCTCCGTGGTGGCCTTTCGCCGGGCGGTGAGCACGGCATTCGGGCGCCATAAGACCATCCACGTGAGCGAGATGTTGCGGCGCAACGCCCGGCGGGTGCTCGGTGGGGTGGAGGCCTATCGTGAATGGGTCATTCACAACTTCGTCGACCTCCAGGCCCTTCGCGAGGCGATTCCGGTGGAAGACCCGCGGGAAGAGGGCTTCCTCGCGGTGGGCCGGCTGGACGCGGCGAAGGGCATCGCCGACTTTGCTGCCCGCTGGAAGTCGGCCGGGGCCGCGTTGCCGCTGCACGTGGTCGGGGATGGGAAGGAACGCTCGCGGATCGAGTCCATCGCCGACGGCGTTCGCGTCGTGTATCACGGACCGCAGCCCTACGTCCGCGTGGCGGGTATGGTGGCCCGAAGCCGGTTCATGGTCGTTCCCTCCCTTTGCGAAGAACCTTGCGCGACCACCGTGCTGGAGTCTCTGGCGCTGGGCAAGACAGTGCTGGCGCTGAACCGCGGGGGGATGCCGGAACTGCGGCGCTATGCGCTCTATGAAAACCAGTTGCGGTTGTTCGACTCGCTGGAGGGGATCGTCGCCGAGGCCGCGAGGATGACGACTCATTGCAGCCCATTGGCGCCGCGCGTGGCGGTTGGCCGTTTCCGTTGGGGGGTGGACGACGCGGTGCCGGCCATCCTGGAGGTCTACCGGGCATGAATGGCAAACGGGCAACATCTTGCGTCATCGGCGCACGGGCTGCGGCCCGCCTGGGCGAGATGACGACCGTGGCCAGAGAACGGACGCGGCCACCGGCATGGGGCCGCTGGCCGCGGCGCAGGCAGTGCGAAGGGCCAGACCGCCGAGGAGCCACCCGTGTCGCCTGAGGTCTGTCCGCTCTGCGAGCAGCGCCACGTCCGAACCCTGGATGACGTTACGATCGGGGCGATCGTGAGGGGTTATCAAGGCAGCGGGCTCGGCGTTTCCACCGCGGCGCTGTTCGGAAACCGGCTGTCCGAACGAATCCCCCTCGTGCAGTGCCAGTCATGCCGCCTTCGATGGTTCGCGAACGCGCCTTGGGGTGATGCGGCGTTCTATGAACAGTTGCAGGTTCACCCGTGGTACTACCAGGCGGACAAGCCCGAGTTCTCCTTTGCGGCAGCGCGCGTGGGGCCGTTCGCCCGCGTTCTCGAGGTCGGGTGTGGTAGCGGTGCTTTCGCCCACTGCCTTCCGGAAGGCACGGCTTACAAAGGCTTGGAGTTCAATGACGCCGCCGTCCGCAAGGCCTGTGGCGCCGGGCTCCATGTGGAGAAGCTTCCCCTGGCGGAAGAGGCAGCCGCGCGCCCAGGTCATTACGATGCCGTGGTCCACTTCCAGGTGCTCGAGCACGTTCCTGATCCTCTCGGCTTTCTGCGGCAGGCGGCTGCCGCGATTCGCCCCGGAGGGCGGATGATCGTTGCTGTTCCGGCAGAGGATTCCTTTGTCGGCATTGCCGAATCGTGTTGGCTCAACATGCCGCCTCACCACCTCACCCGCTGGAGCGACGTCTGTCTGGAGGGTGCCATGGAGCGAATCGGCCTGCAGGTTGAGGAGATCTGGCACGAACCGGTTGCCGAAGTGCACGCGCACTGGCGCGAGGACGTCCTGCTCACCTGCGGGCTCCGGCAGTTGCTGCGCCAGCAGCCGCGTCTGTCGTCCTCCCGGGCTATCTCGGGCTTGAAGAGGCTCGCGCAGCGATCCCCGCGGTTGTGCGCTTGGCTACGCGCCAGGGCGCTGAGGGCCTTTCCGCAGGCCCGGCATGGCCATTCCGTGTGCATTGTTGCGCGGAAGCCGGCGCCTGCCGCGGTTTCGGAACAGGCGCGGGACCCAGGTGCGATGGATGCGTGACGTGCAGAGAGCGTTGGACATGGCATGAACCGGGATCGCGCTGCCAGTGGCGGGCCGCTGGTGTCGGTCGTCACCGTTTGCCTGAACGCCGCTTCCACCATTGCGGCCACCATGGAGTCGCTCCGCAGCCAACGGCACCAGGACTTCGAATGGGTCGTCATCGACGGAGGCTCGACGGACGGGACCCGCGAGTTTCTCCACCAGCACCGCGCCATGATTGCGCATTTCGCCTCGGAGCCCGACGGCGGTATCTTCGATGCCATGAACAAGGGAATCCGCGCGGCAACGGGGCAGTGGGTGCTGTTCCTGAACGCCGACGATGCGCTCGCCGACCCGGCGGTGCTTCATGATTTGAGCCGGCAACTGCGTGCTGCCGGTGAAGCGGTGGCGGTCGTGTATGGGGATGTGCTCTACACCGACGGCGCACGCACCTGGTTGCGCAGGTTCGACTGGATCACCCGCAAAAACCTGCTGTTCGGCGACCTGTGTCATCAGGGTGTGTTCGCGAGGCGCTCGGCGTTTCAGGCGCTGGGTGAATTCGATGCCACCCTCGAACTCAACGCCGACTACGATTGGTTGCTGCGGGTGTTCTCGTCGCCCTTCGAGGTTCGTTACGTTCCCCGCGTGGTGGCCACGTTCTTTGCCGGTGGCAGGCACAGCCGCGACCCGGGGCGCCTGATGACGGAGCGATTGATGGTTCGCAGGCGCTTCGCGACCCCGTCCGAGCTCGTGTTCGGCGAGTTCCGGTTCAGGGTTGCACAGAAGCTGTCCAAGTGGTTCAGGCGGTTGACATGAAGCGCGCCAGGCCGGCAGGCGGGTCGTTTTGTCGCGGCGCCCTGGCCTGCCTTTTGGGAATGGCTCTCGCCGGCAGCGCCCACGCCGTGACCTACTACCTCTCGTCCACTGGCAGCGACGACAGCGACGGCACGGCGCCGGAAAGCGCGGGGCCTGCGGGTCCGTGGAAGACCTTCGGCAACCTTGCCCGTACCAGGCTCAGGCAGGGAGATCAGGTCCTGTTGCGTTGCGGAGACCGGTTCATGGGTCCGATCTCGATCGATGTGGCCGGGACGGGCGGCGGGCCTTTCAGGCTGGGGCGCTACGGGCCTTGCGAAAACGGACAGTCTCCGGTCATCGATGGCGCGAGGCGCGTGAACGCCGTACCCTCGAAGGCCGACAAGGGATTGCGAGTGGCGCCGCTGGAAGGCGATGTGGCACAGGTGTTCTGGAACGACGAACCGGTCCCGGTGGCCCGTCATCCCCGCACCACTTATCTCGTGGCGGACGAGGCGGCCGGCAGGCCGATGCGTGAAGTGCCCGCGACAGGTCTGCCATCGACCGATCTGGCGGGGGCCGGCGTGACGGCGCGAACGTACGCCTGGTTCATCGAGGAGCGTCGTATCACTGGTGTTTCGGGCAGCGCCGCGACGCTCGATCGGCCGCTCGATTACCCCCTTGATGCCGGTTCGGGGTATTTCTTCACGGGCAGGTCATGGATGATCGGTGACGCGCCCGCCTGGGGGATCGATCGGAAATCGCGGTCGCTTGTGGTCCGGCTGCCGCAGGGTGCGGTGCAGGGCGGGCCGCTGGCCGTTTCTCTGGCAGGCCCCCTGGTCCGGATCGCGGCCGGCGGCACGGTCTACGTGGATGGCCTGGCCCTGGAGCGCGCCGGGGGCATCGCGCTGGACATCTCCACCGCGGGCCCTGTGGAGATCGACGCAGTGTCGATCCGGAACGCGGCCCTTGGCGGCATCCGCATCCATGGGGCGAGCACCGTGCGGGTGGAGCAGTGCGACATTCGCGGCGCTGGGGGGGACGGCATCATGGCGCAGAGCAGCCGTTCGGCCGTGATCCGGGCAAACGTGCTGCGGGATATCGCCACGGGGCCCGTACCGCGGCCTACACGCGCTGCCATCAACGCATTGTCGGCGGCAGGGGCGTGGATCTCCGGCAATGTGGTGAGCGGCGCGGGATACATCGGGATTCGTTTCCGGGATGGCGCCACCGTGGAGGGCAACATCGTCGAGAACGCCTGCACGACCATGTCGGACTGCGGTGCGATCTACAGTTGGCGCGATGAGCCCTCGGATCGGCAGACTCCCTCCCTGGTGGCCGGCAACACCATCGTATCGGTCAAGGGCAACCAGGAGATCAAGCCAGGGTGGCGCAGAGACGTGGCCGGCATTTACCTGGACGACCACGTGGCAAACGTCCAGGTGCAGGGCAACGTCATCGTCGGCGCGCGCCATGGAATCTACCTGCACAACGTGGCGGACAGCACGCTGGAGGGCAACGTGGTGCTGTTTTCGGACGACGCCAGCCTTTATGTGACGGTGGACAGTGCAAAGTATCCGCTGCAGAGGCAGCTCCAGAACGTCATTCGCGCAAACGGGTTGCTTTTCGACCTCGGGGAAGAGGCGATCCTGATGATCCATCGGACCCAAAACAAGGTCCTGCGCTCCTTCGCCGACAACATCGTCACCGGAAATCCCGATCCCCCCCCGGTGCATCAGTTCCACAACGAGGGCACCCCGCAGAATCCCCGGTACCGGCGCTTGCGGGTTCCCTTGGCGGCCCTGGCGGCCGAGGGCGAATCCAACGCAACCGAGCGCTCGCCCGCCGGTTTGCCGTCGAAGGGCGGGGTGACTTCCTGGCGCGTGGAGCGCACCGCTGCTGGCGTCCGGGTGACGGAGAGCAGCGGCAGGGTCGTGGTGCTGCAAAGCGCCGATCCTGGGGGCGATGCGGGCCTGGCGGCGGGTGGGATGTGCCGTCTTTTTGGCGGTCCGAAGCCAGGCGAGCCGGGCACGGCGTGGCGGATCACCCTCTGCCACCATGTGCGGTGATTGACGTTCCTGGCGGCGGCAGGGAGGACGGCTTGTCTACGGGTCTGCGCCTGTTGGTGGTGGCCAGCGAGTTTCCCTTCCCGCCGGTGAGCGGGGGCAGGACTGACATCTGGCGAAGGTTATGCGGCCTGCGCAGTCTGGGGGTACGCATCTTCATGGTGTGCTGGCATACCGGTGCGCACGGGCCACCCTCGCGGGAACACCTCGAAGCGGTGCGCGCTGTCGTCGAAGAGGTGCACGTGGTTCCCGTGTCTTCGCGGCCTGGGGCGTTGCTACTTCGGTTCTTCGCCCTGCCGGTTTACCCCTCCCCAGTGAGTGCCAGGATGCTGACGGGAGAGAAGTGGGCGACGCTGCTACGCGCCGCGGCTTGCTTTGCGCCGCATGCGGTACTGCTGGACGGGCTTTTCGGGTACGCCACGGCCTCGAGGCTGGCGCGGATGCTGGGGGCGCCACTGTCCCTGCGGTCGCACAACATCGAGCACCGCTACCTGGCGGACCAGGCGCGATTTGCCGGGTCGCTGCGCGAGCGGTTCATCCTGTTGTTCTCCACCATCGGGATGCGCCGGTTCGAATCGAGGGCGCTACGGCGCTGTTCCTGGGTCTACGACATTTCCTCCTCGGATCTGGAGCACTGGCGCCGACAGGGGATCTCGCGGATCTCGTGGCTCCCGCCCATGGTGCAGGTGCCCGATGCCGACGGCCGTATGGCTGGGCGCACCTTCGATATTCTCTTCCTTGGCAATCTCCACACGCCCAACAACGTGATGTCTGTCCGGTGGCTGCTGACCGACATTTTCCCGCGGATAAGGGCACGGCTCGGAGAAGTCTCGCTGTGCGTGGCGGGCTCGAACCCGACTGCGGAAATCGCGCAACTCTGCAGGGCGGCCCCGGGCGTGGAATTGATGGCCGATCCCGCCACGCCCTGGCCCTTGTACAGGGCGGCGCGGGTGCTGGTGAATCCGGCCACGAGTGGCAGCGGGGTACAGATTAAGACCGTTGAGATGCTTCACTGCCAGATTCCGGTGGTGACCACATCGGTGGGAGCCCAGGGGTTGCCCGGCGACGTGAAGGCCCTGCTGAGCATCGCGGACGACGCCGCGGATTTCGCCGAAGCGGTGGTTGCGGTTCTGGCGGGGCCGATTCCTGGTGCCGGGGGGCGGGTGGATGCCCTGCGAATCTTTGGCATCGAGCAACTGCGCCACATGGTGAGGCGGCTATCCGCGGGCGCTGATGATGCCCGCCAAAGTCATGACTGATCAGAACGGGGCAAGGGCTCGCCCACTGTGGGTGCGGACCATGGTTTCCCTGCTTGGTTGTTGAAAGACGAGCGTCTGCTTGGGGGCTGGCTCGGTGGCGGCGGATCCGTGATCTGCCGTGCATGCACGGCGACGCCCTGCGCCGTCGACCGTTTCAGAGGCCCCGTGGTGGTCAGCGTCGCGCCTGCGCAGTCGCGTTGGCGCACTCGGGGCAGAGCCGGCGCCGACGTTGGGTTCATGCCCCGATGCATTGAACCGCCAGGGGGGCGAAGGGGGAGAGCCTGCCTAACCAATCATGAGTTGTCCCACTCGCCCCCGAGCATGAAAGCCCGGGTTGGGTGCACCATATGAGGTGGCACGCAGGTGCGATGAGGTCGCAATACGAATGAAGGCCCGACCCCGGTGCCTAACCAGACCTCCACCGAGCTGGCTCGTACCCCCGACTGTTGCGCTGCCTGCTCCATTGCCGTGGAGCCGGTGGCAGCACGTACGGTAAAGAGGCCCGAACCGGTTTCGGTTCGAGGAGTCTTCCAGCTCACCGGTGCAGCGCACCGGCCACGGGTGTCGCTCCTGCGTGCCACTTGGCACTTTACTCACAGGAGCATCATCATGGAAGGACTCTCCCCCCTGCACCGGGGCGTGGCCGGCATCGATGTGCACCGCATGCTGCACGTGGTCACCGTGCTGATCGAGCAGCCCGACGGCTCGATCGAGAAGCACAGTCGGGAATTTGGCGGCTTCAAACGCGACTGCTGTGCCCTGGCTGCATGGCTGGCCCAGTTGCAGGTCCAGCTCGTGGTCATGGAGAGTACCGGCATCTACTGGAAGAGCGTGTTCTCCCATCTGGAGAACGCCGGCCTGAGCGCCTGGGTGGTCAACGCGCATTTCATCAAGCATGTGCCGGGGCGCAAGACCGACATGCTCGATTCCGAGTGGCTGGCCGTGCTGGCCCGCTTCGGCCTGGTGCGCGGCAGCTTCATTCCCCCGAAGGACCTGCGCGAACTGCGCCTGGTCTCCCGTTACCGGCGCAAGCTCAACGCCATGTGCAGCAGCCAGATCAACCGGCTGCACAAGACGCTCGACGATGCCGGCATCAAGCTCGGCGCCGTGGTGAGCGACATCCACGGCGTCTCGGCCCGCGCCATGGTTCGCGGTCTCATCCACGGCGAGAGCCAGGCCACGCTGCTGGCCCATGCGCGCGGGGCCTTGAAGGGCAAGACCGAAGCGCTCGCCGCCAGCCTGGAGGGGGATCTGAGCCAGCGCCATCTGTTCGCGCTGCGTCACTTGAGCCAGAGCATCGACGCGCTGCAAGCCCAGATCGCCGACATCGACGCCTACCTCATGGGCGCCATGCAGCCCTACGCCTGGGCGCACGCGCTGCTGCAGACCATCCCGGGCATCGACGCAATCGCCGCCGCGCTGAGCCTCATCGAAATCGGCGATGACATGGCCCGCTTCGGCTCCCCCGAACGACTGGCCTGCTGGGCCGCCCTGAGCCCGGGTAACCACGAGAGCGCCGGCAAGCGCAAGTCGGGCCGCACACGCCACGGCAACAACACCATCCGCCACATCCTGTGCGAGTGCGCCAACGCCGCGCGTATGACCAAGAGCACCCTGGCCGCCAAGTACCGCAGCCTCATGGTGCGCAAGTCCCACAAGAAATCCATCGTCGCCGTGGCCCACAAGATGATCCGCCTGATCTACATCCTGCTGTCGCGCCGGCAACCCTACCTCGACCAGGCCATCGACTACGCGGCCATGAGCGCCAAGAAGAACGCACCACGCTGGATCAAGCAACTCAAGGCCATCGGCAAGTGGCCCGCCCACAGCGCCACGGCGGCCCAAGCCGCCACCTGATCCTCCGCTGACACCACGGGGTCGGGCCCAGCGGATTGTCAAACGATGCCGCTTGCCGGCAGGACTGCTCACGCCTCTACTCAGGAGGGCTTTCACGGTAACGAGAAAGGCGGTTGGCCACGTAAGGCTTGCGAGGCGCCCAAAAACGCATAACATCACGCCCCGCGTGAAGGAACGCGCTCCCAAGCTCTCCCCGGAACCAGGCATCCCCATGAAGAAACCCCTAACCGAGGCTCAGGTACTCGCCGCACCGGCCAAGGACTACATGAATGACGACCAGCTCGCCTTCTTCCGGCAGCGCCTGACCGAACTCAAGGCGGAGCTTCTGGCGAATGTCCGCGACACCAGCGAGCACCTGCGTGAGACCGAGGCGGCCAGCGATCCCTCGGACCGGGCTACCCAGGAAGAAGAGCAGGCCATCGAGCTGCGTACCCGCGACCGCGAGCGCAAGCTGCTCAAGAAAATCGACGAGGCCCTGCAGCGCATCGACGAGGGCACCTACGGCTTTTGCAACGAAACTGGCGAGCCCATCGGCGTGCGCCGGTTGCTGGCCAGGCCCACGGCCACCCTTTCCATCGAAGCGCAGGAGCGCCGCGAGCGGATGCAGAAGATGTACGGCGATTAGTCTGGTTGCGTGCCGCCTGCGCCCGCAATGGGCAGTGCCACCGCGGCAGGTGGGTGGAAGAACAAGCGCTTTTGCGTGCGGCAGGTTGCATCAACCCCCGGGAGTTTTTCCCGGATGCCGCCTTGGTATTTGACACCCTCGGATCGCGGCCGAACAATAAGAATGATTCTTAAGTAGCAGCCGCCTTTCCTGGCGCCATCGGGCGCCCCGTCTCAGGCCCCCCATGAATCAGACTCCCTACGGTTTTTCCGCGTTCCTGTCCCAGTCCGATGCCGTCGGGCTGACCGTGTTCCTCATCCTGGTGCTCATGTCCGTTTCCAGTTGGACAGTGATCCTCTTCAAGGGTTACCGAACCTGGACGGTTCGCTCCAGCGCCCGCGACCTGATCGAAGGATTCTGGTCGGCGCCAAGTTTGGCGCGCGCCGAGGAACAGCTCGCGGGACGGGGGGACAACCCTTTCGCCGGGCTGGCCTTGTCCGGCATCACCGCCGCAGCCCATCACCAGCGCCACCAGGCCGGCCGGCTCGGGGACGCGCTCAATCTGTCGGAGTTCGTGACCCGGGCGCTACGCCAGGGGATCAACTCGGCCCAGGCACGCCTTGAAACCGGGCTCTCGCTGCTTGCCTCGGTGGGCAGCACTGCTCCCTTCGTGGGGCTGTTCGGCACCGTCTGGGGCATCTACCACGCGCTTATCGGCATCGGGGTGAGCGGTCAGGCCACCATTGACAAGGTGGCCGGGCCGGTGGGGGAAGCGCTCATCATGACGGCCCTGGGCATTGCCGTGGCAGTGCCGGCAGTGCTGGGTTTCAACGCGCTCACGCGTGGCAACCGCGTGATCCTGGCAGAGCTTGACGCCTTCGCCCACGACCTGCACAGCTTCCTGGCCACTGGTTCGCGGGTGGATGCGGCGGCGGGTGCGACCTCGCGGCCCGCCACCGCAAGCGCCCCTCAGGTTGCCTGAGCCCGCCATGGCCTTCGGCACCTTCAACGACGGCGGCAGCCAGCAGCCCATGTCGGAAATCAACGTCACGCCCCTGGTGGACGTGATGCTGGTGCTGCTCATCATCTTCATCATCACCGCGCCGCTGCTCACCCACGGCATCAAGATCGATCTGCCCCGGGCCAGCAGCAGCGCCGCCCCGGAAAAGCCCGAGACCATCACCCTGTCGCTGGATGCCGAAGGCAGGCCCTATTGGAACGGCAAGGCGGTTGGCGATGCCGAACTGCCCGCCATGATGTCCGCGGCCTCCAAGCAGCAACCGCAGCCCGAGTTGCACCTGCGCGCCGACCAGGTCACCCGGTACCAGAGGCTCGCGGAGATCATGTCCATGGCGCGCAAGGCTGGTATTGCACGCATGGGCTTTGTCACCGACCCCACGAGCGTCGAGCAGGCGCGCTGAAGGGGCGCGCCGCTTGCGGGCAGGGGCAGGGGTGCTCGATTCGCTTCAGCTTACCGGGCGAACCCGCAGCCACATCATGCAGCTGGACGAGCCGCGCGTTGCCCTGCACCGCGACGCGGCGGGGCCGTTTCTGGCCATGCGCAAGGCGGCGGCCTTCGAGGGCATGGACCTGAGGGCGGCCAGCGGATTCCGCGACTTCTCCAGCCAGTGCGCCATCTGGCGGCGCAAGTTCTCGGGCGAGCGCCCGTTGCTCAACGCCGCCGCAGAGCCCGTGGAGCGCACCGGGCTCAGCGAGGATGAGCTCATCGACCTCATCCTGCGCTGGTCTGCCCTGCCCGGTGCCAGCCGTCACCACTGGGGCAGCGAGCTCGATCTCTACGACGCCGCCGCCCTTGAGCCAGGCCATGGGGTGCAACTCGTGCCTGCCGAGTACGCGGCGGGCGGACCGTTTTTCGGCCTGCTGCAGTGGCTCGAGGCGCGCGCCGGGGAGTTTGGCTTCTACCGCCCCTATCGGGAGGACCTCGGCGGCGTGTTGCCGGAGCCCTGGCATTGGAGTTTTGCGCCGGTGTCGGTGCCGGCACAAGGCGCGCTCACGCCCGCGCTGGTGGCCGAGGCCCTGGATGGCGTGGAACTACCTGGCCGTCGGGCGTTGCAAGCCCGGATGGCGGCATTGTTCGTATCGCACGTGTTGGCAGTGGCGATGCCGGATCCCGGCACGCGGCTGGCGTGAAACCTGGGCCAGGGTGCGGCCCGGCGGTGTGATGTGATAGTTTTCCCCGGCGCAGCCTTTGGCAGGCGCGTCTCATCATGAATCCTCGCGCCCTCCATCAAACGCTTTCCACCGCCGTCGAGTCCGTGGTGCTGGGCCAGTCCGTGCCTGTACGCAAGCTGGTGGCGGCACTGGTGGCCGGCGGCCACGTGCTGGTGGAGGACTTTCCCGGTACCGGCAAGACCACGCTGGCGAAGGCCCTTGCCCGTTCGCTCGATGCCAATTTCCGCCGTGTTCAGTTCACGCCTGACCTGCTGCCCTCGGATATCGTGGGAGTGTCGGTGTACTCGTCCCACGACCAGAAGTTTACTTTCCACCGTGGACCGGTGTTCACCCATCTGCTGCTGGCCGACGAGATCAATCGCGCCAGTCCCCGCACCCAGAGCGCGCTGCTGGAGGCCATGGCCGAAGCGCAGGTGAGCGCGGAGGGCGTGCGGCATGGTCTGCCCGAGCCTTTTTTCGTGATCGCCACCCAGAACCCGGTGGAGTTCCACGGTACCTACCCGCTGCCCGAAGCGCAGCTCGACCGCTTTGCCTTGAAGCTGTCACTGGGCTATCTGAACGTGGAACAGGAAATGGCAATGCTCTCGGCCCAGAACGGCAGTCATCCGCTGGAGCAGCTGGCAGCCGTGGCGAGCGTGGCCGATGTGCTGGCGGCGCGCAGCATGCTCGCCGAGGTTCGCGTGTCAGCGGCTCTCAAGCGGTATGTGGTGGAACTGGTGGCAGCCACCCGTGGACACGCCGGGGTGGCTCTGGGTGCGAGCCCGCGGGCCTCGCTGGTGCTGGTTCGGCTCGCCCAGGCGCTGGCGGCGTTCGACGGCGAGGATTTCGTGTCGCCGGAACATGTGCAGGAGGTGGCGGTGGAGGTGATCGCGCACCGGCTGGTGTTGGCGCGCGAGCAGCGCTTTGCCGGCGTCAGTGCCGTAGCCATCGTGTCTGGCCTGCTGGAAACGGTGCCGGTACCGGCGTGAGCGTGGTGGCAGTCCTGCGGCGCAGCGTCGCCCGTTTGAAGAAGGCCCGTGCAGCGCCGCTGCGGGCGTTTGCACGCGTACACCGGATGTCGGTCTGGGCGTCCAGGCGCTTTACCGCTGCAGGGCTTTGGGTGCTTGGCTTGATGCTCGCGGGCGTGGTGTTCGGCATCGACGTCAACCGCACCATGGCTTTCCACTTGTTCTCCATCGCTGCGGCGCTTGTCCTGGTGGCGTGGATTGCTGCCGGCCAGTTCCGACCCAGGGTTCGCATCGAACGCCGGCTGCCTGCCTTTGCCACTGTGGGCTGCCGCTTCGAGTATGAATTGACGCTGCACGACCGGGGCGGCCAAGGCCTGGCGGCCCTGCGCGTGTGCGACGAGCTGCAGACTCGTTACCCCAGTGCCGATCAGTTCGCACGCCTTGGCGCCGCCGAGGAACCCGCCAGCAACTTTTTCGACCGGCGGGTTGGTTATCCGCGGTGGCTGATGTTGATCGAGCGGCTGCGCGGCGGCCGCATCGAGCCGGCGAGCCTGCCGGCGACGCCCGCGGGAGGCAGGTCGCGGGTCGGACTTTCCCTGGAGCCGCACAGGCGCGGGTTGCTGCATTTCCAGCGCACCGTGCTGCTGCGCCCAGATCCGCTGGGCCTGGTGAATGCCGTGGCGCTTTGCGCCGCTCCCCAGACTCTACTGGTGGTGCCGCGCGTTCATCCCGTGCCGCGGCTCATTCTCCCAGGTGCGCGCCGGCATCACCCGCTGGGCATGCAGGCGGTGCTCGCGGTGGGCGAAAGCCAGGAGTTCCTGCAGTTGCGCGACTACAGGCCAGGCGACCCTGTTCGCCAGCTTCACTGGCCAAGCACTGCCCGGGTTGGCAGGCCCATCGTGCGCGAGTCCGCGGAGGAGTGGTTCGCCCGCCATGCGCTGGTGCTCGACACCTTCGAGCCGCGGCCGGACACGGTGCGGTTCGAGGCCGCGGTCAGTGCTGCCGCGTCCCTGGCCGTGGGGCTCGATCCGGGCGATGCGCTGCTCGATCTGATGTTCGTGGAGGAACGCGCGGTGGTCATCACCACCGGCCGGGGTGTGGAGGCGAGCGGTGTTGTGCTGCGCGAGATTGCCGAAGTGACGCCGGCGCGGGACGGCGGCTTCGAGAGCCTTGCCAGCCACGTGCTGCGCCATGCCGGGCAGTTATCCGCTTGCATCCACGTGCTGCTCTGTTTGGATGAAGCGCGCGCCGCGCTGCTGCAGCGCCTGCATGCCAGCGGCGTTTCCCAGCTGGTGCTGCTGGCGGGCGGGGAGGCGTCGGTGCCCATACCTCAGGGGGTGTTGGTGCACCGTCTCGACCCGGCGCGGCTCGCTGAATCCCTCGCCACCATTCCCGAGCGCTTCTGTTGACCACGCCGCCCTTTCTGGTGGCCTTCGGCCTGCTGTTCTGGGGCTGGGCTAGCGGATTATTGTGGGTTGCCATGGGGCTTGCGCTGGCAGCGGAAAGCCCGCGCCTGGTGCGGGCACGATGGGCTTTCGAGCGGCGAGACTACGAACGGGTTGCCGACCTGTGCAGTGTGGGCTTCCTGTCGTTCATCGTCTGGCGCTGGCTGGCCCTGCGGCATGGAGCAGAGGGGATGCTGGAGGCGCTGGTGTGGATGCCGGTGCTGTTTTTCGCGCTGCTGCTATTGCAGCGCTACGGCGCCACCGGAAAGGTGCCGTTGTCGGCATTGTTCTGGTCTATGCGGCGCCTCGGCCCGGCAGCGGCCAACCGGCCCTTGGCATCCGTAGACCAGGGTTACTTTGCCCTGTGCCTGTTATCGGCGGCTTGTGCAAATCCGCGATCGCCGATTTTTTTCGCGGCTGCTGCCGTGTTGAGCGCGTGGGCGCTATGGCCCGCCCGTGGGGCCGGCCGCCGTCCGGTAGTCTGGGCTGTAGCCTTCGGCGCTGCGCTCGCTCTTGGCTGGGGTTTGCAATTGTCGCTGGTGGCGGCTCAGGCGCGGGTGGAGCAAATGGCGCTCGAGTACCTGCGAGATCACGTTTTCGGCGCGACCGATGCGTTTCGCGCCGACACGGCCATTGGCGAGATTGGGCGGCTCAAGCTTTCCGACCGCATCCTGTGGCGCATCGAGGGCGCTGCGTCTGGCCCGTTGCTGTTGCGCGAGGCCGCCTACAACAATTTCGCCAGCGACACGTGGTTCGCGCAAATGGCCGAGTTCAAGCCGTTGCCTCTCGAAGGTGAGGCAAGCTGGCTGATCGCACCTGGCGGTCACCAGCGGCTGCGCCTGTCGGGTAGCCTGCGCCAGGGCCGTGGCGTGTTGCCGCTCCCCCCTGGGACCGCGCGACTGGACGCCTTGAATGTCGGCAAGGCGGAAGTGAACCCTCTTGGCGCCGTGCGGGTGAGTGATGGCCCGGAAGCGGTGTCTTTCGAGGCGCAGTGGGGTGCAATCGAGGGCGCCGGGCACGAGCCGTTTCCGGCGGACACCACAGTGCCGGTGCGCCTCATGCCAGTGGTCTGGGCGGCGCTGGTCCAGGCGCGTGCCGTGGAGGGCCATGCCCGAGACCGCGCCTCTGCCATTGCCGGCTGGTTTCATCGCGAGTTTCTCTACACCACCCGGCTGGACAGTTGGGGCGAGAGTCGCAGCATTGCGCAGTTTCTGGCCAAGGACAGGCGCGGGCACTGCGAATATTTCGCCACAGCCGCTGTGCTGATGTTGCGCGCGGCGGGTGTGCCGGCCCGCTACGTCACCGGGTATCTGGCCGAGGAGTGGAGCGACCTGGAGCAGGCGATGGTGGTGCGCGCGCGCCACGGGCACGCCTGGGCGCAAGCCTGGATCGACGGCCGGTGGGAGGTTGTGGATGCCACGCCGCCGGGCTGGTTCGAGGCGGAAGCGGCGGAGGCAGCGCGGTGGCAGGGTGCTTTCGATTTGCTGTCGTGGCTGCGATTTCGTTTCGAGCGCTGGCGTGCGGGGGGCGAGGGCGGTTCGGGAGGCGGCGCGAACGCCGCCTTGCTGGCCGCCGCGACGCTGATGACTTGCTGGATGGCGTGGCGGATGACCCGCAGCCGCCAGGCGGTGGCTGCCGCTGGCAGGCATGCGAAGCATGCTGCGCGGGCACGGGCCTCGTCGCCCCTCGACCCGCTGCTCCAGCAGCTGGCAGCAGCGGGTTTGGAGCGCCCGGCCGGCATGCCGGTACGGCGCTGGCTGACGCAACTGCCCTTGCCGCACCTGCAGGGGGCCCTGGGGCGGCTCGCGGCGAGGTATGCGCGTTGGCGCTTCGACCCTTCTGCGCCATCACCGAGCGAGGCCAGCGCGATCGAAGAAGAGGCCCGGCAATTGGCGGGCTCCCTGCGCGCCCCGCCTTCGGACAGCGCCGACCCTTAGGGACGCTCCATCTTGCAGGTGGTTGGGATGGCCGTGTCCTTGGCCTCCACCTTGCGGTCCACGCGAAATCCGAAGCCGGTGCGGTCGTTGTCGAACTTCACCGTCTTTGCGTCGACCCTGGCGAAGGTGGAGACAAACAGCGGCTGCAGCAACTGGTGGTTGTCGGCGCGCATGGACACCTCTCCGGTGTCGGCCTGGAACTTCAAGCCCTCGAGCGCACGCGCCACCGGTAGCGGATCGGAGGACTTCGCCTGCTCCATGGCCCGCGCAAGCATCTCGAGCACGTTGAAGGCACCGTTGAACCAGTAATCGTCGGGCGCCGTCTTGAAGCGCTCTCGGTAGGCGGCGTTCATTTTCACTGCGTGCGGCGTCCCCACGTTGGGCGCCCAGAAGCTCACTTGGCGCACGTGGCCCACGCCGGATTCGCCGATGGCCGGGGGCGTACCCACGATGCCGCCGTAGTACGTGAAGTACTCCACCTTCAGGCCAGCCTCCTTGCTTGCCTTCACGAGCAGCGCCAAGTCGTTGCCCCAGTTGCCGGTGATCACGGCCTGAGCCCCGGATGCGTTGATCTTCGCCACGTAGGGCGCGAAGTCCTTCACCTTGCCCAGCGGATGGAGATCATCACCCACGATCTGGATGTCGGGGCGCTTGGCCGCGAGCATGGCTCGGCCAGCCCTCGAAACGGCCTGGCCAAAGGCGTAGTCCTGGTTGAGCAGGTACACCTTCGACAGCGACTTGTCCGCAGCCATTACGTCGGTGAGGGCGGACATCTTCATGTCAGCGTCGGCGTCGAAGCGAAAATGCCAGAAGCTGCATTTCTCGTTGGTGAGCGCCGGGTCCACCGCCGCGTAATTGAGGTACAGGACTGCTTGGCCCGGGTTGCGCGCATTGTGCTTGGCCAGCGTGTCCACCAAGGCGTGCGCCACGTTCGAGCCGTTGCCCTGGGTGATGTACTGGACGCCCTGGTCGATGGCGGACTTGAGTTGCAGCACGGAGTCCTGCGGGCTCGATTTGTTGTCGAAGGGCACGATCTCGAGCTTGCGTCCGAGGATGCCACCGCGCGCGTTGATCATGTCGGCAACAAGCTGGAAGTGGCGCAACTCGGATTCGCCCACATTGGCGAAGGGGCCGGAGAGCGGATCGATGAAGCCGACGCGTATGTTCTGGGCGTGGGCGGCGCCGGCAGCGAGCAGCAGCAGCGCCGCGGAAACGAGCGATTTGGTGCGAGTCATGCTGTGTTCCCTCCGAGAGCGGCCGTCGATGCAGCCTTAGTCGCCGATGTTACGCCGGCGGATTGCCCCTCACCCTCTGGGCGTGCGGCGCGGCAGTTCAGGCGGCAGGGCGAGCAGCAGCAGCCCCGCGCAGATCAGCGCCATGCCAGAGCCTTCGGTGAGGCTGGGGCGTTCGCCTAACTGCAGCCAGGCGGCGGCGACGCCGATTACGGGAGTGGCAAGGGTGCCCATGCTGGCGATGCCGGCCGGCAACCGCTTCAACGCGAAGTAAAACAGTATCCAGGCCAGGGCCGAGGCCAGCACCGACATGTAAAACAGCGTGGCGAGAAACAGCGGCGTCCAGCGTACCGGCGGCAGGTGCAGCAACTGCCCCAGGGCGAACATGAGCAGCGCGCACAACAACATCTGCCAAAAGGTGAGCGTGAGCAGGTCGGAGCGGGCGCGGCCCTGGGCGCTTTTCACCAGCACCACGCTGGCTCCCCAGGAACAGCCCGCCAGCAATGCCAACAGGCTTGGCGCCAGGCCGCCCAGGTGCAGCGGGTCCACCAGCACCACCAGGCCCACGGCGGCCAGGGCAATGGCAACCCATTGCCGGGTACGCATGCGCTCGTGCAGGAACAGCCGGGCGAACAACACCGTCCAGAAGGGCATGGTGTAGCACAGCACCGCCACCTTGCCGGTGCCGCCGAGTTTCAGGCCCCACAGGGTGCCGGTGAAGTTGAAGGTCAGCATCACCGCCAACAGCCCAGCCAGCCACCATTCATTGCGCGGCACGCGGATACCGTGACCAAGCCAGCGCAGCACCGGCAGCAGGACGATGGCTCCCAGCAAGAAGCGCCAGGCAGCCGAGTCGGTGGGAGAGGCATCACGCAGGCTGGCCTTCATCACCACCCAGTTGTATCCCCAGATGAGCGATACCAGACCAAGGGCGGCGGCGGCGCTGCCGCAGCCGGCAGGGCGGGAGGGTGAATCCGACACGGGATGGGGCCTGGGGGTGAAGAGGCGCGGATTGTCCCACGGCCGGTGGGGTCTGGCGGCTATACTTCAGCCGCGGAGAACCGGTCGCGGCTTTGCTGGCTGTCCGCCAAATCAATACAAAAACCATAGCAACGCAACGGGAGGGGCAGTCGATGGAACCGTGGTCTCAGGTTTACGACCCGCTGGGGAGCACCATCCTGTCCACGCTGGTGTGCGCGATCCCAGTGATCGTGCTGCTGGGTGGGCTGGGTTTCCTTCACATCAAGGCGCACATCGCCGCCGTGGCTGGATTGGTGTCGGCGCTGGCAATCGCCATCTTCGTGGTGGGCATGCCGGTTGACATGGCTGGCCGGGCGGCGCTGTTCGGCGGCCTGTTCGGGCTGATCGGTATCGTCTGGATCATCATCAACCTGATCTTCATGTACCGCCTCACCCTCAAGGCGGGGCTGTTCAAGATTCTTCAGGACTCCATCGGCGGTATTTCCAATGACCGGCGCCTGCAATTGGTGCTGATCGCCTTTTGTTTCGGGGCGTTTTTCGAGGGCGCCGCCGGCGGCGGCACGCCGGTGGCAGTGACCGGCGCCATCCTCATCGGACTGGGTTTCTCGCCGCTGGCGGCCTCTGGCCTGTCGTTGATCGCCAACACGGCTCCGGTGGCCTACGGCGGCTTGGGCACACCCATCATCGTGCTCAACAGCGTTACCCAGAACACCGATGAATACCTGCTCACGCTTTCGGCCATGGTGGGGCGCCAGTTGCCGTTCTTCTCGGTGATCGTCCCCTTCTGGCTGGTGATCACCTTCTGCGGATTCCGCCAGGCCATGGCCGTATGGCCAGCCATCCTGGTGGCGGGCGTGAGTTTCGCCATCCCGCAGTTCCTGATTTCCAATTTCCACGGTCCCTGGCTGGTGGACATGCTCTCGGCCATGATCTCCATGGTGACGGTTGCGTGGTTCCTCACCAAGTGGAAGCCCAGCCATGTGATGACCGCCGCTGACGGCAGCGCCGGCAGCCTGGTGCCCTTCGGGCAGGCCGCGGCGGCGCACCACGGCCACAGCCGCGAGATGGTGATCAAGGCCTGGACGCCATGGGTGATTCTCACGGCCATTCTTGCTCTATGGGGAATCCCCTGGGTGAAGTCCCACATCCTCAATATCCCCGGCATCACCTTCTGGAAGTGGGAGATACCCGGCCTCCACAATTTGGTCCAGCGCGTGGCGCCGGCCGTGGCGCATCCGCACACCGAAAAAGCGGTGCTCAACATTGGCATCGTCTCGGCCACCGGCACCGGTATCCTCATCGCTGCGTTGATTGCCGGCAAGGTGATGGGTTTCAAGGCGCGCGAGATGGGCGCGGCATGGCTGGAAACCATCGTGGTGATGAAGTACTCCATCCTCACCATCGTGGCCATGCTGGCGCTGGGCTACACCACGCGCTACTCAGGCATGGACGCCACCCTCGGCCTGGCGCTGGCCAATACGGGCTGGCTGTATCCCTTCTTTGGCACCCTGATCGGCTGGATCGGCGTGGCGCTCACGGGCACCGACGCTGCTTCCAATGCGCTGTTCGGGAGCCAGCAGCAGATCACCGCCAACAAGCTTGGTCTGTCGCCTGAGCTCATGGCTGCAGCCAACAGCTCTGGCGGAGTGATGGGCAAGATGATCGACGCCCAGAGCATCGTAGTTGCTTCCATTGCCACCAATTTTGTCGGCAAGGAGGGCGTGATCTTGCGCTACGTGTTCTGGCACTCCATCGCGCTCGCCGCGCTCATCGGGGTTTTCGTGATGCTCCAGGCGTACGTCTGGCCGTTCACCGAAATGGTGGTGGCACCGCCAGCGGCTTTGGCGCCAGGCAAGTAATGCTCGACACGACGTTATCCGGGCTGGGGATTCCGACCCGGCGAGCATCTCATTGGCGCACGGTGGGTTGCATGGGCGGGGGGCGAATCCGGCGTGGGTTGCGTCGCGGGGTTCCAAGTCAGGCTGCGCCCCGCGTCCGGGCAACGTGCGCTCGGACCGGCCGGGGCGCCCATGGTCGCCCCACGGCTCCTCTGCCGGGGCGACTTGGATCCAGATGGCCGGTCAGTTTGGCCCGCGCCTTCTATCGAGACTCGGCAGGCGGGATTGCTGGTGGTGGAATAGATGTGAAACATGCCTTCGCGTGCGATGTTTTGCGCCCTGTATGCGTTTGGGAGCGGCAATGTTGATTGGTAATCGACTCTCTGAAATCGGCCTGGTGCTGCCAGTACCTGCGGCCCCCAGGTTTGCGTACGTGCCGGTGGTGATTCATGGCGGGCTTGCGTGGGTGGCGGGTCAGTTGCCGTGGCATGACGGACAACTGCTCTGCAAGGGATTGGTGGGACGCGAGGTCAGCATTGAGCGGGCGGCTGAGGCAGCCCGATTGTGCGTGCTGCAGTGCCTTGCCCAACTGCAACAGGCGCTGGGAGACCTCGACCGCATCGAGCGCTTCGTGAAGGTGACGGGATTCGTGGCGTGCGCGCCGGGTTTTGGCGATCAGCCCAGGGTGATCGATGCTGCGTCCCAGTTGCTCCAGGAGGTGTTTGGCGAGGCAGGGAAGCACGCGCGCTCGGCGGTGGGTGTGGCAGAGCTGCCGCGCGGCGCGCCAGTCGAAATCGAGTTCGTCGTGGCTGTACGCTGAAGTGCTTCTGACAATGTCTTGATTAGGAGGGAAATTCGCACATGCGCTTGAACAGGCTCGGAGACAGCGATCTTCAGGTATCGGAAATCTGTCTGGGAACCATGACCTGGGGGGAGCAAAACAGCGAGGCCGAGGCACATGCCCAGTTGGACTTCGCCTTCTCGCGCGGCATTAATTTCATAGACGCTGCCGAAATGTACCCAGTACCTCCCAGGGCGGAGACGCAAGGGCGGACCGAGTCTTACCTGGGTTCCTGGTTGGCTCGCCAACCCCGCGACCGCTTGATCGTTGCCACCAAGATCACCCCTCCGGGGCGTGGTTTCGGTTGGATTCGTGGCGGTGCGTTGTCCCTGACCCGAGGCCATGTGGCGGCGGCCGTGGACGGAAGCCTCCAGAGGATGCGTACGGATTACATCGATCTCTATCAGATCCATTGGCCCGAGCGCTACGTGCCCTCCTTCGGGAAAGCGCACTACGATCCGATCGAAGAAAGGCCGGCCACACCCATCCGCGAACAACTTGAAGCCCTCGAGATGCAGGTCCGGGCGGGCAAGGTGCGCTATGTCGGACTCTCCAACGAAACGCCGTGGGGGGTGATGGAGTTCTTGCGCTTGGCCCGCGAGCACAACCTGCCCAGGGTCGTGTCCATTCAGAACGCCTACAACTTGCTCAACCGCGCCTTCGAGGGGCCGTTGGCCGAAGTTACCCGCCACGAGAAGGTACCACTGCTTGCCTACAGTCCGCTGGCATTCGGCCATCTGACCGGCAAGTACCTGGGGGGAGCCCAGCCGGGAGGTGCTCGTCTCACACGGTTCCCTCCGTTTGGCCAGCGTTATCAGAAACCCAACGTGGCGGCCGCTTCAGCAGCCTATGCGCAGCTTGCGCAGGAAGTGGGTATGGGCGCTACAACGTTAGCGATCGCTTTCGTGAGAAGCCGCTTTTTCGTTGCATCTACCATCATTGGTGCAACAACACTGGAGCAACTGGCTGAAGACGTGAACAGCGCCTCCGTGGACTTGCCACCCGAGACTTTGGCAGCCTTGGATGAACTGCACTTCCGTTACACCAATCCCGCCGTCTGAGTAGTCCTGGGGGGCAATCCCGGGAAAGCCTTTGACAGTCAAGGGCGCAATAACGATAATCGCGGGTTTCGCCGGAGGGGTTCCCGAGCGGTCAAAGGGATCAGACTGTAAATCTGACGGCTCTGCCTTCGAAGGTTCGAATCCTTCCCCCTCCACCACAGGCTCGGCGCTGCAGAGGTTGCATCCGCGCGACGGTCTGCGGAGGTTGTGGCGAAAGAATGTTGAAGACGCGGCGGTACGGCAGCGCACGGCGGGTGTAGCTCAATGGTAGAGCAGAAGCCTTCCAAGCTTACGACGAGGGTTCGATTCCCTTCACCCGCTCCAACAGGTTAGTTGCGGCCTTCTGAGCGTGAAGCGGATGGGCGCGGGGCACAGGCACGAGTCGTGAAAGATTTCGCCGATGTAGCTCAGTGGTAGAGCACTCCCTTGGTAAGGGAGAGGTCACGCGTTCAATCCGCGTCATCGGCACCACATGAGGCAGTACCGGGCGGCGGGCTACCACAGGGCCCGCTGGGGCTTTGAGCTGTAATCATCAGGAAGGCGGGCAGGAAACCATGGCAAAAGGCAAGTTCGAGCGGACGAAGCCGCACGTGAACGTGGGCACGATTGGTCACGTGGACCACGGCAAGACGACGCTGACGGCGGCGATTACGACGGTGCTGTCGACGAAGTTTGGTGGTGAGGCGAAGAAGTACGACGAGATTGACGCGGCGCCTGAGGAGAAGGCGCGCGGGATCACGATCAACACGGCGCACGTGGAGTACGAGACGGCGAACCGTCACTATGCTCACGTGGACTGTCCTGGTCATGCGGACTACGTGAAGAACATGATCACGGGTGCGGCGCAGATGGACGGTGCGATTTTGGTGGTAAGTGCTGCTGACGGTCCGATGCCGCAGACGCGGGAGCACATTTTGCTGGCGCGTCAGGTGGGTGTGCCCTACATCATCGTGTTCATGAACAAGGCGGACATGGTGGATGACAAGGAGCTGCTTGAGTTGGTGGAGCTTGAGGTTCGGGAACTGCTGTCGAAGTACGAGTTTCCTGGTGACGACACGCCGATCGTGATTGGGTCGGCGCTGAAGGCGTTGGAGGGGGACAAGGGGGAGTTGGGGGAGCAGGCTATTTTCAAGCTGGCGGATGCGCTGGACAGCTACATACCCGAGCCCAAGCGAGCGCTAGACGGTGCGTTCCTGATGCCTGTGGAGGATGTGTTTTCCATTTCAGGGCGTGGCACGGTGGTGACGGGGCGTGTGGAGCGCGGGATTGTGAAGGTGGGCGACGAGATTGAGATTGTGGGTCTTCGTCCGACGGTGAAGACGATCTGCACGGGCGTGGAGATGTTCCGCAAGCTGCTTGACCAGGGTCAGGCTGGGGACAACGTGGGTATCTTGCTGCGTGGCACGAAGCGAGAGGAAGTGGAGCGTGGTCAGGTGCTGGCGAAGCCTGGGTCGATCACGCCGCACACGAAGTTCACGGCTGAGATTTATGTGCTGAGCAAGGAGGAGGGTGGACGGCACACGCCGTTTTTCAACGGTTATCGTCCGCAGTTCTATTTCCGTACCACGGACGTGACGGGGTCGATCGAGTTGCCGGCTGGGACGGAGATGGTGATGCCTGGTGACAACGTGTCGATCACGGTGCAGTTGATACAGCCTATTGCCATGGAGGAAGGATTGCGCTTTGCCATTCGCGAGGGCGGCCGCACCGTAGGCGCCGGCGTGGTTGCGAAGATCATCGAGTAACGCGCTGGGCTGCCGTCACCCGCCTTGGGCGGGTGCGGTTTCCGGCGGGAAACACCAGGCCAGTAGCTCAATTGGCAGAGCGTCGGTCTCCAAAACCGAAGGTTGGGGGTTCGAGACCCTCCTGGCCTGCCATTCCCCCGATTCACTGAACCCGCCTGTTGGCGGAAAGGGCGGCCGCGGTCACGGCGGCACTGGATCACATGATCGACAAGCTCAAGATCGCGGTTGCTCTGGCGCTGGTGGTCGCGGGAGTGGCCGGCTTCTACGCCCTCGGCGACAAAGCGCTGATTCTTCGGGTTCTCCTGGTTGTTGCCGGGCTCGCGGCTGCCGCGGCAGTTGCCTGGACGAGTCAGCCGGGAAAGGCTTTCTACGTATTCGCGCAAGAGTCTGTGGCGGAGACTCGCAAGGTGGTCTGGCCCACCCGCAAGGAAACCCTGCAGACTACTGCTGTCGTGATCATTTTCGTCATCGTGATGGCGGCTTTCCTTTGGGTGGTGGACAGCGTGCTTGTCGTGCTGGTCCGGATGTTGATGAAGTCGCCCGGAGATTGAGGCCATGAGTAAACGATGGTACGTGGTTCACGCATATTCCGGTTTTGAGAAACAGGTCCATCGGGCATTGCTCGAGCGTATCGCCCGTGCCGGGATGGAGGACAAGTTTGGTCAGATTCTTGTCCCTGTCGAGGAAGTCGTGGAAATGAAGGGCGGGCAGAAGAGCATTTCGGAACGGAAATTCTTCCCCGGCTATGTGCTGGTGGAAATGGAGATGACCGACGACTCTTGGCACCTTGTCAAGAACACTCCCAAGGTGACCGGATTCGTTGGCGGCACTGCCCACAAGCCAACACCCATCTCCGAAAAAGAAGTGCAGGCCATCATGAGCCAGATCCAGGAAGGGGTGGAGAAGCCCAAGCCCAAGGTCTTGTTCGAGGTGGGAGAGGGTGTGCGTGTGAAGGAGGGGCCATTCACGGACTTCCACGGAAACGTGGAGGAAGTGAACTACGACAAGAGCAAACTGAGGGTGTCAGTGTCGATTTTTGGCCGTGCCACCCCTGTTGAACTCGAGTTCAGTCAAGTCGAGAAGGCCTAATGGATCTTTTTATGGAAACCTCGCGGGTACGGCTCTCCGCGAGGTGTCTTGACTTGGTGTAGAGCCGCGGCAGCATCAACCGGGGAGTCCAGTTCTGAATCCTGGACGTTCGCACCCACAGAGGAGCCATCATGGCAAAGAAAATCGTCGGATACATCAAGTTGCAGGTGCCTGCGGGCAAGGCGAACCCATCCCCGCCCATTGGACCCGCCCTCGGCCAGCGCGGCCTGAACATCATGGAGTTCTGCAAGGCATTTAACGCCCAGACCCAAGGCATGGAAGTGGGCATGCCCATCCCCGTTGAAATCACCGCGTTTGCCGACAAAAGCTTCACCTTCACCCTCAAGACGCCGCCGGCGACCTATCTCATCAAGAAAGCTGCCGGCGTGCAAAAGGGCTCGGCCAAGCCGCACACCGACAAAGTCGGCAAGATGAGCCGTGCCCAGGCGGAGCAGATCGCGAAGGCGAAGATGCCCGATCTGACCGCCTCCGATCTGGATGCCGCTGTCCGCACGGTCGCCGGCAGTGCCCGAAGCATGGGTGTTGAAGTGGAGGGTTTCTGAAATGGCGAAAACTTCTAAGCGCGTGTCTGCTCTGAAGGACACGGTGAACCGGGATAAGTCCTATGCCGTCTCCGACGCCATGGATCTGGTCAAGAAGAACGCGACTGCAAAGTTCAATGAGTCCATCGACGTCGCGATCAATCTTGGTGTGGACGCCAAGAAGTCCGACCAGGTGGTGCGCGGCTCGGTTGTACTCCCCAAGGGTACTGGGAAGTCGGTTCGTGTAGCGGTCTTTGCCCAGGGGGCGGCGGCGCAGGCGGCCCAGGCGGCCGGTGCCGACATCGTGGGAATGGAAGACCTTGCTGAACGGGTCAAGGGCGGGAACATCGACTTCGACGTGGCGATCGCTGCGCCGGATGCCATGCGCGTGGTGGGTACGCTTGGTCAGATTCTCGGCCCGCGCGGGTTGATGCCCAATCCGAAGGTCGGCACAGTCACACCGAACGTCGCTGAGGCTGTGAAGAACGCCAAGGCAGGGCAAGTGCAGTACCGCACCGATAAAGCGGGCATTGTTCAGTGCACCATCGGCCGCGCTTCCTTCGACCTCGAAGCGCTACACGCAAATCTGCATGCGCTGATCGAGGCTTTGAACAAAGCGCGCCCCGCGGCAGCGAAGGGTATCTACCTGCGTAAGGTATCCCTATCCAGCACCATGGGCCCCGGAGTTCGGGTGGATACGTCCACGCTCCAGGTTCAACAGACGAGGTGAATGTTCAGGTGACTACCGGTGGCGCACGTGTGTTGCGCCGCCAATGAACTTTGGGGCCGAGGCTCTGGCAGCAATGCCGCAGTCCCGGACCGTCAAAGACCGCTGGAGTCCTGGGGGACTTGATTCCGTCCGGAGCATTCGCTGGCCACTTTGGCGGATGTTTGGCGGGTCCAGCGCAGACGGCGTGCCCGAACCAGGATTTCGGTGCCTGCGGGGCGAAAGCCGCGCAGGGAGTTGGGAGCCTGTTCTAAGGTCGCCGTGAGGGGGAGGCCGTGCCGGGTTGCCGGCAGGTCTCTGGACTTCATGCGAAAGGAGGCAGGATTTGAGTCTGAATCTGGAGCAAAAGAAGGTCGTGGTGGCCGAGGTGAGCGCCCAAGTGGCGAACGCTCAGGTCATCGTGCTGGCCGAGTACCGCGGACTCGAAGTGGGAAACATGACCGTCTTGCGCGCAAAGGCGCGTGCCTCGGGCGTGTACTTCCGCGTGCTGCGCAACACTTTGGCTCGCCGGGCTGTCGCCGAGACGCCGTTCGCCAAATTGGCTGACCAGATGGTCGGTCCTCTGGCCTACGGCATCAGCAGTGATCCCGTTGCTGCCGCAAAGGTGTTGCACGAGTTTGCCAAGGGTAACGACAAGTTCGTGATCCGCGGCGGTGCTATGGCTAACGTGGTGATGTCCGCCAAGGACGTCGCTGTGCTTGCCACCATGCCCAGCCGCGAGGAACTGCTTGCCAAGCTACTCGGCACCATGCAGGCGCCGGTTGCCACGTTCGTGCGCACGCTTAACGAGGTGCCCTCGCGCTTCGTCAGGACGCTCGCGGCGGTACGCGACCAGAAGGAAACCCAGGTCGCCTGATGGCCGCGCGACCGAACGCATCCAACGCCGGTGCTCGCGCCCCGCTTACCGAAATTCAACAGGAGCAATTCACAAATGGCTACCAAAGCTGAAATTCTCGACGCAATCTCCAGCATGACCGTGCTTGAACTTTCCGAACTCATCAAAGAGATGGAGGAGAAGTTTGGCGTCTCCGCCGCTGCTGCCGCTGTTGCAGTGGCTGCACCCGCTGCCGGTGGCGGTGCCGCCCCGGCCGCTGAAGAAAAGACCGAGTTTACGGTCGTGCTCGCCAAGACTGGCGATAACAAGGTCAACGTCATCAAGGCAGTTCGCGAGATCACTGGTCTGGGCCTCAAGGAAGCGAAGGATCTCGTGGATGGCGCACCCAAGCCTGTCAAGGAAGCCATCCCGAAGGCTGAGGCTGAGGCGATTGCCAAGAAACTCACCGATGCGGGCGCAACGGCCGAGATCAAGTAAATCGTCGCTTTTGTTGTATTGCGGGCAGGCTGGCGGGAAACCGCTGGCCTTTTCGTGTCACCTCAAACAGCCCGCATCGCCAGCGACGTACCCATAGCGCCGCTGGCGATGTCGGTTGCAATCCAGCAGTCCCCCGCGCCCGAGGGCGTGCGGTCCCGTCCATCTCCTGTGGAGTGACCATGAGCTATACCTTCACCGAGAAGAAGCGCATCCGCAAAAGCTTCGCCAAGCGAGCAGCAGTTCTGCCAGTGCCCTTCTTGTTGGCTACTCAGATCGAGTCCTACGCAGCCTTCCTGCAGGAGGGAGCAGCGCCCGGGTCGCGCAACAACCAGGGCCTGCAGGCAGCTTTCAACTCCATCTTCCCCATTTCTAGCCACTCGGGCAATGCGAAACTCGACTACGTGAGCTACACGCTCGGCACCCCGCCCTTCGATGTGAAGGAGTGCCAGCAACGCGGACTGACCTTCGCCGCGCCCCTGCGCGCCAAGGTGCGCCTCACGATCATGGACAAGGAGGCGCCCAAGCCCACGGTGAAGGAAGTCAAGGAGCAGGAGGTCTACATGGGGGAGATCCCTCTCATGACCGAGACGGGCTCCTTCGTCATCAACGGAACAGAGCGTGTCATAGTGTCGCAGCTTCACCGCTCGCCAGGGGTCTTTTTCGAGCACGACCGGGGCAAGACTCACAGTTCCGGGAAGCTGTTGTTCTCGGCGCGCATCATTCCTTACCGCGGCTCTTGGCTGGACTTCGAATTCGATCCGAAGGATCTCCTCTATTTCCGCGTCGACCGGCGCCGGAAGATGCCGGTCACGATTCTCCTCAAGGCAATCGGCTTGTCGCCCGAGGACATCCTCCGGGAGTTTTTCGTTTTTGACTCGTTCCACGTCACCGGCGAGAAGACCTGGCAGTTCGCCATCGTGCCGGAGCGCCTTCGCGGCGAGACCGCGAAGATGGACATTGTCGCCAAGGGCAAGGTCATCGTTCCCAAGGACAAGCGGATCACGGCCAAGCACGTTCGGGACATGGAGGCTGCTGGCCTGAAGAAGCTCGATGTGGCCGACGACTTCATCGTTGGCCGTGTGCTCGCGCGGAAAGCCGTGAATCCCGACACCGGTGAAATCGTGGCCAACGCCAACGACGAGATCACGCCGGATCTTCTCGGCAAGATGACGCAATCTGGCGTCAAGAGCTTCGAGACCATCTACACCAACGATCTTGATCAGGGCGCCTTCATTTCCCAGACCCTTCGCGCTGACGACACCCTCGACCAACTCGGCGCCCAGGTTGCGATCTACCGCATGATGCGCCCCGGGGAGCCCCCCACCGAGGATGCAGTCAAGACGTTGTTCAACGGCCTGTTCTACTCCGCCGAGCGCTATGACCTCTCGGCCGTTGGCCGCATGAAATTCAACCGGCGAGTAGGCCGAACTGAGCTAACAGGCCCGGCCACGCTCGCCAATGAAGACGTCATCGCCGTGATTCGCATCCTCGTCGATCTGAAAAACGGTCGTGGCGAGATCGATGACATCGATCATCTCGGTAATCGCCGTGTGCGTTCGGTTGGCGAGCTGGCGGAAAATCAGTTCCGGGCCGGTCTGGTGCGCGTGGAGCGGGCTGTCAAGGAACGCCTGTCGCAGGCGGAATCCGAGAACCTCATGCCCCATGACCTTATCAACGCCAAGCCCGTAAGCGCGGCTGTGCGCGAATTTTTCGGCTCCAGCCAGCTGTCGCAGTTCATGGATCAGACCAACCCGCTCTCGGAGATCACTCACAAGCGCCGCGTTTCAGCCCTTGGACCAGGCGGCCTTACTCGCGAGCGCGCTGGCTTTGAAGTTCGTGACGTGCACCCGACCCACTATGGCCGTGTCTGTCCGATCGAAACGCCGGAAGGCCCCAACATCGGGCTCATCAACTCGCTTGCCTTGTACGCGCAGACCAACGAATACGGCTTCCTCGAGACGCCGTATCGCGTGGTAAGGGACGCCAAGGTGGCCGATGAGATTCACTTTCTCTCCGCCATCGAGGAGGGGCAGTTCGTGATCGCGCAGGCCAACGCGCCTACCGACAAGAAAGGCAAGCTCACCGACGAACTGGTTTCATGCCGGCACCATAACGAGTTTATGCTCTCTTCGCCGGACAAAGTGCAGTACATGGACGTGGCGCCCTCGCAGATCGTGTCGGTGGCAGCCTCGTTGATCCCGTTCCTGGAGCACGACGACGCCAACCGAGCCTTGATGGGCTCGAACATGCAGCGTCAAGCCGTTCCCTGCCTGCGTGCTGAAAAGCCACTGGTGGGCACCGGCATCGAGCGCACCGTGGCCGTGGACTCGGGAACGGCGGTGCTGGCGCGCCGCGGCGGGGTGGTTGACTACGTCGACGCGAGCCGAATCGTGGTGCGGGTCAACGACGAGGAAGCCGGTGGCGGCGATGTGGGCGTGGACATCTACAACCTCACCAAGTACACCCGCTCCAACCAGAACACCAACATCAATCAGCGTCCCCTCGTGAAGGTGGGTGATCTCATCGCACGCAAAGACGTGGTGGCCGATGGCGCGTCCACCGACATGGGCGAGCTCGCCCTCGGGCAAAATTTGCTCGTGGCATTCATGCCCTGGAACGGCTACAACTTCGAGGACTCCATCCTCATCTCCGAGCGGGTCGTGGCCGACGACCGATTCACTTCCATCCACATCGAGGAACTCTCGGTGGTGGCCCGCGACACGAAACTCGGCCCCGAGGAAATCACCCGGGATATTTCCAATCTCTCCGAGGCACAGTTGGCGCGCCTTGACGAATCGGGAATCGTCTACATCGGGGCGGAAGTGGAGGCGGGTGATGTACTGGTGGGCAAGGTGACCCCGAAAGGCGAGACCCAGCTCACCCCTGAGGAGAAGCTACTGCGCGCCATCTTTGGCGAGAAGGCCTCGGATGTGAAGGACACCTCGTTGCGCGTGCCCTCGGGCATGTCGGGCACCGTCATTGACGTGCAGGTCTTCACTCGCGAAGGCATAGAACGCGACAAGCGCGCCCAGCAGATCATCGACGATGAATTGAAGAGCTACAAAACCGACCTTGCCGATCAGTACCGCATCGTGGAGTCCGACGCCTTTGCCCGGATCGAGCGTTTGCTGCTCGGGAAGGTGGTCAACGGTGGGCCGAAAAAACTCGCCAAGGGCGCCAAGATCGGCAAGGAATATCTTGCCGAGGTGGAACGGCACTCCTGGTTCGATATCCGTCTTGCTTCTGACGAAGCGCAGGCACAGCTCGAACAGCTCAAGGACAGTCTGGCCCAGAAGCGCGTCGAGTTCGACGCTGCATTCGAGGAGAAGAAGAAGAAACTCACCAGCGGCGATGAACTGCCGCCGGGTGTGCAAAAGATGGTCAAGGTTTACCTGGCAGTGAAGCGTCGACTGCAGCCCGGCGACAAAATGGCCGGTCGGCATGGTAACAAGGGTGTTATTTCGAAGATCGTGCCTGTTGAGGATATGCCGCACATGGCCGATGGCACGGCCATGGATATCGTGCTCAATCCTCTTGGCGTGCCTTCCCGGATGAACGTCGGGCAGATTCTGGAAACCCACTTGGGCTGGGCTGCCAAGGGCCTTGGCCGGCGCATCGGGGATCTGCTCGCCGCCGTGACTGAGCGTCAGGCGAAGCAGTCAGACCTTCGAAAGGCTCTCGACCTCATCTACAACGCTTCGGGCAAGACCGAGGACATCGCCGCGTTTTCCGATACCGAGGTGCTCGAACTTTGTCGAAACCTCAGCCAGGGGGTGCCTTTCGCGACCCCGGTGTTCGATGGTGCCACCGAGGAGGAAATCAAGAACATGCTCGAGCTCGCCGGCCTGCCGCGCAGCGGCCAAGTGCAGCTCACGGACGGCCGCACCGGTGAGGCTTTCGAGCGCCCTGTGACGGTGGGCTACATGCACATGCTCAAGCTCCATCACCTAGTGGACGACAAGATGCACGCGCGCTCCACCGGACCCTACTCGCTGGTCACTCAACAGCCCCTGGGCGGGAAAGCCCAGTTTGGCGGCCAGCGTTTCGGGGAAATGGAGGTATGGGCGCTGGAAGCCTACGGCGCCTCTTACACCCTCCAGGAAATGCTTACGGTCAAATCTGATGACGTGGGTGGGCGCACCAAGGTTTACGAGAACATCGTCAAAGGTGAGCACAAGATCGACGCGGGAATGCCGGAGTCGTTCAACGTGCTGGTGAAGGAAATCCGCTCTCTCGCCATTGACATCGACCTGGACCGTTATTGAGCTAGCCGGTGCGCAACGGCACGCGCTCCACGCATTCGCGAATGAACCAGACAGCAGTCCTACGGGAGCCTTAAATGAAAGCGCTACTCGATCTGTTCAAGCAGGTCACGCAGGAAGAGGAATTCGACGCCATCAAGATCGGGCTTGCATCGCCCGACAAGATCCGTTCCTGGTCCTACGGCGAGGTCAAGAAGCCCGAGACTATCAACTACCGCACGTTCAAGCCGGAGCGCGATGGTTTGTTCTGCGCCAAGATCTTCGGCCCGGTGAAGGACTACGAGTGCTTGTGCGGGAAGTACAAGCGTCTCAAGCACCGCGGTGTGATCTGCGAGAAGTGTGGGGTCGAAGTCACGCTCTCTAAGGTTCGTCGCGAGCGCATGGGTCACATTGAGCTCGCCAGCCCGGTGGCGCACATCTGGTTCCTCAAGTCGCTGCCTTCCCGGTTGGGAATGGTGCTCGACATGACGCTGCGCGAGATCGAGCGGGTTCTCTATTTCGAGGCCTATGTCATAACCAACGGTGGCATGACGCCGTTGAAGGCGGGCCAACTCCTCACCGAGGACGAATACCTCGCCAAAATGGAGGAGTACGGCGACGAATTCTCCGCCTCGATGGGCGCGGAAGGCATCCGCGCGCTTCTACGCAGTCTTGACCTGAACGGCGAGGTTGTCCGACTCAAGGGCGAACTCGATGCAACGGAGTCGGACACCAAGATCAAGAAGATCGCCAAGCGCCTCAAGGTGCTGGAGGCCTTCCAGAAGTCGGGCATCAAGCCCGACTGGATGATCATGGAAGTTCTGCCTGTGCTGCCTCCCGAGCTGCGTCCGCTCGTGCCCCTTGATGGTGGCCGATTCGCAACCTCCGACCTGAACGACCTCTATCGCCGGGTCATCAACCGGAACAACCGGCTCAAGCGCCTTCTGGAACTCAAGGCCCCCGAGATCATCGTGCGCAACGAGAAGCGCATGCTGCAGGAGGCCGTGGACTCCCTTCTGGACAACGGTCGCCGCGGCAAGGCCATGACTGGCGCCAACAAGCGGCCGCTGAAATCCCTCGCCGACATGATCAAGGGCAAGGGTGGCCGTTTCCGCCAGAACCTGCTGGGTAAGCGGGTCGACTACTCCGGCCGCTCCGTGATCGTCGTGGGTCCCCAACTGAAGCTTCATCAGTGCGGGTTGCCAAAGAAGATGGCTCTTGAACTGTTCAAGCCCTTCATCTTCCACAAGCTCGAGGTTCTGGGGCTCGCCACCACCATCAAGGCCGCAAAACGTCTCGTCGAGGCGGAAGTGCCCGAGGTCTGGGATATCCTCGAAGAGGTGATCCGGGAGCACCCGGTCATGCTCAACCGGGCACCGACCTTGCATCGACTCGGCATTCAGGCCTTCGAGCCGGTGCTCATCGAAGGCAAGGCAATCCAGCTTCACCCGCTGGTGTGCGCGGCCTTCAACGCTGACTTCGACGGAGACCAGATGGCCGTTCACGTGCCTCTTTCTCTGGAGGCGCAGATGGAGGCCCGCACGCTGATGTTGTCTTCCAACAACATCCTGTCTCCCGCGAACGGCGACCCCATCATCGTTCCTTCCCAGGATATCGTGCTTGGGCTCTACTACGTCACCCGCGAGCGGGTGAACGCCCGCGGCACGGGCATGCACTTCGCCGACGTGGGCGAGGTGGCCCGTGCGTATGACACGCGCTCGGTGGACGTCAATGCGCGCATCAGCGTCCGCCTCAAGGAGCAGGTGGCGCAGCCAGACGGCAGTTTCGCCGACAAGGTGACTCGCTACGAGACCACTGTTGGCCGGGCGCTGCTCTCGGAGATCCTGCCTCCGGGACTGGGCTTTCAGCTCATCAACAAGGCTCTCAAGAAGAAGGAAATCTCCAAGCTCATCAATGCGGCGTTTCGTCGCTGCGGCCTGCGCGAGACGGTCATCTTCGCCGATAAGCTTATGTACACCGGTTTCGGCATGGCTACGCGCGCGGGCGTGTCTATCTGTGTGGACGACATGAAGGTGCCGCCACAGAAGGACGACATCATCGCGGCCGCGGAAAAAGAGGTGCAGGAAATCGAGGCGCAGTACACCTCAGGCCTTGTGACTCAGGGTGAGCGATACAACAAGGTAGTGGATATCTGGGGTCGCGCTGGCGACCATGTCGCCAAGGCAATGATGGATCAGCTCGGATCGGAGCCGGTATTGGAGTGGTCGGAGAAGCTTGGCGCCTGGGAGCAGGCCACCGACAAGAAGGGAAATGGCCTGACGCAGGAGTCATTCAACGCGATCTACATGATGGCTGACTCGGGAGCGCGCGGATCGGCGGCCCAGATCCGCCAGCTTGCCGGCATGCGGGGCTTGATGGCAAAACCCGACGGCTCGATCATCGAGACGCCCATCACGACGAACTTCCGTGAGGGGCTCAATGTGCTGCAGTACTTCATTTCCACTCACGGCGCACGCAAGGGCTTGGCGGACACTGCACTTAAGACCGCCAATTCAGGGTACCTCACCCGGCGCCTCGTGGACGTGACCCAGGATCTGGTGGTCACGGAGATCGATTGCGGCACGACCAATGGCGTTGCGATGAAGGCCTTGGTCGAGGGGGGCGAGGTGGTGGAGGCACTGCGCGAGCGCATCCTGGGCCGTGTCGCTGCAAACGACGTGATCGACCCGGAGACAGGCAAAGTCCTGTTGCCTGCGGGCGAGATCCTCAGCGAGGAAGCGGTGGAGGCCGTGGAGCGCCTTGGAATCGATGAGGTCAAGGTGCGCACGCCATTGACCTGCGACACCCGCTACGGGCTGTGCGCTAAGTGCTACGGGCGCGACCTCGGACGCGGTTCCCTGGTGAACGTGGGCGAGGCGGTGGGAGTCATTGCCGCCCAGTCCATCGGCGAACCCGGTACCCAGCTCACGATGCGCACCTTCCACATTGGCGGCGCTGCCTCTCGTACCGCAGTAGCGAGCCAGGTGGAGAGCAAGTCCAATGGCGTCGCTCGGTTTTCTGCCCTGATGCGCTACGTCACGAACGTTCGCGGCGAACTGATCGTCATCTCACGTTCGGGCGAGGTCCTCGTGACGGACGACAATGGTCGCGAGCGCGAGCGCCACAAAGTGCCCTACGGCGCCACTTTGATGGTCGGCGACGGGGCCAAGGTCAAGGCTGGCAACGTGCTCGCCACGTGGGATCCTCACACGCGCCCGATCATCACCGAGTACGCGGGGCGGGTTAAGTTCGAAAACGTCGAGGAGGGCGTTACCGTCGCCAAGCAGATCGACGAGGTGACGGGTCTCTCCACCCTCGTTGTGATCGACGCCAAGCGCCGTGTCACCGCCGCTACCAAGGGTGTCCGCCCCCAGGTGAAGCTTATTGACGCGACCGGACACGAGGTGCGCCTGCCGGCGACAGATCAACCACTCACCTACACCTTCCAGGTGCATTCGGTCATCACCGTAAAGGACGGTCAGGAAGTGGGCGTTGGCGAGGTTCTCGCGCGCATCCCGCAGGAGTCGGCCAAGACCAAGGACATCACGGGCGGCCTGCCTCGGGTTGCGGAGTTGTTCGAGGCTCGTTCTCCAAAGGACGCCGCGGTTCTTGCCGAGGTGACCGGAACGGTATCCTTCGGAAAAGACACCAAGGGAAAACAGCGCCTCATCATCACCGACCTTGATGGTGTTCAGCATGAGTTCCTCATTCCCAAGGACAAGCACGTGCTGGTACACGACGGCCAAGTGGTCAATCGGGGCGAGGAGATTGTCGAGGGCGATCCGGAGCCGCACGACATCTTGCGTCTGAGGGGCATGGAGGCGCTGGCGCGCTACATCACCGACGAGGTGCAGGAGGTCTATCGCCTTCAGGGTGTCAAGATCAACGATAAGCACATTGAAGTGATCGTCCGCCAGATGCTGCGCCGCGTTCAGATTGCCGATCCGGGCGACACCCGCTTCATTCAGGGTGAACAGGTGGAACGCGCCGAGGTCCTGGATGAAAACGACCGTACCGTGGCCGCCGGGAGCAAACCAGCGGTGTACGAACACATCCTGCTTGGAATCACCAAGGCGTCCCTGTCAACCGATTCCTTCATCTCCGCCGCGTCGTTCCAGGAGACCACTAGGGTCCTAACGGAGGCCGCCATCATGGGCAAGAAGGACGACCTGCGAGGGCTCAAGGAAAACGTCATTGTTGGACGGTTGATTCCTGCAGGTACTGGGCTTGCCTACCACAACGCCCGCAAGCGCCAGGCGGAGTTAGGCGAAGCAGCCGCCGTGTTTGGAGAGCAACCCCAGGAAAATCAGGAGGCGGGTGTAACTGCGGGAGATGAGCAGGTGGCGTAAGCCGTGCGGGAAGCACAAAGCCACGAAAGCCACTGGCTTTGTGCCTCCCCCTGAAGGAGAAATCAGTGGTTTGGAGCGTTGACGTTCAGCGAAGAGAACCATACAATCCTGAGCCTTTTTGATGCGCCGCTGCCGTTTCACAACGGAACGGGCGAAGATTTTCACAGACAACCTCTTCGGGACGGCTCCAAGAGCCGTCCCGTTTTTTGGCAAATCGGAAAAGATGCCCACCATCAGCCAACTGGTACGCAAACCGCGCGAGAAGGTTCGTGCCAAAAGCAAGGTCCCTGCGTTGCAGCAGTCGCCGCAGCGTCGCGGCGTGTGCACGCGCGTCTACACCACGACCCCGAAAAAGCCGAATTCGGCCCTTCGCAAGGTCGCAAAGGTCCGCTTGACTAACGGCTTCGAGGTTATTTCCTATATTGGCGGCGAAGGACATAACCTCCAGGAACACTCGGTTGTACTCATCCGCGGCGGTCGGGTGAAGGACTTGCCCGGGGTTCGTTATCACATCGTGCGGGGCAGCCTGGATACTCAGGGCGTTAAGGATCGCAAGCAAAGCCGATCCAAGTACGGCGCCAAGAAACCCAAGCAGAGCTAAGCGCTCGGCCTTCCAACAGCTAAACGAGGAAACCATGCCACGCCGCAGAGAGATTGGCCGCCGGGAGGTGCTTCCCGATCCCAAGTTTGGTAACCAAGAATTGACTAAGTTTATCAATGTCCTCATGGTGGACGGAAAAAAGTCCGTGGCCGAGAGAATTCTTTATGGCGCCCTCAACCAGATCGGCAAGAAGACCGGGAAAGAGCCCATCGAAGTTTTCGGCCAAGCGCTGCAGAACGTGCGTCCGTTCGTCGAAGTGAAAAGTCGCCGCGTTGGTGGTGCCAACTACCAGGTGCCGGTTGAAGTGCGCGCCGTGCGCCGTACCGCGCTCGCCATGCGGTGGCTGCGCGAAGCGGCCCGCAAGCGCTCTGAAAAGTCTATGGATCTTCGTTTGGCTGGTGAGCTGGCGGAAGCCGCTGAAGGCCGAGGCGGGGCCATGAAGAAGCGCGAAGAAGTCCATCGTATGGCAGAGGCCAATAAGGCCTTCTCGCACTACCGGTTCTGACCCCTTAGGCCGAATCGGCCGTTTAATGCCGGGTCCATAAGCCCCTGGCATCCAGGAATATTGACACCATGCCCCGTTCCACACCGATCGAACGCTATCGCAACATCGGCATCATGGCGCACATTGATGCTGGCAAGACCACTACGACCGAACGCATCCTGTTCTACACCGGGGTGTCTCACAAGATCGGCGAGGTGCACGACGGTGCCACCGTAATGGATTGGATGGAGCAAGAGCGAGAACGCGGGATTACCATCACGTCGGCGGCCACTACCTGTTTCTGGAAGGGGATGAATAACAATTACCCCGAACACCGTATCAATATTATTGATACGCCTGGCCACGTTGACTTCACTATCGAAGTAGAACGCAGCCTTCGTGTGCTTGATGGTGCCTGTACCGTTTTGTGCGCGGTTGGTGGTGTGCAGCCTCAGACAGAGACCGTCTGGCGGCAGGGTAACAAGTACGGTGTTCCTCGCCTGCTGTTCGTCAACAAGATGGATCGCCAGGGCGCAAACTTCATGCGCGTCTATGAACAAGTCAAGCAGCGCCTCAAGGCCAACCCTGTTCCAGTCCAGCTGCCCATTGGCGCAGAGGACAAGTTCGAGGGTGTGATTGACCTTATTAAGATGAAGTGCATCTATTGGGACGATTCCACTCAGGGCATGAAGTTTGACGAACGGGACATTCCTGCTTCCATGAAGGACGATGCGGATCAGTGGCGCAGCCAAATGGTCGAGGCTGCCGCAGAAGCCAACGAGGAACTCATGGAGAAGTACCTCGAAAGCGGCGAACTCAGCGCTGAGGATATCAAGCTCGGCCTTCGCCTTCGCACCATCGGAAGCGAAATCTTCCCCATGTTGTGCGGCTCGGCCTTCAAGAACAAGGGCGTTCAGGCCATGCTTGACGCTGTGATCGATTTCCTGCCCGCGCCGGTGGACATCCCGGATGTGAAGGGGCAACTCGAAAGCGGGGAAGCTTCCACTCGCAAGGCAAGTGATGATCAGCCGTTTTCAGGGCTTGCCTTCAAGATCATGACGGACCCCTTTGTTGGTCAGCTCATTTTCTTCCGGGTGTACTCCGGAGTCGTGAATTCCGGGGACACCATTTACAACCCTGTAAAGCGCCGCAAGGAGCGTATTGGTCGCATTCTTCAGATGCACGCCAACCAGCGCGAGGAAATCAAGGAAGTTCGCGCTGGCGATATTGCAGCGGCGGTCGGCCTCAAGGAGGCCACCACCGGAGACACGTTGTGCGACCCGGACAAGATCATTGTCCTTGAGCGCATGGAATTCCCCGAGCCCGTGATTCACGTGGCTGTGGAGCCGAAGACGAAGAGCGATCAGGAAAAGATGGGTGTGGCGCTGAACCGCTTGGCGCAGGAGGACCCTTCCTTCCGTGTTCGCACCGATGAGGAATCCGGCCAGACCATCATCTCCGGCATGGGCGAGCTTCATCTTGAGATCATCGTTGACCGCATGAAGCGGGAATTTGGTGTGGAAGCCAACGTGGGCGCTCCCCAGGTTGCCTACCGCGAGGCCGTGCGCAAGGCGGTGGAACAGGAAGGGAAATTCGTCAAACAATCCGGCGGCCGTGGTCAATACGGTCACGTTTGGATCAAGCTCGAACCTAACGAAGCTGGCAAGGGGTACCAGTTCGTCGATGCCATCAAGGGCGGCGTGGTTCCTCGCGAGTATATCCCTGCCGTTGACAAGGGCCTGCAGGATAGCTTGGGTAACGGTGTTCTCGCCGGCTTCCCGGTCGTGGACGTGAAGGTCACGCTGTTCGATGGTTCGTACCATGACGTGGACTCCAACGAAAACGCCTTCAAGATGGCTGCGTCCATGGCGTTTAAGGACGCGATGCGGAAGGCAAATCCCGTGTTGCTCGAACCGATGATGTCCGTGGAGGTCGAGACTCCCGAGGAATTCATGGGCAACGTGATGGGAGACTTGAATTCCCGCCGCGGCATCATCCAGGGCATGGACGACTTGGTCTCCGGAATCAAGGCGATCAAGGCCGAGGTTCCTCTGAAGGAGATGTTCGGCTATTCCACGGCACTTCGCTCGGCGACACAAGGGCGCGCCACCTACACGATGGAATTCAAGCATTACTCCGAGGCGCCTAGGAGTGTCGCGGAAGATGTCATCAACAAGAAGTAACACCCCGAACCGATAGCAAGGAATCACCATGGCAAAAGGCAAGTTCGAGCGGACGAAGCCGCACGTGAACGTGGGCACGATTGGTCACGTGGACCACGGCAAGACGACGCTGACGGCGGCGATTACGACGGTGCTGTCGACGAAGTTTGGTG